>OGOC01001012.1_pt1 | contig 25358 bp, 18 predicted proteins | sample 1552561 | NCBI WGS metagenome assembly OGOC01 (sample SAMEA2580148, study PRJEB22360) | human gut metagenome | biome: human gut; feature: human-associated habitat; material: faeces | place: Denmark | collected 2008/2010
AAAGCAGCCGTATTCTCCATCGGCACACTACCCTTTCCGGAAAATACTGCTGCTTTTGTATCTGTTATTTTTTTATTATTCCATACACTCGTCAAGGATCTCTGCCATCTTGTCGATATCCTCTTTTGTGATCACAAGAGGAGGAACAAGGCGGAGAACATCACTTCCTGCTGAGATCACCAGAAGGCCCTTTGCAAGAGCTTTTTTCACCACGTCTCCTACCGGACGTCCCTTGATCACGATACCCTGCATGAAACCTTTGCCTCTTCTTGTTTCTGCACAGTCATGCTTTGCAACCAGTTCGTCCAGCTTCTCCTCAAAATACGGAGTAAGTCCCTGCACATGGGAAAGGATCTGATCTTTTTCAAAAATGTCAAATACCTTGCTGACTGCTGCACATACGAAGGGATTTCCACCGTAAGTGGTTCCGTGGTCGCCTGGCTTCAGGGAAGCTGCAGCTGCTTTTTTGTTCAGCACAAAAGCACCTACCGGAACACCACAGCCAAGTGCTTTGGCACAGGTCATGATATCCGGCTGTACTCCATATGCCTGCCATGCAAAATAATGTCCGGTACGTCCCATACCGCACTGGATCTCGTCAAAGATCAGGATAATATCATTTTCATCACAGAGTGCGCGAAGTCCCTCAAGGAATTCCTTCTGTGCCGGATAGATACCGCCCTCTCCCTGTACGACCTCTGTGATGATCGCGCAGGTCTTGTCTGTGATCTGTGCTTTGACGCTCTCAAGATCATTAAAATCCGCAAATTTCACACCACCGATCAGTGGTTCGAACGGCTCTCTGTAATGCTCTGTTCCTGTAACAGAAAGAGCTCCCATGCTTCTTCCGTGGAAAGAATGGTTCATTGCGATGATCTCATATTTCTGTGCTTCTTTGCCATATTTGGTATAGGCGTATTTACGTGCAGCTTTGAGTGCACCCTCGATCGCCTCTGTTCCACTGTTTGTGAAAAATACACGATCTAATCCAGTTGCATTTACTACTTTTTCAGCGGCCTCTGGAAGAGATGGAGAATAAAAATAATTTGATGTATGTATCAGTTTATCAATCTGTCCTTTTAATGCATCATTAAATTTTTTATTATTATAGCCTAACGCAAAAACTGCAATTCCTGCTGTAAAATCTAAATACTTGTTTCCGTCTACATCATATAAGTAAACGCCATCCCCTTTTTCCAGCACAATCTGGTAACGATTATATGTATGAATTAAATATTTCTCTGCTTTCTCAATATATTCCTTTGTCTGCATTTTCTTACCTCCTAATACTGAACTTCATGCTCATAAAGCTTATTTTCATCATCTATAATAGCAGTACCAATACCTTTTTGGGTAAAGAACTCTAGTAACAGACAATGTTCCTTTCGACCATCCAAAATATGAACACGATTAACCCCGTTGTTTACAGCGTCAATACAGTTTCGGATCTTAGGAAGCATTCCTCCGCTTATCTCTCCACTTTCAATCATTTCATCCGCTTTTGCAAGGGTTAATACAGAAATCAGTGTATTTTTATCACTTGGGTCTTTACATACACCATCAACGTCTGTTAAGAATGCAAGTTTTTCAGCTTTTATTGCTCGCGCAACTGCACAGGCAGCATCATCCGCATTGATATTGTAGCTTTCATAATCATCACCCAAACCAATTGGGGCAATTACTGGAATAAAATCATTATCCAACAATGAATCAATCAATTCGCTATTTACTTCTTTCACATCACCAACAAAACCAATATCCTGTCCATTGACTATTTTTTTATCTACTCTAAGCGTTCCACCATCTTTACCGCTGATACCAACTGCTTTTACTCCCAGCTTTTCAATACGCTGTACAAGCCCTTTATTTACTTTATTAAGAACCATCTCCGCAATTTCCATCGTTTCTGCATCCGTAACACGAAGTCCCTCAACAAATTTTGTCTCTTTTCCAACTACATTAATCCACTTGCTAATTTCTTTTCCGCCACCATGTACAATAATGGGTTTCATACCAACTAATTTTAACAAAGCAACATCCTTGATAACACTTTCCTCCAGTGTCTTATCAATCATAGCACTGCCGCCATATTTTACTACAACTTTCTTATTATTAAAATCACGAATATAAGGCAATGCCTCAATCAATGTTTCCGCCTTGATCAAAATTTGTTCCATTTCTTTTGATTCCATTATTCCTGCTTCCTTTCCTTTTGTTCTTTATATTTTAATCTATCTATTTTTAAGAACGATAATCACCATTTATTTTTACATAATCATATGTCAAATCGCAGCCCCATGCAGTTGCGGTTTCTTTTCCATCTTTCATATCTGCAATAGCAGTTACATGTTCCGCAGATAAAATCTTAGTCGCTTCTTCTTCGCTATAATCTGTTGCCATTCCATTTTCAAACAGCTTGATTCGCTTTCCATTGCTTTCAATATATAAATCTACAATTTCGGGATCAAATTCCACACCAGAATATCCCAGTGCACAGATAATTCTTCCCCAGTTTGCATCACTTCCGTATACTGCTGTTTTTACTAGATTAGAAGTAATTACAGATTTGCTAAGTGTAATCGCATCCTCTTTTGTTTTTGCATTTATAACGGTTGTTTCAAATAGCTTCGTAGCTCCTTCCCCATCTCCTGCCATCATCTTAGCCAACGTATGTGTTACAAGTGCCAAAGCATCGCAGAATAATTCGAAATTTTCTCCTTTGCTTTTTATTTCTACGTTGTCTGCTTTTCCATTGGCTAATACAATCATGCTATCATTTGTCGATGTATCACGATCTACGGAAATCATATTAAATGAAGAAACTACATCTGTACTAACTGCATCTTGCAATAATTCCTTGGAAATAGCAACATCTGTAGTAATCACACATAACATAGTTGCCATATCTGGATGGATCATTCCAGAACCCTTTGACATACCTCCGATTGTCACTGTCTTTCCATCTAATTCAAATTGTACAGCACATTCCTTGGAAATAGTGTCTGTTGTCATAATTGCTTTTGCAGCAGCACTTCCCGCTTCCAAACTATCATCCAGACTCTTTGCCATCATATCAATTCCATTCTTGGCTCTTTCAATCGGAATCTGCATACCAATAACACCTGTAGATGCCGTTAATACAGAACGAAGTGGCAATGCAAGCGCATCTGCTACTGCCTGTGCCATCTGTTCATTCACCTGTAATCCCTCTTTGCTGGTACAAGCATTGGCAATTCCACTATTTAATACGACTGCCTGTGCATACTCTTCTGTTTTTACAATATCGCGATCCCATTGTACTGGTGCTGCTTTTACAACATTTTTCGTAAACACACCAGCTACTTTAGCAGGCACAATACTGTACACCAATGCCATGTCATCTCTTCCTTTATATTTTATCTGGGCAGCAGCCGAAGTTGCCTTAAACCCCTTTGCCGCAGTTACTCCACCTGTTATCTTTTTCATAAACACGTACCTCCTTGATTGAAGAAATTCTATATACTTAAAATTTTATTTTTTCTCGTTAAAAACCACGATATTATTTTCATTTAATATGTAATCATAACAATTTAGGTCTCTACGTTCTATCCATCCTAACTCATGCCAACATGCATTTCCCGTTTCGTTTTCAGAAAACGCTACCAAACTCACTTTGCTGACCTTTTCCTTTTTTAACGCTTCTAAAGCATATTGCACCATTTTGGTAGCAATTCCTCGATTTCTATGTGTGCGTTCTACACACACATGATAAAAGCACCCTGTTCTACCATCATGTCCACATAATATGGAACCGATAATTTTTCCGTCTTCTTCTGCAACAACACTTGTTGTAGGATTTCTTTCAAGGAAACGGGTAATTCCTTCTTCCGAATCATCAATTGTGCGGATTCCAAATCCTTCTATACTTTTCCATAATGTAAATACATCAGAATAGTCCTCCTTTTTCATAGCACGAATCTGCATGAGAAATCCTCCTTTTATAAGGACCATTTTGCAATGTCCCAAATATCCTCTTAAAGTTTTAATAATTATACAACTTTTTTTATTTTTATGCAATCCCTGTTTCAGGTTTTTTTTATTTATTTTTTTATCCCTCTTTTTGTCTCCATTTTTCTGTCACTTAACCAAAGAACTACGAACCCTATTTACGTGTGTGTATTCTTCTACCTTCTGTTCGTCTGTTCTTTCACACATCACTTTCTAAGGTTACTTTTCTACATCCATTTTTCCAAAATCTTACTGCCACAAAGACTCCCACCCATGTTTGGGATTTTATTTTAACAGTATAAATAGTATTCTGTCAAAGCAACCACATATCGATAGATATCTGATTTCAAAATCAGAGCAAATCTCGGATTTTTGAAAAGTAATACTTGAATAATATTTCATTTTGTTATATAGTAAAAAAGAATTATTTGTAAACATATCCAGAAAAACTGTTTTATTTGCAGATGCATATTTATGCATCTGCATGAATAGTAAAACATTTAAAAATGCAATGGAGGTAATTGGTTATGAAAGAAAAGGTTGTTTTAGCGTATTCAGGTGGACTTGATACTACTGCTATTATTCCATGGTTAAAGGAGCATTATGATTATGATGTAATCTGCTGCTGTATCAACTGTGGACAGGGTGAAGAATTAGACGGTTTGGAAGAACGTGCTAAATTATCTGGTGCATCAAAACTTTACATTGAAGATGTAGTAGACGAATTTTGCGATGATTACATTGTTCCTTGTGTACAGGCAAATGCTATTTATGAAAATAAATATTTATTAGGAACATCTATGGCTCGTCCTGTAATCGCAAAAAGATTAGTTGAGATTGCAAGAAAAGAAAATGCCGTAGCAATTTGTCACGGTGCAACTGGTAAGGGAAATGACCAGATTCGTTTTGAACTTGGTATCAAAGCATTGGCTCCAGATATTAAAATTATCGCACCATGGAGATTAGATACATGGCAGATGGATTCTAGAGAAGCTGAAATCGAATATTGTCAAAAGCACGGTATCAACCTTCCTTTCTCTGCTGATTCAAGCTACAGCCGTGATAGAAACTTATGGCATATCTCTCATGAAGGTCTTGAATTAGAAGATCCTGCAAACGAACCTAATTACGATCACTTATTAGTATTAGGAACTACACCTGAAAAAGCTCCTAATGAAGGTGAATACGTTACTATGAAGTTTGAAAAGGGTGTTCCTGTAGAATTAAACGGAAAGAAAATGAAAGTTTCTGAAATCATTACAGAATTAAATACTCTTGGTGGTAAGCATGGTATCGGTATTGTTGATATTGTAGAGAACCGTGTAGTTGGAATGAAATCCAGAGGTGTATACGAAACTCCAGGTGGAACAATTTTAATGGAAGCACATCAGCAGTTAGAGGAATTAATCCTTGACCGTGATACATACGCTATGAAGAAAGATATGGCTAATAAATTTGCTGAAATCGTATATGAAGGTAAATGGTTTACTCCATTGCGTGAAGCTGTACAGGCATTTATCGAAACTACACAACAGTATGTAACTGGTGAAGTTAAATTCAAATTATACAAAGGAAACATCATTAAAGCCGGTACTACTTCTCCATACTCACTTTATAACGAAAATCTTGCATCCTTTACAACTGGTGATTTATATGATCATCACGATGCAGACGGATTTATCAATTTATTTGGTTTATCCTTAAAGGTTCGTGCTATGAAAATGGCTGAAGTAGAAAAAAACAACAAATAAAAACCTTTTTAATCTAAATTAAGGAGTATGTACAAGCAAATGTTTGTACATACCCCTTTTTCTTTTTGAATAATTTGCAAAGTTCACGATTACATAAATCTTCTTTCACACTTTGCGAAACACTGTTCTATTTCCTACAATTCATTGCTTTTTCACACAAAATATGTTACATTTGAAATGGTTGTGCAAAAACAACTGCAGAAATGCTTATTAGCGCCAGAACCTAGTAACAGGAATTACTATTTTCCCGCTATTCATGCCATCTTCTATTTCACTTGTTTTAAAAATCAAATAAAAATCCCCCAATATAGCAATATTCGGATTTTTTGAATATTTTTCAAACAGTTCTTATAGAATAAACTATACTCTATTTTGGTATAGAAAACGGATTGCATAACAGTAGGCTATGGTAGTTCTACTATGGTTGACGAGGTAAAGGGAGTATCGAATCTTCGGCGGATGCCCTTTCGTATTATGGGATACGTGATATACAGACAAACTGTCAGGTAACTGAAAAACAACATCTGTATAACCCAAATAATAAAAAAAGGAGTTTATAGCTATGTGTGGAATTATTGGCTATACAGGTAACTTAGACGCAAAAAAAGTCTTAACAGAAGGTCTTCAGGAATTAGAATATCGAGGATACGATAGTGCAGGTATCGCATATTTTAACAAAGACAAAATACGAACTATCAAAAAAGAGGGAAAGGTTTCTCTGTTATGTGATGAAGTGAAGCAAATTGCTCAGGATGATGTTACAACCTGCGGAATCGGACATACAAGATGGGCTACACATGGAGGTGTGTCTACCACAAATTCACATCCGCATACTTACGGACGCGTTACACTGATTCATAATGGTATTATTGAAAATTACAAAAAATTAGAAGAAGAATTTCGTCAAAAAGGACAGGAACCGATTTCACAGACAGATACCGAAATCGCTGCTATGGTCATTAACGATTGTTATGATGGCAATCCAGTAAAAGCAATCAAAAAGGCCGTTGCAAGACTGGAAGGTGCCTACGCTTTTTGTATCATGTTCGAGGATTATCCAGGTGTAATCTATGCGATCCGTTCAGGAAGCCCTTTGGTAGCAACAAGCACACAAAAAGGTTCTATGATTGCCTCTGATATGGTAGCACTTTTAAAGTACTCGAAAGATTATTTTGTTTTACCAGAACACCATATCGCAAGACTAACTGAAGATGAAATTGTAGTTACAAACATGGAGCATCAAGTGGTAGAACCTAAAATGCTACATGTCAATTGGGATGTTGCTTCTGCCCGTAAAGGCGGGTATGATTATTTCATGTTAAAAGAAATCCATGAACAGCCAGAAGCACTTCGAAATACCATTGGTCCACGTATCGTAGATGGCTTACCAGATTTTAGCGAAGATAACGTACCAGATAGTTTATTTACAAATGTGAACCGTGTCATCATTACTGCTTGTGGTACTGCAATGCATGCAGGGCTGATTGGGAAAAATTTAATCGAACGTTTTGTGCGGATTCCAGTTACTGTAGATATTGCATCCGAATTTCGTTATCAGGACCCTATTATTGATGAACATACTTTAGTGATTACAGTTTCTCAGTCAGGAGAAACCGCAGATACTTTGGCTGCTCTCCGCTTAGCAAAAGAAAGAAAAGCAAAAACATTGTCTATTGTAAATGTAAAGGGATCTTCTATCGCAAGAGAAAGTGACTATGTGTTATACACACATGCAGGCCCTGAAATCGCTGTAGCCAGCACAAAAGCTTATACGGTACAGTTATCTATTATGTATTTAATTGCATTCCGTTTTGCTTATGCCAAAGGAATGCTCCCAGAGGAAAATGTAAAACAACTAATTAAAACACTGGAAAATACCGTAAATATTGTAGAAGATATTCTAGATTATGATGCTGAGGTAAAACCAATTGGAAAAAAACTGAAAAAATCAGAAGATTTATTCTTTATTGGTCGCGGATTAGATTATGCTTTGTCCTGCGAAGGTTCAATCAAGCTAAAAGAAATCAGCTATATTCATTCAGAAGCCTATGCTGCTGGTGAATTAAAGCATGGAACAATCTCACTAATCACAGATAATGTTCCAGTAATTGCACTGGCAACACAACAAGATGTATACGCAAAAATGATTTCTAATATTCGAGAGGTTCGTTCCAGAGGTGCTAAGGTTATTTTAATTACAAATGCAGATGCCCACGTAGATGCATCTTTATGTGATTACCATATCATGTTACCAGAAATGGATGATTTATTTACACCATTTGGTGCAGCTATTATATTACAATATATTGCATACTATGCTGCCGTTAGTCGTGGCTTAAATGTAGACCAACCACGTAACCTTGCAAAATCTGTTACTGTAGAATAAAACAACTGTCCGAACAACGAGAAAAGCCATATCCAAAATGGATATGGCTTTTTTTAGACTGGCTATCCCAATAGAAATGTATAAAAACAATAGCCACAGAAAATAAATGGAGCAAAAGCAAACGGCTCCTCTTTTGAATATTTCTTGCAACAAAGCAAATATATTGCGTAAATCGTCGCAAAAATTAACGCAAAAAACAACACAGATAAGGAACGTAAATAATCAGAAAAAAATCCAATTAATCCTATCAGCTTCACATCTCCAAATCCAATCGCTTGTCTAGATATCAAATAAATAACGAACAAAATTCCAAAACTAACAATCCCTCCCACTATCGCAGGAAACAATATGTTTTTTAAGGAGCAGTCATTTATAACCCATTCGATGCCTAAAAAAAGGATTTGAAACAGTCCTCCGAAAACTAACAAAATGTTAGGAATTAACTTTGTCTGTGCATCCACAACTGCAATACAATATAATATTTGATATAAAGTAAGCAATCTGGTATAACTTAAAAGATTCGTTGTGGCTCTTTTTGCAACCCACGCAAAAAGAATAGTAAGGCACAGTGACAATACATAATTTCTGATCATACGCCTGTTTTCTAGATCCTGCTTCTTTCCTCTTACACATAAATAAAAATAGGCAATGCTCTGCGTTATAATGATTAAACTGATTTGTAGTACCTGCATTTCTTTCTCCTTTGTGTTATTTTTACAAAAATCATTATACACAAAAGATGTCGAAAAATGCTTTTTTAAGACAGACAACCAATTTTGCAGATAGACAACCAGCTAAATTAAATTTCTAATCCCAGTTTTTTTATTTCTTGATAGAAACGTGCAAGTGGAAAGCCTACTACATTATAGTAGTCTCCTTCAATGCCTTCCACATATTTTGCAAATTTTCCTTGTATTGCATATGCTCCAGCCTTGTCTAATGGTTCTCCTGTCATACAATACTTTTTAATCTCCTCTTCTGTAATCTCCGAAATCTTCACCTTCGTAGCTTCAACAAATTTTTTTACATCAACGCTTCCATCTGCATTTTTTATCAACAGACACACACCTGTATATACCATATGCGTATGCCCCTGTAACTTTGAAAGCATTTCTATTGCCTCTGCTTCGTCTTTTGGCTTTCCTAAAATAGTTCCTTCATTACAAACGATGGTATCCGCACCAATTACGATTGTATTAGCAGGTGCTTGTTTTGCTACATCCTCTGCTTTTATACTGGCCAACTCTTCTACCACCTCTTGGGGTTCTGTAGCCGAAGTGATTTCTTCTTTTTGACTGGGAATAATCTGAAACGTTACACCAGCCTGCTCTAAAATTTCTTTCCGCCTTGGCGAACCCGATGCCAAAATGATTTTATATGTCATTTTTACTTTTCTCCTGCTTTTTCTACTGTATTTTTTCTTTCTTCCACGGTTTCTATCATTCCTGAATCTGCATATGCCGCTGTATCTGTAGGAAGATGCTTCTTTTTCAGATTTTGATTTACCGTCTTTTTAATAATATGATAAATAACACCAAAAGTAGGAACACCAAATATCATTCCTAAGAAGCCAAACAAACCTGATCCAAGCATAATGGCAAAGATAACCCAAAATGCAGATAGCCCTGTTGAGTTTCCTAAAATCTTTGGTCCAATAAAGTTTCCATCTAACTGCTGTAAAATAACAATCACAATAATGAAAATAATACCAGACTTTGGATTTGCAAGAAAAATTAGTATTGCACTTGGAACGCCTCCGATATATGGTCCAAAAAATGGAATAATGTTTGTCACTCCAACAATCACACTTACAATCAAAGTATATGGCATATTTAAAATAGATAAAATAATAAAGCACAGTACGCCAATAATACAAGAATCGATAATCTTACCTGATAAAAAACCAAGGAAAATTCGGTCACTATCTCTTGCCAATTCTAAGATATTTTCTGTTGTTTTCTTAGGGAAAACAGCATATAATAGCTTTTTGGTCTGCCCCTTAAATTTCTCCTTTGTTGACAGCACATATATGGAAACAATCAGTCCAATAAATACATTTTCTAATACATTGATAACTCCTACAACGCCCACTGTTATTCTTGAGAAAAATGTATCCATCTTTCCAAGCAAATCCGTCTTGATCCAATTCTCAATATATTTTTCTGCTGAAATAACTGCATCTTGTATCAAGTCATCATATTTTTCATTAATTGACAGACTACCTATCCATTTTGCAAAAGTATTTACATGTCCAGGCATATCACGAACCAGATTAGTTATACTGATAAGCAAATCTGGCAAAACTGCATATATAATAACAGTAATAATAACAACCGCAAAAACAATGGACAAAATCAGACTGATGGAACGTATTCTTTTTTTTGCCTTCTTATCCTCTGGACTTTTCTTGCTTATCTTAAAAAATATCTTTTCAAACCACTTCATAATAGGATTTAACAAGTATGCAAATACTAAACCAACCAAAATTGGTTGCAGTATATTCATCAAGGCATGAAATGCTTTCATAACATCAGAAATATGCACAATAATAAATGCACACAATACACTGGCTACAATAACAAGGAAACACATAACACCCTTCCACATAAAATCCTGTAATGGATGATTCTGTAACTTTCCATTTTTGTTCTCCCTATGAAATGATTTCTCCTCATCAGACGATTGCGTTGTTACAACCATCAATTCCTTTTTTTCATTACTCCCTGTCCCTGACATCCTTTGAATTGCCCCCTTTTCATTTTTCTCTCGATTGGACGCATTTTCCTATAGAGTTAAAAAGGGTATTCTAAACAGAATACCCTTTGTTCTTAAAAGAAACTCTTTATAACATTCCTTCTAATGTTTTGCGAATAGCTAAAATAAAGTTCTGGCTATTTACTACATTTACATTTTCTAATGTTGTAATCAATGCTAAATCCTTTGTCATTGTTCCATTTTCAATCGTAGCAATGGTAGCTTCCTCTAACTTATCTGCAAATTTCTGTAATGCATCATTATTATCTAATTCTCCACGCTTTCTAAGAGCACCTGTCCATGCAAAAATTGTTGCAACAGAGTTTGTAGATGTCTCTTCACCCTTTAAATGCTTATAATAATGTCTTTGTACAGTACCATGAGCAGCCTCATATTCATAATTTCCTTCTGGAGATACCAATACAGAGGTCATCATTGCCAAAGAACCAAATGCAGAAGAAACCATATCACTCATAACGTCTCCATCATAGTTCTTACATGCCCAAATGTAACCACCTTCTGATTTCATAACACGAGCAACTGCATCATCAATCAATGTATAGAAGTAAGTAATTCCTGCTTTTTCAAATTTATCTGCATACTCTGCATCAAAAATATCTTGAAAAATGTCTTTGAATGTATGATCATATTTCTTAGAAATAGTATCTTTTGTAGCAAACCAAAGATCCTGTTTTGTATCTAATGCATAGTTAAAACAGCTCTTTGCAAAGCTTGTAATAGAAGAATCAAGGTTATGCATACCTTGTACAATACCTGCACCATTAAAATCATGAATTAATTCTCTTATTTCAGTTCCATCTTCACCAGTGAAAACAATTTCTGCTTTTCCAGCACCTGGAATCTTCATCTCACTACCCTTATATACATCACCATATGCATGTCTTGCAATAGTAATAGGTTTTTTCCAGTTCTTAACACATGGCTCAATTCCTTTTACTACAATTGGAGCACGGAAAACAGTTCCATCAAGAATAGCACGAATTGTACCATTTGGACTTTTCCACATTTCCTTTAATGTATACTCTTTCATTCTTGCAGCATTTGGTGTAATTGTCGCACATTTAACTGCAACACCATATTTCTTTGTTGCCTCTGCAGAATCAATTGTAACCTGATCATTGGTTGCATTACGATGTTCCAATCCTAAATCATAATACTCTGTGTTCAAATCAACAAAAGGAAATAATAATTCATCCTTAATCATTTTCCACAAAATTCTGGTCATTTCGTCTCCATCCATCTCAACCAATGGTGTTGTCATCTTAATTTTTTCCATTTTCGTCCTCCTTGCTATGTTTAGAGTCCTACGAGTAAGATTGCATTTTACCTAGTAAGCATTTTTACTCTTATAAAAGCTCTTTTTCTATTTACCTGTATGATTTACTCAAAAACTATTATAACGGAAAAATCAGTCAGAAACAAGGAAAATATCAAATTAACTAATTCTTCTATCGCTTTTTTGGAAGTTTTTACTATGAAATTTTAATTTTCTTTACCGTACTATACTTTCCATATACTCTAGTTCCATTTACAGTTTTATATGCCCGCACTTTAAAATAATAGGTTTTTCCTTTTTTTAAGTTTGGAATAGAAACCGATGTTTTTTTCTTTCCAACTTTACTATTATTCGAAAAGGTACTTTCCGTAGCGTATAACAAAATATATCCCGATGCATTGGACACCCCTTTCCAACTAGCTGATACATTATATTCTTTTGAAGAATCCGTGGAAGCTTTTTCTATCGTATTCTCTGTAACCTGTAATCCACTAACCTTGGCTACTTTTGTAACTGCAATCTCAATGTCACTGATCAGTTTGCTTAATGTCTTTTTCCCTACATGACCATCTGCTGCCAATCCTTTTTTCTTTTGATATTTCTTGACAATTGTACTATCTGCCTTACTGTATTTTCCGTTTACTTTAATAGCATACCCTAATTTTTTTAGAGATGCTTCTACCCATTTTACATCATCCCCCTGCATAACTGAAGATTTATAATAAATGGTTCTGGTAGGAACCTTATATTTTCCTAATGGATTATATGTAGTCGTAGGTTTCGCATTGGGAATTTCTGTTGGTTTAGGAACCGTTGTTTCTGTAGGTGTTGACGTCACTGCCACTGATGTAGTTACCTGTGGTGTCGCAGTCGCTGCAGGTGTTGCTTTCGCCACTTCTTTTATTACTCGATAAGTAGTAATTGTACTCCAAGTAAGCTTATATATTTTAGAAACAGGGATACAACATCCTTCCGCTTCCGTTGTATAGGCTGGATCATCAAAATAAATGGTGTCTTTTACTATCTTTTTAGCTATAATATAATGCGTTCCGCCCCCATAATTTCCTCCAACAATCACGCCTTGCGGATATTTGGCAAGCAAATCTTTTATAAATTTCTGCTTCTCTGCCTGACTTTTGGAAGACAAAGAACCAGTTTCACTGGTCGCATCTACACCAAAATTTTTCGCAATCAAGGAATGATTGCAATAATTGCTTTTTCCATTTGCAACATATACATCAACAGGGTTTGCATCATATCCCATAGTTCTTAAAATCATGGCATAGGATGTAATATAACATAACGATGTAAGACTTTTCCCATTGTATGTCCATCCTTTCTGCGAATACCAATGTGATGCATTTTCCGCATAAATAGAGGCAGGTTTCTGTATTTTTTCAACGGTAGGTGTCACTCCTGCCAAAACAACAGAGGCAAGCACTCCAGCAATTATCTTTTTTGTAAATCGTTTCATAATTTTATAAGCTCCTTTTTCATAAGAATCGCAATTTTTCTATATTAAAACACATAAATGGTTCTTTTTCATGGCAATTCATCGTTTATTTCTAAAATACAACATATAAAAATTTTACCATTCATATAAAAACTTGACAAGTAATTTAATTTTATTCCAGTTGCACATTGCACATTCTTTCGCTAAAATATAATTATATAATTTGATTGTTGCATTGGAGGGAACTATATGGGAACAGCATTTACAAATGAACTGACAACTCAATTCTTAGATTTTGTTAATACAGCCACTTCACCATATCATGTAGTGGATACATCAAAAAAAATATTGGAATTAGCTGGTTTTAAAGAACTTACTTTTGACAGCACATGGAACTTAGAGGCTGGCAAATCCTATTACACAGATTTATTCGGCACATCACTGTTTGCTTTTCGCTTACCTGAGGATTTTACAAATGAAAGCATTTTTCGAATTTGTGTATCGCATACGGATCACCCCGGATTTCGTATCAAACCTAATCCAGATTTATTTGATAAAGGCTACTGGAAACTTAATGTCGAGACTTACGGAGGATCCATTTTAAATACTTGGATGGACCGTCCATTATCCTTAGCGGGAAAAGTCACCTTAAAAAATCATGATTCTGTTTTCAAACCAATAACAAAAATTGTAGATTTTAAAAGACCACTTCTGACGATTCCTAATTTGGCTATTCACATGAATCGTTCTATAAATAAGGGGGTCGAGCTTAATAAACAAATTGATATGATGCCTCTTTTTTCTATGCATACAAATAAGAAAGATACAGATGCATTTAATTTTTTAGAATTTTTAGCCGAAGAACTCAAAACAGATAAAGATCAAATTCTAGACTATGATTTAAGTGTTTACAACTGCGAAAGCGGATGTCTCTTAGGAGCTAGAAAAGAATTTTACTCTTGTCCAAGATTGGATAATCTTACTTCGGTTTATGCCTCCTTACAAGCAATCACCATGACAGAAGATAATGACAAAGATATTATGTTATGTGGCTTTTTAGACAACGAAGAAATCGGAAGTCGAACTAAGCAAGGGGCAGATTCCTTAAGTATGCATAATCTATTGAAAAAAATATATACTGCCTTTATTCCTTCCGAGGAAACCTTTATCAATACCTTACATAAAAGTTATATGATTTCCGCAGATGTAGCCCATGCATTACATCCTAATCATCCAGAAAAAAATGATATTACTAATTTCTCCAAACTAAACGAGGGAATTGTCATAAAATGGAACAGCAATCAGCGTTACGCTACAGATACCGAAGCAATTGGTGTGATACAACAAATCTGTGAGACCTATGCAATTCCATACCAGAAATTTGCAAACCGTTCTGATATTCCAGGCGGTGGCACCCTTGGTAGTATTACATCCGCTTGGCTACCAATGAAAACAGTGGATATTGGAGTTCCTATTCTGGCTATGCATTCTGCCAGAGAGACTGGCGGTGTTCAAGACGAAATATCATTAATGCGATTATTGCATGCATACTTTAGTTGTGAATAAAATAATGTCCGTAATATCAAAAGCAGGTAAAGATTTCTCCCTACCTGCTTTTTTAATACGATTGTATTGTGAATTAATTATTCTTTTCACTTTCTCTCAATACAAAATCTCCCATCTCATTTCGCACATATACACTTCCTACTGGTGCATCTAATATTGGAAGAATCGTCTCATCATAGTTTGCAATATGATTCAGTGTAAATATACCAATGTTATTAGCATTTCCTAAATAGTCTGTTGTCTCATCTCCTGCCATAAACTTCCAACCTGAATCTGGATAATTAGGATTTGGTAGTTGGCGTTCTGCATATTGAATTGGTACACCATCCATACTGATACGATCTGTTACATAGCATCCTAATTCTTTACTTGCTAACTCTTTTTCTGGCTTGAAACCATTGAAATAATTTTTAGGTTTATACCATGCATATTTTGACCAAATATCATTGTGTTCAGAGAAGAAAAGCTGTTCCAATGCATCCAAGATAGTCTTACACATATTCTTTACTTCTTCTTCATTTCCTGTATTTTCGTAAATAAAATAGCAGCCTCCACACACATAACTTAGCGCAAAATCCGTCCAATCCTTATAGGTTTTTAATGCCATTGTACTAAAATCTGCAATAATTTCCGTAGCAAGACGTTCGTCTATGTATTCACACAAATATGCCTCTCTTGCAATCTGAATACTTTCAGCTACATCCCAAGCAATAAAGCCTTTTGCACCGACAATTTCTTCAAAATTGTGAGCAAATTCCATCAATTCCTCAAAACGTTTTCTATTTTCCTCTTTTAATTCATCTATATTAAAAGTTGGTTTATTATTCCAGTAACTCCAAAAATCAAAGTATTTTCTACCGCAACCATAATGACGCACTTTTGCAAGATAATTAACTATCGTTTGCTTGTCCTTTCCACCTCTGGTTTTATGCTCCAAATGTTGCTTTAACTTCTCCATATTAGGATTATCTGTTGGTGCAAGTCCAACTGGTTTTGTTTTTGATAATATAGAATGTACAGCAGTTAAACAAATACTAAAATCTCCCCTGTTTAAAGGCTTTTTTTCGCCAAATTGTGCAAATTCAAATCTTGATTGTAACACCTGAATATCACGAATCACTTCATTCATTATTGTGCTCATTCTTTCGTCTCCTTTTTATTCAATCTCCCATCACACATGCGGGTCTTCTCTAGTATAATTATACATTCTTTATTTTTACCTTGCAAGATAATCCTTACATTTTTGCCAACAAAAACGTAGAAGTTCTATTTCACAACGATTTTTGGGGGTCCTACCTCTCTACAATTTATAGTAAAAAAAGTCGTACTACACCTTTCCATATATATAGCAGATCAAGTGCAAAAACATCTTCTTGGGTATAAATTGGACTTATTTTATAAGCGTCATCATTTAAAAAGTAATACACCTTCCCCACTTCCATGCCTTTTTTTGCAGGTGCGTCTATGTACTGAGGAGTAACAGAAACCACCTTTTGTGTCTCCTCTCCATTTACCAACATCTCATCTTCGTATGGTTCAAATGTAACCGCTACCGATTTATTCTTTCCAGAATGAACACGCAACATAGGTGGTTGAACCGAACAAGAAAAAACCGTTTCTTGCCTATAAGCATCACACCCATAATTCATAAGCATTGTAGTATCCGCCCATTTATAGCTCTTATTTGGCGGCCATCCAGATGCCAATACAGCAGAGGTAAGCCTTCGATCCTCCTTCTTAACCGCACCAACAAAACAGTATCCTGCATTTCCTGTAAAACCAGTCTTAATTCCCATCGCCCCTGCATACATAGACAAAAATGCATCTTTATTATGCACCGCACAGCTACGACCTTTACTTATTTCTGAAAATTGATGACTAGAAGTATTTGTAATTGCTACAAATGTTTCATTTTTTATTGCATACGCACCCATTTTGCATAAATCCTCTGCTGTGGAATAATGCTCTTTAGAATCCAATCCATTAGGTGTAACAAAATGTGTATTATAACATTGTAATTCTTGTGCCTTTTGATTCATTAGTTCTGCAAAACCTTCCACACTCTTTCCAACATGTTCTGCCAAGGCGACTGCAACATCATTGCAGCTTTCCAACATCAGTGCATACAATAAATCTTTTACATAATATTTTTCCCCTGCAATTACATTCAATTTTACCTTTGGCTGTTTTGCTGCATTCGCAGAAATCAAAACAACATCATCCAGATTTGCATTCTCTAAAACAACCAAACAGGTCATTATTTTAGTGGTACTGGCCATGGGAACTCTTTTTGTTCCATTTTTCTGATATAAAATACGCCCATTATCTGCATCCATAAGTGCAGCAGAACGGGCGTATAATTGTAAATTTTTTGTACTTTTCTCTTTTCCCTGCTTTTCGTATAAAGAAACCGCATTATATACCATATCTTGTTTTTCTGTATGGTTCTGCCTATATAATTTCACTAATCCGACTTGATCCATAAAAAACAATACAATAGCAATCGGAATAAGCAATAGCAATAAGGCATATTTTGCATATTGTTTTGACCTCTTCATAGAAAATAAACCTCTTGTTTTTTTATTAATATATACACAAGTCTACTTTTTATGAATCACTTTTCTTTTGAGTTTTTTGCTGCGTCTCTTTTGTTTTATCTTTTGTAACTGCTTTTTCATCGTTTTTCATTGCTTCACTGAAAATAATATAATAATAAATTCCAGGTTTTGTAAAAAATCCATCCTTTGTATCTACCAAATACTCGACAATCTGTACCTGCTTTTTGGATAAATCATTACTATACTTAATTTCATGAATATCCTCTAACGAAATTGTTTTATTATTCAACAGCGCATCTACATATTTTATTTTATGATTTTTGTCTCCCGAATTATATGCTGTCACAATCTCCTCAAATGCATTCTCCAAGTTTTTATTCAATTTTGCATCTTTTGTTGGAATAGATACATCGGATACATTCATTGTACTGCGTAATATAATTTTATGACTGGAGCATTCGGTTCCCTGAAAAGAATAAAACTTCCGAAAGAATATGACAAAACACAAAATTGCCAGCAAGGTAGTTATAATTCCAATTACTCTCCAACAAAAAGGAAGCATCTTTTTCCTAAATCTTCGTTTTCTGTTATCAATTGCAATCAACACTCCCGTAAAAAGGAGGAAAAAAAGACCTATCGCTAATAATATGTAAATAGTCATATCTTTCTCTCCTTTCCTTTACGGGTTGCTACTCTGTGCTTTTTCCTGTGCAACTCTTTCCTGATCTTTCTTTACACGTTTTTCACGAGCAGCTTCTTCAGCCTGTTCTTGTTGTTCCTGTGCAATACGGTCTGCCTCATTTTTAGCTGCAAGTTTTTCAATTCTCTCTTTCTCCGAATTATATAATGCTAACAATTCATCATACTCACTATAATCCACACATTGAGATAAATATTTCGATGCTTGATTGAGCATTGTGTAGGTATACTCTGTCACTTCCTCCGTTGTCTCCTGCACAACTTTTATCGCATTTTTAAACCGTTCAATCGCTAATGTTTTCTTTCGATTCTTTTCCGCTTTTTCAGCTTCTTTCTTTGCTTTTTCCTTTTCCTCTGCCTGCTTTCTCGCCTGCTCAATCTCATATGCGGCCATTGCATCTTTCCAATTTTTTAGTTCCTTTTGTAGCGCATCATATTTATCTGCCACTCTTGTACTTAAAGCTACTTGTACATCTGTATTAGTAATTCCCGCAACGGCATTTAATGCCTTCTTATATTTCTTTTCTACTTCGTAGCAATCCTCAACCTTGACAATATCAAAGGCTTCAAATGCAGCTACAATATTTTCTGCTCTTTTTTCGGCTTTCTTTTCTTCTCTTTGTTGTTCTAGCAAAGAACGCTTACTTTCTCCATATGCAGAAAAATAATCCTGTTTTCCTGTATTTACATTTGTTGGAGAACCATCCCCGCTAATATACTTTTTCTGTATTGTATCAGGTTTAATAAAATCTTCCTTATCCATGCCTTGATGAATCTGATTCATATAGTCCTGCCAGATTCTACCTGCATATGTAGCACCATACATCCCGGAAATAGACTTATTATCGTCTCTTCCTACCCAGACCGCAGTTGTATAATGTGTTGTATATCCACAGAACCATCCATCTTTGCTATTATTGGTAGTTCCTGTTTTTCCTGCTGAAATCTGTCCATCCAACGCACAATTATGTCCTGTTCCATAAGGAAGTTCCATAGTTCCTTTTAAACAATTGGTTGTAAGCCATGCCGTATCTTCCAGATAAACCTGATGTGATGTTTTTGTATCTGTATAAACAATACCTTCGCCCTGCTGCGTAATCTTTCGGATGCAAGTTCGCTCAATATAGGTTCCACCAGATGCCAACGTACTATATCCTTTTGCCATATCTACAACACGCACACCATTTGTAAATCCTCCCAGTGCAATTGATAAGTTATTATTATCAACATAGCTGATCGAATTAAATTGTAAACTATCTAAATATGCCAATCCTGTATCTACACCAATGCCATACAATGTCTGGTAAGCGATTGTATTAATGGAACGTGCAATTGCCTCTCGCATACTAACATTTCCACGATAAGACCCCCCTGCATTTTTAGGACCATTGGCAATCGGATGATCCGACATTATCTTAGAAGGATAGTACTCTCCTGTTTCAAAGGCTGGTGCATAGTCCAACAACGGTTTAATGGTACTTCCTGGCTGACGTTTTGCCAGATATGCTCGATTATACTGATCTTTTTTACCACGACCACCTACAATCGCTGTAACATAACCCGTTTCATTATCTACACATACAGCAGCCCCTTGTACCGCATACCTGCCGTCGGACTGTTTTTCTGTAAACCCTGACAATGTACTGTCCAAAGATTTTTGCAGTTTTCTCTGCTGCTTATTATTTAGCGAAGTATAAATGTCATATCCGCCACCTCGGACCTTTTCTGACATCTCACTATATTTTTCAGAGTATCGCTCTCTATAGCTATTATAATCTTCTTTATCTTTAAATGTATATTGAAACTCAAAGCCATCCTGCTCCATCAACGTTATCACAGCACTATAAATGGCATAACTTGTCTGGTAGGTTTCACTCAACGCCTCCGTTCGTTTTTCTACGACCAAAAGAGGATCTGCCTTCGCTTCCTTCATTTCTGCATTGGTAATTACACCATTTTTATACATTTTGTTTAGTACACTATTTCGTTTTTTAATCGCCAAATCATAATTCGCCACTGGATTATATCTACTTGGACTATTTGACATACCCACAATCATTGCTGCTTCTGAAATAGTTACATCGGAAGCTGATTTTCCAAAGTAATACTGACATGCCGCTTCCACTCCATAGCACTGATTTCCATAAAAATTGGAATTTACATAAAACTCCATAATCTGTGCCTTCGTAAATTTCTTTTCCATATCCATGGCTAACAAAATTTCAGCACATTTTCTAACATATGTCTGCTCAGAAGTAAGTAATGTATTTTTTACCACCTGTTGTGTTATGGTACTTCCTCCCTGTGTGATTTCTCCACTGTTCTTTACCAATGCAGCCCCAGCTCTTGCAATCGCAGTTAGGTCCACTCCTACATGTTCTTTAAAATTTTTATCCTCTACGGCAATATATCCCTCCTGAATATATCGGGATACACTGTTGATTTCCACATATTCATAATCCGCTGAAGTAATTTCAGCTAAAAGTTTTCCTTTGTCATCATACACTCTTGTATTGTTTAGGTTAGAAAACGTTTCCTTTGATAAGTTCGCAATACGATCGTACTCTGTCTGTCGAATATTGGTATAAAGGGTGTGGTACTTAGAAAAAAGTATAAAACCAGCCACAATTCCAACCACTAATATAACAGTGAGCATATGTAAACAAAATTTTCCTGTTCGATAAAATCCTGTCAAAAGGCAACGTATCACATTCCACAAGGATGAAACAGATTTGGATAACACCTGTTTCATTTGTTTTTCCCGCCCTGCACTGTTTTTCTTTTTTGTTTGAACAGGAGTATGGTCTGTTTTTTGCTTCACAGATGCTACTGCTTCTGAACTCGGTTCTTCTTTTTTCTCTTCATGTTTGGGTGGCTCACTTTGGATAGGCTTTTCTTTCTCCTCTTGAACCTCATCCTGTGTTTCTTGTTTTTCTGCTGTAAACCTTAATTGTTCAAATTCTCCATTTTTTTTAGAATCCTGTATATATTCAGATAATTCTAATGCCTCTTTCACATGATTTGGGGGTTCTAGTATAACGGGAATATTTGCCAAATCATCCTGTTCGAAAGTCGAACCTTTCTCATATTCTTTTTTTGAATCCAAATTATCCCTCTCCCCTCATGTAATGCCTATATTGCTAATTCTCTCAAAACTTTTATAGCACCTTTTTTAATGATACATTTATAATGTTCCTTACAATATTGAATATAACTCTGCTCTTTTGTAACAAGCTCTGAAAATTCTGTTGCACATGCACAATATTGTTCTAAATCTTTCATAGAAAGACGACCCTTTTCAATTGTCAGATAATACACATTCTCCTCTACATTCTTATATAACTGACTCTTAATAGAAACGTCTTCTGGAATTGTCATAGAAAATTGCTCTGCCATTTCCATATCCATGAACTTGTATACTCGGAAAAATACTTTTTTATTCTTTTTCTTAGCAGATTTCTTTTTGTCCTTCTGTTCCGTCTTTTCCTCTTTTTCCTGTCTGCAAATATCCTCTATCATATCATCTAAAGTATCTGGCTTTAATTCCTCTAATGCGGACTTGATATTCCCCAACATACTCTTTAATGACATATCATTCTTTTCAGAAAAGGTAAGTGCTAAACGATTATCTGGCAAAGGCATTACCTGCATCGCAACACTCTCACTGGATGCCTCGTATCCTACTTCTTCCTGTGCCTGACGAACAATATCCTCTAAAAAGTTTTTCGTTTTATCTTTATCTGTAAAAAAATCCTCAAATTCTAATCCACGCTCTTCCATATCTTCCTGTGACAAGATACAACGTACTGTATTTTCATCTAATCTTCGAAATTGCATTATATCATCCTCCATTATTTAGCTCATTGTAAAAACAACAACCTACTCTGTTATTATAGTCATTATTTGCGGCAGTAGCAAGGAATAAAATATTTTTTTATGAATAAAGATAATAATGGTTTCCTCTTAAAACATATGTTATACTGGTAAGTGTAGTTATAAATTGATATTTAAAAGCTATGAAAGGAGTTTTATTATGTCTCAATGGAAGGAAATTACACCTGAAGAAATCACAAAGAACCCATTTCGTTTAATCGGTAAGGACTGGGCTCTTGTAACAGCAGGTAATCAGGAAAAAGTAAATACCATGACCATTTCATGGGGTGGCGTTGGAATCATGTGGGGAAAACCCGTTGCATATGTATTCATTCGTCCTCAACGATATACAAAGCAATTTATTGATGCACAGGAAGAACTGTCTCTTAGTTTTTACGACGAAAACTATCGAGAAATGCTTTCTTTTATGGGAAGTAAATCTGGAAGAGATTTAGACAAAATTAAAGAAATGGGATTAACACTTAATTTTGAGAAAAACGTTCCTTATTTTGAAGAAGCAAATATGGTTCTTTCTCTCCGCAAACTATATAAACAGGATTTAACAAAAGAAAGCTTTCTAGATACTTCCTGTGATACAAAATGGTATCCTGACAAAGATTACCACACTATGTATGTATGTGAAATTACAAATGTAAAAATTGCTGAATAAACATATTGTTTTAAATGATAGCAGGGCTAACGATTGTTCTTAGCCCTGCTTTTTTGCATTACTAATTCTTCTATATACTATTCCACGCAATGCTTCTTTCTATTGTAGCTATAAACTCGTTGCGACAACACTTCTTCACTCATAACTTGAGTCCGATTTACCTCCTGAACCATAGCTTCTAATTCTTCTGTTTTGAAATCTTTTTTAGGCAATATCAAAAACTCATGAATACTGGATGGTAACAAATACAAATCAGACTGAAGGCTTTCTGCAATTTTTCTTAAAACATCTGGATATAAAATAACTGCCGCCCCGTTTACTCCAATCTTATTGGTAAGTACATAAATAGAAAAAGGCCCTTCCATATCTGCATTATCCGTCTCACGTATCTTCTGTAATGTATGCTCCATATCTCCAAATTCACCTATATTTGGATATTGTGTCAATACATCCGCAAGGTTGCTCAATTTAGCAGGAAACATGTTTTGCGTATTTATTTTGGCAATATCATACAGCTCTTTTGCCGTCATCTCCCATTTTTCACATAAATGAGAATTAATACAAAACGATTGTATTCCAGAAGCCTGTTCCTCCACAAGGCAATAAAAAACGATTGCCAAATCGTGGTATCTTACATAAGGTACCTTGCTTAAAAAACTACTGTTTTTTTCATAATTTACTAAACGATAATATATTTTCGACATACATTGTGAAAAATCGGTTGACTGCAATTTTAGTGCAGGCTCCTGCTTTGTTGCCTCTGCATATGCCACTAGCATATCTTCAACCACTTCTTCTATGCTGGCACCTTCGCAATACTGTTCATAATAATACTCTAAATACAAATTAGGCGAAATATAGCTCCCCTCTTTTTGTATCAATATCGTGTCCAGTTGCACGTCATTATTTTTTAATGTAGTTGAAATCACAACTTTGTGAGAAGAATCGAACTGTTTCTCCAATTCTGTTTTAATTTTTGATGTAAAAGAATTATAATCCATATAAAATTTCAATCCCAAAACTGTTGTCTATGAAATGTTGTAATTTGGAAAATGCAGAAGAACCTCTGCGTATATGAAATAAGAATATGCCTTATTATAACAAAAGAAAGAAAACTTTTCAAGGAAAAGTTTCTTTCTTTTTATGTATTCTATTATACAGTGCTTGTCTTTTAACCTTGTACCGTTTCAGTTTCTTCCTGTTGAAACATATTATGTATCTTCTCTGCATCCGTATTTTTCAAAAGCGAATCCGCATCTTCTTTGGAAACTGGTACACTATACAAATAACCCTGCACAATATTACATTGTGCCTTCTTTAAAAAGGATGCCTGCTCTGTACTCTCTACACCTTCTGCTATAACATCCAGATTAAAGTTTCTTGCAAGGGTAATAATAGCAGAAACAATTGCTTTATCACTCTTATCTTCAATAATAGTCTCCATAAAGCTTTTATCAATCTTGATATTGCTTACTGGTAAATATTTCAAATAATTCATAGATGAATAACCAGTTCCAAAATCGTCTAAAGAAATTTTTATGCCGATTTCTTTTAATCGTTGGATCATATCAATCGAATAGGTAATATCATCCAATGCAATGCTCTCTGTAATCTCAAGTTCCAAATCCTCTGGATGAATACCTGCTTCTTTAATAGCTGCCTCTACCGTTTCAACCAAATCAGAATCTTTAAATTGTCTGGAAGATAAATTAACAGCAATGGTTAAATCTTTAAATCCCATATCCTGCCACTCTTTCAACTGACGGCACGCCTGAAATAATACCCAACTACCAATACTAGAAATCATACCCGTATCTTCAGCCAATGGAATGAATTTGTCCGCAGTAATAATTCCCTTTTCAGGATGATTCCAACGAACCAATGCTTCAAAGCCAACAATACGATCTGAATCCAAATCTACCTGTGCCTGATAATATAACTCAAATTGACCATTTGCAATCGCCGTATGTAATTCAGACTGGGTTTCCATTTTCGTAACAATGTGTGTATCCAAAGATGGCTCATAAAAACTAACTGTATTTTTTCCAAGCCCTTTTGCATGATATAATGCTACATCTACATTTTTCAATAAGTTCTGTGCACTGTCACTGTCCTTTGGTGCAACAGCTACCCCTACACTACAAGTAATAAAAAATTCTTTTAAAGACAAAATAAACGGCTGTGAAAATATCTTTTGAATATTTTGTATTTTGTTTTCATATTCCCACATGTTTATTACGTTTTCCGATAAAATAATAAATTCGTCTCCACCAAATCTGGCAAGGTAATCATTTTTATCAATCACCTGTTTTAAACGCTCGGCACAGTCAATCAAAAGTTCATCCCCGTAAGAATGTCCTAATG
>OGOC01001043.1_pt1 | contig 24670 bp, 17 predicted proteins | sample 1552561 | NCBI WGS metagenome assembly OGOC01 (sample SAMEA2580148, study PRJEB22360) | human gut metagenome | biome: human gut; feature: human-associated habitat; material: faeces | place: Denmark | collected 2008/2010
TCAGCAGTGAAACACTTGCTGTTTCGCTGCGTAAGAAAGTGATTCAGGTGTGAGCAGCCCTCCTTTTGCGAAGCAAAACTTTAAATGAGGGGTGCGAAGGTTACAGTTCGCTGGGTACCAGTGAACTGTAACTAAAATCATAGAATAGTATTAGAATGAAATAGGAAATTACTGGTATTTCAGCGGATACAGTAGTAATATATCATATAGAAACACTTGCTTCAACGACGAAAATACAGCAGAAATAAGAGCGAAAGAGGGAAAGAAAAAATGTCAAAATGGTTAGATAACGCAGTATTTTATGAGATTTACCCGCAGTCCTTCAACGACACCAACGCCGACGGAATCGGAGATTTCCAGGGTATCATTGAAAAATTAGACTACATCAAGGAGCTGGGCTGCAACGCCATCTGGATCAACCCGTGCTTCCTGTCCCCATTCGGTGATGCAGGATACGATGTCGCAGATTACTGCCGCGTTGCACCGCGCTACGGAACGAATGAGGATCTGAAGAGAGTTTTCGAAGAGGCACACAAACGTGACATGCACGTTCTGCTCGACCTGGTTCCGGGCCATACATCTGTTGAGCATCCATGGTTCAAAGAATCCATGAAAGCAGACCGCAATGAATTTACAGACCGCTACGTATGGACCAATAACGTATGGGAAGCACCGGAAGGAATGGGAAGCCTGCGCGGCATTTCCGAGCGTGACGGCGCCTGCGCCATCAACTTCTTCTCCAACCAGCCGGCCCTGAACTACGGCTTTTATCAGCCGGATCCGGAAAAACCGTGGCAGCAGTCCTTTGATGATGAGGGACCGCAGGCAACGCTGGCAGCGATGGAAGATGTCATGAGATTCTGGCTGAACATGGGCTGCGACGGCTTCCGTGTCGATATGGCGGGCTCCCTGGTAAAGAACGATCAGGAAGGCAAAGGAACCATCCGCCTGTGGCAGCAGGTACGGAAATTTCTCGACGCCGAGTTCCCGGATGCAGCCATGGTATCCGAGTGGGGCGAGCCGGACAAATCCTTACAGGGCGGCTTCCACATGGACTTCCTGCTTCACTTTGGACCGTCCCATTACAACGATCTGTTCCGCTGCGATGAGCCATTCTTCTCCAAACGCGGAAAAGGAGATATCTCTGAGTTTGTAGAGACCTACAAAACCAACTACAATAAGACCGCACAGAAAGGCCTGATCTGCATCCCGTCCGGAAACCATGATATGGACCGTCTGGCACGCCGTCTGCAGGGGGATGAGCTGAAAATTGCTTTCGCTTTCCTTCTTTCCATGCCAGGTGCGCCGTTCATCTACTACGGTGATGAAATCGGTATGCGCTACGTCGAAGGCCTGAAATCCGTTGAGGGCGGATACAACCGCACCGGTTCCCGTTCTCCGATGCAGTGGGATGACACCACCAACGCAGGATTTTCCAGCGCACCGGCCAGCGACCTCTACATCACCATGGATCCGGGCAAAGACCGTCCGACCGCAAAAGCACAGATGACTGATCCGGATTCCCTGTACCACGAAGTTAAAAAACTCATCCAGATCCGCCAGAGCAGCAAAGCACTCTTAAGCCGCGGAACCATCGAGTTCGTTTATGCAGAGAAAAACCAGTATCCGCTGGCCTACGTTCGTGAGGCAGAGGGCGAAAAAGTCCTCGTCATCATCAACCCATCCGACAAAGAGCAGTCCTTCCCATACAGTGCAGAGCTGAAGGATGCCCTCTACACGATCGGAGGAAAAGCAGAATCCAAAGACGGAACCATCACCATCCCGGCACAGTCCGCAGGATTCTATCATATCTGATCGAAAATAAAAATGACAGGGAGATCCAATCGAATTTTTTCGGAGGATCTCCCTGTTTTTAAATATGATACACTCTCAGCTCATGCAATGCCCTGGTCGCTGCAATATACTGCGCCTGCATCATCATCTCCCGTTTCTCGTCCTTTGGGAAAATCGAGAACACCTGATCAAACTCCAGCCCTTTCGCCAGATAAAATGTGGTAACCGTCAGTCCTTTCTTAAAACTGGAGCTGTCACGGTTCAGCCAAGAAAGCCGCTTCTCACAGTCAAAATCTTTTTCCGCCAGAATCTCCCGTAAAATCAAATAAGCCCGTTCCGCCGTCTTCTCATCCGGTACAATCACCGCCGCCGTCTCATACGTTTTCTCCTCTGGAAATAGCGTATCCACTGCCTCCCGCAGAGCCGCCTCAAGATCCGTGACATCCCGTTCCAACACCGGCATTCCGTGCCGTTCAAACAGCTCCAGATCCGTCACGCCAATGAGATTTGCCGCATACGACGCAATTTCCACCGTATTCCGGTAACTCTTCCGCATCTCAATCCGCCGCAGATCCTTCCCGAAAATCCCCGGTAAAAACTGCAGTACATCCTGCTGCTGATCCGCCATCGTCTGCGCCCGGTCGCCGAGAATCGTCATCTTACAGGAAAATATCCGCCGGATAATCAGATACTGGAGCCGCGAATAATCCTGCATTTCATCAATAACCAGATGCTTAATATTCGAACGCTCCGCCTGCCGCGACAGGCGGTACTTCAGATACAGGACCGGATACACATCCTCATACCGCAGTTTCCGCTTCTCCAACGGCCGCCGCGGCAGCGTCTGATATCCCTCTTTCTTCAGAAAACGATTGTAGAGAACATAAAAATCCATCGTCTCATACATCTTCCGGAATTTTTCGATGAGCGGAATCCGCTCCTCCTCCGGCAGATCCCGGTTCAGCAGCGTCTCGATCTCATCAATAAACGTCTCCGCCACCGCATCCATCCGCGAGAGCAGCGGAATATCCGCAAACTTGTCATAAAACAGCGTAATAATTTCCGATTCTGACTTCACAAACGACTTATACGAAACGTCTGAGAAATTCATCAGCTCGTCCTCAAGCTCCAGCGCAAATCCCTCCATCTGGTCCACAAACGCCTGCGACTGTTTTAAAGCAAACCGTTCTGCGGCTTTTGGATCCCGCATCTCCCGCTCAATCTGATCACAGCGATCCTCACAGTCCGCCGCCGTGTCCTGTAATTTGCGGTAAGCAAAGAGATCAAAACTCATCTCCTGAATATTCTCCTCACCGAGCTCCGGCAGAATATGTGAAATATAATCCGAAAATACCCCGTTCGGCGATAAAATCAGAATATTCGAAGACTTCAGATTCTGTCTGTCATGATACAAAAGGTAGGCAATCCGATGCAGCGCCACCGATGTCTTGCCGCTTCCCGCCGCTCCCTGAATTACCAGAATCCGGTCCTTCGTATTGCGGATGATCGCATTCTGTTCCTTCTGAATTGTGCGGATAATATTCTTCAGCTGTACCTCGCCGTTGCTGCCAAGCTCCGCCTTTAAAATATCATCATCAATTTTCACATCACTCTCAAATCCGTAAATCATCTTTCCATCCCGGATCTTATACTGCCACTTGGAACAGATTTCCCCTGTCATCTCGCCGCCCGGCGCCAGATAGGAAGCCGGCCCGCGGTCAAAATCGTAGAAAAGACCGCTGACCGGGCTTCTCCAGTCGTAAATCAGCGGCAGCTCGCCCGGCCGCTCCGCAAAATTGCCGATGCCGATATAGAAAATTTCCGGCTCATCATCCCCGTCATAGCGGAAATCCACACGCCCGAAGAACGGAGAATCCAGCATTTTCCGGAAGCGGCTCCGCAGAAGAAGCTGCTCCTGATTCGCATTCACCTGATGCAGCAGTGCCTGCTGATTGTCGTAATCCTCATATCCGTACTGGTCCATCTCGGTATAGTTCTGCCAGTAATAATCGTGCATATTTTCAATTTCTTTCTGTCCGTCCAGCAGAGACTGGCTGATCTCGGCAAGACGCGCCTGCAGCTTTTCCAGCACAAAAGAAAGATATTCCTGTCCGTTTTTCTGGTCTGTCATAAAAGGAAACCTCCTCTTAAAAATATAATGTCGAGTGCCGGAAAACCCGGCTGATCTTATCAGTATAGCAGACAGGCACGTTTCCTGCAATTCAAACATAAAATAAAGAAAAATCCCCTTTGAGGTGCCGCTTTTCTTGGAACCCTTTTTAAAACCACTGTCTGCACAGGAAGAAAAAAGCTGTCTGGATGCGTATCAGAGGGGCGATACAAAAGCCAGAGACATTCTGGTCGAGCGGAATCTGCGCCTGGTCGCGCACGTTGTGAAAAAGTATCAGGGCCTGCCCGATGATCTCGACGATCTGATTTCCATTGGAACGATCGGCCTCATCAAGGCGGTGATGACATATGATTCGAAAAAAGGAAACCGGCTGGCCGCATACGCCGCCCGCTGTATTGATAATGAGCTGCTGATGTATCTTCGGAGCAAAAAGAAAACGGCACGGGAGATTTCCCTCTACGAGCCGATCGGAACCGACAAGGAGGGAAATGAGATCCATCTGCTCGACATCGTGGAGGGCGGCGGGGAGGATATCGCGGAACAGTACAACCGGAAAGAGGACGCGGTGCGGCTGTACTGTTATCTGGATTCGGAATTAAAAGAGCAGGAAAAACAGGTGCTTCTTCTCCGGTATGGCCTTGGCGGAAAAGCAGAATACACACAGAAACAGGTCGCTGCCCGGCTCGGCATCAGCCGTTCGTACGTGTCGCGGATCGAGAAGAATGCAATTGAAAAGTTGCGGTTACGGTTTGCCGCTTCGTAAATGCTTGACATTTCAAACGGACTGCTTCTATAATAAAGGGTAAGGAAATCAGGTGCAGAAAAGGTTTCCTTATCCTTACTTTTTCGAACAAAAATCAAAGATAATATCTTCCCGGTGTTCTTGCCGGACATTTTCCCAAAATGAAAAATAAATAGGAACTATACGACCTGCTACTGAAAGAAAAGGAGGTTTTCTTTGTATTGCAGTGTATTATCAGCCACCGTCTCGGGCATGGAGATGATTCCGGTGCAGGTGGAGGCGGATGTCAGTGACGGCATGCCGCAGTTTACGATGGTCGGCTACGTGAGTGCCCAGGTAAAGGAGGCGCAGGACCGCGTGCGGACAGCCCTCAAAAACATGGGAATTTCCCTGCCGCCGAAACGAATTACGATTAATTTATCCCCGGCGGACGTCCGAAAAGAAGGATCGCGTTTCGATCTTCCGATTGCAGCGGGCGTTCTGATGACGCTCGGCCGGATTCCGCCCAGGTCACTCCGGAAAACGATGGTGCTCGGTGAACTCGGCCTTGACGGCCATGTGCAGGAGATCAGCGGTGTATTTCCGGCAGCGGCGAAGGCGCGGGAGCTTGGATGCACAACGCTTCTTGTTCCAGCCGGAAATGCCGCGGAAGGGGGTCTGGTCGGCGGGCTTCACGTCGTTGGAATCCAGAATTTACAGGAGCTTTTGAACTACTGCTGTGAAGGGAAAATGCCGTCGCTTCCGTCTATAGAAAATCAAAAGAAGGAGGACGGAAAAGAGCCGGACTTTTCCGAAGTGCAGGGCCAGACGGCGGCGCGGCGGGCGGCGCTCATCGCTGCGGCCGGATTTCACAATCTGCTGATGCTGGGGCCGCCGGGCAGCGGAAAATCCATGATCGCAAGGCGGATTCCGACGATCATGCCTCCGATGTCTGAGGAGGAGCAGATGGAAGTAACGCGGATCTACAGCATCGCCGGAATGCTTGCCAAAGGAGAGGGTGTCCGCCGGGAGCGGCCCTTCCGTGCTCCGCATCACACGATATCGCCGCAGGCTCTTGCAGGCGGCGGAAAACAGCCGTCCCCGGGCGAAATTACGCTGGCACACCGCGGTGTTCTCTTCCTTGATGAACTCCCGGAGATGACGCGCACAACCATTGAGATCCTGCGCCAGCCGCTCGAGGAGCACCGGATTGTGATTTCCCGTGTCAGCGGAAACTATGTGTTCCCGGCGTCATTTCTGATGGTGGCGGCAATGAACCCCTGCCCCTGCGGCTTTTACCCCGACTTATCGCGCTGTACCTGCGCACCCGGCGACATCAGCCGGTATCTCTCGAGAGTCAGCCAGCCGTTCCTCGACCGCATGGATCTCTGCGTGCAGGTGGAAGCACTTTCCTACGAGGATCTGCACGGCGAGGAGCGGTGCGAATCCTCGGCCAAGATGCGGGAAAAAGCGACGGCAGCGGCGGAAATTCAGGCGGCGCGCTACCGGCAGGAGTCGATTCATTTCAATAGCGAACTGAAAGCGGGCCAGATCGAGAAATATTGTATCCTGGAAAAGGCAGCGGAAGAGCTTTTAGAGGATGCCTTCCGCCGCCTGCGCCTCAGCGCGCGTTCCTACCACGGGATTATCCGCACCGCGCGGACAATTGCGGATCTGGACGGGGCGGTCAAAATCGGCGTGCCGCATATCAGTGAGGCGATCTGCTTTCGGAGCGCCGACAAAAGTATATGGAGGATCTGACGTATGGCGATGGAAATCTTTACAGTCGGCCGCGGGCAGGAGGGCTATCCGGAGCGGCTTATGCCGTTCGCGGACATGCCGTCCCGCCTTTTCGTGCGGGGCGCGCTGCCGGCGGATGAGCAGAAAACAGCGGCGATTGTGGGCGCGCGGATATGTACGGCGTACGGAAAGAGCCAGGCGGCCTTTTTCGCGCAGGTGCTGGCGGCAAACGGCGTGGCGGTGATCAGTGGACTGGCGTGCGGAATCGACGCGGCGGCGCACGAGGGGGCACTGCGCGGAAAGGGAAAGACGTTTGCCGTGCTTGGCTGCGGCGTGGATATCTGCTATCCGAAACAGAATTACCCGCTGATGCGGCGGATGCTGGAAAACGGAGGCGGTGTCTTAAGCGAATTTCCGCCGGGCGCAGAGCCGCTTCCGTGGCATTTCCCGATCCGCAACCGCGTGATCAGTGCGCTGGCAGATGTCGTTCTGGTAATTGAGGCAAAAGAGAAGAGCGGCTCGCTCATTACGGCGGACTACGCGCTGGAGCAGGGAAAAACGGTATTTGCCCTGCCCGGACGGACAACGGATGCGACAAGCCGCGGCTGCAACCGCCTAATCGCGCAGGGAGCGGAAATTGCGATTTCACCCGAAACGATTCTCGAGGAGCTGGGCGTGAAAAAGGCCGGGACAAAAAGAGCCGCACCGCGTCCGCGCTATGGAAAAGAGGCGGAAATGGTTCTGAAAACACTCGCGGCAGAACCGCAGAATCTTGCACAGCTTGCCGGCAGCACCGGAATCCCGCTGCAGGAGCTGACCGGTATTCTGCTGGCACTCGAAATTGACGGCGTTATTGCGGAAAATCCGCCGGGCGTGTACATGGCGTTATCGTAAAAGGGACGAGGAAAAGAAAGGTTTTGTGATATTCCGCCCGGTGTACAATTATAATAGAAGAAAAAGAAAAAAGGGGGCTCTTCTGCGCCGCGTGCATGTCTGAAAAAGGAAAAAGAAAAGAAAAAAATCAGGAAAAATCGTTAAAAAATAGAAAAAATCCTGTTATTTTGTCGGGAAACATCGAAAAATGGTACATTTTAAAAATGGAAAACACTTGCAAGAAAAAACTTTTTGGTGTATAGTCAGTGGAAGTTACGACTAATTTAGGAATTATTCTGGAATTTGTAATGATGCAGAACTATGCGATATGAAAAACGCAATATAGATCTGGACAGTTATAAAAATATGTATTCAGGAGGCATCAGAGGTGGCAAAATATCTTGTAATAGTGGAATCACCGGCAAAAGTCAAGACGGTGAAAAAGTATCTCGGGGCAAATTACGAAGTTGCAGCATCTATGGGCCATGTGCGCGATCTGCCGAAAAGCCGGCTTGGAATTGATGTAGAACATGACTTTGAACCAAAATATATCACCATCCGCGGAAAAGGAGAGCTTCTGGCATCTCTTCGAAAAGCCGCAAAAAAAGCAGATAAAGTTTATCTCGCAACTGACCCTGACCGCGAGGGAGAGGCAATTTCCTGGCATCTGTCGATTGCGCTGAATCTCGATGAGAACAAGATGCGCCGCATCACCTTCAACGAGATCACAAAATCAGCAGTCAAAGCGTCGATCAAACAGGCACGCGACATCGATATGAACCTGGTGGACGAGCAGCAGGCGCGCCGCTGCCTCGACCGTATGGTAGGTTATGAAATCAGTCCATTGTTATGGAAGAAAATCAAACGCGGACTTTCCGCCGGCCGTGTGCAGTCCGTTGCACTGCGCATCATCGGCGACCGCGAGGATGAGATCAATGCGTTCATTCCGAAAGAATACTGGACACTGGAAGCAGATCTGAAAATTCCGGGCGAGAAGAAACCGCTCGTCGCAAAATTCCACGGAAAAGGCAGTGAAAAGATGGCGGTCGAGACGAAAGAGCAGCTCGATGAAATCTTAAAGGGACTGGAAAATGAGACCTTTACCGTATCCGAAGTGAAAAAAGGAGAGCGTTCCAAGAAAGCGCCGCTTCCGTTCACCACGAGTACCCTGCAGCAGGAAGCATCGAAGGTGCTGAACTTCTCCACGCAGAAGACGATGCGTCTGGCGCAGCAGCTCTACGAGGGCGTGGAAGTAAAGGGAAAGGGAACGATCGCTCTGATTTCCTATCTGCGTACCGATTCTACACGAATCAGCGAGGAGGCCGATGCGGCAGCACGTTCCTTTATCCAGGAGCAGTACGGCACAAAATATACCGCAAGCGGGGACACGACGGAGAATAAAAACAGCAAGGCACAGGATGCGCACGAGGCCATCCGTCCGACCGATGTGACGAATACACCGGTAATGGTAAAAGAATCCCTGCCAAGAGATCTGTTCCGCCTGTATCAGCTGATCTGGAAACGCTTTGTGGCAAGCCGCATGCAGCCGGCCGTCTATGAGACAATTTCCGCACGGATCAATGCAGGAGAGTATCTCTTTACAGCAGCTTCCTCCCGTCTGGCATTTGATGGTTTCATGTCCGTTTACACCGATCCGGATGAGGAAAAGAAAGAGAAAAACGCCGCTGTCCGGAGCCTGGAGGCAGGAACGGAGCTGGCACTGGAAAAGATGGATCCGCAGCAGCACTTCACACAGCCGCCGGCACACTACACCGAGGCATCCCTTGTCAAAACACTTGAGGAACTCGGTATCGGCCGTCCAAGTACGTATGCGCCGACCATCACAACGATCATCAACCGCCGTTACGTGGCAAAGGAGAACAAGAACCTTTACATGACAGAGCTCGGCGAGGTGGTCAACAACATGATGAAAGAGGCATTCCCGAGCATCGTGGATGTCAACTTTACGGCAACGATGGAAGCTCTGCTCGACAGGGTTGGAGATGGAAGTGTTCCGTGGAAGACAGTAGTCGAGAACTTCTGGCCGGATCTCTATGAGGCGGTCACAGAGGCAGAAAAGAACCTCGAAGAAGTTAAGGTAGAGGATGAGGTGACAGATGTCATCTGCGAGAACTGCGGCCGCAACATGGTGGTCAAATACGGCCCGCACGGAAAATTCCTCGCCTGCCCGGGATTCCCGGACTGCAAGAACACGAAGCCGTATCTGGAAAAGATCGGTGTTCCGTGTCCGAAGTGCGGAAAAGAAGTGATCCTGCGCAAGACGAAAAAAGGACGGAAATATTATGGATGCGAAAACAATCCGGAATGCGATTTCATGTCCTGGCAGAAACCGTCTGCCAAGAAATGCCCGCAGTGCGGCGGCTATATGCTGGAAAAAGGCAATAAGCTGGTCTGCGCGGACGAGCAGTGCGGCTATGTAGAAGCACGCGAAAAGAAAGACGAAGACTGAGAATGACAAAGCGGTCTGTACTGGTGAAAAACTGGTGCAGGCCGTTTTTTTGCTTATCGCGGCGGAAAAACAGGAAGATCCGAAAAAATTTAGCATGAATTTTTATAAAATTTATAGTTTTCTGAAAAATATATTGATTTCCGGAAAACTACATGATAGAATGAGCTTAGTTTTAAGGGTTGTCTGAAAAAGGCATCAGTGTGCATTTTTTTCGGCGGATACGCCAAAAAAATGCAGAAAATAAAGAAAGGAGAAGAACATGAGCGTACAACTGCTGGATAAAACCAGAAAAATCAACAAACTGCTTCATAACAATCACTCCACGAAGGTCGTGTTCAACGATATCTGTGAAGTCCTGATGGAAACGTTAAGTTCCAATATCCTGGTGATCAGTAAAAAAGGAAAAGTGCTGGGCATCAGCCTTTGCCCGGGCGTGGAAGAAATTACGGAGCTGATCGAGGATAAGGTGGGCGGTTATGTCGATGCCGCATTAAACGAGCGTCTCCTCGGCGTACTCTCCACAAAAGAGAACGTCAATTTACAGACCCTCGGCTTTGAGCGGCCTGGTGTAGAGCGCTACACCGCAATTATCTGCCCGATCGAGATCGCCGGAGAACGCCTTGGTACCGTATTTATGTACCGCTGCACCCCGCAGTACGATATCGACGATATCATCGTCAGTGAGTACGGCACAACCGTTGTCGGACTGGAAATGATGCGTTCCGTCAACGAGGAAAATGTGGAGGAAAACCGCAAGGTTCAGGTGGTTAAATCCGCATTCAACACGCTGTCCTTCTCCGAACTGGAAGCCATCATCCATATCTTTGATGAACTGAACGGGGATGAGGGCATTCTGGTTGCAAGCAAAATTGCAGACCGCGTCGGCATCACAAGATCCGTCATCGTAAATGCCCTCCGCAAATTCGAGAGCGCAGGCGTCATCGAGTCCCGTTCCAGCGGTATGAAGGGAACGTATATCAAGGTATTAAATGATTATATCTTTGATGAACTCGACGAGATCAAAGCAAGAAAGAACCTGAAAGGAAAGGGCGATGCCCATCCGGACGAGGCGAAAAAATAAAAAAGTGGAATGTAGAAAAGAATCGGAGCCGTTTAAGAATGGCGCCGTTTCTTTTTTGTGCAAAAAGCATTCGGGGAGCGGAAAAAAATGGTATCATTCCCGTTTTTAGGAATAAACTATAATTAGATTCTAAAGAGAGTATAAAATATGAAAAAATTGCCAAAATAAGAAAAAACGAGGAAATAAGAGAAATTAAGAGTTATTACGAGAGAAAAAAAGAGAATTACAAAATTCATGCATTTGCGAAATGAGGTGGAAAACACTATAGTAAGAACCATCAAGTAGCACTCGAATGAACTGAGTGCTAATAAATAAAACTGAATGAAATCTTGAAGGAGGAAACATAAATGAAGTTAGTACCTTTAGGTGACAGAGTTGTATTAAAAGAGTTAAAAGCAGAGGAAACCACAAAATCCGGTATCGTACTTCCGGGACAGGCACAGGAGAAACCGCAGCAGGCTGAGGTTATCGCAGTAGGACCTGGAAAAGTAGAAGACGGCAAAGAAGTAAAAATGGAAGTTGCAGTCGGAGATCAGGTAATCTATTCCAAATATGCAGGAACCAACGTCAAACTGGAAGATGAAGAGTACATCATCGTAAAACAGGATGACATTCTGGCAGTTGTAAAATAAAGAATAATCAAGTAAAAATCAGGAGGCATGACAATCATGGCAAAAGAGATTAAATATGGAGCAGAGGCAAGAAACGCTCTTCAGAATGGTGTAAACCAGCTTGCAGATACCGTACGTGTAACCCTTGGACCGAAAGGAAGAAACGTTGTTCTGGACAAACAGTACGGCGCTCCGCTCATCACAAACGATGGTGTTACGATTGCAAAAGAGATCGAGCTGGCAGACGGCTTTGAAAACATGGGCGCACAGCTCATCAAAGAAGTTGCTGCAAAGACCAACGACGTAGCAGGTGATGGTACCACAACCGCAACCGTTCTGGCACAGGCTATGGTAAACGAAGGAATGAAAAACCTGGCAGCAGGTGCGAACCCGATCGTTCTTCGTAAGGGAATGAAGAAAGCAACCGATAAAGCTGTTCAGATCCTTGCAGAGATGAGCCAGCCGGTAGCAGGCAAAGAGCAGATTGCAAAAGTTGCAGCTGTTTCTTCCGGAAGCGAAGAAGTAGGCCAGATGGTAGCTGACGCTATGGAAAAAGTTTCCAAAGACGGCGTTATCACCATCGAGGAGTCCAAGACCATGCAGAACGAGCTGGAGCTGGTAGAAGGTATGCAGTTCGACCGTGGATATATCTCCGCTTACATGTGCACCGATATGGAGAAAATGGAAGCCGTTCTCGACAATCCATATATCCTGATTACCGATAAGAAACTGTCCAACATTCAGGAAGTTCTTCCGCTGCTGGAGCAGATCGTACAGAGCGGCGCAAGACTGCTGATCATCGCTGAGGACGTAGAGGGCGAGGCTCTCCAGACACTCGTGATCAACAAACTGCGCGGAACCTTCAACGTAGTAGCTGTCAAAGCACCGGGATACGGCGACAGAAGAAAAGCAATGCTCGAGGATATCGCAATCCTGACCGGCGGCCAGGTGATCTCCGAGGAAGTTGGTCTGGAATTAAAAGACGCTACTCTGGAAATGCTCGGACGTGCAAAATCTGTTAAAGTTCAGAAAGAGAACACCGTTATCGTTGACGGTGCCGGCGCAAAAGATGCCATCGCAGCAAGAATCGGCCAGATCAGATCCCAGATCGAGGAGACCACTTCTGAGTTCGATAAAGAGAAACTGCAGGAGAGACTGGCAAAAATGGCAGGCGGCGTAGCTGTTATCCGTGTAGGTGCAGCAACCGAGACCGAGATGAAAGAAGAAAAACTCCGTATGGAGGATGCTTTAAATGCAACGAGAGCAGCCGTAGAAGAGGGTATCATCGCAGGCGGCGGTTCTGCATACATCCATGTAACAACACAGCTTGCAGAGCTGATTGACAGCCTGGACGGCGACGAGAAGATCGGTGCAAGAATCGTACAGAAAGCACTCGAGGCTCCTCTGTTCCACATCGTAACAAACGCAGGTCTGGAAGGCGCTGTTGTGATCAACAAAGTAAAAGAGTCCAAAGTAGGTGTTGGATTTGATGCATACAACGAAGAGTATGTAGACATGATCCAGGCTGGTATCCTTGATCCGGTTAAGGTTACCAGAAGCGCACTGCAGAACGCTACCAGCGTTTCCGCAACCCTGCTGACCACCGAGTCCGTAGTTTCCACCATCAAAGAGCCGGCTCCGGCTATGCCGGCAGGCGCAGACGGCGGAATGGGAATGATGTAATTTCCGGGATAAAAATGTCTGGTAAAACAAAATAAGAAAACCGGCTGGCAAAGACCGTAGCGGAACATGGGTTCCGAAGTCCTGTCTTTGCCGGCCGGTTTTTTAGTGGAAAGTTTTTCTTCCATTTCGCATGGCTCTGAATCGTTACAAAAAATTTCAGAAAGTTTTCATGCTTTCGCCGGGCGGCGTATATGGACGCTTCCGGCGTTTTATGCTATACTGATTTGTAGGATGTTGGGGGAAATACAACAAAGGAGAAGAAACACACATGGCAAGTCGTTATGAATCCGACATGACAAGGAAGGAGAAGATGCAGCTCGAAAAAGAGAAGCTGTCGAAAATGAATTTTAAAGAGAAACTGGCCTATATCTGGGAATACTACAAGGCTGTCATTTTCGGCATCATCGCTGTTATCTTCATCATCGGCACGATTGTGAATATCCATGAAAATGCGAAGTATTATGACCTCGTGAGCATTGCCGTAGTGGATTACGCAGGACTGCAGGATGTAAGTCCGATCGAGGAGGACCTAAAAGAAGCGCTCGGAACCGGAGATAAGTACGAAAAGGTAAGCATCGATACGAGCTACAGCTTCGGTGAAAACCTGGAAAACGCGGATTACAACACGCTGATGAAATTCACAGCCGTGATTGCCGCACAGAGCATGGATGTTCTGATCTGTTCACAGGCCGTGTACGACAACTACAGCAAAGACGATTATTTTCTGGATCTGTCCACACTGTTTGACGAAGCGACGTGTGAGAAGTACGGGATAAAGGCGGGAGATACCTGCCTCGATATTTCCAAGCTGAAGAAATACCAGGATATGGGCCTTACGTACTATGAGCCGTGTTACCTGACCGTTGTGGTCAACGCCAAGAACACGGACAATGCAGCAAAACTGATCGAATATCTTGAGGAGGATGGAGTAAATGAGTGATCTGTACACAGAAGTGCTGGTGAAAAAACAGCAGACAGGAAAAGACAAGGCGATCAAAGGAGTTCTGATCTTCTTTACCGTTCTTTTTGCAGCCGCAGGAATTATGATGAATCCGCTGATTCTGCTTCTTGCGCTGGTACTTGGAATCGTAGACTATATTTTTATCCCGAAGCTTTCGGTAGAGTTTGAGTATCTGTACGTCAACGGCGAGCTCGACATCGACCGTATCTATTCGCAGTCAAGAAGAAAAAGAGCCGCAAGCTATGAGCTTTCCAACATGGAAATCCTGGCTCCGTACCAGTCCCATCAGCTCGATTCCTACAAAAACAATCAGAGCATCAAACGTTACAACTATTCCTCCGGAATCGAAGGACAGGGCCACAAACCGTATGCATTTGTGATCTCCAAGGACAACACAATGCAGATGGTGATCTTCGAACCGGATGAAGTGATGTTAAAAGATATCCGCAACCGCGCACCAAGAAAAGTATTTATGGATTGACAGCTTTTTTGTTTTGTGTTAAATTAGGTGATAAATCAAAAAGACTTAAGAAGAAAGGAAGATAAGAAAATGGGTACAATTATTGGTGATGGTATTACCTTCGATGATGTGCTTCTGGTTCCGCAGTATTCTGAAGTAACCCCAAACATGGTAGATCTGACTACGCATCTGACCAAGAAGATCAAGCTGAACATCCCGATGATGAGCGCCGGCATGGATACGGTTACAGAACACCGTATGGCAATTGCCATGGCACGTCAGGGAGGAATCGGTATTATTCACAAGAATATGTCGATTGAGCAGCAGGCAGAAGAAGTAGACAAAGTAAAACGTTCTGAGAACGGTGTTATCACCGATCCGTTCTATCTGTCTCCGGAGCACACCCTGGAAGATGCCAATAATCTGATGGCAAAATTCCGTATTTCCGGTGTCCCGATTACCGAGAACGGAAAACTGGTTGGTATTATTACAAACCGTGATCTGAAGTTTGAAACTGATTTCACCAAGAAAATCAAAGAGTCCATGACCAGCGAAAACCTGATCACTGCAAAAGTAGGCGTTACGCTGGACGAGGCAAAAGCAATCCTTGCAAAATCCAGAAAAGAAAAACTTCCGATTGTCGATGACGATTTCAACCTCAAAGGTCTGATCACCATCAAAGATATCGAGAAAACCATCAAGTACCCATTGTCCGCCAAGGATGAGCAGGGACGTCTGCTCTGCGGTGCCGCAGTCGGCATCACGGCAAACGTGCTCGATCGTGTCGATGCGCTGGTAAAAGCACATGTAGACGTGATCGTCATCGACTCCGCTCACGGACATTCCGCAAATATCTTCAAAACACTTCGTCTCATCAAAGAGCATTATCCGGATCTGCAGGTAATCGCCGGAAACGTGGCAACCGCAGAGGCAACAAGAGACCTGATCGCAGCCGGAGCAGACGCTGTTAAAGTCGGTATCGGACCTGGTTCTATCTGTACGACCCGTGTCGTTGCAGGTATCGGTGTACCGCAGATCACAGCCGTTATGGACTGCTATGAGGAAGCAAAGAAGACCGGAACTCCGATCATCGCCGACGGCGGTATCAAGTACTCCGGAGACATGACAAAGGCTATCGCAGCCGGTGCCAATGTCTGCATGATGGGAAGCATCTTCGCAGGATGCGATGAGAGCCCGGGAGATTTCGAACTGTTCCAGGGAAGAAAATACAAAGTATACCGTGGAATGGGATCCATCGCAGCCATGGAGAACGGAAGCAAAGACCGTTACTTCCAGACCGGCGCCAAGAAACTGGTTCCGGAAGGTGTGGAAGGCCGTGTAGCATACAAAGGCCTCGTAGAGGACACTGTATTCCAGCTGATCGGCGGACTTCGTTCCGGTATGGGCTACTGCGGAGCGAAAGATGTTGAGACCTTAAAGGAGACCGGAAAATTTGTGAAGATTTCCGCAGCATCCTTAAAAGAGTCCCATCCGCATGATATCCACATCACCAAAGAGGCTCCGAACTACAGCGTGGACGATAAATAAGAATAAAAAGTCGCAAAAGGCAGAAGGGGGAAAGGGCAGAAACTTTTCAGCTTCTGCCTTTTCAAATGAGGGAGCGCTTATTTGCAGCGGGGAGAGAACATATGGCACAGAAGAGACGGGGAAAAACGACAAGAAAACAGAGGCAGCGCCAGCTTCACCGCAGAATGTTTCTGACGGGAGTTCTGGTGGTGCTGATCTGCGTCGGCATTTACAGCGGCATCCGCCGTGTGGCAAAAACGGCAAGTGATATCACGGCCGTTGACTATTCCGGTTCTGATTATGAGGACAACGATATCACCGACTGGACCGGCGCTCCGCCGATTGATGTGGAGCTTCTGACGCCGAACAGCTGGTCCAGACCGCAGACGAGGCTGAAAAAGGTGGACGGTATCGTTATTCACTACACCGCAAACCCGGGAAGCACGGCGATGCAGAACCGTGATTACTTTGAAAACCTGCCTGAGACGCAGGAGGCGCAGGCCAGCAGCCATTTCGTCGTCGGCATCGAGGGAGAAGTCGTTCAGTGTATCCCGACGAGTGAATGGTCGTATGCATCGAACCAGCGTAATTTCGATACAATCTCGATTGAATGCTGCCACCCGGATGACAGCGGTGAATTTACCGATGAGACATACAATTCTGTGGTCCAGCTCGCCGGTTTCTTATGCAAGCGGTTCAATCTGACTTCGGACGATGTGATCCGTCACTATGATGTAACCGAAAAGCTCTGCCCTCTGTACTACGTGGAGCATGAGGATGCCTGGATTCAGATGAAGGCAGATATTCAGGCGTATGCGGATTCACTTTCCTAAGAGCTGTTTTTAAGAAAAATGAAAAAATCCCCGTTGGGAAAATCAGTTTCAGGAGAAATGATTTTTCCAACGGGGATTTTTCTGTTATCCAATATTTTTAGTAATAGTAGCGCCGTCTGCGCCGCTTTCTTTTTTTCGTATTTCCGCCGAGTGCAATCCAGCAGAACAGCCGTACAAACGTGATGCCGAAGAGAACGCCGATGCTGTCGATGCCGACGTCCTTTACCGACGGGCCACGGTTGGCGACCGTCGTCTGGTGGAACTCATCGCTCGCGGCAAAGGCGACACAGAGGATGCCGGCAAGAAACGTGAGCGCGAAGCCGCGCAGGCCGTAGACGTAGAGCGGAAGCGAAACACAGATTGCAAGCAGACAGTACTCTGTCATATGAGCCAGCTTCCGCACCGGGTACTGATACTCGTCAGCCAGTTCCTGGATCTTTTCATCATCCCATCCGCGGTCCATGACGTGGTCGATCGTGATGAAAATGCCGCGCGCCACTTTTTCACTGAGCTGTGAGGATTCCGTTCCGTTCTGGGAAGAGAAGGAGAAAATCATCGACATCATCAGAATCGCCGGGATGAAGGAAAACGGTTTTAACAGTGCAATTACAATTCGATTCATAAAATACCTCCGGTAAAACAAAGCAGGTCAGATCGGAAACTTTTTATGCGGTATGCTCGCGGATTCTGGCAATCGCAGAAAAGATCAGGAATGCCAGCAGGTTCACGATTACGACCGTCGCTCCGGCAGGGGAGGACAGGAAAAACGAGAGGGACATGCCAAGAAGGAAGCACACCACCGAGAGAACCGCGGAGCAGATCACCACGCTCTGGAAGGTATGGCAGAGACGCATCGAGGTCAGTGCCGGGAAAATCAGCAGGCTGGAGATCAGAAGCGCGCCCATCATGCGCATGCCGAGGACGGTGGTGATGGCGGTTAAGAATGCCAGCAGCATGTTGTAAACCTCTGCGCGGACACCGGTTGCTTTGGCAAATGTCTCGTCGAAAGTGACGGCAAAAATACGGTTGTAATACAGGACGAACAGGATCAGCACGACGATGGAGAGCACCACGGAGAGAACAACGTCCTCATCACTCATCGCAAGGATGCTTCCGAACATGTAGTTGTTGACATCGGTGTTCATGCCGCTCGACCACGAAACCGTGATGACACCGATCGCAAGCGCAGAGCTTGAAATCAGGCCGATGGCGGCGTCGCCTTTGATCTTGCTGGATTCGTTCATGCGGAGCAGCAGAAAGGCGGCAAGCACGACGACAGGGATTGTGAAGGCAAGCGGAGCAAAACCGAGTGCCGCTGCAATTGCAAGAGAGCCGAATCCGACATGGGAGAGGCCGTCGCCGATCATGGAGTAGCGCTTTAACACGAGGCTGACGCCAAGCAGTGCGGCGCACAACGAGACGAGAATACCGACCACAAGGGCACGCTGCATAAACGGATAAGAAAGCATTTTCAGCAGATTTGAAATCATAAGTCAGCACCTCCTAAAAACTGTTTTCCCGCCTCGGTTTTCAGATACTCGTCCATCGGACCGAAGAAGACCTGCTTCTGGTCGAGCTGGAGAATGTGCGTTGCGTCCGGCAGAATATTGCGGATATCGTGGGAAACCATGATGATCGTAACGTTCTGCTCGCGGTTGATGCGGCGGATGAGCTGGTACATTTCGTTTGTCATGACCGGGTCAAGGCCAGTGACCGGCTCATCGAGGAGCAGCAGTTTCTTTGTGGCGCAAAGCGCACGAGCGAGAAGCACACGCTGCTGCTGGCCGCCGGAGAGATCACGGTAGCATCGTTTCTTTAATGGAAGGAGGTCGAGAAGCTCCATATTGCGGAGCGCGTCCTCTTTGTCTGCCTTTGTGTAAAACGGCGGGAAATGCGGGTGGTTCTGCCGGCCGGACAGCACGACTTCCCAGACGCTCGCCGGGAAATCCTTTTGTGCGGCGGTCTGCTGCGGCAGATAGCCGATCTCACTTGGATGAAGCCCGTCGCCGGTTGTGATCGAGCCGGTGGACGGATTTTTTAAGTGAAGCAGTCCCTTGACCAGAGTACTTTTTCCGGAACCGTTCTCGCCCACAATACAGAGGTAGGAGCCGGCTTCCAGGGCAAAGTTGACATCGGTCAGGACCGGGATGCCCTCGTAGGAGAAGGTGACATCACTGCAGGTAAGTAGAGCCATTTAGTTTAAAGCCTCCTTTAATGCGGAAACGTTCTGTTCCATGAGGGAGAGATACGTAGCGCCGCTTTCGAAATCATCTTTGGATACATTGTGACAGGAATGAAGCAGCAGCTTTTTCGCGCCGGTCGCCTCACAGATGGAGTCCGTCATTTGTTCATTGGACAGCTCGGTGTGGAAAACGACGGGAATCTGTTCTTCCTTGATTTTATCAATTAAAAAAGAAAGGGTTTTGGCACTTGCCTCGGATTCCGAGGAGCAGCCGGGAAACGCCGCGTAGTAGTCGAGGCCGTAGGTGTCCGCAAAGTAGCGGAACGGGAAACGGTCGCCGAAAACAATGGTATGGCGGCTTGCAATTGCGGTGACATCGGAAAATTCCTCATCGAGGGAGGCAAGCGAAGCAAGATACGAGGCGGTGTTTGCCTGGTATTCATCCGCATGCTCCGGGTCGAGGCGGCAGAGGGAATCGCAGAGTTTCTGGACAATCCGCATCGCATTTTTCGGCGAGGTCCAGACGTGCTCGTCCTGTTCGCCGTGGGATTCGTGCGCATGATCATGGGAAGATTCGTCGTGTGTATTCTCGTCCTCATGGTCGTGTACATCCTCGTGATCTGCATCTTCGTCCTCATGGTCGTGCGCATCCTCGTCCTCATGATCGTGTGCGTGGCCGTGGGTCTCCATTCCCTCGACGGTTTCCTCGGCAACGGTGTCAACGCAGTCCATCAGCGTCACTACCTCTTTGTTCGAGGTATCGACAGAATCAAGGATTGTCTCGACCCAGGCATCGGAATCGCCGCCGACGTAGACGAAGAGATCACATTCGGAAACCGTAATCATATCGCCCGGTGTCGGTTCAAACGAGTGACTTTCCGCACCCGGGGAAAGCAGCATGTGGAGATCGAGATGATCGCCGCCGATGGCGCGCAGAAAATCATACTGCGGAAAAATCGTAGCCACGGCGGAGAGTTTCGTGTTCTCCTGGGAATCCGCCGTCTCTTTTGAGGATCCCGCACAGCCCGTCAGAAGAAGGAGGGCAGGAAGGAGGAGAAGGCGTAACGTTTTTTTTGAAAAAAATGTCATGATACTCCTTTCTGAAAGAAAACACGGAGGCATTCGAAAAAGCTCCGTATCAGACTGTTTCGTGACAAATGCCGCAGGAGTGGGAAGCGGCAGACGGGAACAAATGTCCCCGAAAAAAGATCAGTTATCATCATATAGCAGGGAGGATTCATTTGTCAAGGAAAGGAAAACCAGTTATAGAAAAGAGGGAAAAAAACTGCCTTTCCCTGTAAAAAAGAAAGGCAGTTTTGAGAAAATTTCTTGATTTTAGGATACCCTGCGGAACTGTGCCTGGTAGAGCTGGTAGTACGCGCCCTGTTTTGCCATCAGTTCGTCGTGGGTTCCCTGCTCGAAAATCTTTCCGTGGTCGATCACGAAAATCCGGTCCGCATTTTTAATAGTAGAAAGACGGTGCGCAATGATGAACGAGGTACGGCCCTTCAACAGGCTTTCGATTCCCTGCTGCACCTGAATTTCTGTCTGTGTGTCGATGCTGGACGTCGCCTCGTCGAGAATCAGAATCCGCGGATCGGACACCATCGTTCTGGCAAAGGCGAGAAGCTGGCGCTGGCCGTTGGAAAGACGGGCACCGCGCTCGCTGATCTCGGTGTCGTAGCCGTCCGGCAGTTCTATGATAAAGTCATGGGCATGCACGGCCTTTGCGGCGGCAATGATTTCTTCCTCCGTGGCATCGAGCTTTCCATACGCAATGTTGTCGCGGATCGTGCCGGAGAAGAGAAAGTTGTCCTGTGTCATCACGCCCATCTGGGCACGCAGGCTGTTGATGGAGACATCCGTCAGGCTGTAGCCGTCGACGCGGACCGTTCCAGAAGTAATATTGTAGAAACGGCTGATCAGATTGACAATGGTCGTCTTTCCAGCGCCGGTCGGGCCGACGAGTGCGATCGTCTCACCGGGAGCCGCTGTAAAGCTGACATCCTTTAAAACCAGCGTGTCCGGATCATCGGAGTAGGCAAAGCTGACGTGGTCGAACGTTACTTCTCCTTTGATCGGCGGCAGTTCTGTGACGCCAGGCTTGTCGGCAACCTCCGCCGGTGTGTCGAGGATCTCAAAGATTCGCTCCGCAGCGGAAAGGTTCGTGATCAGCTTGTTGTAAAAACCGGCCAGGTTCTGGATCGGATCCCAGAACATCGTCAGATACATCGCAAACGCCGTGAACGTACCGATCGGAACGGCATCCACGCCGAGTACGGAAATACCGATAAAATACAGAAGAAACGTTCCGATGCCCCATGTCACTTCGATCACAGCGGAAAAACCATCCGCCAGGCGGACCGCATGGATGAAGGAGTTCTGATGCTCAAGAAGAAGCCGGTCAAACTCGCCCTGCGATTCCTGCTCTGCGGTAAAGCTCTTGATGATGCGGATACCGGAGAAGTCCTCGTGGATATACGCCGTAACATTGGAAGATTTTTTTCGGAACGTCTGCCATCTCTTGTGTGCGACGATCTGAATAAAATACATGCCGATAGCGATCAGCGGCAGCACGAGAATCGCACTTAAGGAGAGCCAGATGTTTTTGATCATCATGATCACCAGAATGGCGATGATCGTGAGAATGTTTGGAATCAGCTTTGTGACACCGTCGTTCAGCACATCCTTTAACGAGTTGACATCGCCGATGATGCGCGCCAGGATCTTTCCGGCCGGGCGGGTATCGAAAAAGCTGAAGCTTAAGGTCTGGATATGCGTGTAGAGCTCGTCACGGATTTCCAGAAGAATGTTGTTGGTAATGCGCGCCATCAGAAGCATCCGCAGGCGGACACCGGCCGCGTAAACCAGGTTGATCACAACCATGAATACGCAGAGGGCAACAAGCCCACGCCAGTCTTTCTGCGCAATATTGACGTCGATGGCGTACTCCAGGAGCAGCGGGTTCACAGTGGAAATCGCGATGGTAACGGCGAGAACCACGAGAACGACGGCAACCTGGCGTTTATAATTTTTTAAGTAGGAGAAGAGGCGTCGGATGGTCGCGCTCTTTAAGACCTCTTTCTGCTCTTCATCTACTTTACTGGAATTGATAGCCATAATCGTATTGTTCCTCTCTTAACGGGTAAGTAAATACAGAAGTTGTCGGGTAACAGATTAAATTGAATTAAGCATTGGCAGGAAGTGCCTGCTCGAGGGCTGCCTTTGCTTTATGGTAATCACCGTACTGAGCCTCCCAGGTGGAGTAGTACAGGCCTTTCTGTGCCATCAGACTCTCATGCGTGCCGCGCTCGGCGATGCGTCCGTGATCGAGATACAGGATCTCATCGGCATTCTGCACTGAAGAAATGCGGTGGGCAATGATGATCTTGGAAACATCTTTTTTCTCGGCGAGATGGCTCTGGATTTCGTATTCGGTCTCCATATCGAGCGCCGAGGTGGAATCATCCAGTACGAGGATCGGAGCCTGTTTTGCCAGGGCGCGTGCGATGGAAAGACGCTGCTTCTGACCGCCGGAAAGTCCCATGCCGCGCTCGCCGATGACCGTTTCGTACTGATCGGAAAGGTGATCGACGAACTCGGAAGCACACGCAGCGGAGACGGCGTTATGTACCTCTTCGGATTTCATTGTGCTGCGGCTGCCGAGGCGGATATTCTCAGAAATCGTGTCTGAGAACAGGAAGACGTCCTGCATGACGACGGAAGAAGTATCGCGCACGGTGCGCAGCGGCAGGGTGCGGATGTCGTGGCCGTCGAGACAGATGGAACCGTCGGTGACATCGTAAAAACGCTCGAGCAGATTGACGATGGTTGTTTTTCCGGAACCCGTCATACCCATGATGCCGAGTGTGTGGCCCTGCTTTAAGGTAAAGTCGATATCCTGCAGAATCGGTGTGTCATGCAGGGAGAAATCGACGTGATGGAATTCCAGGTCACCCGGAAGTTTTGAAAGCTCCACCGGATTTTCCGGTTCTGCGATCTGCGGCTCCTCTGCGAGAATTTTGTTCAGCTTCTTGTTGGAAGCAATCGCAGAAGCGAAGCAGTTGCCGAGCCAGCCGACGTTTTCGATCGGCCAGGTGATCTTGGAGGTGTACTCCATAAAGGCCGTTAAAACACCGAGCGTAATGCGTCCGTGGATGACACCGTAGCCGCCCGCGAGAAGGACGAGCACGCGCATCAGCTTCGTAAGAAACGAGATGGCGGGATCGTATTTCATCAGGACGCGCGCCTGATCCATGTTGAGATCGCAGTATTTCTGATTGTGTTTCCGGAATTTTTTGATCTCATACGGTTCCCGTGCAAAGGATTTGACGGTGCGGACACCGGCGAGATTTTCCTGTGCAACGGTATTCATGACGGCGTTTTCCTCGCTGATCGCATCGTAGACACGGTCGAGTTCTTTTTCGAGGCGGATTGCGATGCCTGCGACGAAAGGAAGGATCGCCACGGAGACGAGTGTCAGCGGCAGATCCAGTTTGACCATACTGACCATTGCCATCATGATACAGATCAGGCCTTCTAAGATCAGCATGCCGGCAAAGCCGAGGATATCCCAGATCCGGTCGACGTCATCGCGCACGCGGGCGAGGAGTTCGCCGGTATTGTTTTTGTCAAAGTATTCCACCGAAAGCCGCTGGACGTGGCGGAACAGGTTGTCCCTCATCTGGCTGGCGACGCGGACGCTGCTGACATCGAATAAAAATTCTTTGATGTACTGAAACAGGGCTTTTGCGGCACCGATCAGAAGAAAGGCGGCAAGGTATTTCCAGAGCAGTTCCATTTTGTGACTGACCAGCACGTCATCCACGATGTGCAGCGTGACAAGCGGCGCGAGCATATCGAGAAAGACACTTAAGGCCATGGAACCAAAAGCGAAAACGTAGTAGTACCAGTTCTGGAGCAGGTACTTACCGATTGGATTTTTCTTCATGAATGTTAAAACCTCCTCATTGATGTCGTTTGGGTGTCTGGCAGAACATAGGCTTTCAAAAGCTCCGTAAGTGTGGGAACGGAACAACGGGAAACGAAAGCGAAGGCTGCGTTTGTATATAAAAGAAGGGAATCGATGCGGTAAGAAGACCGCGGAATCTGCCTGCCGGAAACGGAGCGAAGCCGGAAAGAACGGTTTCGTACTGTTTATAGCAATAAAAAAAGCCGCAGTATCGACGTACCGCGCCTTCTGTGCGAAATAGCAGGCATAAAGAATGCATAGAGATTTGTTATGCAGAGTTAATGCTTACAAAGAATTTCGAAAGAAGGGCAGCCACCTGGTTTGATCGCCATACGAAGTTTATTCTGTTTTACGCTGGATGCATAAATAAGATTGATCATAAGTGGTGTTCTCCTTTCATGATTTTTTCTGCCGCATCTGATCGAACACGACAGCTTATGGTTCTAAGCTACTCCTGTTTTCCAGATTTGTCAATTGTTATTTTCAAAAATTAAAAAATAAAAGCTGCAAAAGGTATGAAAATTGCGAATTTGGGTAGCTGTTTTGGGGAATATGAGATATAATATTACTGTTCAATCAGCAGTGAAACACTTGCTGTTTCGCTGCGTAAGAAAGTGATTCAGGTGTGAGC
>OGOC01001050.1_pt1 | contig 24581 bp, 18 predicted proteins | sample 1552561 | NCBI WGS metagenome assembly OGOC01 (sample SAMEA2580148, study PRJEB22360) | human gut metagenome | biome: human gut; feature: human-associated habitat; material: faeces | place: Denmark | collected 2008/2010
GTGGCATTTTTGCAAAGCTCTTCTCTGCCTCAAGTACATTAAATATAACCTGCTCCAGATCCGGAAGACGCTTCACCTGACTCGCTGCTGAAACACTTTGATTTACATCTCCAACTCTGTATACATACAACTCTTCCTGAATAAATCTGACAGTTTTTGCATACGAAAACGGAACGGTTGCATACTCCTGGTCTTCGTAAAATACATGCTCTGTGAGCTTATATCCAAGTGCTTTATAGAACCCTGTGTTATATATCACTCCGTGAAATGATAGTCCATCAAATACATCATCCCACATGTTTACTATATCCTTTAAATTGTACTCTCGTGTAAAATCAGGCACACTCACATCTGCCGGTCTGTACTCATCCTTTGATATGTCATAATACCTGAAGCTTTGTATCACCGCATCCGAATCTACATGCTCGAGATATTCAACCAGGTGCTTTAGCGCAAGCGTATCTACCCAGTCATCCGCATCGACCACCTTTAAATACTTTCCTCTCACATGCTCCACTCCTGTGTTGATTGCAGAACCGTGTCCACCATTTGTTTTATTTACTATGACAAAGGTATCCGGATACCAGTCCACAAATTTCTGCGCCACTTCAACACTTCTGTCAGGTGTGCCGTCATTTACGACTATCACCTCAAGCTTATCGAGTATAGCCTTGTCAATATCTATTTCCTCAAAGCGGCCCTCCGTTGCCATTTTACAGTTGTACTGTGCTGTCTGTGCATCTGTATCCCTGCATACCAGAAATGACGACAGCCCCTTATTCAGAAACTTTTCTGCATTATATGTTGGTATTATGATTGATAATATTTTACTCATTAACTGTTCTATCCGTCCTGATTACTATTATTAAAAAGAGTATTGTATACTCATTAACGCCTATTCATGAAATTAATTACCACGCAGTCTGCTATAAACCCATGCTGCCATCGGAAATATCTTAAAACCTGTTTTTCTAAGCATCCAGACGCTCTTCCTGCTGCACGCCTGGTACACTCCCGGGTGCTCCTCACGCAGCATCTCGTCAAACTTCTTCATCTGCTCAACGTTTCTTGTATCATTGCCCTTTGCCAGAAATATCTGGTACTCATCATCGACTGCCTCGGCTATGCCGCGCTCAAGGTACTGCTTCTTGTAGGTCTGCAGATTGCCGTGCACGTTGTTGTACTCAAACAGCGCATCAAGCACCTTAAGATGCTGGTCATGACGCTTGATCATCATCTTTATGTCCACGCTCTGACCACTCCTTCCAAGTCTGTACTGATACAGCGGCAGAGGTGAAAACGTGATGCTTGTGCAGTATGGTATAGGGTAGAGTATATACTCCTGGTCCTCGTAGAAGCAGTGCTCATCCACACGAATATCATTCTTCTGCAATACATCAGTACGGATGGTCATGGAATGTATAGTGATCAGCGGGTCCATGACTGCCTCAGCAAAGCCCCACTCCCTGTTGTAGTGATAAGAGTTGGACACTGCCTTTCTGCGCTTTGTGACCTTCTTTGTCCTATCATCCACCAGGTTGAAGTCATTGGATATGACATCCGAGTGCGTGTGCTTCAAAAGCTGTACAAATTGTGGCAGAAGGCTCTTGTCCAGCCAGTCATCACCATCCACCACCTTGAAATACTTTCCTGTTGCACGCGGTATCGCATAGTTGATGGTAGATCCATGGCCTCCGTTCTCCTTAGAGAGCACCTTGAAGCTGTATGGATATTTCTGCTCGTAGGTATGTGCCAGGCTGGCTGTGGAATCTGTGGAACCATCATCCACTATGAGTATCTCCAGACTTCTGAGCACAGACAAATCTATAAACGAGTCAAGACAGTTCTTTATATACTTTTCAACATTGTAAGCCGGAACGACTATGGTTAAAAGCTTCTCCATATATGTTTCTCCATGTATACCTGTTTCCTTGTGTACTACTCTCCGAGTCCATCCTTGATGTACTGTATAAGATATTCAAGCGCCTCACTCTCATCCTCGCCATTGCAGATAAGCTCTATCTCATCGCCTGACTTTATGCATGCTCCAAGCACTGAAAGTACACTCTTTGCATTGGCTACATTTTTCTCGTCATATATAAATGTTACCTTTGATTTAAATTTCATTGCCTCTTTGCAGAGATTGCCGGCCGGACGTAAATGTAATCCGGTAGGATTCTTGATTATTATTTTTTGTGCTACCACTTTTATTACCTCTTTTCGGTTATATATCTATCAATGTGATGAACTGTCAGAGCCGTTATTTCCGGTGTTTCCTGACGATGTGCTGCCCGATGACGTACCAGCTGATGATGAACCACCTGCGCCGGTGCTGCCTGATCCGGTGTTGCCTGATGTTGTACCGCCTGTTATTGAGCCCGAGGCTGTTCCTGTACCATCAGTTCCCGTTGTGCCGCCTCCGTCACCTTCCCTTCCGATAACTATCTGAACCTTTATCTCGCCCCATGTGTACTTGGTCTCATCCAGATTCGGCTTTACCGTCACTGTATGTGTACCTGTACCAAGGCCTGTCACATCAATTTTACCCTTCAGTGTAGTTCCCGAAAGTGTATCTATATCAGACTGGGTGCCGCTTACTATGACACTGCTCTTATCTGTTACAAATGTAAGCGTATATCCCTCTTCCAGTCCGTCATATGTGATATTGGAGCTGTTCAGCGTCATAGTTGAAGTCGCATTTGTTTCAATCTTTATATCTATACTGAGCTTTGCCTTGGATGAGTTCACTATAAAAACTCCATCCGGCAGATATCCTGTCAGGTCAACAGATGTACTTATATCGTCTGTTGCGCCCGATATATCGATTGGGCCCACATCTATAGATGTGATATTGTTCAATGCTTCTGCATTACCCTTGAGCATTACAGACTCCTCTGATAGGTCTACTCCGAGCACGCTCTTTCCACCTGCCGGTGAGCCTGTCGTAGTACACTTGATAGGTACCTCCTTGGTACTTAAGACATCAACTGTCACTGCTATAGACTGATACTGGCTATCCACATCAAGCTTTGATATATCTATCTCATCGCCATTATCATCAATCAGAGTGAGATCACCGCGATCAGTTATCTGATTATCTGATATTATGGTATTGTCATCGACCTTTATATTTACATTAGCCGATGCTATAGTTGAAACAATGGACTCAGGACCTCCGATCTTTACTACCTTTGGATTTGCCTGTGGCTTGTTTCCCAGTGCTTTCGCACCTGAGAGACTTCCATCCAATGATACCTTTACCTCAAACTGCTTCTGCATATATTTTTCAACCGAAAGCGGGAGCATATGGTCTCCACCGTTGAAGGTAATCGAATGTCTGTACTTGGTGCATCCAATATCTACCTTTACGCTTGCCTTATTCGTATCATCCTTATCTACTATGATATTTGCAAGGTCGACATTTGCGTAAAAATCAGAATCATCAAGCTCGTTCAGATAGCTTCTCTTGCCTGATACCGAAAAGCTGATGGTCTTTTCCGAATCCTTGATGGTAGGCCATAGCCCCTTGTCAACAACCGAATCACGGCCTGTGACGGTGACTGTTGTGGTAAATGTCTTTGTCTTGACCGGGTCATTGAGATTGTAGACCACAAGCCAGAGTATAAATGCAAATGCTATCGCAAGTATTTTAAAGCCTATATTATTTGTGAAGGTTTTTAGAAGCTTCTTTCCCATTCTTAAACCTCCTTTTAATTAATTCAAATTTACCCGGCTCCCTATGTCTGTTCTGCAGAAGCTTAAGCTGTGTGCGTAGATGATCGGCATCTATATCGTGCTCAATATGCCCCTTGTATGCTGTAGAAACTGATCCTGTCTCCTCTGAAACTATGATAGTAAGCGAATCACTTACCTCGCTGACCCCGACCGCTGCACGGTGTCTGGTTCCCAAATCCTTCGAGAGTGACAGGCTGTCTGATAGCGGAAGGTAACATGTAGCTGACACCACACGGTTGCCACGCACGATAACCGCTCCGTCATGAAGCGGTGTGTTTTTCTCAAAAATATTGATGAGGAGCTGACTTGTAAGTATGGCATCCACATCTATTCCTGTTCTGATATACTCTCCCAGATTTATCTCATCCTCCATGACTATTAGCGCTCCTGTCTTTACTCTGCCCATCGCAAAGCATGCACGCACCAGCTCATCAATTGTCTTGTCGGAGAATTTCTCAATCTCGCCCCTGCCGGTATTGAAGAAATCACCCAAAAAGGTCTTTCCACCAATATTCTCCAAGGCATTTCGAAGCTCAGGCTGAAAAATAACAACAAGTGCCACGAGACCTATATTAAAGAGTTTCTCAGCAAGCCACAGTATCGTATCCATCTGGAACAATGCTGCAACAAGCACAAACAACAGTATGATAATAAGGCCCTTGAACAGATTCCATGCCCTCGTGGTCTTTATCCACAAAAGTATATGATAGAAGAGCACTGAAATAATAAGTATCTCTATAATGTCTATCACACCGATTTTGATGCCCGGCACATTTGTGAATGTAAGGAACTGGTCCTTGAAGCGTATCAATACACCACTCACATTATCCATAGCGCCCTCCTTTCTCTTATACTATGTAACTATTTGTCATCCTCAAATATATTTTCGTCTATTTCGAGATCTTTTGCAATAGCCTCTTTGCTGATATTTTCCTGATTATGTCTCGGAATCTTCTTTCCAAGGCTTCCTGTATTGCCAAAGTGCTTTACAACCTTTTCCTCCTTGGCAATCATCTTCTTTGGAACTGCCTTGACGTAATAGTAATATTCATCATCCTCAAATTGTACGTTTTCTGTACGTGCATAGTCAAGATTCATAAATATAAACTGTATGACAACACCTGCAAAAATAGCAACTACAGTGCTGAGCACAAGCCAGATTATCTTCTCCGGCAGTCCGAGCACCAGATAAGCAACAACAAGTGCAACCAACTGTATGAGCCCTCCTGCTATGGTAGCAACAGTCCATGAATTGTTGATTTTCAATCGTCTGACCTGATACACCACCAGTGTGGTGATAACAAAGATTGCCATAACTATAAACATCTCTTTGTTGTCAAGAAGCTGTCCCATTGTCACATTGAGCTTTGTAGTGCTCTGCCCCTTTTTATCTACCACCTCTGCAAGCGCTGATGCATTCTGTCTGATTCCGTCAAAGAAATAGTACAACAGTGTGCCACATATTATTGCAACAACCGAATAAGCTCTTCTTAAAAGACCTGCTGCAACCGGCATAACAGACGGTATGTGAAGCTGAAAGCATATAGGTGTGAGTATCACAAGCATGCCATCCTTCGGTGCAAAACGAAAATAGACAAAATACAGTACTAAAAAAAGTACAAATGTGATAGCAAAAACCTCTATGGACAGCGCATACATATCTAAAAGTATCATAATCGAAGCAATCCAGAGTATTGCATTCACCGGAAGCAGTGCACACACAAGTGCTAAAAGCAGTGCCACAAGCATCGAGCTGATTTTCGCCATATAGCCGATATTCAAATCTATTGTTATAAATGCGATAAATGCAACGGCAAATCTCACAACCGGAAGTATGAAGTGCTCATACTCACCGCAAAATTTGACTGCCTTATCCTTAATTTCCAGTAACTTGTTCATAAAGCCTCCCTAACGCTTAATCTTTTCCTCACGGGAATATATTCTGCCCACTGCCTTCAGGTGATTTGCGTATTTGCGCACTTCTCTTCTGCCAGCCTTATATCTTGCAGTATACACCACAATTGTAACAAAAATGTAAACCGCCATAAACGCAATATACAGTATGCCTATTGTGACACCCATTGCCTTAAAATCAAGCTTATTGATTCTGTCCAAAAGCTCTGCTGCATTGACAGCAACCCACATCACAGCAAGCCCTGCAAATGCGAATGTACCTGTAAAGAAGCTTTTTAAGCCCTCTTTCCATATATAGTCCCATCCGTAATAGCTTGCAGACTGCTTCTGCACACGGCTGTCATCGCTTTTGCTGTCACAAAGAGCAATATTAAACAGTTCCCTTACTTTTTCTTCGTTTATCATAAATCATCCTCTTACCTGTTACCTGATATATCTCATACGGTTTTTGTCATCCTGCTGCCACAGCTGCTTATCCTGGCCCTTTGGTGTGTCAAGGGCACTGCGTAGTGTGTTTGTGAGCTTAGTCTTGCACTCATCACAAAATCTGCCTGTACGTATCATCCTGCCACAGTTCTCGCATGGTATACCATATGATGAATCCGGTGAAAACGAAAGCCTTTCCTCACGTATCCACCTATTTATCTGCTTCATGGATGTATCCGTCTCCTTGGCCACTGTCTCAACCGGCACATTTGGATTATCCTCAACAAATCTCTTTACTATATCAAATTTCTCATCCATTTTTTTCTGGCAGTTCGGGCAGTACTGCTCATCTGACAGTACATTAAATATTCTGCCACAGCCCTTGCAATTAGATATTCTCATCTGATAAAACCCTCCTAACTTCCCTGTCCTATGCAAATACACAGCACATATACACGGCCAGGACATTTCTTTGCTATCTCATGCCCAATCGACTCTGCCGTACTGCCTGTAGTATATATATCATCTACTATTAGTATTTGGTCATATTGTACAATACTATCCGCCACTTGAAAAGCCCCCTCGAGACAATTTCTGCGTTCAACATACCCCATTGTCTTGAGTGGACTGGTATTTTTCACTCTGCGCACAAGCCCTTTTGCCATCCTTATGCCTGTTTTTTCAGACAATGCCCTTGCAAAACACTCTGCCTGATTGTAGCCTCTCTGGCGCATCTTTTTACGGTGCATCGGCACCGGAATAATAACATCTATCCCACATCTCTGTATCCAGTCCGAATATCTTTCCACTGCTGTCTGTGCAAAATAAGCCGCATACTCACGTCTGTTTGAATACTTGAACCTGTACATGGTCTGCTTTATGCTGCCCTTGTATGCAAAAAGCGCCTTGCCCTGCCTGTAGCTGTCATCCTCCCGCATCTGCCTGTGATGCTCGAGTGCCCGTGCGCAGTCGTCACAATACTCTCTTCGCTCAGACAAAACCGGCTTCCCGCAACGCATACACTGTGGCTGCTCAACCGGAAAGAGCTTTTCACAGCATCTGCTGTGTATATATCTCTCAACCGGACCAATTATACCATCACATACCGGACAGCGCGGTGGAAATACCAGATTGATTACACCTCTCCCAATATCCTTTATTTTGTTCACTAATCCCCCTGACTGTAATATTCCCATTTGTAACAATATTAACAAAAAAGCGACAATACATTCCTGCAATGCAGGGACATATCATCGCCCTCACGGCTGCCTGTTATAAAACGTATATTCTAGAATTCTTCATCTCTCTTGCCTGCAAGGAACTCTACATACTTTCCTGTACCGATAGCAACACATGTCATAGGCTGCTCTGCAGTCATTGTATTGATGCCTGTCTTTTCCTCGATAAGCTCCTCAAGACCTCTGAGCAGTGAACCGCCTCCTGTAAGCACGATTCCTCTGTCTGCGACATCGGCTGCAAGCTCCGGTGGAGTCTTTTCAAGCACTGAGTGCACTGCCTCAACTATCTGAAGAGTTGCCTCACGAAGTGCTTCCTCTGTCTCCTCTGAGCTGACTGTAATAGTCCTTGGAAGTCCTGTTACAAGGTTTCTTCCTCTTACCTCAATTGTCTCCGGCTGTGGGAGAGGGTAGCATGTACCAATCTTGATTTTGATATCCTCAGCTGTTCTCTCTCCGATGAGAAGGTTATGCTTCTTTCTCATGTATCTGACAATTGCCTCATCAAAATCATCTCCGGCTATCTTGATAGATGTGCTGACTACCGAACCACCTAGTGAGATAACTGCTATATCTGATGTACCGCCTCCGATATCTACTATCATATTTCCGCACGGCTTTGAAATATCAATACCTGCACCGATTGCAGCTGCGATTGGCTCCTCGATAATCTTAACATCTCTGGCTCCTGCTGCAAATGTAGCATCCTCAACGGCCTTCTTCTCAACCTCTGTAACCTGAGAAGGTACACATACGCTGATCCTAGGTCGTCTTCCAAAATAACTCCTTCCGACAGCCTTCTGTATGAAATACTTGAGCATCTTCTCTGTTATCGTATAATCAGAGATTACGCCCTGCCTGAGAGGTCTGATGGCCACTATATTACCCGGAGTTCTTCCAAGCATAAGTCTCGCCTCTTCACCAATAGCCACTATCTTATTAGTATCCCTGTCGTATGCAACTACTGAAGGCTCCTTGAGTACGACTCCTTTGCCTTTCACATACACCAGTATACTGGCTGTACCTAAATCTATACCAATATCTGCGCTTGCCATCACAAGTCTCCCTTCTATTCGTTCACGTCCCTTAATATTACAAGAGATGCATTGCTGCCGTCAAGCCATTTCATGCTAACTTCAGTCAAATCCATGATCTTGTCGAGACTTCTTATATAGCTTCTCCAGTTGACCTCCTTGCTGTCCGTAGCCAGATGCTGATCCGGACCTCCCATGAGCTTGTACTTATCTCTGAGATTCTCTATAAGGAGCTTACTGTCCTTGTCTGTAAAATCATATCCAAGCATATCGTTCAGAGTCCTGTTCGAGAACAGCACTCTTCCAGTATCAACTTCTCTAATAAATATACCCTCATCAATATAGTTATATGTATCGAGGAGAACACTGTTTATGCGTTTAACGCTGTCATCGCTCTCTATCTTCTCAAGGGCACTTCTGAGTACATCACCTGTCTGCTTTACAAATTCAATCTCCTCTGTGGTCCACAATTTGTTGATAGAGGTATTCGCCAGCACAAATACCGCTCCATAATTGCCATTGACATACACAGGAACTGCGGTAAAGCTCTTAACAGGACCCCCTGACATGATCTTCTTAGCTGCTTCATCCATATGCTTTGCATCTATCACAAGGTATCCCTTGTCCACCAGCTTGCCCGAGCCCTGACCATTCTGCCATGATCTGAACTTCATGTTGGCGCGCTGCCACTCTGTCACATACTCCTCCGCAGACATGCTCTGATTCTTGGACCAGATATACTGGCAATCCAGATCTCCCTGCTTGTCCTTCACATACAGGGCTGCCACGTCAGCATTTAAGACCTCGCCCACCTGTGCTATCACGTCATTGATAACCTGCTGGGAGCTCTTATCTGAAGTGTTCAGGGCATCAAGCAGAATCTTCTGCCACTGCAGCTTGTTCTCCATTATGACCTCCTCTGACTTGGCACGGATCGCCTCCTTTGCCAGGATCTGAGAGCTGAATGCGTATTCGGAGAAAATGCGTCCAAGCTGCCACTGCACCTTGTATACGCTCTCCATTTTCTTCGCATCCTCGTCATCATATGAGCAGCATATCCATGTTGCCACATGCTTGCCATCTATCATGATCGGTGCACCACAGATCATACTTCCCGTGATGTCATCGTCCATTTCCATCATAACCGGAACATTGTTCCTGAGAACTACCTCATTGAGCTTCATATATATCTGCTTATACTGAGGCTTCTCAAACATATCATAGAAATAACCCATATGCTTCTGAGGGCCGGCCGGCTCAACCATCTTCTTGCCCACAGGATCTATGATAGTTGTATAAAGTCCTGTGAGTGCAGAGAACGCCTTCGTTATCAGAGTCCACTTCTCGATATCTATCTGATTCCTTTCCTCATCCGACTGAGTATTTGTCTTCATAATGTATGAGAGCTTGTCATCGAACTCCTTCTTAGCGCGCTCAACACTGTTCTCAAGAGCCTTCTTGTCCGTAATATCAGATATAAAATACTCAACCGTGTATGTGTTATCAGCCGCCTGTGTCACAGAGCTCTGGGACTTCACCCAGATAACCTCGCCTCTGTCATTGACTATCCTGAACTCTTCCTCGTAGTCCTTGTCCTCGCGCTTCGTGGCGTTTCTGACATTCGCCATAACCCTGCTTCTGTCCTTCGGATGGATATAATCCTCTATGAGTCTGTCACCAAGCTTGATGGCATCCACATTTATTCCCATCTGCTTGGCGTTCGGGGTTATATACTTGAAGATCGGTCTGCCATTCTCGTACTGCTGTACCATGACAAAGCTCTTGATCTTAGACATGGCAGATAATATATACGCCGCCTGATCCTCATTGTATCCGGTCTCCTTGTCCTTTATGAACAGGAGCTCTATTCCATCCATGTCGCCATCCGTGGTTCTCACGATGTGACACTTAAGTCTCATCTTATTTATATCTCTGTGAGCAGATACGATCCTAGTCTCCATCTCAAAATCATCCACTCCGGTATTCTGAACCTTGTAGAGCTGTCCGATCAGAAGATCATAATCACTCTTAGGGAGCAGGTCGCTGAGTCCCACCAGCCCACTGTAGAAATTGCCATCTGTATATCCATACTCAGATATGTTCTTAGATACGTATCTCGTTCTCCATACACCCTCCGGCTTATACAGATACAGAGCTATAACGCCTATATGGTTTATGATCCTCTCAAGACTCACGCTTCCTATCGTAACGTCTGATCGAAGCTCAAACAATACCATATACGCCTTCTTGTCACCATATTCAAACTGGTTGACAAATCCACTGACTACATATCTGTCCTTGTCGTTAACTATAAGTCCAAGTCTGTGCCATATGATAGCCTTCTTGTCGTCAAGTGTCGGCCAGAACTCATCGCTGACCATAAACTTATCCGGCTCCATGGCAATGGATTCAACATCCGAACCCACGATCTTAACTGCGGCATTGTTTATGCTGAGGACTTCACCATCCTCGCAGAACACAACCGCAGGATATTCAACTATTCCCAGAAAATCTGAATAACCACTAAGTCTGTTTATCTCCATAAATATCTCTCCATATATCCACTGCACAAGTGCAGTTTTATCCCATTATTATACACCCCGTATATTATTTACCCCTTAATGCACATAAAACTTTCCTATGTCCCATCACATAGAAAAGTTTCATGTTACCATATATCATATATTACTACTGTGCATCCTCAGCATCACTAACCATAGCAGTTGCCTCGCTCTTCAGTCCGGTAAATGCCTTGTCGGCAACATCCTTTGTTGAAGCACATGCAGAAATAACATTGTCCAGTGATGACAGAAGATCTGACATATATCTGCTTACGCTCTCGCACTCCTTCTTCACATTGTTGCGAAGTCTGGTTGCATCATCTGTGGCTGCATTTCTTGTATTGGCAGCATCCTTCTGAGCTTCCTCTCTCATAACCTTGCACTCGTAATCTGTCTTTGCCGACAGAGCCTCTGCATCTGCGTGAGATTTATTTCTTGTCTTCTCTGCCTCTGAGTATGCCTCATCCTTCATGCTGTTGCACTTTGCCTCGGTCTGATCATACATCTGCTGGCACTGTATCTCTGTATCTGTCTGGAGCTTTGTGCATCTCTCCTTGACATCTGTCTCGTATGCCTCGAGCTCTGCAGTTATAGTATTCTTCTTGTCTGTGCACTCCTTCTCAGTCTGTGCGATCAGTGCGTCTGCGCTCTCACGAGCCTCAAGAAGTGTTCTTGATATTGACTCGTATCTTCCTGCATTCTCAAGCTCTCTCTGCTTGTATGCATTGATCTGCTCCTTGAGTGACTCTATCTCGCTCTCCTGCTCTGAATTGGTCTTCTTGAGAGTCTCTATGGTCTTGGAAGACTCTGTCATATTGACCTCTCTCATGGTCTTGAGACTCAGAACAGCCTCGCTGAGCTTGTTGACGTTCGCCTTAAGCTCCTCTACTTCTTTATTGTGCTTTTCCTTAAGTTCATCAATATAGTAATCAACGGATGCCTTATCATATCCACCAAACTTCACTGTCTTCAGTGATTCTACTCTATCGTCAGTTACAACATCTTCTACCTGTTTTGCCATGACCTTACCTCCGAAAAACTAATCCTATTGTAGATACTCCGTAATTATAGCACACATAATTCTGTAAGCAAAGTATTTTTACCTTTTATGATTACAAACCACTTTTTTTATGCTATATTGTAACTGCTCATTGAATTTAAATTTTACGGAGGATCATATAGATGAAACACCATTCAAAACTTGTCATATTAGGTCTCGCGGCAACCCTCGTGATGACATCACTCACAGGCTGTCTTCACCGCAAGAAGACCACCTATCAGACATACATGCAGAACGTTCTCGACGTCAACTACAAAGGAAGCTTTGACGGATACGTGAAGGACAACGACGGCTCCGAGGAGGACGCCTCAGCCATATACAGCGACAGCATAGATTATCTGGCCGGCCAGCTCATCAATCATTACTCACTGAACAACGCAGAGACAGACGAGGTGGATGCTATATTTGAAGAGACCGCAAAGGTCATCTACTCCAAGGCCAAATACGAGGTGTCAAGAGCCTATAAGAGCGGAAGCGACTACTATGTGGACGTGACCGTGTATCCTATGGACATTCTCAATCAGGCATTTGACGATGTGTTCGCATATATCGACGACTATAACAAGAAGATCAGCGCCGGCGATTTCAACAACACCACAAAGGAAGATTACGAGAAAGATTTTGCCCAGGGCGTGTCGGATATCCTTAAGAATAAAGCCGCAGACATGGATTACCGCAGTCCTGTTGTGGTCTCTGTGAAGATAACCGATGACGGTGACTATTACTGTGCTGACCCGGCGGGGCTGTCCCAGATTGATGCATCCATGCTTGCAATAGAGGGTTCCCAGCAGAGCTCAGGCTCTGACAGCTCTGACAGCTCAAGCGAGGACAGTTCAGACGAAGGCGATATCTCCTCGGGTGGCGAGACCGCCGAGTAACTATATGCATTAAGAATGTGTCTTAAGAATATACATTAAGAAAAGCTCAGCCTGTGTGATTTCTACTGAATCCATCACACAGGCTGAGCTTTATATATATGTTATCTCCGGCTACTTTCTCACCCTGACTGACTTTGTCTTGCTCCATGCTGAGTAGCATCTTGTGCCAAACTTGTTCGAAAAGCTTCTAACCCTTACATAATATGTTTTTCCGCCTTTAATCCGCTGCTTTGCTCCAAGACTCGCAGTCGTCTTGCTTCCACCGCTTAACACCGTGAATGCATATGTACCCTTTTTAAAGTTTGATGTTGTTGAATACTGGATCTGATAGCCATCTGCGCAGCTTATCTTTCCCCACTTTAATCTTACAGACGCAGCCGATGGGCTCTTTATCTGGCTTATACCTGGTATCTTCGGGCTGACAGTAACAGGTATTATCTTCTTCACCTTCACATGATTCGAATCTCCAGCATATACGGTGATGTTTGCCTTGCCTATATACCGGGCTGCGATCGTTATTGTTCCAGCAGAGTCTACCTTTACAGCTTTTTTATCCGAGCTGTAGCTGAGCTTTCCGGCACGTGCGCTCACGCTCTGTGAAATAGATATTCTCTTCGAGCTGGTTGACATCTCTATTCTGTAGCTGCGCTTTTTCAGCGTTATGCTGTTCGGCGCCTTTTTGATCGTAAAATTGATCGTCTTCTGTCCCTGATATGTGCCAGCGCCTATAATTACAGCCTCTGCTGTTCCGGCTGCTTTGTTCTTATTGTATGAAACCGTATAATCTGTATCCTTCTCCAGCGTTTTGTCGCCAAGCTTTACTGTTACAGCCGGCTTCTTCGAATTACCATCATATGTATATTCTGTCTTGTTAAGTGTAACCTTTGCTGACGATATGCTCTTACGCGTGAGCTTTGAGCCATACGCATAGCTAGTCTCACCCTTTTCTCCACAGTATACACATGCATAGTAATACTCTGCCGGAGAATCATAATCTGCTGCCTTCTTCAGATATCGTGCAGTTGTTTTCTTTGCTGTGTAGCTGTGATCGACTGGGTCTGTTGCTGTACCGGTTTCAAAAATCTCACCACACATGCTGCAGACAACATCTCCTGTATATCCGCCGCCCATACAGGTAGCTTTCTTCTCTCCTACAAGCGTTCTATCATGGTCTGTCTTTGGAAGAATCTCAGTAGTCCTGCTGAGTTCTGCCTTGCACACGGTGCAGTATATAACCTTGTCTCGGCTGCCTTCAGCCTGACATGTAGCCAGATTTACATTCTCATACACAGCCTTTCCCTGGGTATGTCCGAGTGGCTCTGTCTTCTCATCCTTTGTCTTTTGGCATCGCTCACATGTGTATCTGATCAGACCTTCTGCTGCACACAAAGCTTTTTTCTTAACCACGCCTGAATCCCATCTATGTCCCAATGCACCAATGGCTATCTTCTTGGTACTCTGATAACTCTTGCCATTCAGCGTGCATTTTGCTGTACACACCTTTGCACCATCGTTCTCGCAGGATGCCTGCGTTATCTTGCTTGTTACAGTCATCGGTTCACTGATCACATGACTCGAATCTCTGGTACAGGTGAGAACCAGCTTGCAAGTGTTGCCATTTGCTGACCACTCATACTTTGGGGCGTAATCATGTCCCAGGCTATCCCCGTGTTTAAATGTCTTTTTGCGATTCACTCTTCCACAGTTATCACAGGAATAATAATATTTCGCAGCAGTTGTACAGGTCGCAGCCTGTGCAAGAGTTTCATCATTTACTATTTCCGCAGTGTATGAATGTCCGCCTATCTCTGTTATATCAAGTTCATACTCAGCCTTCACCCACGGATTATATTTACTGGCAACCGTAATCGTTACAACGCCGTTGCCGATTGCCGAAAGTGATGCCGCAGTCCTAGACACTTCATTCACCTTTACAACAGTCTCATCCGACGATGTAACCGCATACTCATGTATGTCCGCTCTCGTTGGCCAATCCATTATATTTATACTCAGTTCCGCTCCAATTTCATACTCACTTGGTGAAGTAGTCCTGTTATCGCTGTCCTTCTCCTGCCAATACACATATCTGATACTGGTAGGAAGTGACACGATCTTCTCATATCCGCACTTTGAACACGTCTCTACTGTCTGGCTTTTACCCTCATCTGCCTCTGATATGACATACTCATGTCCCCCCTGATCTGCCACATTGAACGTGTATTCCTGACAAATTGAGCTGTCATATTTATGAACTATTCTTATGGTTACATCACCTGTTCCGACCGCCGTAAGCTTAGCATCATATCTTCTATAAGAAGATTCCGGATCACTCACTTTTACAATACCTTCATCCGATGATGTAACTATAAACTCAGAGTTGTCGACCTTCGTTGGTGCATAATCTACTTCCAGATTGATCTCATCACCTACTTCCACATCAGCAGGCTTGTAATATCCATTACTATCACTCCACCATACAGTACGTGTTATCGCCGTCGGGATTGTCACCGTTTTTGTCGTCCCGCACTTTGAACAAATTTTTTCTGTCTCTCCAGATCCCGGTTCTGCCTGACTTATTACATAGTCATGACCACCCACATCTGTTACCGACACAGTGATTACCCTCTTCATATCCGGATTCACGACCGGATATACAGTAACCGTCGTCTCACCTATCTTATTCATATGGAATGTTCCAGCATAGTTAGACGAAGGGGTATACGAAATAATAGACGGGTCTGCTATATCAAACACGAATTTGTCATCGGATTTGCTATCTGATGCCGTCGAGAAAGATATGTATGTCTCTATATCCTTTCCTACTTCGAACTCCTGATCATATGTGGCTGATGAAGCAGTTTCCGATAATCTCCAGTACACGTACATCGTCTTTGGTCCTGTTACTTTACATCTCGTACATACGCCATCTGTAAAGCTATGCCCAAGAGCCGGAACCTCATCCTCTATCTTTTTGTAGCCACATTTAGCGCATGTGTATACTGTTCCACCTGTCTCTGTACATGTGGCCTCTTTTTTCACACCTTCACCATACACATGCTCCGTGCATGCATCATACCGCTGTCCAAGCAGCTTATCCAGCTTGGCCTGCGCTGCATCCACCTTTTTCTGCCACTTCTCCGGATCTACAGTCTCATAATATTCATCAAACAGCTTCTCAAATTCAGCTATTGTGTACACCTCATATTTGCTAGTATAGTTTGAAAGCTTGCTTGCATTGAAGCATGAAGTATTGCCATACCTGCCATAGAGTGTGAATCCGACTCCCATCACCTGATCTGCTGCCCAGAACATATTGGTATAATGTCCAACCGTGACTCCCTCCGAATCCGCCTTTTGTTCAACAGCTGTAAGCTGACTCTGCGAAGTTATGGATGAATATCCCAGCTCATCCCTTATCTTGTTAAAAGATGCCTTCTCACTGTTCCATCCTGCCGCCGGATCAGTATATCCAAACGCCAGATTCTCACATGACACCTGAAGAAGTGAATGATTTGTGAGTCCTGCACCTCTGTCCGCGCCTGACTGTGCCACCGCCATAAAATAGAAATTAGTCTTAGCCGCATTCCTCTTCATTGCCCCGACATAGTTTTCGTCTGTGTCCCTTAACGAATTAATTTTATTCAATACCGCAAATGTCGCCTTTGTGTTTTCAAGCGATATGGCGTCTTTCTTATCTCCGGTAACAACAACCTTGTTATTTCTCGATTCCGGAAGACCTGTATTATTTCCTCCCGCCCACTTGGAGAAATCTTCCTCACATGCCTCCTGCAGGACAGTCTTGGCCCGATTCAGATCATATTTCTGTTTTGTTGTCAGGTTGCTTTTCGCAAGCATCCAGTCTACAAAACCTATAGAGCCCTGATCATATACGGTCATCACTTCACTCTGATCTTTCTTCACCTGTTCCAACCCACTCTGAGCCTCTTCTATCTGCTGGTCAAGGGTACTGGCCTTAACAGTCTGAATACCTGTCGTCTGAATACCTGCCGTCAGCATCAGCACTGCACACATTACCACTGTTGCTGCTTTTTTACACAGTGTCCTTCCCGATAAGCTTCCTTTTCTTTTCATAATCTTTGATACTCCCCCTTTTTTCACATTCTATTTATATTACCCCTTTACCCACATGTACTCCGGCGCGCCTATGCAGGGGATTTATTATAAAATAAGGAGACTCATTATAATAATAAACAAGTCTCCTTATCCAGTATAATATACTATTTTATTTCTCCTTGAAGGTGAACTCCTCGTTCGCAAGCTTGAATCTGATACCATCTATGAGCATCATATCCGTTCCGCTGCTTATGATCTTGCCACCAAGGTAAGTGTGGTTGGTCGACTTGTTATCTCTCAGATAGTACACGCCGTTGACATTGATAATGTAAGCATGGCGGCGGCTGACTGAATTGTTGTCAGTTACCTGATAGTCAACTCCCTGTGTAGACTTACCGATACAGAATATCGGCTTGTCAATCCTTATCCTCTCACCTGTTCTGGTTCTTATGATGACAGGGCCGCTCTTGCCACGGTTGTTGGCTGTGAGAACTGTTGTCGAACCGTCATCGTTGTCATCAAATCCAATATCATTTGATGAGAAATCCTTAACTTCCTTTGCAAGCTTGAATGAAGAAGTTGTAACATGAGGAGTCTCAGGAACCTCTACCTTAGCCACATTGACCGGGCTGACTCCCGCTGACTTCATAAGCTCCTGCTCATCCTCAGGATGTGCTATATTGTCATTCTTCAGGTCTGTTATAAACTTATAAAATTCTGACAGATAAAATGTAGGATTGTGATCAAAGTATTTGATAAGCTCATATCCGGCATCGGATGCCTTCTTATTCGCAAACTTCATATTGCCCATAAGATCCCTTATAAACTTCTCCATATTACATCTGTCCATAGGCTTATCTATAGGCAGGAATATGAGCTGAACAGCCATATTCTGGAAGTCTATATACATATATCCCTTATTCAGTATAACCTTTCCAATGGACAGATCATTCGCCTTGAGATACATGAGCTGATCTGCAATACTGAATATCAGATCAACCAGCTCATCCTTGTGTATCTTCTTCTCAAGGAACTGATTCATGGTAGTCATGGCTGGAATAGAATATGTCAGAGCTCTCTGACCATCTATATATTCCTCATGGCAGAACGCATTATTGCCCACAAACTGAGCATTGTACAGCTCTACCTCATTGTGAAGAACCTCTACATCGTCTTCAATCTTAAAGTACAATTTGTACTCATCACACAAATACATCTTATCACTCATATAAAACCCTCCGATATTTATCGCACGATATCCATGTAAGTCCCGGAGTCAATTATTCTACTGTAACTGACTTTGCCAGATTACGTGGCTTATCTACGTCCAACCCCTTTGCATCGGACGTGTAATACGCTATAAGCTGCAGGATGACAGCAGCCGAAAATACCGTGAACAATCCATCCTGCTTTGGTATGGATATGTGTTTGTCACATACATCTTTATCATTGTACTCTTCATCCATGCTGACAAGAATGACGTATGCGCCTCTTGCCTTAACCTCGCGTATATTGGAAATCATCTTTCCGTATACAGATTCCTGTGTAGCCAAAGCTATGACCGGAACGTTCTCAGTTATGAGTGCTATCGTTCCATGTTTTAACTCCCCTGCCGCATAAGCCTCAGCGTGAACATAAGAAATCTCTTTCAGCTTCAGTGCACCTTCCAGTGACAGTGTATAATCCAGTCCTCTTCCTATGAAGAATGCATCCGGAGCCATCTTTATATAGTTTGCAACTGTCTTTACTTCATCTGCCTGCTTGAGTGTCTCCTCTATCACCGGGATAACGCCCTGAAGCTGTCTGATGAATGCCTTTGCCCTGTCCTCAGAGTATATACCCTTGACATAGCCAAGTCTGCATCCAATGAGATACATTGCAGCCATCTGTACCGAATATGCCTTGGTACTTGCAACTGCGATCTCAGGACCGGCATGTGTATAAAGGACGTAATCGCTCTCTCTGGCGATGGTCGATCCCTTTACATTGACTATGGACAGAACCTTTGATCCACATCTCTTGGCAAGTCTGAGTGCCTCGAGTGTGTCAATAGTCTCTCCTGACTGTGATGTAACTATTACGAGAGTCTTTTCATTTATGAGTGGTTCCTTGTATCTGAATTCTGATGCTATCTCAACATTAACAGGAATCTTTAACTCCTTCTCAATCATGGCCTTGCCGACTATTCCGGCGTGCATAGCTGTTCCGCATGCAACCACTGTGATGTTCTCAAGATTCTTAAACACCTCATCATCGATGCCGTCCTCAGTGAAATCAGGAAGCTCATTCACTATACGAGGAGTTATCGTGTTTCTCAGTGCCTCTGGCTGCTCATAGATCTCCTTCAGCATAAAGTGCGGATATCCACCCTTCTGAGCTGCCGTTATGTCCCATGTTATCTTGAGCATCTCCGGCTCTACCATGTTCCCCTTCATGTCTTCTACTTTGATGCCTGTGCTTGAGAGTGTCAGTATATGATACTCCGGCACAACAAAGTATTCCTTTGAAAATGATATTATCGCTGTGAGGTCTGATGCAATGATCGATCCCTCATCTGTGTATGAAGCGATCATCGGACTTACATTTCTCACTGCGTATATCTTGCCCGGTCTGTCTGCAAACATAATGCAGAGTGCAAATGAACCGGCTATAGCCTTAACAGCCTTTCTGATAGTCTCGATGGGATTGCCATCGTACAGTGTGTCCAGAAGTGCTGCTACTACCTCTGTGTCCGTCTCAGATACCAGCCTGTCGGCCAGTCCGTATTCTCTCACAATGTCGTTATAGTTCTCTATAATTCCATTATGTATAAGTGCCACATCTCCGCACCTATGTGGATGTGCATTCACATCCGTAACTCCGCCGTGAGTAGCCCATCTCGTATGGCCTATTCCACAGGTTGATCTGTACACAGGACTGTCGTCGCTGCACATCTCCCTGAGGTCTTCCACTCTGCCGGCTTTCTTCTTGATCGTCAGTGTATCATCATCATTAAGCAGTGCTATTCCCGCACTGTCATATCCCCTGTACTCGAGCTTTGCCAGTCCGTCAATAAGAATGTCCTTGGCTGGTTTCTTTCCTACATATCCTATGATTCCACACATATTAAATTAATCTCCTTTCGGCTTATAACCACGCTGTATACTGATAATATTATAATATGGCGCACTTAAAAAAGGTGAAGCCACCATACATAACAGCTATGGGTGTCTAGTCATGATTCTTTGTTTTGGAGTTACCCCCATATTTGGATATCATGTGCGCATCCAGACTCTGCGTGAAGGCATCCGCCGAATATTCGATAACCTTCAACCTCGTTATCCCTGAAAGCCAAAGCCCAGGGGTCATGGCGCTAAGATTTCTAAATCTTTCCAAAGGCACACTCCTCCTGTCCGTGCACCTAGCAAAATTCTATCATGAAACATCTAATAAATCAATGCAGAAAGGCCTCTGCGTATAATCTTTGTAACATAAAATTTACTTCAGCTTTATAAATAAAAACAGGGAAACACCACGGATCCCGGCCGTGTGCCCAGCCTGTGATGCTTCCCTCATTATATCCACTATTTTATATCTTAGCTTATAAAGCATCCACCTGGGAAGTCCTTCTCGGTGGTCAGGAGTGACAGATTACCCTCAGGATCCTCTGCGCACAGAAGCATACCCTCTGATACGACTCCGGCAAGCTTGCATGGCTTGAGGTTTACTATAGCCACAACCTTCTTGCCAACCATATCCTCAGCGGAATATGTACCCTTGATTCCGGACACAATCTGCTTCACATTGTTCTTGCCAAAGCTTACCTGTGAGCAGAGAAGCTTTCTTGAATTAGGAACCTCCTCACATGCAACAATCTCGCCGATCATGAGCTGCATCTTCTGGAACTCCTCAATGCTTATCTCCTGCTTGTCAACTACATCAGGATTGGCCTTGAGTGCCTGGACCTTCGCCTCAGCTATCTTGATCTTCTTGGTCTCAGCAGAATTCTCCTTCTCTTCCTTCTGCTTCTTGGCCTGCTCGTACATGGACTCCTTCTCCACTGGAGCGAACTCGGCAACCTTAGCCATAACTTCCTTCACGTCAAGACGTGCGAATAGGATCTCAGGCTGCTCTGTTACCTTTGTTCCTGACTTGTACAGACCAAACTTTCCAAGCTCTGTGACCTTTCTCTTCTCGGTATTGAGCTGTGCCATGATCTTCTCAGTTGTCTCAGGCATATATGGCTCAAGGAGTGTTGCACCTATAACGATGCTCTCGACAAGGTTGTACAGAACTGTGTTCAGTCTGTCCTTCTTGTCCTCCTCCTTTGCGAGTGCCCAAGGCATTGTCTCATCTATGTACTTGTTGCATCTCTTGAACAGTGCAAATATCTCTGTGATCGCATCTGCAACCTTGAGCTTATCCATGCACTCTGCAACCTTGTATCTGCAGTCCATAACGACCTTCTTAAGATCCTCATCGACAGGCTCTGTGACGTTGGTATTTGTCACAATGCCACCGAAATACTTGTTTGACATCGATATGGTTCTATTGACCAGATTTCCAAGTGTATTTGCAAGCTCTGAGTTGAGTCTCTCAACCATGAGCTCCCATGAGATAACTCCATCATTCTCAAATGGCATCTCGTGAAGAACAAAGAATCTGACAGCATCCACGCCAAATATATTGACCATATCGTCAGCGTACATTACGTTGCCCTTCGACTTACTCATCTTGCCATCACTCTGGAGGAGCCAAGGATGACCGAATACCTGCTTTGGAAGCGGAAGTCCGAGTGCCATCAGCATGATAGGCCAGTAAATGGTATGGAATCTCAGGATATCCTTGCCAATCAAGTGAAGATCTGCCGGCCAGTATTTATAAAACTTCTCATCGCTCTTTCCATCTACGTCATATCCAAGTCCAGTTATGTAGTTTGAAAGTGCGTCAACCCACACATATACAACGTGCTTTGGATCAAAGTCCACTGGGATTCCCCACTTGAATGATGTTCTTGATACACACAGGTCCTGAAGTCCCGGCTTAAGGAAGTTGTTAACCATCTCGTTACGTCTTGACTCAGGCTGTATAAACTCAGGATGCTGCTCTATATGCTTCATGAGCTTGTCCTGATACTTGCTCATCTTGAAGAAGTATGCCTCCTCCTTGGCCTCCTGAACAGGTCTTCCACAGTCCGGACACTTGCCATCTATGAGCTGTCCATCTGTGAAGAACGACTCACATGGTGTACAGTATTTTCCTACATAATGTCCCTTATATATATCACCCTGATCGTACAGCTTCTTAAATATCTTCTGTACCTGCTTCTCATGGTAATCATCTGTTGTACGGATAAACTTGTCATATGAAGTATTCATGAGATCCCATATTCTCTTGATCTCACCTGATGTCTCATCAACGAATTCCTTTGGGGTCTGCATGTTCTCAAAAGCCTTGTTCTCGATCTTCTGTCCATGCTCATCTGTTCCTGTCATGAATCTTACATCATAACCTGCGAATCTCTTGTACCTTGCAATGCTGTCAGCCAACACGATCTCGTAGGTGTTGCCTATATGAGGTTTACCTGATGCATATGCAATGGCGGTTGTAATATAATACGGTTTTTTTGCCATTTCAAAAACCCTCCCTGAAAAAATACTACAAGCACAAATGAAATGCTTGTGCAACTTTACCGAAAAACTCCTCGGTAATTGTAAATTATATGCCTTTTTATTATTTATTGTCAAGAAGATGGGATATTAAATAAGTCTGTTACGATGGTCATTCTATAACGCTGCCAATAAACTTGTCATCGTCTCTCTCTCAAAAGCGCATCACATTCCTGAGAACGGCAAACATCACCGCCCCGGCAATACATATAAATATAAGTATATTGTCAAATCGCGATAACTTTCTGTTTCCATATTTTACGAATACATAATCGTTTTTTACAATTATGTATGCCAACGCCGGAAGAGCTATAAACATAAATTGATTATAAGCAAATGCCTTTGCAAGATCCAGCCTTACGGCCGCAAGGATAGCCCGTGTTATCCCGCATCCTGGGCATAAAAATCCGGTTATCTTTCTGAATATACATGGTATGGCAAGTCCTGTCACTCTTATAAATATATAATAGAGGATGCCTATCCCCACGAGGATGGCATCCCTTTTAATTATCGCATTTCTTCTTGATTTCTGTATCTGATCCATGCTCTGTATTTCTTTGTCTCCGCCGACTACTGCTGGCTGTTATCACTGCCTGAAGCATCTGCTGATGTGTTAATATTCTGATCTGACTGCTGGCCAAATGTATTCTGGTCTAAACCGGCCTGCTGACCATATCCCTGCTGATTGTATGCATTCTGATCATATCCCTGCTGGCTGTATGGCTGCTGTCCGTATGCCTGCTGGTTATATGCATTCTGGTCATATCCCTGCTGACCATATGGCTGCTGTCCGTATGCCTGCTGGTTATATGCGTTCTGATCATATCCCTGCTGGCTGTATGGCTGCTGACCATATCCCTGCTGATTGTATGTATTCTGACCATATCCCTGCTGGTTGTATGCATTCTGATCATATCCCTGCTGACCATATGGCTGCTGACTGTAGGTCTGCTGACCATATCCTGTATTCATCTGAGGTATAGCCTCTGCATATTTGTTTGCAGTGTCCTGCATAAGCGCATATGCAATAATTCCAAGTCCAAATACCTGAAGAAGGACGTATAATATGCCTGAGTTGCTTGATGGTACACCGTTCTTATTCTTTATGATATCAACTTTCTCGCCCATCTTATATGCCCAGAACCATCCATAGATGTTACATGTAACGATAGTGAGCAAAAGCGACATTCCACCACTTGTTGCATCTGTCTCTCCTGACTCCTGATTGATATCGTCTGTCAGCACAACAAACCAATACAATCCATATATTCCGCATGTCACAATTGAAAGCAGAATACATATTCCAATATTCCTCTGTTTGATCATAATTGATAATCCTCCTTAAACTTAAATCCTTAATTGAATTATGTAGGACTTGTGTATGACTGCAATTATTCCACTCATATGTAAACCACTGCATAACTGCAATAAAAATAACAGAATAGCCCCGCAGACACAACTCAGTCTACGGGACTATTTTCTCATACATTTTGTCTGTACGCAACTGCATCTATACATTTTTCAATGTATATTTGTATGCAATTTGATTCATTACGCATTTTTATTGATGGTATCCTGCATAATAGCATATGATACAATTCCAAGTCCGCATAACTGGAGCAGAAGGAAAAGTATGCTTGAATTTCCTGCTGACTGACCATTCTTTGTCTTTATTGCGTCAATCTTCTCGCCCATCTTGTATGCCCAGAACCATCCATAGATATTACATGTAACGATAGTAAGCAACAATGCTACCCCACCGCTTGTTGCATCTGTCTGTCCAGATTCCTGATTAGCATCGTTTGTAAGGCAAACGAACCAATACAGTGCATAAATTCCAAATGTAATGATTGAAAATACTATGCACAAAGCAATGTTCCTCTGTTTGATCATAAAATGTCCTCCCTTGATTAATTATAAATTTTTTATAAACTCAATGTGATTAAAAGTATATACCTCTTTCCTCCATATTACAAGAGTAAATTCTAAATTATTTTAATTTTTTATTTATATTCT
>OGOC01001057.1_pt1 | contig 24236 bp, 20 predicted proteins | sample 1552561 | NCBI WGS metagenome assembly OGOC01 (sample SAMEA2580148, study PRJEB22360) | human gut metagenome | biome: human gut; feature: human-associated habitat; material: faeces | place: Denmark | collected 2008/2010
GGTTTTATTTACTGCCAGGGCCGCTTAGGGCCTGGAAAATTTAACGAACTATTGTAATTGAATATTGTCTATATTTGTGGTAGCCCATTAACCGGGAAAGGATGTAAAAACTCTCAAACATATACCTCTATTACTATGGAAAGACACTACGAATCTACGGTTAAGGGGGAGGGAACTTCGTACTCCGCTCCTTCGGTTGAGATCCTCAGCATCTCGATCGAGAAAGGTTTTGCCAACAGCACTGTCCTGGACTATGGCGGAGCCGGCGAAGCAGGCGGCAGCGTTAATGACACCGATTACGGAGAATACTAACAAACACATCCTACGACTATGAAAACTTTTTTCAAATCCATTTTGGCTGTCGCAGTGTGTGCATCTCTGTTCGCAGCCTGTTCCAAAGACGACACGGTTTCCGACCCGTCGAACGGTCGTAAAGTAACGATGACGGTCACCGCATCGTCTGAACTCGAATCGGCATCCGGTTCCCGTACGACGTATGATCCCCTGACGGGGAAAATCTCGTGGAACGAAACCGGCGAATACCTTCAGGTGTTCGAAACGGCCGCCTCCAAAACCACATACGCCAACTCGCAGGAAGGTACGGTAAGCGACGGCACGGCGAAATTCGCCGTATCGTTCCCGGAGAATACGAACACTCCGCTCGTTTATAACGCGGTTTATCCCGCCTCGGCATGGATTACGTCCAACAATACGGATATTACCAACATGAAAGTCGTCACACGCACATCTCAACAGCCGACCGCTACGAGCTTCGATTCGAACGCGGACCTGCTGATCGCCAAATCGATCTCGCTGGAGAGTCAGCCGACCGAACTGCAAATGAGTTTCGGCCGTGCCGTTGCCATCGGTAAGATGACGGTCAAAAACCTCGCATCGGAGGAGCCTGTCCTTGGCGTCGAATTCACGGCTCCAGATAAGAAGGTCACGGGCCGTAGCTATGTCGATATGACGGCAGGCACCGTCAAGGAGTACGGTTATCCCGGTAATTTCTCGGACAACGTGACGCTGAGCTACTCTTCGGAGATGAACCTTACGGCCAACGGCGCAACGGGCATGACCGCCTATTTCACCTGCTTCCCGTTCGAGGTGGCAGCCGGTGAAACATTCACCGTTACCGTGACCACCGCATCGAAGATCTTCACCAAGACGGTAACCGTTCAGGAGGGCCGGCCCCTGGCTTTCGCAGCAGGCGACAGTTCGACTTTCGCGGTCGATATGACCGACGCTGCGGAAGAGGCGACCGAAACATTGAGCGGCGACTACGTCATCACGGCGACCCAATCCGAAATAACCTATGCAATGAGTTCTCTGGCTGACGGTTCTCGTTTGGCCCCCGTAGTAATTACACCGTCAAATCCCTACAAAACGGGTGATGAAACCCTCATTTGGACAATCACCAAATCGGGCGACAACTACACGATCAGTCAAGGCGAGAACTATCTCTCCTGGGAGAGCGACAACAGCGCTACGACCTCTACGACTCCTTATGAACTGGTAATTACCAAGAACAAGTCCGAAGGTACTTACCAAATCGCATCGGCAGCGACCCCTTCCCGTATTTTGGCGAAAAACGATCAAGCAGCTCTCGGTTTTGGATTCTATACCGGCAGTCAGACAAAAGATCTGACCCTAATCCCTGCCGAATACGTCAAGTTGCCTGAAATCACGTTGGATCAGACGACCCTGACACTGTCTTATAACGATACGGAAACTCACTATATCCCCGTTACGTTGAAGAACGCCGAAACGCAAGACGTTTCCGTCGCTATTTACGACGGCACTGAAGGAACCGAACAGCCGGACTGGATCACCACAGGTGATTACAACGGCAGCGAAAATCGCCTCGAAGTCGCAGCCACAGAAAATACGGTCGCAACACCTCGTACAGCACGCATCGTTCTTACCGCCACTACTTCACTGGGTACAGCCCAAGCGACGCTGACTGTTGAGCAGGCTGCTGCCGGCGCAAAGGCATGGGTTTCGGAAACTTTCGAGAACTATAAACCCGATGCAGAATCAGCCTACAACTCTAATGGAACTTTCAACGGCGTAACAACCGGGACTCCGGTATGGACCTATGCAAAATGTGGTAATCCGAACCAATCCAAAACCGACCGTACTACATTGTCCAACACGGCAGGGATCACAGTTTCCAGCGAAACTTACCTCACGATAGGTAAGAGCGGTTCATTGAGCGTAACAATCCCTGGCGGAATCACAGCACTCAAGTTCAACGCCTTGACAAGTTCGAAAGGCAGTGCAACCTTGACCGTAACAGTCGGAGGAAAAAGCGTAGGAACATTAAGTATAACCAAAAATTCAAAAAAAGTTTTCGAGCTCTCGGATATAGTATGCAACGGGCAGGACGCAACGATCAAGATCGAGCAAAACACGGAAAACCGTACTACTATCGGTGATTTCTCTTGGCAGCTTGAGTGAACAGGAGGCGGAGTTCCGACTCCAGACCCTACCCCGGGAATTGCTACACCGAGCGTAAGCGACATAACTTCGAGTACAGCGAAGGTTTCCAGTAGTCTGACCGACGCCGCTTACGCAACCGAGGTGCAGTTCTTCTATTCCGCAACGAACGGCAGCGACACGGGAAGTGTCGTTGCCGCTGTTGTCGGAAACGAAGCGACCGCCAACCTCTCCGATCTTCTGCCCGCAACGACGTACACGGTTTACGGCGTCGTAACGGCGACCAACGGCTCCACGCCGCAGAGTTCTTCGACAACCTTTACCACCGAAGGAGCACGGACGGATCATGCCGCCTGGTACGAGCTTCCGGCCAAGGACAACGCAGGCAGCAATATGCTGCTGCGGACCTTTTACGACACGGCACGCAACTACACGATGTATTACGACACCTCGACCTACACGGCCTACTGGGTAGCTTACCCGTTGGCGGCCGGTGACCTGGGATCGGGACGTCCGAACGATCCGTGGGCTGCGACACCCGGGATTCCGACCTCGCAACAAATCAATGTCTGGGCCGGATCGTACGGAGTGAACGTAGGTTCCACCTCGAACATCTACGCTCGCGGCCACCAGATCCCGAACGCCGACCGCAACAAGGATCCCTATGGCACCATGTGTGCGCAGACGTTCTACGCTACGAATTCCACGCCGCAGATTCAGAACGGGTTCAACTCCGGCATCTGGAGTACGCTCGAAGGTGACGTGCGGACGCTCGCACAACAACAGACCGATACGGTTTACGTGGTTACGGGCGCCATCCTACGGACTGTAACCGGGAATGAAACGATCACATATATCAAACCGGCCAAGGATACCAAGAACTGTCCCGTACCGAACTACTATTACAAGGTACTGCTCAAAGTCAAAAGAGAGGCTTCGGGCAAGATCTCTTCGGCATCGACGGTCGGTGTATGGCTGCCTCACCGCGTCTATTCGGGCGAAAGCTACCAGAGCTACACCAAATCGGTCGCCGAAATAGAAGCGCTGACCGGATATAATTTCTTCGCCAACCTGCCTGCCGACATCCAGGCCGCAGCGGAGCAAAATTCGAACTGGAGTACATTCGCATCGTTCTAAACGGGCGAAAAAACCTCCGATACGACAAAACGACACGCATCATTCCATTCGATGCGTGTCGTTTTGTATTATCCATACATCCGAACGGCTCATTCTTCCGAAAAAACAGTTATCTTTACGAATCGGAAAACCGCCGAATCCGAAAACCGACACTCGAAGCGGATGCAACGAAGAGGCGGGAATATTCTGTCGCATCCGAAGGAGGCAAACCGCAAATATCCGATCGACGAGGCCCGTGATTGTCCACGAGGTCCCGCCGAACGCAGAAAACGAAAAAAACACAAAGTCAAAGCCCGGTTCTCCGTCCATTTCCCGCGATCCGGCTCCGTTATGCTACGACTCAAGTCCGAAAACCTCCGGTCGAAACTCCGGCGCATGCCCCTGCTCCGCGCATTGCCGCCGCTCGCGGCCGGCATCCTGCTGGCCGACCACTACGTACTGCCGCTGTGGTTGTTAGTAGGCGGATTCCTCGTCTGCGGTATCCTGGCACTGCTCGCCGACGACCGGGGCGCAAACCTCGCCACCCTGGGAGCCATTCTGCTTTTCGGCATGACCGTCACCGAACTGGGACACACTCCCGCTCCGCCGACCGGCACTCCGGGCGAATACGAAATCATCGTCCGGGAACGCCTCTCTGAACGGGAAGGCAAAACGGCCTCCGGCACAACGATCCGCGCCCTGCGGAACTCCGAAACCGGAGAATGGCTCCCCGCCGCCGGAAACCTCGTGGTTCGATGCGACTCTTCGACCGTGCTGAATCCCGGCGACCGAGCCGTCGTACGCGGCAAAATCTACCCTTTCACCGCCCGTCACGGCGGCTACGGACGGCTGATGACCCGCCGGGGATACGTCGGCACCCTCTACCTGAACCGCTCAAGCCTGCTGCTGCACGACACCCTGCACCGGGAGTTTTCCCCGAGGCATCTCTCCCTGTTCCTGCACGAACGGGCCGTCGTACGGCTCGACCGTCTGGCCCTGGCACCCGACGAACAGGCCCTCTGCAACGCTATGACGGCCGGGGATCGACGCTCGCTCTCCCCTGCACTCCGTGCAGCCTACTCGCGCAGCGGCACCTCGCACCTGCTCGCCGTTTCGGGATTGCACGTGGGCATCGTCTTTCTACTCGCCAACCTGCTGCTCTGGTGGCTGCCGCTTTTCCGGCACGGACACATCCTGCGCAATATCGCGGTCATCCTGCTCATCTGGCTCTATGCCGCCACGACGGGATTCCCGCCCAGCGTCGTCCGGGCCGCGCTGATGTTCTCCGTCCTGCAATTCGCCCTGGCCTCGTCGTCGGAATACGTCGGGATGAACACACTCGCCGGCGTAGCCTTCGTCATGCTGCTCTTCCATCCCGATTACCTGTTCGACATCAGCTTCCAACTCTCGTTCATCGCCGTCGCCGGCATCATCGCCTGGGGACTCCCCCTCTGCCGCCTCCTGCGAACACGCCGCAAAAGCATCGATATGCTGACCGCAACCCTCGCCATCGGATTTTCAGCGTCCGCTGCGACTGCACCTCTTATCTCCCATACCTTCGGCCAGATCTCGGTCGTCGGGCTGGCACTCAACCCCGTCGTCATCCTGCTCTCCTACGTCGTGGTCGGGAGCTGCACGCTCTGGCTCGTGATCCCGGGAACGGCGCTCGCACCGCTCTTCTCGGTCGTCGCAGGATTCGCAGCCCGGGCACAGAACGAACTGATCCGAGCCGCAGCGGCACTTCCGGCAGCCGCCCTCGACATCCGGCTCACGACGACCCAATGCTGGATCGTTTACGGACTTTTCATCTTCGCAACCCTGCTCCTATGGAGCGCCGAACGGAAAAAATCGGTATCTTCGCTCCCGGAATGATGACTCCGGAACAATACCGACTGCTGCTGACTCCCGAAGTACGGCGTACCGTCGAAGAGCAAATCGGCCGCGACCCTGCGGCGATCGCCCTCGACAAGCGTATTCCGCATGCGGCTCTCGTCGCCACGCAGGTCAAATACCTCGCACGGGCACGGACGAAACTCCCCTCCTACTATGAAGCCCGCTGCATCCTCCCGCCGCTGGCTTTCGAACAGGCCTCGAGCGAGGCATGCGCGGCCCGCAAAAGTTGCAGCGGAAACACGGTGCTCGACCTTACCTGCGGACTGGGCGTCGATGCCCTCTACCTCTCGAAACGCTTCCGCGAAGTCATCACCCTCGAACGGGATGCGACGCTGGCGGCCGTCGCCGAAAAGAATTTCCGGCGGCTGGGCGCAACGAACATACGGGTTATCAACTCCTCCGCCGAGGCGTTCCTCGCCTCGACCCTGGACCACTTCGACTGGATCTACGCCGACCCCGACCGTCGCAGCGCCGGAGGGCGCAAGCTGGTGCGGCTGGAGGATTGTTCTCCCGACATACCGAAGCTGCTGCCGGAACTCCGTCGCATCGCCCCGAACCTCTGCGTCAAGAACTCCCCGCTGTTCGACGTCGGTGAAACCTTCCGGCTCTTCGGTCCCTGCCGCACGGAGGTGGTGTCGCTGCACGACGAATGCAAGGAAGTCGTCGTCTATGCCGACGGCACGGGTCCCCTGCTGACGGCCGTTGCGCTCGGACTGGGAGAATTTTCCTGTCCGCCCGCCGAAGCCCGTGCAACTCCCTGCGACAAGCCCTTCGATCCGGCCGCTTACCGCTGGCTGCTGATCCCCGACGTAGCGCTTCAAAAAGCCCGGCTGGCGCCGACCTACCTGCAAGGTCGCGCCGACATCTGGAGTCCGAACGGCTACGGATTCGCAGCGGAAAAGTCCGAAGACACATTGGGCCGCTGGCTGGAGATCGAGCGGATCGAGCCCTACAACCCCAAGCAACTGAAACGGGAGCTTTCCGGCAGCCGACTGACGATTCTGAAACAAGATTTCCCGCTCACGGCGGCTGAAATCGCCGCACGGCTCGGCATACGCGAAGGCGGCGAGCGACGGATCGCCTTCACGAAAATCGGGCAGGATTATTGGACGATCCGTCTAAAATAGCTATCTTTGAGAAACGTCCCGAAATGAAAGTCAAGAACGTCTTCACCTACTTCACGGACACGATCCTGCGGCGCAACGCAAACTCCTACCGCAATCCCCGCGTCCGGTGGGCCGTCAGACAGTACAAGCTGCTGTTCTACACGGCACGCGGCCTGATCGCCCACGATACGATCGTGCGCAGCGCCGCCCTGACGTTCTATACGCTCATCTCGATCGTCCCGATCCTGGCGCTGGTATTCGCCGTAGTCAAGGGATTCGGGCTTCTGGACGGCCTGATCGACGATCTCTACGCCCTTTTCCCGCAAAACGTCGAAGTATTGGACTACATGGTGGAATTCGCCCGCAAAGCCCTCGCCAATACGCAGGGCGGGCTTATCGCCCTGGTCAGCGTCGTAACCCTTTTCTGGGCCGTCATCCGGGTTTTCGGGTCGGTGGAGAGCGCTTTCAACAACATCTGGGAGGTTCAGTCCTCGCGCAATATCGCCCGCCAATACCTCAACTACATCGTCATCGCGATGGTCGCCCCGATCCTCTGGCTCGTGGCCAGCACGATGGGAGGTTATCTGCTCCGGTTCTTCGACGCGGGGAATACGTTCCTCGGCATCCTTCTTTCGAAACTTTCGGCCCTGGTCATCATCTGGGGCAGCTTCACCCTGATCTATGCCGTCGTGCCCAATACGAAAGTCTTGTGGCGCAGCGCTTTCATGGCGGGTATCGTCGCAGGAACGGTCTTCATGCTCTTTCAGTGGGGCTACCTCTATCTGCAAGGATGGATGACCTCCTACAACGCGATTTACGGCAGTTTCGCAGCCCTGCCGCTCTTCCTGTTATGGCTGCAAATCTCGTGGGAAATCCTGCTCTTCGGCGGCGAACTCTCGTTCGCCTACCAGAATATCGACCGTTTCGCCGAAGAGCGCGAATCGCTCGGCATCAGCAACGACCGACGACGCCGGATCATCCTGGCCGTCATGCTCCAGGTCGTACACCGCTTTCGGGAAAACGAAGGGGCGCTCCCGGTCGATGAACTCCGCCGCCGACTCTCGCTGCCCACCCGCATCGTGAACGATGTCCTGCACCAGCTCGTGCGCACGGGCCTGCTGATCGAAATCCGGAATCCGGACGACGACCGCGAAGTGGCTTTCGCCCCCGGACGGGACATCCACGAAATGACGCTCTACAACATTTTCAGAACCATCGACAATTACAGTTCGACACGCCTCTACTTCGCCGCGACCGAAGAAACGCGCCGAATAGACCGCGCGCTCGACGAGCTTCAGACGGCCTGCCGTACAGCGGGCGACCGGCTTCGGCTCATCGACCTGGACGACGCAGTGAACGCCGCCCGCAAACCGGCTTCCGGGCCGCAGCCCGAATCGAAACACTCGGAAAGATGAAAAATATCGTCCTCATAGGCAGCGGCAACCTGGCCGAAGCGCTCGCCCGCGCGATAAGCCGCACGGAAGGAGCAACATTGCTCCAGATCTTCGCCCGCAACGCGAAACGAGGTACAGCACTCGCCCTCGAAAACGGCACCGCGTGGAGCTCCGATCCGCGCGAGCTGGCCGCCGCAGACCTCTACATCCTGGCCGTCAGCGATGCGGCGATCACCACGCTGGCCGAAAGCCTGCCCATACCCGCCGAAGCCGCTGTGGTACATACGGCCGGAGGCATCGGAATAGAGGCTCTTCCCGCACGCTTCGACCGTCGGGGCGTTCTCTATCCCCTGCAAACCTTTACCCAAGGCCGCAGCGTGGATTTTGCCAAAATACCTCTTTTCGTCGAAGGAAACGACGACTCCTTCACCTCGGAGCTCGAAGCGTTCGCCCGCAATCTGAGCCGCACGGTATATCGTGCCGACTCCGACCGTCGCGTACGCCTTCACCTGGCCGCGGTTTTCGCCTGCAATTTCGTCAATCACCTCTACGCATTGGGAGGCGAGATTTTGCACGGGACCGAACTGCCCTTCGACGTACTGAAACCCCTGATCGCCGAAACCGCAGCCAAAGCCGTCGATTCGGGCGATCCGCATCGGGTGCAGACCGGGCCTGCCGTACGCGGCGACCTGCCGACGTTGCGGCGGCACGAAGCCGCACTCGCTCACGATCCGCGACTGTTACGAATTTATGAATCATTAAGTCAAGATATATGGGAAACTTCAAAGAAGACATCGTAAAGACCGAAGCGTTCATTTTCGACGTGGACGGCGTAATGACCGACGGGGGAATCATGCCCCTGGTCGATGGGGATTTCATCCGAAAATACTATGCCAAGGACGGCTATGCCATCGCCTATGCGCTCCGTATGGGCTACAAAGTGTGCATCATCACGGGCGGACGGGGCGCAACGCTCGACCACCGGCTCAAAATGCTGGGAATCACAGATGTTTACCTGGACTGCATGGACAAAATATCGGCCATGCAGGATTTCTTCGCACGCCACGGACTCGATCCGGCGAACGTCATCTACATGGGCGACGACATCCCGGACCTGGAGTGTATGAAGGCAGTCGGAATCCCCGTCTGTCCCTCGGATGCGGCATCCGAGGTGATCGAAGCCTCGCGCTACGTTTCGGAGTTCGCGGGCGGGCACGGCTGCGTGCGCGACATCATCGAACAGGTACTCCGCGCCAGGGACGACTGGGCCCGCGATTCCCGGGGCATGCACAGCTCGAATATCGCCGCGTCGCGGTAAAACCAAAAAGCAACGAAAGGGGCTGTCTAAAACTGTTAGACAGCCCCTTTTTCATTTTTCAGAAACAGCAGGAATTAACCACAATCGAACCCTCTTCCTCCGGGAAACAGTTCCCGTGATCGGACACATTCCTCGGTTCCAAGAATTTATTTTTACTCAAGTCCAAAGAGGACAACCGGTTATTGCAACAATACAGCTTTCTCAAAATCGGATTTCCCGAAAGATCCAACGTAGTCAATTGGTTGTCATTACACCACAACGTTTCCAACACCGAATTATGCGACACATCCAACGTAGTAAGCAAATTTTCACCACACGACAGCCAATTTAACGACCGGTTGTGGGATACATCTAACGAGGAGAGCGAGTTCCTGTCGCACGAAATCCATGTCAGAGCCTTGCAACGAGATACGTCCAGTCGGCTCAATTTATTCATGGGACAATCCAATTCCTTCAAATTCGGAACAGCGCCGAGATTCAGACGCTCCAATTCATTTCTACTGCAATTCAAATATATCAAATCCCGGTTCCGACTGACATCCAAGGTTTTCAGCCAACAGCCCGAGCATTCCAACGTGTCGAGTTTGGTATTTTTACTAACATCCAGGGTTTCCAAACGGTTCTTTTTGACAAAACCATTTCCGCACATAAGTTTTTTCAGTTCCAAATTATGCGACACATCCAAACTCGACAGACTGTTTTCCGTGCACACCAACTCTTTCAACAGGGGATTACCAGTCACATCCAACGCTTTCAACGAGCGATTAAATGCACAATGCAAAACAGTCAGCTTCGGATTCCGATCCGTTTCCAATGCCACCAGCTCATTCAACATGCACCGTAACTCCATTAGCACCGAATTATGGCTTACATCCAAGGATTTAAGACAATTTCCCGAACAATCCAACTTTACCAAACGAGGATTCTGCGTCAAATCCAACGTCGATATCATATTCATACAGCAATTCAACTCCTCCAACAGCGGGAAATACTCGATTCCTGCTAAGGAAGCGATACCCCGCCTCGAACAATCTATCTTCGTCGCAGCCCGACCGGCAGGTGTTACTACGACCCGGCTCCCGTTTTCGCCGATCTCTTCGATATACCCCTGTTCCAAAAGATAAGCCCGGAAATTGGGATCGGGAATCATGTATTGCAGATACGCCGGGCGAACAATCGTATCCGCCGCACGGTATATCCGACCTTTTTTCAATCTTACGGGGAATTTGCCACCGCATTGAATCCTGAACATATTCCCGCTGTCACGATCCGTCACGACCGTTAACGAATACCCTCGGCGAAACTCCACAGGCAGTACAGGCAGATAAAAAGAGGTCGATTCTTCCGTCAGCTCCACCCCCGATCCGCAATCCAATACGACGCAAGGACTGACTTTCCTCTCTTCGCACACACTGTCGGGCAGCTCCTGCCTACTGGCTACCACCTTGATCGATCCTGCCAGAATTTCACCGTCGTTTCCCTGCAAAATAACTTGTTTCACCTTAATCGGTTCGAGAGCGAAGCTGTCTTTCCTCAATCGCAACTCCACAGCGGAGAACATATTTTCGAAATCGAGTGTCATTTCAGCCAGATTTCCCCGGTACCGGCCGAGCATAGGCACGCTCCGGCACCCCTTCTCATCATACTGCGCCACACCGACCGGAAGAAAAAAACTCCCGTCCTCTTGTAACGCAAATCCATACGGTCGCCAAGCTACGACCGAAACAGGATCCTCGATCCGCTCTTTCGGCCACATCTCTTTCATCAAATCCTCCGTCGAATAGGTTATTCGACCGTCAGCAGCCTGCATAGCAAACACCGGCCTCGATGTGAAAGACGATTTAATAAAGTCCAAATAGCTATTATCCTGAATTAAGAAGCCGATTCCATCCTCTTCGTTCCATACGAACTTCTCGACCGCACCATCGATGCCGATCGTATCCAAGGCGATACATCCGGCCTGATCGTTTCCCGATGTGTTCGACACTCCATTCGTCTTCGTCGTCGAAGCTCCGGAGCATGCCTGCAGCAAAAAACAGATAAAAAAAGACACTACCAATCTTGTACGCATACAAACTTCTCTTTTCTCTATAAAATTACAATTTTTCGAGAAATTCCGCATCCATAAACAAAAAAATTACACCGAAAAGGCGTAATTTTATCAAAATAAGACATCCGACCCGGGAAAATCCGGCTCGACTACACTTCCCATCTTTTCCCGATACGCGAGAGATGCTCCTGCAGGCGGAGGCGGAAATGTTCCCGGCGCTGCTTGAGGTTTTCACGCCACCCCTGCCAACGCATATAACGCTGTTTTTTCTCGGGATAAATGTCCGGAATGGTCAGCAGAATACCCGTCTCCTCCACACCGCCGAAATCGGTGTTGATTACCGTATCGAACACCCGCATCGTAGGCGAGAGATTCATATAGGCATTGATCAGCGGAGGAATGTTCTCGTTGAACTCGCGGATGCGCTGGATCAGGATACGGTAATTCTCCTCATAGGTCTTGCCCGTGAAAAAATGCTCGTAATAGGGATCGTCCAAATCGAGCTGCACGGGATTTTTACCCGCCACCAGATGATCGGGATCGGGAAAATAACGGCGCAGGAACCAGATCAGGGCATTGCGTGCCATAGCCTTGTACGAAGCGTACATCGTCACCTTGCCGAAAAGGTATTTCACCTTGGGATTCAGCACCACAAGCGCCCCCAAACCGTCCCAGAGGTTGTCCAGCGCATAGATACTCTTCGAATTGCCGCGCGACTGATAGGAAGGCTGTACGAACGAACGCCCCAGTTCGATGGTATAGGGCAGGTATTCCTTGCGGAATTTGTCGCTGAAGGTGAAATAATGTTCAGTGGAAAGATGCCGGGGATTTTCCGACGTGCAGACGATAAAGCGATAACCGCCCACGATCTCCTGCTCCGCAGGGTCCCAGACGATCAACTGGTAATAACCGTCGCCGGCGAGATCCTCCTCGTCTATATCCACGGCGAGCCCCGTTCCGCCCCCCGCCGACCGGAAGGCGACCTCCCGCAGGCGTCCGATCTCCCGCAGCAGGGACGGGCATTCGGCGGCATCGAAAATATAGATTTCATTCGAAGCCTTGTTCGTATTTCGGACCTTGCGTTCAGGGGTCAATTCCGCGAGCAACAGACTTCGGCTTACAGGCTCTATGATGGGTTCCATGCTGTTAAATTTAGAGCAAAACTAAACAATTTATCCGTGTTTTGCTTCGGCACGCAACTTTTTTTCCAAAGAATACGCCTTTTCGCGTACGTAATCCGCCCGCTGCTGCCACGATCCGCATTCGACCAGCTCGTCCGTCGAAACAGGCTCCCCGACCAGTATCCGGAAATGTTTTCCCTTCTGCGAAAACATCTCGTCGGGCAGATAGAGCATCTCGATATTGAACCGGATACCTATCTTCGTCCGAAAATTGGAAAGGCGGTAAAAGAAATCGGATAGTTCGCCCTCGACGAAAACCGGCACGATCCGGCGCCCGGACGCCGCCGCCCGCTTGACGAAATTCGAACGCCACGGCAAATCGGACACCACCCCCTGCCGACGGCGCGAACAAAGCCCGGCCGGGAAGGTCAGAATCGGACAGTCGCTTGCGAAAGCTTCGTCGAACCTGCGCAGGTATTCCCCGCATTGCGAACCGTGCTTGTTCACCGGAATCCAGAGCGGTCGCAGCGGCTCGACGTGCATCAGCAAATCGTTCACGATCACCCGCGCATCGCCGAAATATCCGACCAGCTCGTCGGCCAGCATCATACCGTCCATTCCCCCGAAAGGATGGTTCGACGCAAAGAGATACCGTCCCTTCGGATCGAGATTTTCGAGCCCTTCGACCGAATAGGTCACTCCCCAGAACTTAAAACAAGCCTGGATAAACTGCTGAGGAGGAAGCGCGGAATACTCATCCAGAATATAGTTGATTTCGTCCTGATGGATCGTGCGCTTGAGCCAGCGGATAACGAATCCCGGCACCCATCGGGCGATCCGGGGAGCCTTTGCCGCAAGCACGGCATCGACATCTATTTTCGGCATAACGTAACCCTTTTAATTATCGGTCGAAAGTCGTACGACGCCCGATTTGCACCTATCGCACCTACGCTCGGATTTCCAATCGAAACTCCGCATCGGTACAGGGAGATCCCGGAAGCGGGACACCCCGGCCTTCCGGAGTACGACCGTTCTCAACCGTTTTTTCTTCGGTAAAGATAACGATTTTTCCCTGCAAATTGTCTAACTTTACACCCTAAATATATATCGAAGCCAAATGACCTCCGTCTATCATACGCCCGTCCTGCTCGAAGAGTCCGTCCGACTGCTCGACATCGATCCTGCAGGAACCTATGTCGATCTCACCTTCGGCGGTGGCGGACATTCGCGCCGCATCCTGTCGGCACTGGGCGACCGGGGACGTCTTTACGCCTTCGATCAGGATCGGGATACCCGGGACAACTGCCCGGAAGACAGCCGCTTCCATTACGTCGAAAGCAACTTCCGCTTCATGCGGGGCGCCCTGCGGCTGCACGGAGTAACCCGGGTCGATGGTATCCTGGCCGACCTGGGCGTGTCGTCCCACCATTTCGATGCCGTCGAACGGGGATTCTCGTTCCGGGGTTCAGCACCGCTCGACATGCGGATGAATCAGCGCGGAGGAGGCACGGCGGCCGACCTGGTGAACACGCTCGACGCCGACGCCCTGACCCGCATCCTGGGCGATTGGGGCGAAATCGACACCCCCTGGAAAGTCGCCGCCTGCATCGTCCGCGCACGGACCGCGCAGCCGATCCTGACCACCGCAGACCTGGTTGCGGCCGTAGCGCCCTGTACCCCGAAAAAGGACGAATCGAAATTCCTGACCAAGCTGTTCCAGGCCCTGCGCATCGAAGTAAACGGAGAAATGGAAGCGCTCAAAATGGCGCTGGAACAGAGCCTCAAGGTGCTGCGCCCCGGCGGACGGCTGGTAGTGATCTCCTACCACTCGCTCGAAGACCGGCTGGTGAAGAACTTCCTGCGCAGCGGCAATTTCGAGGGGCGCATCGAAAAGGATTTCTTCGGCAAGCCCGAAACGCCGTTCGAAATCATTACGCGCAAGGCCGTCACTCCCTCCTCGGAAGAGCTCGTCCGCAACCCGCGTTCGCGCTCGGCCAAACTGCGAGCCGCTGCCAAAATCGTACGCCAATAACCGTTTCCGACCGACATGAAATACAACGACCACGAATTCGACCCCGTCACCGACGAGGAGCGTGCCGCCCGGGAGCGGGAGGAAGAGCTCGCCCGCCGCATCCGGCGCGAAGTGCTGCGCGTGCAGAGCGGCGAAGCCGACGAGGAAATTCGTGCCGACCGGGAGCGGGAGCAGGCCGAAGAGGAGGCCCGGCAGGAGGAGCAGCGCAAGGAGGAGCGCCGCCGCTCGAACATCTTCTGGCTCCTCTTTTCGGGCAATATTCTGGTTCGGAAAGGAGCCTCGGAATACTATCGTTACATGATTTGCATCGCCGCGATGTTTTTCGTCAGCATCTTCGTAATGTTCACGGCGCTGCACCTCGACATGAAATACTCGCGGCTTTACCGCGAGGTCCAGATGCTGCGCGAGCGCTTGACGCGCCTTCAGGAGCAGCGTTTCCGCCATACGACCCACTCGGCCATCCTCGAAGAGCTGCGCCGACGGGGCATCGACTTGTACGACCCGGTCGTTCCGGGTGAAATTCTCGACGACTGATGAGCAAGATGAAACCGGAAAAATCGCGCATCAAAAGCGACATCCTGCTGCGGGTGAGGTTGCTCTACATCCTCTTCATCCTGGCGGGACTGCTCATCTTCGCACGTCTGGTATGGGTGCAGCTCTTCAGCTCGGAGGTCGCCTACAATGCCGAACGGCTCGCCGGACGCATCTTCACCGAACAGATCATCCCGGCCCAGCGGGGCAACATCCTCACGCGGGACGGAGATCCGCTGGCCACCTCGATCTTCCGCTACCGCGTCGAATTCGATTTCGGCAGCCCGGGGCTCGACTCCGTGCGTACGTTCCACGAACAGAGCGACTCGCTGTCCAAACTACTTGCCGCCTATTTCGGCGACAGATCCGCAGCCGAATACCGTCGCATGTTCCGCACGCAGCATGCCAAACACTACCAGGTAAAATACCGCAAGGACACCCTCGTTCCCCGCTCCGAAGGACGCATCGCCCGCTGGATCGACCGGATTTTGGACCGGGAATTCGTGCCGAAAAAACTCTACGATACCCTGCGCGACCACACTCCCGTCCAAATCTTTCCCCGCGACATCGACTACACCGAATGGGAAACCCTGCGCAAATACCCGCTCCTGAACTGGAACATGGGCATGGTTTACAACCTGCGTGAAAGCGACGAACGCATCTATCCGCAGGGCGAACTGGGGCGCCGCACGATCGGACTGACCGGCGACCGAGGCAACTACGGCATCGAGGCCGTCTATCGCGAAGAGTTGGCCGGCCGCGACGGTCGGGCCACGCGCCAACGCATCGCCCGGGGTTTTTACGGCCGCGTCGTGGACGGCGACAACATCGACCCGATCGATGGACTGGACGTGGTCACGACGCTCGATCTCGATGTGCAGGACGTGGCGAACCGTTACCTGCGCGAACAGCTCGAAGCCCAGAACGCCATCTGGGGCACCACGATCGTGATGGAGGTCCGCACGGGCGAAATCCTCGCCCTCGTGAATCTGGGGCGCACCCCCGGCGGCGGATACGCCGAGCGGGAGAACTACGCCATCGGGCGTAACACGGAGCCGGGCTCGACCTTCAAGCTGGCTTCGATGCTGCTGTTGCTGGACGACGCGGATATGCCGCTGGACCAGACCTACGACACGGGCAACGGACGTGTGGTGAAGGTCGGCGGCATCCGGGTGCAGGATTCGCACGCCGGATTCAACGACATGGATTTCCGCACGGCGGTCGCCCAGTCGTCGAACGTCTATTTCGCCAAGGCGATCTGGGAGCGTTATGCCGACAACAAGGAGCGTTACAGCGACTTCATGAAAAAGCTGCACCTCGACCAAACCGTCGGACTGGAGGCTTTCGGCGAGAAAAAACCGCTCTTTCAGGATTGGAAGGAGGTGCCCGACCCCAACAGTATGCTCGTACGCCGCTCGTTCGGCTATCGTATCAAACTCTCCCCGATCCAGGTCATCACCCTCTACAACGCCATTGCCAACGACGGCAAGATGATCTCGCCGATTCTGGTCCGGGAGCTGCGTCGGGACGGGGACGTGGTCAAGCACTTCAAAACCCAGACTCTCGTGGATAAAGTCTGCTCCGAACGTACGCTGCGTGAGGTCCGCAAACTTCTCGAAAGCGTCGGCACGGAAGGTACGGGTGCTGGATTTTTCCGCGACACGACCCTCTACACCGTAGCGGCCAAGACCGGTACGGCCCAATACGCCGACGACAAAATCGGCTACCGCGACGGCTATTACATCGGCAGCATGGTCGCCTACTTCCCGGCTCACAACCCTCGCTACACGGTGCTCACGACGATCCACACCAAGCGGCAGGCCGGCAAATCCTACTACGGCGGCCCGCTCTCGGGTCCGGTGGTCAAGAAAGTCGTCACCTACCTCTACAACCGGGAGCACGACTGGGATCTCTCGCCGGAAAATTCAGGGGAAAAACACTATCCCCGGCGAATCAAAGGCGGCGACATCGCCCAGATCCGCCGCATCGCCGACAAATTCTCGCCCCGCACCTCGTTCGAAGACCGCAAAGGCTGGGGAACGGTACGGATCGACTCCCTCTCGAACGTCACGATCTCGACGCTCGCACAGGACGACCAAACGATGCCCAACGTCGTAGGCATGGGACTCAAAGACGCCCTGTTCCTGCTCGAAAGCCGGGGCCTCAGAGTTTCCTTCTCGGGACGAGGCTCCGTCCAATACCAAAGCATCGCTCCCGGCACGCGGATCTCGCGCGGGGGAGCCGTAACCATAACACTCAAATAAAGAGATGAAACAAATTCAAGAATTAATCAAGGCGACACAGGTGCTCCGCGTGGAAGGCAACTCCGATACACGTGTGAGCAGACTGGCGTATGACTCCCGCCGCATCGCTCCCGGGGACTGCTTCTTCGCCGTGAGCGGCACCCAAAGCGACGGGCACGCCTACATCGACGCGGCCGTCACCGCCGGTGCCGCAGCCGTCGTCTGCCAGCGGCTGCCCGAACACCTCGCCCCGTCGGTCTGCTACGTCGTCGTAGCGGATACCAACGCCGCGATGGCCGACATGGCCGCCGCATTCTACGGCGACCCGAGCCGTCAGCTCAAACTGGTCGGCATCACGGGCACCAACGGCAAAACCACCACCGTCACCCTGCTCTACGACCTCTTCCGGGGCTTGGGCTACAAGGTCGGCCTGATCTCGACGGTCGTTTACCGCATCGACACCGAACGCATCGAATCGACCCACACCACCCCCGACGCCATCCGCCTGAACGAGATGATGGCCCGCATGGTCGAAGCCGGGTGCGAATACTGCTTCATGGAGGTCTCCTCGCACGCCATCGTGCAGGAGCGCATCCGGGGACTGCATTTCACGGGCGGCATCTTCTCGAACATCACCCATGACCACCTGGACTACCACAAGACTTTCGCCGAATATATCCGGGCAAAAAAACTCTTCTTCGACAATCTCCCGAAAGAGGCTTTCGCACTGATAAACATCGACGATCGCAACGGCCGGGTCATGGTGCAGAACACGCGGGCGACCGTCAAAACCCTCTCGCTGCAATCGATGGCCGACTTCCGATGCAAGATCCTCGAAACACACCCCGACGGTATGGAACTGCGCATCGACGGACGTGAAGTATGGGTCCATTTCCTCGGCCGCTTCAATGCTTACAACCTGCTCTGCGTCTATGCCGCAGCCCTGCTGCTGGGCGCCGACCGCGAAGAGGTGCTCCAAATCATGAGCACGCTGCATCCCGTAAGCGGACGCTTCGAATTCGTACGGGCCGCCGACGGCACCACGGCGATCGTCGATTACGCCCATACGCCCGACGCTCTGGAAAAAGTGCTCCAGACCGTCGAGGAGATCCGCCGCCCGGGACAACAGCTCTTCGTGCTGTGCGGCTGCGGCGGCGACCGGGACAAGACCAAACGCCCCGAAATGGCGCAGATCGCCGTAAAATACGCGACCACCGCAATCCTCACTTCGGACAACCCCCGCCACGAAGATCCCGACGCGATCCTCGACGACATGGTCGCAGGACTCGCCCCGGGTGACCGCTACCTGCGGATCGCCGACCGCGCCGAAGCCATCCGCACGGCCGCGATGCTCGCCAAGCCGGGCGACATCCTCCTGCTGGCCGGCAAGGGACACGAAACGTATCAGATCGTCGGCGACGTAAAAAACCATTTCGACGACAAGGAGGAGGCTCTCCGTGCCTTCGCCCTCTACGCTAAAAATTAACCTGCGACATGCTCTATCATCTTTTCAAATATTTCGACAACGTTCACAACCTGCCCGGCGCAGGTATGTTCCAGTACATTTCGTTCCGCGCGGCGGCAGCCATCATCATCGCCCTGCTGATCGTCATCGTCTTCGGACGCAACATCATCAACTTCCTGCGCCGCAAACAGATCGGTGAGGAGATCCGCGATCTGGGGCTCGAAGGACAACTCCAGAAGAAAGGCACGCCCACGATGGGCGGCGTAATCATCCTGCTGGCCATTCTCATCCCCGTACTGCTTTTCGGACAGCTCGACAACGTCTATATCCAACTGATGCTGGTTTCGACGATCTGGCTGGGGCTGATCGGCTTTCTGGACGACTACATCAAAGTCTTCCGCCACCACAAAGAGGGGCTCAAAGGGCGTTTCAAGATCGTGGGACAGGTCGGCCTGGGCATTATCGTAGGTACGACCATGTGCTTCTCGCCCGACATCGTCGTCCGGGAAAAGACGACCGAACCGGTCGAAACGATCTACCTCGACGAACACGGCCGAACCATCGCCGACCACATCCAGCGGCGCATCGTCAGCTCCGAGAGCCGTCAGACGACCCAGACCACGATTCCCTTCGTCAAGGACAACGAATTCGATTACAGCTGGCTCACGGGCGGCAACCGCACCCTCACTTGGATTCTCTACGTCGTCGTGGCGATCCTGGTGGTCACGGCCGTTTCGAACGGCGCCAACCTCACGGACGGACTCGACGGCCTGGTGACGGGGGTATCGGCCCCGATCGTACTGGTGCTGGGCATCCTGGCCTATCTCTCCGGACACATCGTCTATGCCGACTACCTGAACATCATGTACATTCCGGGCAGCGGCGAACTGGTCGTCTTCGCAGCGGCGCTGGCCGGTGCGCTGGTCGGCTTCCTCTGGTACAACAGCTTCCCGGCACAGATCTTCATGGGCGATACCGGCTCGCTCTCCATCGGCGGCATCATCGCCGTCTTCGCTCTCTGCATCCGCAAGGAGCTGCTGCTGCCCCTTCTCTGCGGCATCTTCCTGGTCGAGAGCCTCTCGGTCATGCTTCAGGTGAGCTACTTCAAATACACCAAACGCAAATACGGCGAAGGACGCCGCATTCTGCTCATGTCCCCCCTGCACCATCACTACCAGAAACAGGGTTTCTTCGAAACCAAGATCGTCACCCGTTTCTGGATCGTGTCGCTGCTGCTGGCGGCCATTACCCTGGTAACGCTTAAAATCCGATAACCCCATGAAAAAAATAGTTGTCCTGGGCGGCGGCATCAGCGGATACGGCTCCGCGATCCTCGCCAAGAAGAAAGGATTCGACGTTTTCCTCTCCGACAAGGGGCGGATCGCCGACCGCTACAAAGCCAAACTGGACCAGTGGCAGGTCCCCTACGAGGAGGGGCACCACTCCGAAGAGCGGATTCTCGCGGCGGACGAGGTCGTCAAGTCGCCCGGCATTCCGGACAAGGCGCCGATGATCGTCAAACTCCGCGAAGCGGGCATTCCGGTCATCTCCGAAATGGAGTTCGCGGGCCGCTACCTGGGTAAGGCCCGGACGATCTGCGTCACCGGCTCGAACGGCAAGACGACTACTACGTCGCTCATCTACAAGATCCTGCGCGACGCCGGCTACAACGTAGCCCTCGGCGGCAACATCGGCGAGAGTTTCGCCTACTCGGTCGCTACCGGCGATTACGACTGGTACGTACTGGAGTTGAGCTCGTTCCAGCTCGACGGCATGTTCCGGTTCCGCGCCCATATCGGCGTGCTGACGAACATCACGCCCGACCACCTCGACCGTTACGACTACTGTTTCCAGAACTACGTGGATGCCAAGATGCGCATTACGCAGAACCAGAATTCGCGCGACTTCTTCATCTATTCGGGCGACGACGAGGTGATCTGGCAGCAGTTGCCCAAATACGACCTGCGGATGAAGCAGCTCCCCTTCGCGGCCAAAAACGCCGTGGCGAGCGGCGCAGGCGATGCGTTCCTTCTGGACGGAAAATTCACCGCAACTGTCGGCCGGGAGTCGGTGGAGATCGACACGGCCAAAATGCGGATTCCCGGGCTGCACAACGCTTATAATGCTATGGCGGCGGCGCTCGCAGCGCTCGCGGCCGGAGTATCCCCGATCCGCATCCGCAGCTCCATCTACGACTTCGCGCCGGTGGAACCCCGGCTCGAACCCGCCGGAGAGATCGGCGGCGTGGCCTACATCAACGACTCGAAAGCCACCAACGTCGATTCCACGTGGTACGCACTGGAGAGCATGAAACGTCCCGTAGTCTGGATCGCAGGCGGTACGGACAAAGGCAACGACTACGAGCCGCTCAAGCGGTTCGCCCGCGAAAAAGTGCATACGCTCGTCTGCATGGGCATCGACAACCGCAAGCTGGTCGAAAGTTTCACGGGCATAATTCCCGAAATCATTTCGACCGATTCGCTCGACGCGGCGATGCAGGCGGCCCGCAAAGCTTCCCGTCCGGGCGACGTGGTGTTGCTTTCACCGGCCTGTGCGAGCTTCGACCTCTTCAAAAATTACGAAAACCGGGGCGAACTGTTCAAACAGTGGGTCGCCGAACACGCGAAATAATAAGATGGAAGCGGAAAAACAGACGGAGAAAACGGCCGGCAATCCGAACACAGAGGGTACGACTGTGCAGACCGACGCACCCGGACAGGAGCCCGGCATGAAACTCTTCGCCGGGGACAAGGTGCTGTGGATCATTATCGCGGCACTGGCCGTCATTTCCGTACTGGTGGTCTATTCCTCGACGGCGAAGATGGCCTACGATGCGCATACGGCTCGTTCGACGGCCCACTTCCTGCGCCAACAGCTGCTGATCCTTTTCGTCTGCGTTCCGCTGATCATCATCGTACACAAGATCAACTCCCGGATATACAACCACCTGGCGCTGGTCGCCTATGCAGGCAGCGTTCTGCTGACGCTGGCCGTCTATTTCATCGGCGCCACGACCAACGGCGCCGCCCGCTGGATTCCGCTCGGTCCTTTCCAGTTCCAGCCTTCGGAAGCACTCAAGGTCGCCACCGTACTGTTTCTGGCCCGGCAGCTCGCCGGCCGGCAGAGCGTGATCGACAAATTACGGATCATCCCCTCGCTCAACCCGCTGCGGTGGAAGCGCCCCGACCAGCGCAAAATCTGGCGCGAGGGCACGTGGCCCATCCTGGCCCCCGTCCTGCTCTCCTGTGTAGTGATCTTCCCGGCCCACACCTCGTCGGCCGTGCTGGTCTTCTTCGCCTCGTGGGTGATGATGCTTATCGGACGGGTGAGGATCGGTGAACTGATGAAACTGCTGGGCCTGGCCTTCGCCGCCGTAATGCTGGCCGGCCTGCTGAATCTGGGCCGCAGCGAAACGGCCGGCGGCCGCGTGGAAACCTGGATCGACCTCTGGACCAAGCCCCAAACCGAAAAGCCGATCGACCAGCTGACCGACACCGAGCGTTCGATGATCGCCATCCACAACGGCGGCATCCTGGGCGAAGGCGCCGGACAGAGCGCCATGCGCATAGAGATGATCCACCCGGAAAGCGATTACGCCTACGCCTTTTTCGTCGAGGAGTACGGTATCGTCCTGGCGCTGCTGCTGCTGTTGCTCTACCTGTGGATCTTCTTCCGTGCCATCGAAATTTTCCGACGGTGCGGCACGGCATTTCCGGGTCTGCTGGTCCTGGGATTGGCCCTGTTGATTACCTGCCAGGCGCTGCTGCACATCATGGTAACGGTAAACCTGATTCCCGAAACGGGACAAACCCTGCCGCTCATCTCACGCGGCGGCTCCTCGACGATCTTCACGGCTATCGCCCTGGGCATGATCTTGAGCGTCAGCCGACAGAACGACGAACAATCGCACGACATGCCCAAATCGGAAAGCATCTATGAGAAATAGCCCGCGACACTTCCCCACCGAAACCGCCGTTCCCGAGGGATCGATGCAACTACCGACCTCCGGTTCGAAGACCGTCGGACAACCCGCAGCCGCACACTACCAGCTTCGGCTCTGTTCCGACATCCTGTCCCGAATCGTCAGCACAACGGAAAATCCGAATCTGCCGGAGCCACCGAGCCTCCCGACATCGGATTTTGCCTGTACGATATAATTGAAAAAACGAAATGGAAGCGATCAGATTAGACAAATACCTCTGGGCCGTACGCATCTTCAAGACCCGCAGCGACGCGGCCGAAGCCATCCGCCAGAACCGGGTGCTGGTGAACGACGCCTACGCCAAACCTTCGCGCGAAGTGCGGATCGGCGACCGAATCGCCGTCAAACGGATGCCCGTGACCTATCTCTTCGAAGTCGTGGGCTACGTGTCGAGCCGCCAGCCGGCCAAGAACGTCCCCGACTACTGTCGCAACATCACTCCGCAATCGGAACTCGACAAGCTCAACATCCCCCGCGAAACGGTCTTCGTCTTCCGCGACCGGGGTACGGGACGTCCGACCAAAAAGGAGCGGCGCGAACTGGACAGCCTTATGGAGGAGATATATTTGGAAGAAGAGGAAGAGTAACCAAAGAAATATAATACTTATCGGACAATAATTCCATTCAAACGAACTTTTTTTTCACAATAATGTTATTTTTGCAGTATGGGAAACGGCAGAAACCTTCAACTTAAATAAAAATACCATTATGAAAAAATCTTTACGTTTTTAATCGGTTTGTCCCTGTGGACCTTGACTGCGACAGCACAAGAACCGGTCGCCGAAACGACCTCTCCCGTTGCGACGGAAACGGATTCGCTGCAGCGGGTCGTCGATGACCTATCCCAGCAATTACGGCACCAAAAGAACGAGGAACTCGATCGCAAAATATGGAAAAACAGGTCCAAGTACTTCAACCTCGGTTACGTAAAACAATCGCTCGTATTCAAGGATTTCGGCGACGAGAAGCTGAAAAACGATTTCGGCGTGTCGATCAGTTGGGGTAAAACCTATTTTACCTGCACAAAAAACCGTTGCTCGGAATGTTGAAATTCGGTCTGGACTGGAGCTGGGTCGATCTGAACTATTCGAAATACACGATCTCCGAATCGGAAGAGCCGGGTTCGGGTTCCGTCGGCGACATTATGGATGAAACGATCGACATCGGCAATCATCAGCTGGAATACGGCATGCAGGTCGGTCCTTCGATTACGATCAACCCGGTTCACGAACTGAAAATCAGCCTCTATTTCCGACTCACGCCCTCCTACTCGATGATGTACCTCGACGATAGTTTCAACTCCAACTTCGCCCTGTTCTACAGCTTCGGCGGATCGGTGGCCTGGAAAGTGATTTCGGTCGGCGTGGAAGGTCGCTGGGGCCAGGCCAAATACAATGGATTCTCACTCGAAGATGCAGACCTGGAGGGCATCTCATCGACCAAAACGAAACTGAAAACCAACTCCGTCCGTTTCTACGTCGGATTCCGCTTCTAAAAAGCGCCGACCGCAATAACGAAGAAACGCGCCGCTGAATATCAGCGGCGC
>OGOC01001077.1_pt1 | contig 23839 bp, 13 predicted proteins | sample 1552561 | NCBI WGS metagenome assembly OGOC01 (sample SAMEA2580148, study PRJEB22360) | human gut metagenome | biome: human gut; feature: human-associated habitat; material: faeces | place: Denmark | collected 2008/2010
GCCATTGCGTGCAGAAGGTATGCGGAAGTCAAAAGCGTTTTTATACGGTACGTTGTCCGGCGTTGTCGAACCGCTGGGAGCATTGCTGACGATTTTAGCATCCGGCTTTTTTATCCCGTTAATGCCGTATCTGCTGAGTTTTGCCGCCGGAGCAATGCTGTATGTAGTCGTGGAGGAACTGATTCCAGAGATGTCCGAGGGGAAGCATTCCAATGTCGGAACAATTTCATTTGCAGTGGGATTTGTTGCGATGATGATTTTGGATACTGCCTTGGGATAACATACTTTGAAAAAGATTCAAAAAAAATGAAAAAAGCTCTTGACAAATTTGAAATTGTGTGGTAGAATGAGTTCGTTAGTTAGAGAACACTAACTGCAAAAGTACGGGAAGCATCCAGATTTCCCGATTTTTTCCGTTTATCAGTTAGTCAAAACTAACAATTTGCCGGCGAAGATCCGCTGTCCACAAAAACAAGAATAGGAGGGGTTGCATGTCCGTTTCCGAATGTGTAAAATTTGAACAGAAACTGGCGTATTTTATGGCACCATCGTTGTTGGGAATCAAGTGTGCCAGTCTGATGTCCATCAACAAAACAGAATTTTCTGTTTTGGAACATTTGGAGCGATTCAATGCAAGAGCTCATGCAAAAGGGCTGAAATTGCGGTTGCTGTGTGACTGCACCAATCGTGCGTTAATCCTGCTCTATCAGGAAACCTTGTTACAGCAGCAGTTGCAAAACTCGCAAGTGCAATTGATTTTACGGCAGCAGGGATATGCAGAACCTGTCAATCTGGAGGCAGCGTTGCAGCAGCTTTCCGAACGCATCCGCTGTTCAGGGGAATTCCCCCATGAAATCGGCGTATTTCTGGGCTATCCCGTGGAAGATGTGATTGGGTTCATGGAAAACAAAGGCAAAAATTATGTGCTTTGCAAATATTGGAAGGTATATCACCACGCCGAACGGGCAAAGCATACTTTTGAAAGCTATGATCGTTGCAGAGCATTTCTGTGCAATCAGCTGAATCAGGGCTATGATCTCTATCAGGCACTGAAAATTTCTTGAGGAGGAAATGAACATGAAGGCAGCAGTAATTTATTGGAGTGGTACCGGTAATACCGAACAGATGGCAAATGCAATTGCAGAAGGAGCAGGTGCAGAACTGTTCAGCGTATCCGATTTTACAGGCGATATTGCCGATTATGACAGAATTGCATTTGGCTGTTCTGCAATGGGAGATGAAGTTCTGGAAGAATCCGAATTCGAACCGTTCTTCACTGCAATTGAAGGTGCACTGAGCGGAAAGACCATCGCACTGTTTGGCTCTTATGGCTGGGGCGATGGCGAATGGATGCGGAACTGGGAAGAACGGGCAAAGGCAGACGGTGCTGTTCTGGTGAACGGCGAAGGTCTGATTGTCAACGAAACGCCGTCTGATGAAGACTTGGAAACCTGCAAGGAACTGGGCAAGCAGCTCATCGCATAAAAAACGACTCCAAAGCAAATACAAAAAAGCGGCTCGTATGGGAAACCATACGGGCTGTTTTTGTTTATAGATGCAGGCAGAACCAATTCTTCTTACTCTCTAAGATTCCCTCTTTCCGCAGCTTGCTGATTTCCGCAGAAAGTCCGCTCCGGTCAACCTCCAGATAATCCGCCAGCCCCTGCCGGTCATATGGAATCACAAAAGTATTGCTGTTTTCCTGCTTCGCCTGCTGAAAGAGATAGGCGAGCAGTTTTTCTCGGGTGGTACGTTTTGCGGTGATTTCGAGTTTCTGGTGAAACAAAACATTTTTCCTTGCCAGCAATTGAATGACATTGAATAGCAACTGCTGGTGAAAGCCGCAGGCATTGCAGCAGGGATGCAGAAGCTTTTCCCCCTCCAGCCATAGAATCGTGCTTTCTATGGCTGCAATGACACTGATTGGGGCAGCATCAACACCAGCACAGACAAATGCCTCCCCGAATGGCTGTGCAGGTGACAGACTTGCAGTAATACTGCGGTTTCCGTCGTAGTCCAGACGGACAAGCTGCACTTTTCCTGTGAGAACAATGCCCAGATGATGCAGCGGTTCTCCGGCATGTAATAGCGTTTGCTGTTTGGCGTAGGTTTGAATTGTTGGGGCAAAACATTCCAGCATGGTTTTCAGAGAATCCGGCGGAATTTCTGCAAACAGGCGGCAGGTTTGTAAAATTTCCAGATATTGTTGCATGAAAATCTCCTTTTTGTTGAAAATTCAACAGACTTTTTTTCGATTCTGTTCTATAATAGACCCAGAAGAACCGAACACACACCGATAAAATCAAACGGGAACACCCATGGAAAGGTTGATAAAATGATGAAACGAACCATTATTCGGATTGATGAAGCTGCTTGTATTGGATGCGGAGCATGTGCAGAAGCTTGCCATGAAGGGGCAATTGGCATGGTAAACGGAAAAGCAAAACTGCTGCGGGAGGATTATTGTGACGGTTTGGGCGATTGCCTGCCAGCCTGTCCAACCAATGCGATTACGTTTGAAGAGCGAGAAGCTCCAGCTTATAATGAACAGGCAGTTTTAGCGGCGAAAGCTGCTAAAGCAGCGGCGAAACCATTGCCGTGCGGATGCCCCGGCACACAGGCAAAACAGCTGAAACGAACAGCCGCTCCGGCAGTTTGTCCGCAGGGAGAAACAGAAAGCTGTCTGGCACAGTGGCCGGTGCAGATTCAGTTGATTTCTCCAGTAGCCCCGTATTTGCAGGGGGCAGATTTGCTGATTGCTGCGGACTGCACCGCCTATGCATATCATGACTTTCACGAACAGTTTATGCGGAATCGAATCACTTTGATTGGATGCCCGAAATTGGATACCGTGGATTATGCAGAGAAATTAACTGAAATTTTTGCAACCTGCTCCATCCGGAGCATTACTGTGGTACGAATGGAAGTGCCTTGCTGCGGTGGGCTGGTGCAGGCGGTACAGCGTGCATTAACGGCAAGCGGTGCAGAAATCCCTTGCGAAGTGGTGATTCTTTCCACCGATGGCAGACGAAAAGCATAAAATCAAAACAATGGGAAACCATAGATGAAAATGGAGGAATCAAAATGGAACAGAAGATGTTTTGTTATCAGTGCGAACAGACCGCAGGATGTACCGGATGTACGGGAAACCGTGGCGTTTGCGGAAAAACAGCCCAGACAGCTCAGCTGCAAGATGAATTGACAGGGGCGTTAATTGGTTTAGCACGAGCAACCGTTGGCGATACGCTGGCAACCGAGGAAACTTGGAATGTTATGATTACGGGCTTGTTTGCAACGCTGACCAATGTCAGCTTTGACGATGCTGCCATTCGGGAACAGATTTCCGCTGTGCATCGGGCAAAAGATGCTTTAGTACCGCAGTGCCAAAGCTGCGGAGCACCTTGTGGCAGAAATGATGATTATGATTTACGGCAGCTTTGGGAAGAGCCGGATGAAGATATTCGTTCGCTGAAATCTCTGATTCTGTTTGGTCTGCGTGGTATGGCAGCGTATGCATATCATGCAATGGTACTGGGGTATCGGGATGCAGCGATTGACACTTTCTTTAGTGAGGCACTTTGTAAAGTTGGCGAAACATTCCCAATGGAAGAGCTGCTGCAAACGGCTTTGAAAGTCGGTGAAGTGAACTTGCAATGCATGGCACTGCTGGACAAAGCCAACACGGAAACCTTTGGAACACCGTCCCCGAAAACAGTTTCGATGAAGATTGAAAAAGGGCCGTTTATCGTGGTAACCGGGCATGACCTGCGAGATTTACAGCTGCTGTTAGAGCAGACCAAAGACAAGGGCATTTCCATCTATACGCATGGAGAAATGCTCCCGGCACATGCTTACCCGAAACTGAATGCGTATCCGCATTTAAAGGGCAACTTTGGAACAGCATGGCAGAATCAGCAAAAAGAATTTGCAGATTTGCCAGCACCAATTCTCTTTACCACCAACTGTTTAATGCCGCCGAAGGGCAGCTATGCCGACCGAGTATTTACAACAGAAGCGGTTGCTTTTCCGGATGCCGTACACATCGGGGAAGAAAAAGACTTTACGCCACTGATTGAAAAAGCGTTGGAACTGGGCGGTTATTCTGAAGACCGGCAGATGACCGGCATCAATGGCGGAACGACTGTCACAACCGGCTTTGGACATGGAACAATTTTGTCCGTTGCAGAGCAGGTAGTTGCGGGCGTTCGTTCGGGAGCAATTCGGCACTTCTTCTTGGTCGGCGGTTGCGACGGAGCAAAGACCGGACGGAATTATTACACGGAATTTGTAAAGCAGACCCCGAAAGATTCCATTGTTTTGACGCTGGCATGCGGAAAGTATCGGTTTAACGATTTGGATTTGGGAACAATTGGCGGTTTACCACGGTTGATGGATATGGGACAGTGTAACGATGCATATGGTGCCATTCAGGTTGCTGTCGCATTGTCGCAGGCGTTTGGCTGTTCCGTGAATGAATTGCCGCTGTCCTATGTGCTGTCTTGGTATGAGCAGAAAGCCGTCTGCATTCTGTTGACGCTGCTGCATCTGGGCATTCAGAATATTCGGCTTGGCCCATCGCTGCCGGCGTTTCTCTCTCCGAACGTGCTGCAATATCTGGTAGAACACTATGGCATTGCACCGATTACCACACCGGAGGCAGATTTAAAGGCATTGCTGAGAGAAGCATAATGATATAAAAAATCATACAAAAGGATAGAAAAAACCAGTCAGAGCAGATGATCAAAAATGCTCCGACTGGTTTTCTTTTTTGGTGCGGATGACAGGACTTGAACCTGCACACCTTACGGCACAAGAACCTAAATCTTGCGTGTCTGCCAATTTCACCACATCCGCAGAACGAGGCGGTAAGCAGTTCTTACCGCACACGAAACAATGTTATTGTAGCATAAAACGGAGCATTTGTCAACTGTTTTCTGCATATTGTTCAATTTTTTTTCGGAAGTCCTCGCTCCAGTCTGTATGACTGTCTGCAAACCGCACATGGTTCATGAAAAAGCCGGAAATATTTTCAAAGATGACATTTTCCGGTTGGCTGTGGAAAATCAAGGGCTTTTCCGTATCTGAAACGGGCAGCAGCTGAGCAAGATTCCACTGAAAAACTTTCCCGTTTGCTCCGGCTGCAAATAGCGTGTTGCCAGCTGTTTGCAGGTCTAAAATTGGCGTATCATGGACACATTTGAGGATGATTTTTGCGTTGGTTACGGCTCTGACAGCAAAGATAATAATCTGATAGGAATAGGTTGCAATTGCAGCATACAGTTCCCCTTGATAAGAAAGGAACAGCCCAGCAGTTACGCCATTGTAGTTGTCCAAAGCATCGTGACGGGAAACAGAAATGGGGGTATCTGCTTCTGGGCGATAGAGGTATTGTTGATTTTGGTCGGTTTGCAGGGCAAAGAAATTATTTTGAAATTGCTGATAAGGGCTGCCGCAGAACAATGCACAGCGGGTATGTCCATCTTTTAAAAAAGCAACGTCTACATCTCTTAAAATGACGTTTTCTGTGACTAGTTCATCCATGCTGCAACAGCGGTTCAGCTGTAATTCCTGTTGGTCGTTCTCTGTTAGCTGATAGACAACCGTTGTGTGGTTCGCCGTCCAGACTAAGAGAAACAGCAGCCAAGTACCATCCGCTTTTTTTCGCATGCAGAGTTTTCGAGTGCGTGCAAAAGAACATTCCGGCATTTGTTGCAACTCAAACAGAGAAAGCGTTTCCGCTTGCTGGTGATTCAAGTCAATTCGATAGTGTCCGATGATACCATTTCGGGTAACGCCAACTACTGTACCATCGGGAAAAAATCCAACAGCAATCACCAGATAGGGCATAGAAATGGTACAGATGCAAGTTTCTGTTTTGGCGTTCCAAATGCGGATGGTGTGGTCATGGGAGCAGGATGCCAGAATCGGAACACCATCTATCGAGAATTGCTTGACTTGATGCACCCAGTTGTTATGAGCTGGAATCGCACGCACACAGTGCCAGCTGCCTGTAAACCAGCTTTCCCGTGACAATTGATGCAGCGTGCCATCATAGGAGCTGGTATAAAGAGTGTTTTCATTGACGGGAAAGAGGGAATGAATTCCGGCATCGTAGCCGAGGAACTGACAGCAAATCGTTTCTGTACGAGTGTTGATAATCTGAAGCGAACGGTCTAACGAACTGAGCATGATGGAATCAGAGTCCAGATAGCAAGCGGTTTCAATCTCAAAATTTTGTTTGCCATAATAGGGCTTGCAGATGATATCTTTTTCAAAGATGGAGAGCAGCACTTCGCTGATGCAGGGTTCTCGATTTCCGTAAACCTTGTTGCAGATGCAGAATTTGGATGCATCCGGCGATAGAATCAAGTCATTAAAACCATTGAATGTATCGGTATGTTCTTTTCGCTGAATCTCAAGGTTGCCGTTTGGCGTTGCAAGCAGGACAACAGAACGAGATTTTCCCCGTAAGTTGATGAGAAAACAGGGTTGATGCAAATAAGAGAGCACCTTGAAGTCATAGATAAAAGCGTCATCTGGCTCTGGGGCTTGCGTGGAAACGGTCAAGAATGGCTGAATCTGTTCGGAACAGAAGGATTCTGCATGCATGGGAATCTGATACAATGTTTTCTCGCAAGAGAAAATCAGCACGTCTTCTACAGCAGCAAGACGATATTTACGGAAATTGCGGCAGTGTTCCGGATAGGGGACAAATTTCCGGTTTTCTGGATGGAGAAGCGGAATTCGCCAGATGCCTTTCCCCTTGATGGCAGCAAAACAGCAGTCCTGTGCAGCGTCATATAACAAATGCTGAATGGTATTGTTCAGAGAAATGGTGCGTTCTGGCTGCTGTTGAATCGAGAGCAGCTTGTCTTGAAATGAAACGCTCCAAAAAGAGAGATTCCCGTTTTTATCGCCTATCAATAAGAGTCGATGCTGTGGAACAGATACCGAGGTAGAAACATATGTACCATTATAAGCGGAGAGAAACCGGAATTGTTGGGTTTGGTTGTTGTAGCACAAAATCCCACTACCGGAAATAGAGAGCACATTGTTTTGAATCGTACAGAACGTATGAACAGCTGCAGAATGTCCGAGTGGCTGGAATGTATACGCATTGAGAAAGCTGCCGGAAAAGTCCGCAGTATGCAGCGTGTTGCACTGGAAATCATATAGACGTGTACCATTTAAATTGACGGTTTCCAGATGCAGACCGTTGAAATGGAACGTGCTGAGGTTCTGGTGACGGGTTTGCTTGACAGCAAAGATAAGCTGTTCAATGGATTTTCGCACGGCGGAATTGGCTGGCAATTCGGATAGAATTTGCAAAGCCTGTTCCAGCAGAGAACCTTGTGGGTTGTTCATGCGAGGCTGTCCGGGCAGGTAAAGGCGTTCCAGCGTGCTTTCCCCTAAAAATTGCAGGATTTCTTCCGGAATTGGTTCTGAGAAGAACCGACAGAGCAGCTGTCCAGCAGATTGTGAAGGGGTAGCATATTGTTGCATCCAAATTGCAGTTTGAATGATTTCCAATAGAAAATTGGCATAGAAATAATCTCGGAAATTCTGGTGGTAGAATCGGAAATCTTGGTCAGCATGCTGCGGTTCAATGAGAAAGCCCATTTTGTGTTCGATTTCCCAGAATGCAGCGGCGAACGTGTCCGGCATGGGATGTGGGGAATAAGTCTTATAAAAAGCAATGGCATCTTGAACAGTGTTCCGCATGGAAAATTCATCCATACGAAAGCTGCCGTTTCTGGTCATGCAATAGGCGATATAATAGAGCGTCTGCATGGCGAAATTCGTCTGTTCCCGTTCTTCTGACGTTCCGTTCAGTGTGGGTGTGCGTTTCACCTGTTCGATGAAGTTGCAAATGAGTTCACCTGTTGTTTCCGGTAGGCGATGGGGCAGCGGTGCAGTTGGGATGACATCTTTTTTCAGCGTGTAGGCATACATCGCAAGTGCCATAGGACTCCGTAAAATATCCATGCAGTTGCTGTGCGTCAAGGTCTGCCATTCCTGTTCTGCCCGTTCTGTTCCGAATAACTGCTTGAAAAAGTCTTGGATTTGCGTATCTTGTAGGGGATTCACTCGCTTGCAGAGAAACGGCAGTTCTCCGCCCGTTGAAAAGCAGTCGGCAAGATTGTTTCTGCTGGTAATCAAAAAGCGAATGGCTGGGTATTTGCGTTTCATTTCCTTGATTTCTAAGAGGAGTTGATTTTTTGCAGTTTCGCTGGAAATTTCGTTATAGCCATCCAATAAGAAGAAAAGAAATACATCGGATTCCGCTTGCAGCATGGACAGAAATTGTTCGTAAGGGAGTTGTTTTTCTTCTGAGAGAATCTGATAAAAATGGTGGAGAATCGGCGATTCCTGTTTTCCGATGGCATTGTAGTTCAGCAGGTTTAAAGGGATATAAATTGGAATCAGCGAACTGTTTTTCCGTAAGAGAGATTCGCCCAAATCCAGCAGCAAAAAGGTTTTTCCTGCTCCGCCCGTTCCCGTTAGCATGATGTTTGGATAGGGGGGATTGGAGAAAAGCATCCGGAGCGATTCGCAGTTATTCTGTTCGTTTTCCACTAGAATCGAATCAATGTGATGATTTTGAACGCCGAGAGCAGTAGAGAGAAGATTCCCAATTCCAGGCATATCAATTTTATGGGAAACGCTATGAAATGCCAGCATTCTGCCTTGTTCTTCCGCAGCTTGGTGAAGCATCTGAATCGCAGCTTTTTGAATGGCTGGAACCATTTCACCAAGATTTTTGGGTGTCAGCCAACAAAATACATCAGAAATGGTTTCCTGAAAAATCGCAATGAGAACAACAACCGCAATAATTCTGGAGATTTTATTTTGTCTATATAATTCTTTAATGTCATTAAGCATGTCAGAACCATAAACCATTTCTTCATTGAGCATCTTAAAAATAGAAATTTGTACCGCTCGCCAGTCTGAAATTTTCGCCTCTGCCATCATGGTATCAATATTATAAGCAAGCTGGTGGAGGGTTTCATTTTGGAACAATTGGTCTCGGTCTTCTAGCTGAAATGTTTTTTTTAGCAATTCTGTACCGTGATAGTTGGCATACGTGCGTTTTTGCTGGCGATTTCTCCGCCGATTGCCCTGCATAAATGCTTTCAGACTGGATGCGGATTTGCAAATCAATTTCTTTTGTATGACAGATTCATCGACGATATGATAGAATAGTTTTTTTAAAAACAAGGCATCGGAGCAGTTCTCTGCATCCGATTGCAAGAGTAGCGGTTTGAGTGTGTGGAGTGTCAGTTCCTGTTCCAATTTTGAATCCTCCCTTTCGGAATCATATAAAAATCGTTTCCTTTATTTTACAACAAAATTGCTAGAGATTAAAGCAAAGAAATCTGAATTTCCATGACGAAAATATATTGGAACTGTAAAAATCAGCTAAAATGTATTTTTTATCCATTTTCTATTTTTTCAACAAATTTCCGAATCCATCCATGCAAAACAGAAATGAAAATCAAGCAGAGGAAATGTTGCACAAAGCACAGAAACAATTTTTGTGAAATAGATAGATTTTTTTGTGCAACATCGAAAAATGATTGACATCATGGTGTTTTTATCGTAAAATGAATTAAAAAGTCTGCGTGGAAATTGTGCAAATTGCAACAAAAATCCATGCAAAATGGATTGGATGGTTTAAAAACAAAAAGGAGGATCTTTGAGATGAAAATCAAAAAGAAAGTATTTGCTGCCAGCTTGGCGGCTGCAATGGCATTGAATGCTGTTTGTGTCAGCTCGTTTTTCGGTGGCGTTTCCGCTGCCGGAGAAACGAAGTATGAATTTGAAGATGGTAAAATTACCGGTGTTTCTGCAGAAGTAGAAGAAGTTGCAAGTGCTAGCGGTGGCAAGATTGTTCATATGCGGGATGCAGGTGAAACCATTAAGGTAACTGTCAATGTAGAAAAAGCTGGTATGTATGACTTGAACATTTGCTATGCAACGGATGGCGGTGCAAAGACGCAGAAACTGAATGTCAACGGCAATGCAGCTGGAGATTTGGCACTGTCGAACCACACGGATTTCAGCGAGTCCAACGTTGCAAGAATCAAGCTGAATGCTGGGGAAAACGAATTGGAATTTGTCAGCTATTGGGGCTGGACACAGTTTGACTACCTGACCTTGACTGAACCGGTTTATCCGGAACTGTCTGCAACCAGTGATCTGGCAGATAAAAATGCAACGCCGGAAACACAGTCCCTGATGAACTATCTGGCAAGCGTTTATGGGGAACACATCATTTCTGGTCAGCAGGAAATTTATAAGTATGGTCCGCATGATTTCGACTATGAATTCAACTACATCAAGGATAACACTGGAAAGCTGCCAGCAATCCGTGGCTTTGACTTCCTGAATACCAATCCGCTGTATGGCAGTGAAGATGGTACAGTTGACCGTATGATTAGCTGGGTAAAGGACAGCAAGGGTATCGTAACTGCATCTTGGCACATTACCGTTCCGAAGAAATTCTCTGATTATAATATTGGAGATAAGGTAGACTGGGCAAACGGAACTTATAAGCCGGATGAAACAGACTTTGATACCGCTAAGGTTTTGGAAGAAGGCACAAAGGAACGGGAATATTATATGCTCTGTCTGAAGATGCTGGCAGAACAGATTCAGAAGTTGCAGGATGCTGGTGTCCCAATGATTTTCCGTCCGCTGCATGAAGCAGAAGGTGGCGGCGGTGAAGATGGTTCTTGGTTCTGGTGGGGCAAGTCTGGTTCTGCTGTCTATAAAGATCTGTGGAAGCTGACTTACAAGACCTTGACCGAAGACTATGGTCTGCACAATATCATTTGGGAATGGAACAGCTATACTTTCGAAACTTCTACCAACTGGTATCCGGGTGATGAATATGTAGACTTGGTAGCTTATGATAAGTACAACTGCACCGATTATTCTACTGGCAATGCTGTTCTGGTACACAATGACAGTGCAATCGGCGGTACATTCTACAGCTTGGTGGAACAGTATGGCGGCAAGAAGATGGTTGCCATGGCAGAAAACGACAGCATTCCGACACTGGAAAATCTCCAGATGGAAAAGGCTGGCTGGCTGTATTTCTGCCCGTGGTATGATGGTGGACAGGATAACACCAACTTCCTGAGCAATGAAATGTTCAACAAGAAGGAAGACTTGAAGGAAATCTACACCAGTGATTATTGTATCACACTGGATGAACTGCCGGAAAATCTGTACAGCAACAGCGGTGCAGTCATTACCACGACATCCGGCACTGGTCAGACAACTACCACCACAACAACGACCACAACCACCACAACAATGACTACCACAAAGATTGAAAATGCAATTATGGGCGACATCAAGAAGGATGGCAGCACGGTTAAGGTAATTTTCGATCGTTCGATGGGCAAGGAAGTACACCTGATTGTGGACTTGGATGATAGCCTCGGCTATGCAAATGGCTGTGTGGGCGTTTCTGTAAAGGTTGATGGTGTTGATTATTGGGTTTCTTATAAGTGGGAAGCAAGCAAGTCCGATGATGTAACGGTTAGCCTGGATGCAGATAATGTTTATAACGTTACCTTCAACAACGGCAGCGGAACAGTAAAGGATGCTGACCAGATCGCAAAGATTGCAGAAGCTGCACAGAAGGAAAAAGAAGCACAGTTCCAGGTATGGTGGGCAAACGATAAGGAAGGCGAGAAGGACGATACCACAAAGGCAACTCTCGTAGCAGCTTATCTGCCGGATGAAAGCGGTGAAACCACCACTACAGAAACTACAGTCACAACGGATGCGGACACAACCACCACACCGGCTGAAACTACAACCACTTCTGCAGAAGGAACGACGACTGCACCGAGTGAAACTACCACAACCGTTACAACCGCTGCTACAACAGGTGGCGAAAGCGAAGCACTGTATGGTGATATCAACATGGATGGTAAGGTAGACCTGACCGATGCTGTTATGCTGAACAAGTATCAGGCTGGTTTGGTTACACTGACCGATGTGCAGAAAGTAAATGCAAACTGTGACATTACAGACGGCACAGAAAACATTACAGAAGAGGATTCATTTGCTTTGATGAGATTTATCCTCATGATGGAAGATTATGAAAACCTGCCGTACAATGCTGCAAAGTAAATAGCAATCATTTTTAAGAATGAGCAAAAGATTCACCGCACAGGAAAAGAAATTTCTCTGTGCGGTGATTTGTTTTTGATGAACGGTTGACAAGCCGGAAAAGTTGTGTTATAATTAAACTTGCGACAGTTCGTTTGCACCATCCTGTCGTTAAACAAAACCAGGGCTGCCAAAATTTTTTCGTTGTTTCAACAGGCGGTTGCCTGTTTTCTATCAAACGATCGGCGGTCTTTCTTTTTGCAGAAAGCACCGCCTTTTTTATGGCTTATTTTTAGAAAGAGGGATGCAATTTATATGTATCAGCTGAAAGCAAAAGCAGCATTTGACAGTGCTCATTTTTTAAGTGGTTATAAGGGAAAGTGTGCGAACCTGCACGGACACCGCTGGACGATTGAAGTAATCGTAGAGCAGGAAGACTTGCAGACAGAGGGGGTCTGTCGGGGAATGTTGATTGATTTTGGGGACTTGAAAAAAGCCCTGCGGGCATTGGCAGATTTCTATGATCACGCTTTGATTTATGAAGAAGGCTCGCTGCGTCAGACAACCGTACAAGCATTACAGGAAGAATCATTCCGCCTGATTCCAGTTCCGTTCCGGCCAACCGCAGAATGCTTTGCAAAACACTTTTTCCATCAGTTACAGCAGCAGAATTTGCCTGTAAAACGGGTCATTGTCTATGAAACACCGGATAATTGTGCGGCGTATGAGGAGGCGGAAACCAAGTGAGTGCTACCTATCGGGTTGCAGAACAGTTTGTCAGCATCAACGGCGAGGGAACACGGGCTGGAGAATTAGCGGTTTTTGTACGGCTCTGCGGTTGTAATTTGCAGTGCAGTTATTGTGATACGCAGTGGGCAAATCAGCCAGATGTTTCTTACCAGCTGCAAACTACCGAAGAAATTGTACAGGCAATCTTAGAAACGGGCGTTCGAAATGTCACCTTAACCGGCGGAGAACCGCTGCTCACACCAAATGTTGCGGAGCTGATTGCTGCAATTACCGCACAGCCGACCTTATCGCTGGAGATTGAAACAAACGGCAGCGTTCCCCTGCAATCGTTTGCAGCAATCCAGCCTCGTCCGATTTTTACAATGGACTATAAGTTGCCATCCAGTGGGATGGAACATAAGATGTGTCTGGAAAATATGCAGCTGCTGCAACCGCAGGATACTGTAAAACTAGTTTCCGGTTCGCTGGAAGATTTGGAACGGGGAGCAGCATTGATTCAACAGTATGACTTGACGCATCGCTGTCATGTCTATTTTAGTCCGGTGTTTGGCTCGATTGAACCACAGGAAATGGTACAGTTTTTGATTGAGCGGAAGTTGAACGGCGTGCGGCTGCAATTACAGCTGCATAAATATATTTGGGATCCACAGGAACGTGGCGTTTAAAAAGCAGAAAGGAAGCGGCAGAAATGGCAATTGATACAGAAGCCATTGCATACCATGTAAAGGGTATTTTAAAGGCATTGGGCGAAGATCCGGAACGGGAAGGACTGAAAGAAACACCGGAACGGGTTGCAAGAATGTATGCGGAAGTATTCGCCGGAATTGCATATAGTAACCATGAAATTGCAGAGATGTTCGGAAAGACGTTTTCCAAACCGGAAACCGATGCCGGACAGACTGTAGTAACGATGAAAGACATCAGCGTATTCAGCTACTGCGAACACCACATGGCATTGATGTATGATATGCACGTGAATGTGTCCTATGTTCCGCACGGAAAAGTGTTGGGATTGAGCAAGGTTGCAAGAATCTGTGATATGGCAGCAAAGCGGCTGCAATTGCAGGAACGGCTCGGACAGGATATTGCAGAAATCATCATGGAAGCAGCAGGGACACCGGATGTGGGCGTTGTCATTACGGGTTCGCATAGCTGCATGACGGCAAGAGGCATTCGGAATGTTCCGGCAGTGACTACCACAACGACTTTTTGCGGAGCCTATGAAACAGATGTCACCTTGCAGCAGAGAGTGATGAACTGAAGTACAGAAAGGATGGAATGACTATGAAAGCAATGGTATTATTCAGCGGCGGCGTAGATAGCACTACCGCATTGGCATTGGCAGTTGAAAAGTACGGAGCATCGGAAGTATTGGCACTTTCGATTTATTATGGACAGAAGCATAAAAAGGAATTGGAAGCTGCACAGAAAGTCGTCAATTATTATGGTGTTGCCTGGAAACAGCTGGACTTGACTACTATTTTTGCAGATTCCAATTGCAGCTTGCTGGAAAATTCTACAGAAGAAATTCCGCAGGAAAGCTATGCAGAACAGCTGGAAAAAACCAATGGTGCACCGGTTTCCACGTATGTGCCGTTCCGGAACGGTCTGTTTCTGGCATCTGCTGCCAGTATGGCACTGTCAAATGGCTGCGAAGTGATTTATTACGGACCCCATGCAGATGATGCCGCTGGAAATGCATATCCGGATTGCAGCACCGTCTTTAATGATGCGATGAAAACAGCAATTTATGAGGGCAGCGGCCATGAACTGCGAGTAGAAGCCCCATTTGTCACATGGACAAAGAAAGACATTGTAAAAAAAGGCTTGGAATTGCACGTTCCATATGAATTGACATGGAGTTGCTACGAGGGTGGCGAGAAGCCGTGTGGTGTTTGCGGAACGTGTCGAGATCGACAGGCTGCATTTTTAGCGAACGGCGTAGAAGACCCACTTCTGAAATAAATAAAAACAATTGACAAAAAGGAGATTCTCACATGACCGGTAGAACCAAAGAAGAAACAAATGGCGTGACCCTGCTGGGCAACCAGCACACCCAATACCCGAACGACTATGACCCAAAGGTGCTGGAAACATTCGTCAATAAGCATCCAGACCACGATTATTTTGTCAAGTTTAACTGTCCAGAATTTACAAGCCTTTGCCCGATTACCGGACAGCCGGACTTTGCGACCCTCTATATTTCCTATGTGCCGGATGAAATCATGGTGGAAAGCAAGTCGCTGAAATTGTATCTGTTCAGTTTCCGGAATCATGGCGATTTTCATGAGGACTGCGTGAATATTATCATGAATGACCTGATTGAACTGATGCATCCGAGATACATTGAAGTATGGGGAAAGTTCCTGCCGAGAGGTGGTATTTCAATTGACCCATACTGTAACTATGGTATGCCGGGCACAAAGTGGGAGCAGGTGGCATGGGAACGCCTGACACATCACGATTTATATCCGGAAACGGTTCGGAATCGCTGAGAAAATATAGCAAATGACTGTCCAAACTGAAAAAACAGCTGCTTTTTTCTCGTGGACAAAATCAGCAAACTTTGTTTTTTTAAGAAGAAACATCGAAAAACACCGATTTCTTTTCTGATTTCTTTGAAATTCGTTTGTTTGCAAGGACGAAACAGGAAAAAGAAAGAAAAAAACGAAAAAACTTATTTTTCTTAGAAAAAACACCGGTTTTGCTATTGACAAATCAAGCCGGATTCGCTATAATAAGAACAGTTCATTTGAACAGCCAAGAAATAGAAGATAGAGCAATGACGCTCGTAAGGATTTTTCAGAAGTGAAAAGTCTTTACGGGCGTTTTCTGTTTTTTCGGCTGTTACGGTTCAAAAAACGACAAGGAGCAAAGGCTTATGGATAACTATAGAGAACAAGCACCATTCCCAGCACAGGGACTCTATGACCCACGGTTTGAACATGAAAACTGTGGCATTGGTGCGGTTGTAAATATGAAGGGCGAAACAGACCGCAGCGTTGTAGATAACGCCCTGAAAATCGTGGAAACCCTCGAACACAGAGCCGGAAAAGATGCAGAGGGAAAAACCGGTGACGGTGTCGGCATCCTGCTGCAAATCTCGCACACGTATTTTTCCAAGGTTGCAAAGGAATTGAATATTCCAATCGGCGACAAGCGGGAATATGGTATTGGTATGTTCTTCTTCCCACAGACCAAGGCAAAGTACGAAAAGGCAATGAAAACCTTTGAACAGGTTCTGAAAGAAGAAAACCTTGAATTTCTCGGCTGGAGAGAAGTTCCGGTAAATCCGTCTGTTCTGGGGTCTAAGGCACTGGAAAGCATGCCGCACATCATGCAGGCATTCATCAAAAAGCCGAAGGATTGCGAAAAGGGCATTGCATTTGACCGGAAGTTGTATGTTGCAAGAATGGTATTTGAAAAGCGGGAAACAGAAACTTATGTGGTTTCCTGCTCCAGCAGAACGATTGTCTATAAAGGTATGTTCTTAGTCAAGCAGCTGCGGTTGTTCTACGAGGATTTGAACAGTCCGGATTATCATTCTGCAATCGGGATCGTACACTCTCGATTCAGTACCAACACCAACCCAAGCTGGCAGCGTTCGCACCCGAACCGGATGATGGTACACAACGGCGAAATCAATACCATCACCGGAAACGTGGATAAGATGTTGAGCCGGGAAAACATCCTGAAAAGCGATGTTCTCGGTGACCGGATGAAAGATATTGTCCCGATGCTGGATGTCAGAGGTTCGGACTCTGCACGGCTGGATAACACACTGGAATTTATGATGATGTCCGGCATGGATTTGCCGCTGGCAGTCATGGCAACCATTCCGGAACCATGGCAGCACATCCCAACCATGAGCCGGGAAAAGAAAGCATTCTATCAATATTATGCAACGATGATGGAACCGTGGGACGGCCCTGCATCCATTATTTTCACAGATGGCGACATCATGGGGGCAGTACTGGACAGAAACGGTCTGCGTCCATCTCGGTATTATCTGACTGACGACGGAAAGGGTAACCGGTATCTGGTTCTCTCCTCGGAAGTTGGTGCATTGGAAATTCCGTCTGATGTCATCGTCAAAAAAGAACGGTTGCACCCAGGCAAAATGCTGTTGGTCGATACCGTAAAGGGTGAACTGATTGAGGACGAAACCCTGAAAAATGATTACGCAAAGCGGCAGCCATACGGCGAATGGTTAGACCACAACCTGTATCCGCTGGCAGACCTGAAAATTCCGAACAAGCGTCCGTTCCGGTATCACGGTATGGAACTGAAGCGGTTGCAGCGTGCATTTGGCTATACCTATGAAACCATGTACAGCATGATGATTCCAATGGCTCTGAACGGTGGCGAACCGACCGCAGCCATGGGTGTTGATGTGCCGATTCCGCCGCTTTCCAAGCAGAATCCGCCGCTGTTCGACTATTTCAAGCAGCTGTTCGCACAGGTTACCAATCCGCCGATTGATTCCATTCGGGAATCTGTCATCACAGATACAACCGTTTATCTGGGAGCAGCTGGCAACCTTCTGAAAGAAGAAGAGGCAAACTGCCGAGTGCTGAAAGTAGAAAATCCGATTTTGACCAGTCTGGATTTGATGAAAATTCGGGATTCTCACATTGAGGGCTTGCAGACAGCTGACATTTCCATGCTGTATACCAAGGATACTTCGCTGGCAGATGCGATTTCCAATCTGTATGCACAGGCAGATGCTGCACACGATGCCGGAGCAGCAATTTTGATTCTGACAGACCGTGGTGTTGACCAGGAACACCTTGCAATTCCGTCCTTGCTGGCAGTTGCAGCACTGGAAACCTATTTGGTACGCACCAGAAAGAATACCGCTGTTTCTCTGATTGTAGAAACCGCAGAACCGACCGAAGTCCATCACTTTGCAACCCTGCTCGGGTTTGGTGCAAGTGCAGTCAATCCGTATCTGGCACTGGATACTCTGTATGAAATGACCAACACTGGCGAATTAGACAAGGATTATTCGCAGGCAAGCAAGGCATACATTCAGGCAGTTGTCAGCGGTATTGTAAAGATTGCCTCGAAGATGGGGATTTCCACCATCCAATCCTATCAGGGTTCTAAAATTTTTGAAGCCCTTGGCATTGCAAAGTCTGTTTGTGAACAGTTCTTCCCGGATACTGTCAGCCGGGTCGGTGGGATTGACTTACAGGACATCAGCAACCGTTCGTTGTCTTTGCATGATGCGGCTTTTGACCCGAACGGCTTGATGACTGAAGAAGAAGTTCGCAGCATTGGTACACACAAAGCAAGAAGCAATCAGGAAGAACATCTCTATAATCCGGAAACGATTCACCTGTTGCAGCAGGCAACTTGGAGAGATGATTACAACCTGTTTAAACAATATACAGCCTGTCTAAATGAAGAGCACAAGCATGTAACATTGCGGAGCACACTGGATTTCCGGTTTGCAGAAGATGGCGGCATTCCGCTGGAAGAAGTCGAGAGCGTCGAAAGCATTATGCGGCGGTTCAAGACGGGTGCAATGTCCTATGGTTCGATTTCGCAGGAAGCACACGAATGCATGGCAATGGCAATGAACCGCATCGGCGGCAAGTCCAACAGCGGTGAAGGCGGCGAAGATTTGGAACGAATCGTCACTTCTGGTAGTGCCGTTGATAAATGTTCTGCCATCAAGCAGGTTGCCTCTGGACGGTTCGGTGTCACTTCTAAATACTTGACCTCCGCAAAGGAAATTCAAATTAAGATGGCACAAGGTGCAAAGCCGGGCGAAGGCGGACCCCTGCCAGCAAAGAAAGTTTATCCGTGGATTGCAAAGACCAGACATTCCACACCGGGTGTAGCACTGATTTCTCCGCCGCCGCACCACGATATTTATTCCATTGAAGACTTGGCACAGCTGATTTACGACCTGAAGAATGCCAATAAGCGTGCAAGAATTTCTGTAAAACTGGTTTCAGAAGCTGGTGTTGGAACGATTGCAGCCGGCGTTGCAAAGGCTGGTGCAGGTGTCATCCTGATTTCCGGTTATGATGGCGGTACGGGTGCAGCACCGAGCAGCTCCATCCACAATGCCGGATTGCCGTGGGAACTGGGCTTGGCAGAAACCCATCAGACCTTGATTATGAACGGTCTGCGTTCTAAGGTCGTCATTGAAACCGATGGTAAGATGATGACAGGACGAGATGTCATCATTGCAGCCATGCTGGGTGCAGAAGAATACGGTTTTGCAACTGCTCCGCTGGTAACAATGGGTTGCGTCATGATGCGTGTCTGCAACTTGGATACCTGTCCGGCAGGCGTTGCAACGCAGAATCCGGAATTGCGGAAACGGTTCAAGGGTAAGCCGGAATACATCATCAACTTTATGCGATTCATTGCACAGGAAATGCGGGAATACATGGCGAAGCTGGGCATCCGTACCATGGATGAACTGATTGGACGTTCTGATTTGTTGGTACAGAGAAGTTTCTCGGCTGGCTCAAAGGAAAGCAAGATTGATATGTCGAACATCCTGACCAATCCGTATGTAGGCAAGAATGTTCCGCAGCACTTCCATCCAAAGGATGCATTTGATTTCAAGCTTGCAGAAACAATTGATGAAACGACCATCATTCCGGCAATGCAAGAAGCACTGGCAAAGAAGAAGAAAAAGACTTTGAAGCTGAATGTCAGCAACCTGAACCGGACACTGGGCACATTGTTCGGGGCAGAAATCACACGGAAGTATTACAACACACTGGAAGAAGATACTTTCACATTGCAGTGCAAAGGCTCTGGCGGACAGAGTTTCGGTGCATTCATTCCAAAGGGCTTGACGCTTGAGCTGGAGGGCGACAGCAACGACTACTTCGGCAAGGGACTTTCCGGCGGTACATTGGTTGTTTATCCGCCAAAGGATGCGAAATTCCAGGCAGATGAAAATATTATTATCGGTAACGTTGCCCTGTTCGGTGCAACCAGCGGTAAGGCGTTTATTGCTGGTGTTGCTGGCGAACGGTTCTGCGTCCGGAACTCCGGTGCAACCGTTGTCGTAGAAGGCGTGGGCGACCATGGTTGTGAATATATGACCGGTGGCTGTGCGGTCATCCTCGGCAAGACCAGCAAGAACTTTGCAGCCGGTATGAGTGGCGGTATTGCTTATGTACTGGACGAAGAAAGCGACCTGTACACCAAGCTGAATAAAGCACTGGTTGGCTTCAGCAAGGTGACACATCCGGAAGATGTTGCACAGCTGAAAGAACTGATTACGGAACACGTTGCAAGAACACATTCCGTAAGAGGACAGGAAATTCTGGATCAGTTTGATGCTTATTTGCCGAAGTTTAAGAAGATAGTACCGCACGATTATGCAAAGATGCTCCGCTCCATCCGGCAGTTTATGGATCAGGGATTGCCGCAGGAAGAAGCAAAAATCGAAGCATTCTATGTCAATACAAAGTGAGCAGGAGGGGCGTATCATGGGAAAAGCAACGGGATTTCTGGAATATGAACGGGTGGAGAATCCGGGGCAGGAGCCGCTCGAACGCATAAAGACCTATCGGGAATTTCATACACCACTGAATCCGGAAGAACGGCAGAAACAGGGTGCACGCTGCATGGATTGCGGTGTTCCATTCTGTCAGAACGGAAAGCCAATCATGGGCATGGTGTCCGGCTGTCCGCTGAACAACCTCTGTCCGGAGTGGAACGAACTGGTTTATAAGGGCAGAATGGAAGATGCAGCCAGACGGCTGCTGTTGACCAACTGCTTTCCGGAGTTTACCTCCAGAGTATGTCCGGCACTTTGTGAAAAGGCTTGCACCTGCGGACTGTACGGCGACCCTGTTACCGTGAAAGAAAACGAATATGCCATCATTGAATCGGCTTATGAAAGCGGATTCATGAAGCCGAGAATCCCAAAGGTGCGGACGGGAAAGAAAGTAGCCGTCATTGGTTCTGGCCCTTCCGGTTTGGCAGCCGCTTTGCAGCTGAACCGGAGAGGACACTCCGTGACCGTCTATGAACGGGAAGACCGTGTTGGCGGTCTGCTGATGTACGGTATTCCAAATATGAAGCTGGAAAAGCGTTTTGTAAAGCGCCGCGTTGAGCTTATGAAGGCAGAAGGCATTCATTTTCTGACTGGTGTGAATGTAGGAAAGGATATAAGTGCAGAGGATCTTAAATCACAATACGACAGCGTGATTTTAGCGTGTGGTGCATCAAATCCAAGAGATATTCAGGCAGAGGGAAGAGATGCAGAGGGTATTTATTTTGCAGTTGATTATCTGTCACGCACGACAAAGAGTTTGCTTGATTCTAATCTTACAGATGAAAATTATATCTCTGCAAAGGATAAGCATGTCGTTGTCATCGGAGGCGGTGATACTGGAAATGACTGCGTAGGAACTGCAATTCGTCAGGGCTGTGCATCTGTTACACAGTTAGAGATGATGCCGCAGCCTCCGCTCACACGTGCCGCAAATAATCCGTGGCCAGAGTGGCCAAGAGTCTGCAAGACAGATTATGGTCAGGAAGAAGCAATTGCCGTATTTGGTTCAGATCCTCGTATTTACAAGACAACCGTAAAGGAGTTTGTAAAAGATGCAGACGGAAAGCTTTGCGGACTGATCTGCGTGAAACTCGAATCAAAAAAGGATGAAGCAACAGGACGCATGATGATGGTGCCTGTAGAGGGCAGTGAATTTGCACTCGAAGCCGAGCTAGTACTGATCGCAGCAGGCTTCCTTGGCTGCCAGAGCTATGTATCAGATGCATTTGGAGTAGAGCTGACACCAAGAACAAATGTAAAGACAGCACCAGATTCATATGAAACCTCTGAGCCGGGCGTATTTACAGCAGGTGATATGCACCGTGGACAATCGCTTGTTGTATGGGCGATCCGCGAGGGCAGAGAAGCAGCGAGGGCAGTCGACGAAAGCTTGATGGGATATACGAATCTCGAGTAAAGTGCATGTGTCTCATCACCATTTACGTAATAATGACAACTATATAGCTCTTGTATTAAGGGTAGACCTAATTAAGGTCTGCCCTTATTGTATTATTTTTTGCCTTCCACTTGTAATTGTTTTTCATATGCGATACAATAAATGATATTGAGTGTAAATTATTCATTTAAGTAGAAAACAGCAAAAAAAAACGGAGGAATAATGCATGTCAAAAGTAATTATGATTCAAGGCACGATGTCAAATGCGGGAAAAAGTCTGCTTGCGGCAGGACTTTGCCGTATTTTTAAGCAGGATGGCTATCGGGTGGCACCGTTTAAGTCACAAAACATGGCATTAAACTCCTTTATTACAAAGGATGGCTTTGAGATGGGACGTGCTCAGGTAGTTCAGGCAAGAGCAGCAGGGATAGAGCCATCAGTTTATATGAATCCGATTTTATTAAAGCCAGTAAGTGACATGGGGTCACAGGTGATTGTAAATGGAAAGCCAGTCTCCAATATGCCGGCACGAAAGTATTTTGCCTACAAAAAGCAACTGATTCCTGATATTATTCATGCTTTTAAGAAGCTAGAGGAACAGGCAGATATCATCGTAATCGAGGGTGCAGGAAGTCCGGCTGAGATTAATTTAAAGGCAGATGATATAGTCAACATGGGTTTAGCAAAGCTTGTAGGTGCACCTGTGCTTTTAGCTGGTGATATCGACAGAGGCGGAGTGTTTGCTCAGCTTCTTGGTACTCTTATGCTTCTTGAGCCAGATGAAAAAGAGCTTGTAAAGGGTCTTATTATAAATAAATTCAGAGGAGATAAGACAATTTTAGATCCAGGTATTGTGATGCTTGAAGAGCGTGGTCATGTGCCGGTAGCAGGCGTCATTCCATATATGAAGGTGGCAATCGAAGAGGAGGACAGCCTAAGTGAAAAGCTAGAGCAAAGCCAAAAGGGACTGATTGATCTTGCAGTAATTCGTCTTCCGCGAATGTCAAATTATACCGATTTTGATGTGTTTGAGCAGCTTTCGGGAGTAAGCGTGCGCTACGTACATAATGTAAGAGAGCTAGAAACACCAGACTGCATTTTCCTTCCAGGAAGCAAAAATACAATTGGTGATCTTTTGTGGATGCGTCAAAGCGGAATAGAGGCAGCAGTTAAAAAGCTTTCAAAAACGACACCGGTGATTGGTATATGCGGAGGATTTCAGATGCTTGGTGAGTCGATTGCTGATCCATTTGGCATCGAGCAGGGAATGGATGCGCCGGGAATGGGACTTCTTCCGATTCAGACGACTCTCACAAAAGAAAAGACGAGATTACAGGTGACAGGAACAATTGATCATTTGAGTGGAGTTTGGTCCTGCTTAAATGGCAGTCCATATGAGGGCTATGAGATTCATATGGGAAAGTCAACAGCCGTCAATGCTGCAAGCTCAAAAGAGAAAAAAGTAGGTCAGTCCCAAAAGCAGCCATCTAGTGATCTTCCAACTGTGGTATGCAGCGAGAATGGTATGGTGTGCGGCAGCTATGTCCATGGTCTGTTTGATGAAGGCGATCTTGCATGGAAGCTTGTAAAGATGCTTGCAGACAAAAAGAATGTGACATTAGAGGCACTGCAGAGTGGCTTTGATTATAAAAAGTTTCAGGAGTCACAATATGATTTATTGGCAGACACCATTCGCCAGCATATGGACATGGATTTTGTATACAGCATTTTACGGGAAGCAAAAATTTAACTTGCGCTGAAAGAAAGGATTAAAGTCATCTATATATGGAAGCAATTAAGTTTTTAAGAGAAAAATATAAAATCACACCGCCAGATCAATCAATGTATGATGCAGTAAAAGCAAACTGGGATGGAGTGGCAAAGCCGCTTGACGGATTAGGCTGGTTTGAGCATGTTACATCACAGATTGGTGCTATAGAGGATAGCACCAATGTATGTATTTCTAAGAGGGCAGTTATTGTGATGTGCGCTGATAATGGCATTGTTAGGGAAGGCATCAGTCAGTC
>OGOC01001116.1_pt1 | contig 23235 bp, 20 predicted proteins | sample 1552561 | NCBI WGS metagenome assembly OGOC01 (sample SAMEA2580148, study PRJEB22360) | human gut metagenome | biome: human gut; feature: human-associated habitat; material: faeces | place: Denmark | collected 2008/2010
ACAAAAAAAAGAAATTAAAAAGTTAAAAAAAACAAATCCTGAACTTGCTCAAAAATTAGAAAAAGAATTATCACATTTTAAGGATGAAAAACCGCTCATACTTGCAAAATATAACCCGCCTCCAACAGACGGGAAAATTCTTGATGAAGAATTAAAAGATAAAAAATTCAACCTTCAGGCAAACAAAGATACAAAATCCGACGAAGTCCAAATTTATATCAAAAAAATTGAATTTTCCCCCTCAGAAGTCTTCACAGAAGACGAACTCCAGCAAATGGCAGCGCCACTTATCAATGAAACCGTTACAATGACCGACATTAAAAACCTCGTTGACAAAATTAACCGCTCTTACATAATCAACGACTACGTTACATCTCGTGCGTACCTGCCGGAACAAAAAATTCAGGATGGAAAACTCACAATAAACCTATTTGAAGGCCGGGTAGGCGAAGTTCTCGTAAAAGGCAATACTTGGACAAGAAAATCATACATAACAAAACGCCTAGGACTTCAGGAGGGCGAACTTTTCAGACTCCGCGTGCTTGAAAACAGCCTGATAAAATTTAACAACGACCACTACAACTATACAAAAAACCCGTTTGCCCTCAAAGCACGCCTCGCCCCCGGCAAAGAAAAAGGAACAACAGATATCCTTGTTGATACAAACGACCCGCTTCCGTTCAGATTGACCGGTGTTTTTGACAACGCAGGCAGAGATACTATCGGTCTTTTAAGAGGCGGCGTAATGGCCTCAACCGAAAGCTTAACCGGAAACCGCGACAGATTGTCTCTGGGCAGCTATTTTGGGAAAGGCACACAGATTTACTTCGGAGATTATAACATTCCGATTAACAAATACGGCACAAGAGCAGGTGTTTCTGTTTCTTACAACCATATCGACGTAATAAAAGGCCCGTACAGAGATTTTGACATCTCAGGCAACGCAATGGTCTATACCGCCTACATCTCACACCCTATTATTAACAGACCTGACTTAACTTTCACATCATATACGGCAGGAAACTTCAAAACAACAAACACATATTTCTCAGATGTACCCATCTATCGATCAAAAACCGCCTCAGGAACCCAGGGATTCACCCTGAGAAAAGACACAAAACGCGGTATCTGGTACACGGGTCACTACGCATCAGTCGGCTATATGGATACAATCCCTGCGCATGATATTTATTGGAAATACAATGGAAATTTAACCCGCCTGCACGATTTCGGGCACGGAATTATCGGCCAATTCAGAGCAGCAGTTCAAGTTTCACCGAACAAAGAACTCCCTTGGATTGAACAATTCCAGATTGGTGGTATTTCGAGCGTCAGGGGCTACTCCGAAGGTCTTTTGATTGGTCGAAGCGGCTACTTTATGAGCGCAGAATTAATTACACCAATTCCGCTTTTGCCCAAAAAAGTCGGCACAGAAAAACTCGGATTCATAAATCCGCGTGAAATAATTAAACTTGCTTTATTCTTTGATCAAGGCTGCGTATTCCCGTATAAAGGCGTAGGCGGCGGCCATGGCGACAGCTCGGATGTTTTGATGAGCATTGGCCCCGGTTTAAGAATCAGACTCAGCGATTATCTCAATGCGCGTGTTTACTGGGGATTCAGCATGATTCAAAACAGATATGAAACAAAACAACCAACAGGACGCTTCCACTTTGAGCTTACATCCTCACCTGACTTGGACAAACTGCTGAAAGCCAGAAAACCAAAATCTGAAAAACTTTAAAAAATATAAATTGCAATAAAAAAGAGGGGGTAATAATTCCCCCTCTTCTTATATTATCTTCTTTTTCCTTATTTTCTGGAAGCTTCTTTTTCCAAATCATTTATATTTTCACTTGAATCAGCATATTCTTTGACCTTTTTGGTCGTGATTTTTTTGCTGTTCAAACAAGCCGCTCCACCGACGCATCCACCGGGACAAGCCATGACTTCAACAAGATTACCCAACGGGCAGGCACCTTTCTTAGCCCACTGTTTCATCTCTCTGACCGACTTGGGATTTAAGCCGTCAACACAGGTCGGGAAGATTTCGGTGAAATCTTTGCTTGCAACCTTAACAGATTCCGCAACCCCGCCCGTAATAGCAAAGTTACGTCCTTCTTTTGAAGCCTTAGCCTCAAACTCGTAATCATCAAGCTCAGCAAGCTCAATACCGAATGCAACAAAAAGCGCACCCATTTCTTCAAAGTTGATTACATAATCTGTATATTCATCTTTCTGCGCTTCTTTTCGTTTTGCAACGCAAGGGCCAACAAAAACAGTTATGCAGTCAGGATTTTGCTCTTTAGCAAGCTTCGCTGTGTAATGCATAGGAGTTCTTGTTTCGGAACGGAACGGTTTTAGCTCTGGAATATGCTTATCAACAAGCTCGTTGTAAGCAGCGCAGCAAGATGTCGTCATAAACTCATCCCCGCGCTCCATTCTTTCCTTAAAATCTTCCGCTTCAGTTCTTGCCGTGATATCAGCCCCTTCAGCAACCTCTAAAACCTTGCTGAATCCGACTTTAATCAACCCTTGCGCAATTTTGTTAATCGAAACGGGCAGCTGACCTACAACAGCAGGCGCAACCATCGCTACGACCTTTTTATTTGAACGCATTACCTTGAGAATGTCAAAAACCTGGCTCTTTTCCTGAACAGCAGCGAACGGACACGCAGCCTCACAGGCTCCGCAACTAATGCATTTGTCAAAATCGATTTCCGCATGACCGGCCTCATTTTTGGTGATTGCACCGACAGGGCAAGCATCTTCACAGGGAACTTTGAGTTTTACAATCGCGCTGTAGGGGCAAACCTGCATACACATTCCGCAGTTTTTGCATTTTTCGCCATCAATAACGGATTTTCCGTTCTTAACAGAAATAGCACCGAACTTACAAACCTGTGTGCAAGGTCTTGCAACGCATCCCTGACACAAATCAGTAACATAAACGCGGCTGGGAACGCAGCCCTTGCAGGCAGTTTCAACAACCGTCAAAATATCTTCATCCGGTCTCTGTCTTTCAGCAGCTTTTTGAGCATATTCCGACAGCATAGTGATTTCATCATCATTTTCGACGCTGTGCCCGAGTCCTGCGATGGCTCTTTGGCGCAAAATTGCTCTTTCCTTGTGAATACAGCATCTGAAAGGCACATCAGCATTTTTCGGACGCATTTCAAAAGGAATTTTATCTACTGCTTTGTCTAAATCATTTTTAAGGTAGGCTTTTATTAACCTGACCAATACTTCTCTTTTAAGGTGTGTTGTATTGCTTTGGTTATCCATTTATCTTACTTTCTATTGCTTTCAATACTTTCTCAACTGTGGCTTCGGAGATTACCTCACCGTCAATTCTTACAAACGGAGCTTTCATGTAAGTTTGATCATTGCATAAATCAAGACAGGTAGCAGCCTTTACATCAACTCTGCTCTTAAACTGGGGCGGCAAAGAAGATTCCAAATCCTGCAATTTTGAAGCACCCATTACAAAACAGGTGGTACCCAGACATATTTCTACGCAAATTTTTTCCATTAATCCTCCATTCGGGTTTTTGCTGTTTTCGCCCGAAAGTATTGTTTTATCTATACATTCCGGCAGGTAATCGCACGCAAATCAAATATATTGTACGTGCACCTTTTTAATATAACGCTCTGAAAGAATTTTTTCCAGTTGTTTTACAACATTTTTACGAATCGCAAGCTCAACCGGCAAATCAGGGTCGTAATGCGCCTGATTCAGCTTTGTTCCAACCATAAAATCAATACAATCGGAATCCAAAAACATATTAACAAGCTTCCCGGCTGCATCATCCGGCATATTCTTGCAATCATCGTTCAAATATTCAACCGCCTTTGAGAGCGTTAAAATTCCCTCGGTAATCAAATCTACACCGTCCATTTTTGAGCAGGCAGGAAGATTTCCGCCCGAAAAACGTTCGGTTACGACAGTTCTTCCGAGCTCTCTGGCAAGAAGATTCGCAGTCGTACCGCCCGAAATCGCTTTCTTGCCTTGAAAATCATCAAATATCTTTGCATACTCTGCATCACGCTCCGAATAATACGGCGGTCCTGTAAAAAGCAGCATTTTTCTGGGTTTTCTAAAATAAAGAACAGAACAGGAGATATCATCTTTTGCCTTGTGTCCGGGCTCTTTCATCTCGGCAGCCCGCACAACATTATGCGCAAGATGGGAGCTAGAAACTGTCTTATCCCGTTCAATTTCGTGCAAAACAAACTCAATAAGCCCCTCTCTGCGCCATCCAAGCTTGTATTCAGGCGATCCCATGCCCGCCTGAGTCACCCCGTCCGAACAAAAAAGCAGCCTGTCTTCAGGTTCCAGTTTTATTTTGTACAAATGCATGTGACGGTTCGTGAATTTTTTAGAGGTTATAACTTTTGCCTCATTTTCAACGATTTTTCCATTTCTAATGTGCAGAAAATCAGGATTTCCCTCCTCAACAATCTTCACTTCGCCATTGTCGTTGCAATCCACAACAGAAAACGTAGCATAACTGATTTTTCTAACCTGACAAACCGGCAAAGTGTTCATAATTACCTCGGTCGCTTTCATAATATCACGCCCCTCGGCAATAAATTTCGTAATCATTGTCGCTGTCATATTGGCAAGAATATTCGCCTTAATCCCGCTGCCCAGCCCGTCAGAAAGCACAGCAATAACACGCCCTTCCGCAGGATATCGTTTTGACATAAAACAGTCGCCGAAAGTGTTTTGACCGTTCTTTTTTTCTTGAACGCAGTCAATATCTATAAAAAACTGCTCTTCCGTCAATCTTTACCCTCCGGTTTTTCCTCATATCCTTCGGCAATCTGGCTCAAAAGCAGCTCAGTATCAACCATATGCTCGCCAAGAAGACATGCAATGTTCTGAACGGTTGCAATGTTCTTTTCGATTACCTCATGAGCTTTCTTTGCTATCTGGTCACGCTTCATTTCGGATTTTGTAACATCAGTTATTACAGCACCGACAATTTTATTGCGTTCAATCTCAAAGACGGTAATATCATAAAGGTTGTTCCCAACCGAATAACGCTCCTTGTGAATATCCTGACCGGAAGAAAGCGTCCGCCTGAAAAAGTCGCCAAACGGAATAATCCGCTCGAGCGCCCCGCCCGCAAGCCCCTCGGGACGGCTGTTGAAAATTTCAACAAGCTCCGGCGCAAACATCTTCACAAACGCCTCATTCGCCTCAATAATATTCAAGTTTGCGTCCGCCATAACAATCGCCGACGGCATGCATCGCAGCATTGCGCTGGCTTTTCTGATTGCGAGCTTCCTCATATATGAAGTGCACATCGACGGCTCCGCATCACCATCCAAAAGCGCCTCAGCCAGTTGACGGCAGGTATCATACCCGCATCCGCCGCAATTTAGCTCATCTTCGGGCGTATGTTTGCCAATAGAAGCCATTGCCTCAAAAATTTCTTCCGCAGTATGAACTTTCTTTTCTACAGGGTCTTTAGGATAAACTTTTTCAACCACAACAGCAGGTTCAGACGGAATTTGAGGACGGAATTTTATATTTCTCATAATATCCGACATCGTGAGCACGCCAGGTTTTTCCAAAACCTTGCAAGGTCCGTTAGCGCACCCCCCATCGCATGCTAGAGCCTCGATAAATATCGTCCTGTCAACTTTTTCCGTATCCAAATTCTGCAAAGATTCCCGAAAAGCAGCAATTCCACTCACACTCACCAGCTGAATATCCTTTGCCGTGCCGGAAAGGCGAAGAGTCTTGTTCATTCCGCCCTCAATCGGGTAATAAGCGCCCTCGTATGCGTCATAAGGCACAAATCTCGGCTTTTTCTCGGGTTCAACCTCATCTGGATTTATCCCCTCAGCCTCAAACCACTGCATCAACTCAATAAACGTCAAAGAAACATCAATAAGCTCCGGATTATGGTCAGATTCGTTCTTTTTCGCGATACAAGGCCCGATGAATATAACCCCGATGTCCTCGCCAAGCTCTTTTTTCAAAAGTTTTGCATGCGTAAGCGCAGGAGAGGCAATCGGCGTTATATATTTTGCAAATTTCGGCATATGAATACGCACAAAATCAACAATCGCAGGACATGCGCTCGAAATATGGATTTGCTTTTCACGTTTCGAAAGGATTTTAGTTACCTCAATCGAAACCTCCTGCGCCCCGAGTGCCGTTTCCGAAACACCGGCAAAACCAAGTTTTTTCAAGGCAGTAATGAACTTTTCTTCCGGAATATCAAAAAATCCCGCCCAGCTCGGCGCAATCGAAACATAAACCTCTTTTTTTGCCGTCAAAACCGCCCTTGCCCTGTTCAAATCTTCCCTCACGCGCTTTGCATGCGAAGGACAAATAGTAACGCAATGCCCGCACGCAACGCATTTTTCCGGAATAACCGAAGCATGCCCGTTTTCAATCCTAATAGCCTTAACCGAACATTGCCTTACACATTTATAACAATCCACACACTCATTTTTGAGCGTGTAAATCGGATACAGATTATTCATAATTTACCTTTTTAACTTAATAATTATTTGCTTACAAAAAGAAGCTTTTTGAGCGCATTTTCAAGATTAATATGGCTTGCGCTGGAAATACATTCACCATTTATAATTACATTAGGCCCTGAGGCGCATTTATTCTCACAGCGGCTGCCTATTACCTCAACTTTCGCATCAAGGTTGTGCTCTTTGATAAAATTTTCAATAAAGTCAAGATTCGAAGCATTTCCTCGAGCAAAACAGGAGCTGCCCATGCATACTTTAATGGTAATTTGTTCTTCAGACATTTTGTACCCTTTCATACATATATTAGAAAACACTAAAAATTATACCATTTAATAATAGCTGTTGTCATTATTTTTCATAAACAATTATAACATTCGAATTTTGTTAATAATTTGTTACAAAGGCATTTTTGCATACTTTATATATATTTAGTATATACTTTCTACATAACAATTGTATAAAAACAGGCAAAATATTAAATTTCTTTAAATTCACAGAAAACTGCTCAGGCAATTATCTAAAACTGATATACTTTATATAAACATAAGAGATAAACAAAATCAAGGCAAAACAAACAGACTAATAGTTAATAATCTTAAAGATTAATATAAATGGAACGGGAAAAAGGTATTTTGAGGCTTTAAAAGCCTCTTTTTTTGCTAAAAAGACCGGCGCTTTGTTTTTTGTGCCGGTCTTTTCATTTATGCTTTTTTGAATTTAACATCCTTTGTTGCCAGTGCGGAAAAAGGGTCACTTGCGGTCTGCGAAGCTTCAGCCTTTACCGGCTCAGCCGCGGGAGCAGCTGTTTTTTCTTTTTTATCTTCTTTTTCTGCTTCAGGCTTTGGCTGTTCGCTGCCGAGTTTTTTAGCAGCCTGTTTTTTCTCACGTTTTTCAAGCTGTTCTTTGAAAACACCCGCCATCGGAGTAGAAAGGAACGGAACAATTACACGTTTTGCAATAACCTGTGTAACGAGCAGTACAGCCATAACCTTGAAACCGGCTTTTGCCCATTTTTTGTTGGATTCCATACCTTTAAGAACCTGATCTTCCTGATAGTTAAGTCCGGCTGCTTTCATGCGGTCGTAAAGGTTTTTAGCCGCATCCTTGCTGAAGAGCTTTTTGCCAAACCAGCTATCAAAAAGTTTTGAAGAATAGTTGTTAACCAATGAACCGAGCGCAAACTGAATAACAACGTTCAAAATACCGTTCGAAAGGTCAATACCCGCAACAAATTTTCTTTTTTCTTCGGGGATTTTCTTGTTATTCAAACTCTGCGTAACATAGTAGTAGCAGTTAACCGCATCTTTTGTAGTCGTTGAGATAAGAGCCAGAGTAGCCGCAATATCAGTAGGATTGTCAGGAATAAATTTCCTCATTGCATTCGAGTTAAGAATATTATTGTAGAAATTTCTTGTATTTATAACAGGAGCCATTATTCAGCCTCCTTTCCTGAAACAGCAGCTTGATTTTCAGCTTCTGCTTTCTTTTGGGCACTGGCTTTTTTCGCTTCAACCAACTCAGGGAAGAATCTTTCCATAATTCTCGGATAAGACCAGTTCAAAACACCGCAGGTAATCGGAAGAATCATAAGACCGACAACAATACCGGATTTTTTCTTGTAATCGGAAAGAATCTGTTCTGCGCGGTTGATTCGGACTTTGAGCCATTTTTTGATTTTTACGCTCTGAAGAACTTCTTTTTTGCTCGAACCGTGATGTCTGACTCTTTCAATGCTGCCGGCTCTTTCCATTTTTGCAATTGCAGAGTTCAAAACTTCTGCCCTTGCTCTTTTTTCAGCCATTTGGGCGGCCTTTTCAGCTTCTTCAAGCCCTTCTGCTTTGGAAAGCGCGATGACTTCCTGCTCGAGAGCATTCATTTCCTGCTTCATCGTGTTAATTGTGTCAGTGAAAATTTTCTTTCTTGCATTTGATATTGCATCTGATTTATTTTTGACTTTTGCGTTGTCATAAATTTCTTTGCTCTTCTCATCTGCAAGTTTAAGCATATTATCGAGCCTTGAAGAAGTTTCAAGCTTAATGCTTGTTTCAAGCTCAATCTGCTTGAGCACTTTATCCGACGCAATCTGTTCTGCGCGACGTTCAATGTCTTCTGTCAGCTTTTTGGTGTCAATATGTTTGGATTTTATAATGCTTTTGCCTTTTTTCTTGAAAGTATCAAAATCTTTCATCTCGCCGAGTTCTGCATCAGTAACACCGTAATCTTTGGCAATAATTTCTCTGAAAGCGGAAACCCTTGCATCCTGAAACTCTTTAGGTTTAATCAAATCAGCAACAGGAATGTCGGTCTTTGCCATTTCTTTTCTGTATCTGCCCAATTCAGAATAGAAAGCTTCATCCTGATAATGTTCAAGGCGTTTTTTGAAGAATTCTTTCTTGTTCATAAATTCTTCGCCTTTTAAAGCAGCCTGTGCTTTTTCATGTTTGTATTCGGCATTGATGAGCTTTCTGAGAGCGGCTTCTTTCGGCTTCGCTCTCAAATCCATACGGTCAGTGCCGAGATAAGTTGCATGCCTGTCAAGCATATCGTTGTATTTGCTCATAACAAGAAGCTGAACCGCAAGGTTTATAACCGCCGAAATCGGCTGACGCCAAGCAGTATAGGCTTTTGTTTTGCTATCTTCGTGCGAAAGAGGATTGTATCTTATAAAAATCGGAGCAACAGCAGAGGTACCAACAGCGGTAACAATGTTGTTCAGGTTTTCACCGTTATTTGTACCGAGATATTGCAGACCTTTCTGCACCCCTTTACTGTGTTCATACATGTCCTGACCGAGTTTTCTTAAAGCAACCCAGTTACCAAATTTCGGACGCACCGTCCTTCTTAAACTCGCACTATTAAAATCGTTACGAACTTCCATGATTTTGCCTTCTTAGACCTACATATTAATCAACAACCGGGCAAAATAAAAATTGCGCCTTTTTCTCAGTTAAGTTAACAAATGTTAACAAATCCCATTAGATTGCAATTAGTTATGTCATCCCTAAAATTTACTTCAGATTACATGCCACATGTTATTACAAATAAAATAAATGACAAAAACTTAAAGCCGAAATATTAAAATAAATAAACATTTGCTCAAAATTTCTTTACTACTGGATTTGTTTTCAATAGTATTGTAAAGTAGATTGTATAGTATAACTATATTTAAATAACACAATAGTAATAGATAAAAGAGGTTCAAACGTGGACAATATCGGACCAGATATCTTCGGACGAAGAGAAGAAAGAAAAGAAGAATTTGAAATTCCTGCAATGTCTAATGCAGCTGATATAAAAGTTATCGGTGTAGGCGGCGGCGGCGGAAACGCTGTAAACAGAATGATTAAAGCCGGACTCGGAGGCGTTAATTTCTGGGCAATGAACACTGATAATCAGGTTCTTGAAATGTCAGCAGCCGATAACAAAATCAGACTCGGCGGAAAACTAACAAACGGCCTCGGCGCAGGCGGAGATCCCTCCGTTGGAGAAAAAGCTGCCGAAGAAACACGCGACCAGATTGTACAGGCTTTAGACGGCGCCGATATGGTATTCGTTACTGCAGGTATGGGCGGCGGAACAGGTACCGGCGCAGCTCCTGTTGTTGCAAAAATCGCAAAAGAACTCGGAGCGTTGACTATCGGTGTTGTTACAAAACCGTTCAGCTTTGAAGGCAAAAGAAGAATGAATCAGGCAATGCAGGGACTTGAAAAATTAAAAGAAACTGTTGACGCGCTGATTGTTATCCCGAACGACAAACTTCTTGAGGTTGTCGAAAGAAGAACAACAATGAAAGAAGCATTCCAGGTTGTTGATGAAGTCCTCTTGAGAGGTGTCCAGGGCATTTCAGACATCATCACCGTTCCCGGACTTATTAACGTTGACTTTGCAGACGTAAAAGCAGTAATGCAGTCCAGCGGTTCCGCATTGATGGGTATCGGACGCGGAACAGGCGAAGGCAGAGCAATGGAAGCAGCAAAACTGGCTATCAACTCCCCGCTTCTTGAAACATCTATCAATGGCGCATCCGGAATCATTATGAACGTAACCGGCGGCTCAGATATGACACTGCACGAAGTAACCGAAGCTGCACAGGTAATTCACGACGCTGTAGCAGAAGACGCAATTGTTACATTCGGCTCTGTTATTGATGACAGAATTCAGGGAGAAATCCAGATTACCGTTATTGCTACAGGCTTTGAAATGAAAAACACAGACGCATTCGGCGTAAAAGACCAGCCTAAAGCACTCAGCGCAGCTGATTTCTTCTCCGGCTCATTCAATGCAGCTCAACCGCAGGCAGCACAGCCAAAACCGGCAATTGCACCCGCTCAAAAAGCTCCTGCACAGGACTTGATGAGCATAATCGACATCCCTCCGTTCCTTCAAAAATAACGGAAGCAAATAAATATAAAAAAAGAGCCTGAAAAACCGGGCTCTTTTTTTTAATCCAATTTGCAGCTTATTATGAACTTTGTTAAGCACCCGCCCTGAATCCGTTGACAACGCTCTATGCTTGTAGTTTGATATAATTGTATCTTTGCGCAGATTAAGGGTTTGTGCTGAATACCTGAGATGTGGAAGATATGGCGATAGAGCGCCGTTGCAAACTCTATAAAAGATTAAGAATAAAAAATTTACATAAGGAGAATCTATGCCAACAATTGCACAATTGGTTAGAAAAGAACGTAAAAAACTTGAAGATAAAACAAAATCACCTGCTCTTACAAACTGCCCCCAAAGACGCGGCGTTTGCACAAGAGTTTATACTACTACACCGAAAAAACCGAACTCCGCATTGAGAAAGGTTGCCCGTGTAAGATTGACCAACGGATTTGAAGTTACTTCATACATCCCCGGTATCGGTCATAACCTCCAAGAACACAGCGTTGTTCTTATCAGAGGCGGCAGGGTAAAAGACCTCCCGGGTGTTAGATATCACATCATCAGAGGCACCCTCGATACAGCAGGCGTTGCAAACAGAGAACAGTCCCGTTCTAAATACGGCGCTAAAAAAGCTAAAAAGAAATAACACCCTCCGCACGACCGGAAAAACAGTTAAAGTAGTATAATCAAAAGGAAAATAACAATGTCAAGAAGAAATAAACCGCCGAAAAGAGTACCGGCACCCGACGCAGTGTATAACAGCGTTGATATTGCTAAATTTATTAACAGATTGATGAGACGCGGTAAAAAATCTATCGCAGAAAAGATTTTCTATTCAACAATGGAAAATATTAAAGAAAAAACAAAAGAAGAACCGACAGAAGTCTTCAAAAAAGCTTTAACAAACGTAACTCCGTTGCTTGAAGTTAAAGCAAGAAGAATCGGCGGTTCGACTTATCAGGTACCTGTTGAAGTAAAACCCGACAGAGGAATGGGACTTGGCTCAATCTGGATGATTGAATCCGCAAAGAAAAGACACGGAAAATCAATGATTGACAAACTTACAGCAGAAATCCTCGACGCTTCAAACGGAAACGGTGCTGCTTGCAAAAAACGCGAAGATACCCACAAAATGGCAGAAGCAAACAAAGCTTTCGCGCATTACAGATATTAATCTTAATAAACAATACAAAAAAGCGGAATCAATTGATTCCGCTTTTTTAATTAGCTTAAATAAATTAATTGAACATGTTTTTTGCAAATTTTACAACATTTTGTGCAAATTTGATTGACTTGTTCACGCCCAGCGTAAGCTTAGAAACAGAAACATCCTCCATCGGCTTCAAACCGTATAGAATTTTAACCGGTTTTTTAGATGTTTTTGCTGTATGCCTGAAAAGATTCTGCGCTGCGCCAAATGATACTTTAGGTGTTTGCATAATTTACTTCCTTTTCTTAAATCGTATTTTTATTAAAACATAACAAAATAAAAATTGCGCACTCAAGAACAATATTTACAAAAATTAGCAAATATACATGCTAAACTACATTAGAGGGCTCAGAATATTGCAGGTTAAAGAAATGACGGAGAAAAAAACATTAGTACTCATCGACGGACACGCACTCGCGTTCAGAAGCTACTTTGCGCTGGAACGAACGGGGATGAAAACATCGGATAAACAACCGACCTGGGCTGTTTTTGGATTTTTTAAAGCTATTTTTGACCTGCTGAAAAACAAAAACCTCAAACTGGATGCAATCGGCGTCGCATTTGACGTCAGCCACCAGACTTTTCGCGTTGAAAAATATGAGCAGTACAAAGCAAACCGCGAAGCAATGCCGGATACAATGAAAAGCCAGATGGCATTGATATTTGAGGGACTGAGGGCGTTTAACATCCCGATTTACACAAAAGAGGGATTTGAAGCTGACGACGTAATCGGTACAATCGCAACAAAAGCCTGCGAACTTGGACATAACACAACAATTCTGACAGGCGATCAGGACGCTTTCCAGCTAATACAAAAAAACAACTGCATAACCGTGCTCATCCCGTCAAAAGGCGAGCTTGTATGCTACGATTGGGAAAGAGTTCACGACAAACTCGGCGTTTATCCGAACCAGATTATAGACTACAAAGCACTTCGCGGCGATACATCGGATAATATCCCCGGAATCAGGGGAATCGGCGAAAAAACAGCAGCAAAACTGCTCACAGATTGGGGAACCCTCGAAAATATCTACGCAAATATAGACAAAATCGACGGAAAATCGCTTAAAACAAAACTCGTCGAGGGCGAAGAAATCGCAAAACTCAGCCAGTTTCTTGCAACAATAAAACTCGACGTTGATGTGGATTTTGACTTTGAAAAAACAAATCTGGAAATGCCTGACGTCGAAAAAGTTGCAGAATTTTTCAAAGAGCTCCAATTATATAGCTTTTTGAAAAATATCGGAGAAGTTTTAAGACCTTTTGCAAAAAATGGCGTAGAAATTCCAAAAATTGAAGCAGCTGCCGCACCAACGCGCATGGACACAGAAGAACCCGCCCAAAAACAACTGGGATTTTCTTTCCTCATGCCGCAGCAGGAATCAGAAAAAAAATCGACATTTTCTAACAATAGAAAAACAGTAAAATCACTCGAAGAACTTAAAGTTCTCGTAAAATCACTTAACAGCAAAACTCTCCTGTCAATCGAAGCAGAACCGACCTCACAAGAGGATTTTGATGCAACACTAACAGGCATCGCCATAGCATACAACGAAAATATCAACGCTGATAACGAAAAAATCATCGCAGCCGACGAAATAAAAGAAACACAAAGCTTCTATATCCCTCTCGACCATGACGGTAGCACACTTGAAACAAAAGCAGTATTGGAGCTGTTAAAACCGGTCTTTGAAAATGAAAATATTACAAAAACAATCTTTGATATAAAAAATGAAATAAATCTTCTGAAAAAATATGACATAACACTCAAAGGCAGGCTCTTTGACACAATGCTGGCAAGCTACGTGAATGATCCGTCGAGAAAACATGACCTCAAAGCCCAGTCTATACAACATCTTGAAATTGTTATAAAGGAATGGATTGATGTTGTAGGAAAAGGCAAATCAAAGGTTCTTTTTAACACCATAACGACCGATACAGCCGCAAAATATGCCTGCAACAACGTTTTTGCCAATCTTGAACTTACAAAATTCTGGGCACAAAAATTAAAAGCTGAAGATTTAAAACTTCTTGAAAATATTGAAATCCCGACAGCGATTGTCCTTGCAGACATGGAATTTAACGGAGTTTCGCTGGATATTCAGTATCTTGAAGACCTCTCCGACGAACTCAACGGAAAACTTGAAAAAATCGAAGAAAGAATTTACGCAATCGCAGGCGAAACATTCAACGTCAATTCGCCAAGACAGGTAGGACAAATTTTATTCGAAAAACTCGGCATAAAACCCCGCGGCAAAAAAAGAGGGGCACAAAACTACTCAACCGACGCAAAAGTATTGAGCGAACTGGCTCAGGACTACAGCATTGCAGAGTACCTGCTTGAACAGCGCCAGTGCTCAAAACTGAAAACAACATACGTAGATGCACTTCCGTTTATGGTCGCAAAATCCGACGGAAAAATTCACACTCATTACAACCAGACAACAACAGTCACCGGCCGTTTGTCTTCCTCAAATCCGAATCTGCAAAATATCCCGATAAAAACAGAACTCGGCAACAGAATAAGAAAAGCTTTTATCCCAACAGACAGTGAAAACCAGCTTCTTTTGTCCGCCGATTATTCCCAGATAGAATTGAGACTACTTGCGCATGTTTCCGGCGATAAATCCCTTGTTGAAGCGTTTAATAATGACATTGATGTCCACGCACAAACCGCCTCAAAGATTTTTGACGTTCCTGTGGAAAAAGTTACAAAATCAATGCGAAGCAAGGCAAAAGCCGTAAACTTCGGTATAGTTTACGGTCAAACCCGCTACGGACTGGCCTCCGCAATCGACATCACCCCGCAGGAAGCACAGGTTTTCATCGACAAATACTTTGCTCATTACCCCGGAGTGCATAAATACATGGAAAAAGCAGTTGCCGACGCATACCAGAATGGCTACGCACAAACTATGTACGGCAGAAAACGCTATCTGCTTGATGAATTGATGAGCTCAAACCACCAGATAAAAGAATTTGCCCAGAGAGCCGCAATTAACAGCCCTCTGCAAGGTGCAGCTGCAGATATCATAAAAATGGCGATGATTGAACTCTACAAAAAACTGCAAAACGGGAATTACCGCTCAAAAATGATAATGCAGGTTCATGATGAACTCATTCTTGAAGTTTACAAAGATGAACTTGATGATATCAAAAAACTCGTCGTCGAAGCGATGGAACTGGGTCAGCCGTTTAAGGTTCCGCTGCTCGTTGACGTTGAAGTCGGAAAAAACTGGATGGACGGAGAATAAAAATGAAAAAAAATCTCTTATTTTTGTCAATTTTAATCACATCACTAATCAGCTGCCTGCCTGCTGCCTGCGCACAAACAAGTCCGGCCCAGACACAGGCTTATGCTTCATACCAGAGCTGCGTAAGACAATACCAGCTGCCTTTTGAAAAACTTTTTTACCTGGCTCTTTCCTCAGTAAATTCAAATAAATTTGAAATACTTGAAATGCAATCCAGAAACGGCTACATACTTTTTGAAAGCAATAATAAAGAATTTTTGCTCAGCATAATGAAAAAAGACAGCAAAACCTCATTTATAAAACTCACTCCCGCTGACAATGATTACTATTTTTCCTCCTCAATACCCCAGCGAATTTTTTCAACCATTGACTTAACCCTGAACAACCCTGTTCAGGAAATAAAGTAAACAATTTACTCGGACAAGTTTGGTAAATTACGAGTTTTTCAAAATAACACGCAAATTCTCAACCAGAGAATCCAAAACTCCTAAAATTTCATCATGCCCGCACTCAAAAAGCTTTGAAAAATCCTCCTCAAATCTCTCAGGCAGCCTCGTGCATAATTTTTTTGCATAAGCCATTAGCCGCTTTTCTCCGGGATGATAAACCCTGTTCAGCGCAAAGAGTACATCAAAATAACTCGCCAAAAACGCCGTCAATCTATGATTTACACTAATAAAATCACGCCGTTTCAGTGCATTTTTTATCTGCGCGTAAAAAGAAGCATATTTTTTATCTTTCAAAAGTATAAAATTCTTGTTAATAATCGCATGCGCAAGCTCTTGCGGATAGCCGGCAGAAATTTTCTTTTTTAATTCCCCGAACCATCCGTCACGGTCATAAAGAACCTCGGACGAAGCAATATTGTGCAAAAAAGCCGTCGTATAACCCAGCCACGCATTTTTTTCGTCATAAACGCCCTTTATAACACCTTCAATCCAGGCCGGATCCCGATACATTATATCCAACCCCTTATTTGAATCAGCAATAATCATCTCATCACCGGTTTCCCAGTATCTGTTATCCAAAGAGGGTTCTTTTGCGTACTTTTCAGCGATACATTGCCTTATCTTTAGAGGAATTTCCTCCTCCGTGTAAATATAAACATCAAAATCCGAATCCTCATCGGCCGTGCCTGACGTAACAGAGCCAGCGAGTGCAATCGCCTTAACAGATGGAATTTTAGAAAATTCGTAAATAATCTTTTCAAAATCTGACATTTTTCACCCTTTAATTACAAGAAAATCTTTTTGTATGCTATAAGTTTATTATAGGATATTTTATGAAAAAGTTTATCGTCTTAATATTTATTATTATACTGGCAAATTCTGTAACAGCAGCAGAAATCGGACTCGACGGGGTTGAAAAGAACAAAATTAAAATGACCCCTAAAGTCACACATGACGAAAAAAACCTGCTTATGGACAAAGACAAGGCAATGAAAGAACTCCTTGCCCAACAGCAGAAAAAAGACCTTGAAGATATTGAAAACCTATGGCAGTCAACTGTCGAAAACAACAATATTATCAAATTCGCAATGCGCAAACTCTCCGCACCGCCCGAACAACAGAGATTTCATTCATCCTTAATGGCAAAATCTGTTTCAGCCTTGATAAGCGGAGCTTCCTTTGTCCCATCACTTTTCGGCTCAAACTACATGGTACAATCCGCCTCTTACGCGACAGGTCGCCTCGCAAACAGCTATCTAAACAACAAAAACAACCCGCAGGAAACCCCGATGACGGACACAGAGCTGATTGAACTGGCCGGAATGATTGAATCCCTGCAAGATACAATTATAAACTCCTATTACAACTATAAAGCGATTCTTGTCCAAATAAAAGAAACCCGCCAGCAGCTTGTTTTGTACAACAAAAACTACTCACAAGCCCTGAAAAATAATGACGAGATGGAAATTGTCGTATCTTCTTCAATGTACGATGACCTGCTTTATGAAGAATACCGCCTTATGCAGCAGGCGAAAAAATATCAGATGGATTTGCAAAGACTTGCAGGAAAAAAAACGGTTGAGAACCTGAATCTCTATCAGTACGTATTCAAAGACGAACTTTTCAACCCGAATCCACCTAAAAACCAGCCTAAAACAGCAGATGGAGGCAAAAAATGATAAAAAAACTGTTTTCACTCCTCATTTTGCTGGGCTGCTTTGCACAAACAGCTTTTTCAATAACAATCGACGAAATGACCACCCCGAAACCACCGGCAGAACGCCTCGGTACGGGTCACACACCGGAAAAAGCCTATAAAGTCGTCGAAAGCAGCAAAAAAGAAATAAAAACAAAAGATGCTTCCTATAAAGAAAACACCGGAGCAAAAGACTTGACTTATGCAGATTTAAGCCTGAAAAAAATTGCAAAAGAAGTTGCCGATGACGCAGAACTCGATTCAGGCAACACCGTCAACGACATAAAACTCCTCTGGGTCGGAGCCGCGCAGCACAGCGAAACCGTAAAATTCATTATTTACAAACTTTCTAACCCCGACGAGGATAAACCTGACAAAAACATAGTAAAAAAAATAATTAAACCAATTGCAACCGCAGGAAGCCTCGCCGGAATAGGTGTCGGCAATCCTGTTGCCGCAATCGGAGCATTAATGGGCAGTTCGGTGCTCGGAAATTTTGCTACAAGCGAAAAAGAATTAAACTACCGCTTCACAAAAGTAAATGATGCAGACATGGTTGTTTTGATAAGAAAAATCGAAGAACTACAAAGAAAAATCTGCAATTATTATTTTGACTACATGTCCGCACGCGGCGCGCTTATGAAAACAGACGAAATCGTGCTAAAACGCCAAAAACAATTCAACGCAATCTCAGAAACCGGCACACGTGAACAAATCCTCCTCGCTGACGCATATTACAGAGCTGCTTTACAAAAACAAAACACAGCAAAATCCGATTTTCTCTCAAAACGTGCAGCACTAGAACAAACTGTCGGAATGGAAACAATGGCGGAGTTTGAAGACCTGCTCAGCCACCGCGGTGAATAATCAGCTTTACCTAATCTTCCAAAAATCAGGATGGAGCATTGCCAAAAACGGAATTAATTCCAGCCTGCCCACAATCATATTTGAAATACAAATTACTTTTGAAAGCGGATGCAAAACATCAAAATTCCCCATAGGCCCGATTACACCGAATCCGGGGCCGATATTTCCCAGAGTTGCAATGCTTCCGGTTACACCAATAAGCGTATTTTTTTCAATCAATGAAATCAAAAATGCAGAAACTGCAAAAATTACATAATAAAAAATAATAAAGGCCATCATCTGTGCACCAACTTCGGGCGCAACTATTGTTTTGTTGAGTTTTATAGGAAAAACCCCCGACGGATGAAGAATTCTGGCGATTTCACGCCGCAAATATTTAAACATAAACGCAACCCTTACAACCTTCACACCTCCTGCAGCAGAACCTGCACATCCGCCAACAAACATCAAAACAAACAACAGCAATTTTGCATCCAACGTCCATTGCGCATAATCCACAGACCCGAAACCGGCCGTAATTATGACGCTCACAACCTGAAAAAATGCGTCCATAACAGCTTTAAACGGTGGATATGAATTGTGCGCATATAAAACAAATGCAATAAGCGCGCTAAAAGTAAAAATTATTGCAAAATAAAGCTTAAATTCATCGTTTTTCCAGAAAAGTAAAAGATTCTTCTGGGTAAAAGCACTGTACATCAAAGAAAAGTTTGTACCTGCAAAAAACATGAAAATAGCAACAATCCAAACAACAGCAGTTGAGTGATAACCCATAATACTCGCTGCATTCGGCGAAAAACCTCCACCCGCAATTGAAGAAAACGAATTACAGAAAGCGTCAAACAACGGCATTCCCGCTAATTTCAAAAATATTATCTCAAGAATCGTCAAAACAACATACAATCCCCACAATGCAGTAGCAGTATGACGAATTCTTGGAGTAATTTTATCCTCTGTAGGGCCGGGAGCCTCCGCAAAAAACATCTGCCGCCCGGCAACCGCAAACTGGGGCAATACAGCAATAAACAGCACGATAATCCCCATCCCGCCCAGCCACTGGCTCATTGAACGCCAGAAAAACAACGCCTGCGGATAATCATAACTGGTTAAAATAGTCGCACCCGTCGTCGTAATCCCGGAAACCGCTTCAAACAACCCGTTAAGAATCGAAAATCCGTAAAAATAATACGGAATTGCCGCAATAACCGCAAACATGCACCACGCAGCCGCCACAATAAAAAGCGCTTCCGATTTTTTAATATCATTCAGGCTCTCAAAAGTCGAGGATTTTTTTCTGAAAAACAAACTTAAAACAATTGAAACAAAAGAAGCCGTAACAAACGGCAGAATTGAAAAATAATCGTTATAATAAATTGCAACAGCCGCAGGCACCAGTATTACCAGCCCGATGCAGCGCAAAATCAAACCTAAAGCTATAAAAACGTAAGTTAATCTCATTATTTCCTAAAAAATTCCTTAACTCTCGCGCAGTTTTCTTCGTTTGTGAACACCATCAGCTGGTCACAGGGCTTAACAACGGTCGTGCCTTTCGGAATTATAACCTGCATACCGCGCTGAATAATTGCAATAATCGCTTTTGCCGGAATATTCAAATCCATAATCCGACGCTCCTGAAATTCGGGAGAAATATTTGTTTCGATGATTCTGCCCTGCCCCTGCTCAACAGTAGCAAGGATTTCAACATCTGTTTCAATCAAATCATTTTTAATCTCATTTATTGAAGCCTCTTTCGGCGAAAGCGCAACATCAATTCCGACTTTTTCAAAAAGTGCAATATTTGCCGACTTAGAGACCCTAGTAATAACGCGTTTTGCACCGAGCTGCTTAACAAGAAGCGAACAGAGAAGATTTTTTTCATCATTGTTCGTAACGCTGATAACAACATCCGAAAGCGCAATATCTTCTGACTGCAAAAGCTCAAGATTTGTACCGTCACCATATAAAACCAGCGTAGATTTTAGCTCCTCGGTCAAATCCTCACAGCGTTTGTAATCACGTTCAATGATTTTTGTTCTGATTCCGACTTTTTCAAGATTCTGCGCAAGCATTAGCCCGACGCTGCCGCCGCCAATTATCGAAGCAGTTTTGACTTTCGATGTATTCTCAAAAATCATGTTCGCAAGAATATCCAGCGAGGTCGATGACCCCATAAAAATGACTTTGTCGTTCAACTCAAAAGCAGTTTCGCCATCAGGAATAAAAAGCTTGCAATCCCGCGTAATCCCGACGACCAGAGTGTCATCAGGAAAACGACAATCCTTGAGTTTTTTGCCTAAAAGCTCCGAATTCTCTTTAATTCTGTACTCAAGCAGCCTTGCTTTGCCCTGTGCAAAATTTTCAACATCAACAGCCTCGGGAACAGTAATAATTCTAAAAATTTCCTGCGTCAAAAGCTCTTCCGGCCAGATAATAAAGTCAATCATTTCATATTTTGTGTTTTTCAAAAGCATCATTGACTCAATATATTCCGGCGTGCTCACAAAACAAACCGTTTTTGCGCAGCTGAGCCTACTTACGGTAAGGCAGGCAACAATATTCGCCTCATCAAACTGCGTACAGGCAATAAAAATATCAGCATCCTCAATATTTGCCGATTTTAAAGTGTTAATATTTGAACCGTTGCCTTCAATATAGCTTATATCGAGCTTGCTGAGCGCAGCTGTCTTGTTTTCTTCCTTGTCGATTATGGTAATGTCATGGTCTTCAAAGAATTCCGTTGCAATAAGATAGCCTATCTCACTGGCACCAAAAACAACAATTTTCATATAACTACATTCCTTAATTTAGCGTTTGAATTATGTAGATATTAAGCCAAATACAGATTATTTACAATACATTCTTACGCACAAATTCTCCACAGTAAAAGCATGATATTCATTTTTCGCAGCCTGTGAGCATAGCGAATCGAGCTCGAAAAATGAATATTATGCACTTTTTACGCAAAAATTGACAATTTCCCCCAAAAGCAAAAGAAATTACAATACATTTACCCATGTTTGTTTTACAATATTGCATTATAAAGAAATAAATTAACTTGAGGAGAATAAGGTGGACTTAACAGTACTAACAATAGACTTTTTGAAAGTTTTAAGCAATATATTCGGAAGCTACGGAATGGGAATCATCGCCCTAACCGTGCTAATAAGACTTGCCCTCTGGCCGACAAGCGTTTCACAGCAGCGTTCAATGAAAACAATGCAACTTCTCCAGCCAAAAATGAAAGCTATCCAAGACAGGTACAAAAACGACCCGCAAACTGCACAGCGAAAAATGATGGAGTTCTACAAAGAACACAATTTCAATCCGATGGCAGGATGTTTGCCAATGCTTATCCAGCTTCCTATTTTTATCCTTTTGTATTCATCTTTGATGAGCCCTCAGTTCATTTCAATGGCAGGTCAATCAAATTTTCTGTTCATAAATCGTCTTGATGCGACACTGAAAGGCAATGCAGGCGTTTCTAACGACGGAAAATTCTCTGTTTCGCCCAACGACAAATTTACAGTCGGTAAAAAAATAAAGTTCTATGCAGGAAACGAAGAACTCGGCGAAATAAAACTTAAAAAGAACAATGTGGAAGTTCTCGGAAAAATCACTCCCGGTGAACCGATTGATATGAAAATCAGCCGCGACAACCTTAACGGCGACTACTCACAATTGAAAAAAATCACCGAAGTAAAAGCAATTGTAACAGACAACAGCACAAGAGAAGTCGAAGATGTCACATTTAAATCCGACGGCGACCTGCTAATCGCCCATGTCCCGACAATTGCAGCTAAAACTGCTTTCCACTATGACGTATTTATTCTTATCGTGATTTTCGGTATCACAATGTTCCTGTCGCAAAAAATAATGACGCAGGTCAACAAAACAGCCCAGATGGATCCCCAGCAGGAAGCAATGCAAAAAACAATGGGAACAATGATGCCTGTAATGCTTACGGCAACATTCCTTTTCTTCCCGATTCCGGCAGGTGTTTTGCTTTATCTTATTGCCAGCAACATCGTAATGGTCGCTCAAACCATTATAATCAATAAACAACTTGAAAAAGAGCAGGGCATCAAAAAAGCCGCAAAATCCATGCCCGTTGACAATACAGAAATAGCAAATTCCAAACCGGTAAAAGCAAAAGAAGTAAAAAATGTAGAAAATGAAACAATCGAATAAATTGACCAACATAACCCCTCGGTCATTCAGGACTTGAGCCGGAATCTCCTGCATTGCAGGCCAAAATTTACAATCTAAAAAAATCTAAAAAGGAAAAAAATGAACGAACAAGCCCAAAAAGCCTTACAATCGCTCATCGATGGCAACAAAAACTTCGTAAACGGAATTTCAACAGCAAACAACAGAACCGTTGAAACCCTAAAAACCCTCCAAAACGGTCAATCGCCCAAAGCGTGCATTCTGACCTGCTCCGACTCAAGGGTTGTACCGGAATTAATCTTCGACAAAGGGCTGGGTGATCTTTTTGTTGTCCGTGGAGCCGGCGCAGTAATTGGCCCCAATATTTTAGAATCAGTTGAATATGCTGTTGCAAAATTAAAAGTACCGCTAGTAATAGTAATGAGCCATGACGATTGCGGGGTAATGAAAGCTGCAAAAAACACCTATCCGGCAGAACCTGAAAAATTCGGCCTGCTGATAAAATCAGTATATGAAATTATCGACCACGAAACCGAATGCTACAACGAACTCGCACTCGATTACACGCTCGTAAAAAAAAGAAAACTCCTAAAACGCTCCGAACTCTTACGAAAAGCCTACGCATCAGGCGAACTCGATATCGTCAGAGCTTATTTTAAATTTGATACGGGCGAAGTAATAATATTAGATTAAAAAATTAAAAAA
>OGOC01001130.1_pt1 | contig 22725 bp, 20 predicted proteins | sample 1552561 | NCBI WGS metagenome assembly OGOC01 (sample SAMEA2580148, study PRJEB22360) | human gut metagenome | biome: human gut; feature: human-associated habitat; material: faeces | place: Denmark | collected 2008/2010
CTGTAACTTCCCCATTTTTCGGCAAGAGCGGCAAACGAGGCTCGAACTCGCGACCTTCTGCGTGACAGGCAGACACTCTAACCAAACTGAGCTACGATCCCAATCGCCTTATTTAATTGTGTATATTGATTATAATTTGCTAAAAATTTTTTTTCAACACTTTTTTTGATAAATATTTGAGCACAGCAAAAAAATATGTATAATAAGACTATGATTGAAATTACTTGATATCAGGAGAATGTATGAAAAGATTTATTCTAACTTTGTCTTTAATGATAATTGCCGCCATGCCGGCATGTGCACTTTCGATGAAGGTTTCTTCAATGCAGGATTTCACAACCGAAAAACCCTCTGATACACTCAAAGTTATGGTTCTGGTTCATACAGAGCTCGATAACGGAATGGTTTTTGAGGAAGGAACGATTATAAAGGGCGATATTTTTGACGTAAAGCCTCCAACAAGGGGTAAAAGAAACGCGACTTTTAAATTTCGCCCGACCAGCTATTCTTATAATGGCAAAATGGCCGAAATTAAAAATAATACAAACCTCTGGGGAAAATATGCACCATATAAAGAGCTCGACGCTGCCGGCATGACGTTGTCTGCAGCAACTTTTGTTGGTGGGCAGTTTTTAAAAGTTCCATTCCTCGGACAAGCGGTTTCATTTGCAAAAGGCGTGGTTAAAAACCCGGACGGCAACCGCCTGAAATCAGGTGCAACGCAAATATACAAGGATTCTTTCGTTTCGTATGTCGAGGAGGGCAAAGAAATAACTTTGAAAAAGGACGAACTGTTTCTTCTAAAGTTTAAAGTTAAAGATGATGTGGAGGAAAACCAGGCTGATAACCCCGAAGAGGAAGAAAATGCTCCTGCTCAAGAGGTTGAAATCAACAATCAGGCTCAGCCCTCAGCACCTTTGCCTTCAAATGAGGCTTCTCCGGTAAAACTTGAGCAATCTAAAATCCACTCGGTTGACCCTTATGAGGTTTTGCACGAGGTGGAAACATCCCGGAAAGATAAATAACACTAAAAAATGGGTGAGGTGGGATTCGAACCCACGACCAATTGATTAAGAGTCAACTGCGCTACCACTGCGCCACTCACCCATTATATATACAGTTTTCGAAATTATCGAGCAGTGGCAGCGCTTGCGCTACCTTCCTCTCACAAAACGATACTTAATCGTTTTGCTCGGCAGAGTGCCACTCACCCATTATATATTCAGTTTTCAAAATTTTTGAGCAGTGGCAGCGCTTGCGCTACCTTCCTCTCACAAAACGATACTCAATCGTTTTGTTCGGCAGAGTGCCACTCACCCGTTCCCGTAATTTTATTATATCACTAAGAAAAATTTTTCAATACTTGTTTATCCCCGGTTTTTATTTTGGGATATAATATTCTTGGCTGAAATATTAAAAAAGAGGAATTAAGATGTTATTAGGCGTAAATATAGACCATGTAGCGACTTTGAGAAATGCCAGAGGCGGAAAAGATCCGGAAATTATTAAAGCAGCCCAAATCTGCGAAAATGCCGGCGCCGACGGTATTACAACTCATCTTCGCGAAGATAGGCGTCATATTAAGGATGCAGACGTCTTTGCTTTGAAAAAAATCCTCAAAGTGCGCTTGAATCTCGAAATGGCTGTCACTGAAGAGATGGGCGCAATTGCTCTGGAACTTCTTCCTGCTAATTGCTGCCTTGTTCCTGAAAAAAGACAGGAATTAACTACCGAGGGTGGGCTTGATGTTGCCGGTCAGCTTGAAAAAATAGCTCCTTTTGTAAAAAAACTCGTTGATGCGGGCATTGTTGTGAGCCTTTTTATTGACCCGTCTGAAGAACAGGTAAAAGCCTCTGCAAAAACCGGCGCACAGTTCATTGAGCTTCATACCGGCGCATATTCCGAAGCTTATGGTACAGATTCAGAAGAAATAGAATTTCAAAAGCTGAAAAATGCAGCAAAACTCGCCCAAAATCTCGGACTTAAGGTGAATGCAGGGCACGGTCTCACCTATGAAAATGTCCACAGAATGCATGAAATTGAGGGGCTTGTTGAGTTGAATATCGGGCATAATATTATTGCAAAATCGGTATTTGACGGGCTTTTCGCGGCTGTAAAAGAAATGAAAGAACTGATTAAGTAATTTTAAGAGAGTTGTGAGGGTGCTTGATTTTACAACCCTTTCACGCTATCCTTAAATTATCAATCGAATGTTGAAAGGACTAACACATGGCTAAACATTGTGAAATCTGCGGTAAAACAGCAATCAAAGCAGCAAAAATTTCTTTTTCACATAAACAAAATGTTCACAGACAAGAACCTAACCTCCAAACTGTTAAAGTGAACCAAAACGGTACTGTAAAAAGAATCAGCGTTTGCACTTCCTGCATTAGAGCCGGAAAAGTACAGCGCGCTGTATAATTGAATCGCAAGTATTAAAAAAAACAGCTTTCGGGCTGTTTTTTTTTGTGCTAAAAACTAAAAAAAGGAGCGAAAAGCTCCTTTTTATTAACAAATTGTATTTTCTGCTTTTCTCAAGGTTATGCCTCTTTTTGATTCCCTGATGAATTTTACGAATTTTTTTACATATTCATCTTGAGGAACTTCCTGCTCAATCACGTCGCATGCTTTTGAAATCAAGTATTCGCCGGATTTAAGGATTTTGAGGGCATGTTTGAGGTTTTCTCTTGTTTCAAGCGGAATCCCTCTGCGTTTTAAGCCGATAGAATTGATTCCATGAGGAATCGGGGGGCGTCCTTCGCCTTTGCAATAAGGTAAAACATCCATTCTTGCTGCTGAAAATCCGCTTACTATGCACATTTCACCGATTCTAACGTTCTGGTGGAAAACACTCATTCCACCGATAAAAGCCCCGAACCCGACATGGCAATGTCCGCCGATTGTGGCTAAGTTCGCCATAATTACTTCATCCTCAAGCACACAGTTGTGAGCGACATGAGTTGAGGTCATAAGCATACATTTGTTGCCGACTATTGTTGCGTCGCCCTCGGTTGCTGCGCGGTTAACAGTTGCATATTCTTTGATTATGCAGTTTTTGCCGATAATAGATTTTGTCGGTTGACCTTTGTAACCCAAATCCTGCGGGGCTGTTCCGATGCTTGCGAACGGCGAAATTAATGTGCCATCGCCAATTTCGCAGTGCTCAAGATATGCATTCGGCATAATTATTACATTGTCGCCGATTTTTACATTTTCTCCAATTACTGCGTTGGCTCCGATTGTTACATTTTGTCCGATTTGTGCGTCATCGGAAATTATTGCTCTTTTGTCAATCATATTTTCACACTTTCACTATACTACGGAGAAAATCATATCAGCTTCAACAGCTGTTTTTCCGTCAACAGTAGCTTTTCCGTGAGCTTTGATAATCGGGCCCCTTACTTTTGTTAGTTCGACATGCATATCGAGCCTGTCGCCGGGGCGCACAATGCTTTTGAAGCGGCAGTTGTCGATTCCTGCGTAAACAACGAGCTTTCCTTTGTATTCTTCGGTCGTCATGAGGATTCCTGCGCCCATTTGAGCAAGAGCTTCAGCCTGCAAAACGCCCGGCATAATCGGGTTACCCGGGAAATGTCCTTGAAAGAACGGTTCGTTCATTGTAAGGTTTTTGTAGCCTTTTGAGTACTTTCCGGGGACACATTCCGTGATTCTGTCAATGAGAAGAAACGGATATCTGTGCGGAATCATGCTCATGATTTCCATAATATCAAAACTTAATACTTCTTCTGTCATCTATAACTCCTTATCTAATCTTATCTTTCAAAATTTTTGCTGTTTTGACATGAACAGCATGTCCAGCCTCTTTTACGATGATTTCTGCTTTTAAGTTCAGCGGATTGAAACCTGTGAGGTAGAAATCGCCGATTAAGTCGAGGATTTTGTGCTTTGCAGGCTCAAAATCGCTGTAAAGCTCAGTTGTGTAGCCATCTTCTGTCAATCCGACGGTGTTTTCAATGCTAACGCCGCGTGCATATCCCGCTGCCTGCAGCATTTCCAGCTCTTTTAAGTAACCGAAAGTTCTGGCTTCAATGATTTCTTCAATATTTGAACCGTCAAAGCTTACCCAGCGATGATTCAGCTCCGGATGGTTGAAATTTACGCCGTATGTGATTCTCAACTCTTCCGCAGGAAGCACTACAAGGTGGGTTTTGCCGTTCAAATAGCTTACCGGCTCGCTGACTGAGTATGAATCGTCGGATTTGTGTGCCCCGCTCATTAATTCGACCCATTTTTTTGAGCCGCCATCGAGAATCGGCAATTCAAAGTGCGAAAGTTCTACATCAATTGCGTCAATTCCGCAGATTGCGCAGGCTGCCATAAAATGTTCAATCAGCATAATCTGGACATCTTTATCGCCGATTACAGTGCAGTGTTCGGTTGAAACTACGTTTTCAACCGTTGCCGCAACTGTTTTTCCGTTAAAATGGAAGCGGATTCCTTTTTCTTCGGAGGGTTTTAGCACTGCTGTTGACGGAGCGCCTGTCATAAGCGCCTGTGATGAGATTTCTTTGATTTCTGAGATTGTTCTTGTCATTATTCTGCGTCCTGTTCAAACTGGGCAAGAAGATGCTCGTATTTTTTGAATTTTGAAGCGATTTCTTCTGCTGCTTTCATTGCTTTGAGCTGTTTAATGAAATCTTTTCTCGGAACAGCCGGAGCGCCGATAATTATTGATTTTTCCGGGAAACTTTTTGTTACGCCGGCCTTAGCCATGACAATTGAGTCGCTTCCGATTTCAATATGGTCTGCCATGCCTGCCTGACCTGCAATAACTACCCTGTCACCGATTTTGCAGCTTCCTGCGATGCCGCACTGTGACACGAGCATGCAGGCTTTTCCGATTTTGCAGTTGTGGCCGACCATTACGAGGTCATCGATTTTTGTTTGTGCTCCGATTTCGGTATTTTCGATTGTTCCTCTGTCAACACAGGAGTTAGCGCCGATTTCGACATCGTCGCCGATTACAACGCCGCCAATAGAGGGGATTTTGTAAACTTTTTGATTAACATTCTGGTCAACAACCTGACCTTCTTTGCGCGCCTGTTCAATAACGTCGGGATTTTCTGTTACAAAGCTGAATCCGTCAGCGCCGATACTTACGTGGTGCTGGAATATTACGCGGTTTCCGATGTGTGAGTTGTCGCCGATGCAGCAGCCTGCGTGGAAGAGGCAGTTTTCGCCGATTGTACAGTTTTTGCCGACATAGCAGTTGGCAAGAAGTTTTGAATTGTTGCCGATTTTTGAATTTCTGCCTACGACAACATTCGGGCCGATAGAAACATTTTCGCCGAGTTCGGCTTCGGGGTGAATGTATGCAGTCGGGTGGATTCCGACCGGTGCATCGGGCGCAGAGTAGAAAAGATGAAGCAATTTCATCATTGCGAGGCGCGGTCTTTCTACTTCAATCGTTGAAAGGTGCTCAATATTCACGCCGAGCGGGACAAGCGCCGCTTTTGCTTTTGTTTTTGCAAGGTTGTCAATTTCTTCTTCAGAAAGTGCCAGCGCAAGTGTGTTTTCGTCAGCCAACAAAGGGGGCATAAGTTTTGTTATCGAAGTATCTGCGACCTTTGTCAAAATTCCGCCGACGATTTCACTAATTTCCTCTACTCTATAACTTTTCATATCTTTCTCCTTAGTCTTCCCTCTTTTTATTGTAATATTATCCCCCAAAAAACACAAATATTTAATATTAGGCTGTGTCTGCATGCGATTTTTGTTTTTGCGCGAGTATTGATGTATTTTCCTTTTCCGTTCGGATTCCTCCGGGCATCCGGCAATTGTTTTATAAATTTCTCGACTTTTGAGCCCTCCCCCATACTCTCTCCAAAGAAAAATACATCAATATTCGCTTTTCGCACTGCTGAAATCGTTGTTTTTAATATTTAATTTATATATTTTTGTTAATTTATACTATAATATTCCTGTAAAAGGACTTCATCATGAATGAACAAAACAGAAAAAACACAAAAATCCCCGAAATAAAAATCAAAAACATGGGCGTGGATATCGACAAAAACGAGTACAAAGAAATCGTGCTCTCAAATTCGGCGCGCCCTGAACAGACTTTTTATGAAAAATACAGATAAATCCTTATTTGGATAGAAAAGGAGCAAATTATGTGGGAAAAAGACATTGATATTCGCGAAGTTAAAGAATTACGTGTAAAACCCAATGTTTACTTTGGCGTGGGCGCTATTGAAAAAATTGACGATATTGCTGCTGACCTTAAGAAAAAAGGCGTGGACAAAGTTATCGTTGTTTCCGGTAAAGGTGCTTATAAAATCACAGGCGCATGGGATTATGTTGAAAAAGCCCTGCAAAAGCACGAAATCGGCTATGTTAATTACGCAAAAGTAACACCAAACCCGACTACACATAACATTGACGAAGCAAAAGCAATGGCTCTTGAGTTCGGCGCAAAGGCTGTTATCGCAATCGGCGGCGGTTCACCTATTGATACGGGAAAAAGCGTTGCAATTCTCATGGAATATCCCGAAAAAACAGCAACACAGCTTTATGAATTCGAATTTGCTCCTGAAAAAGCGGCTCCGATTGTTGCAATCAACCTTACTCACGGAACCGGAACAGAAGTGAACAGATTTGCGGTTGCAACATATCCTGAGAAAGAATTTAAACCGGCAATTGCTTACGATTGCATTTATCCGTCCTATGCAATCGATGATCCGCAGTTAATGACAAAACTTTCAAAAAATCAGACGCTTTACACCTCAATCGACGCTGTAAACCACGTTGTTGAGGCTGCAACTTCAAAGGTTGCGTCGCCGTACTCAATAACGCTGGCAAAAGAAACCATCAAATTGGTCGCAAAATACCTGCCTAAAGCAATTGAGAACCTTGAAGACCCTGAACCGAGATATTATTTGCTCTATGCGTCACTTCTGGGCGGTGTTGCCTTTGATAACGGGCTTTTGCATTACACTCATGCGCTTGAGCATCCGTTGAGCGCTGTTAAGCCTGAATTGTCGCACGGTCTGGGGCTTGCAATGCTTCTTCCTGCTGTAATTAAGTACATTTATAAAGATAAAGCAGCAACACTTGCTGATATTCTTGAACCTATTGCTCCGGGCTTGACAGGCAGCCCTGATGAAGCTGAAAAAGCAGCAAAACTCGTTGAAAAATGGCTTCAGAGCGTTGGCGTTACTCAAAAACTTGAGGATGACGGTTTTTGCAAAGCAGATGTTGAAAAACTTACAAATCTCTGCTTCACAACGCCGTCTTTGGACGCGCTTTTGAGCATTGCTCCCAATCATGCAACAAAAGAAATAGTTGAGGCAATTTATACGGAATCAATGACTGCATACAATTAAAAAATTATTAAAAATTTGCAAAAAAGCGGGCAACTTTGTCCGCTTTTTTAATGAAAGCAACCGGCAAAGAAATTATGGGGATTTTTCTTTGGAGTGACTATAGAGGAGGGCTCAAAGATTTTGTAAGTTTATTTTCAACGCCGAGTGCCCGGAGGAATCGGAACGGAAAAGGAAAATCTCCATAATTTCGCCTCGCACCAAAAGCATACCCCCGAAAATACCAAAAAAGTAAGAAATTTCTTTCTTACCTTTTGGCGTGTATATGGCATTATACGGGTGGTCTAGATTATTTCCGGGATTGGTGCATTGAAGTACATCAGCGGGTTTGTGCCCATATTCATACCGGAAAAGATGTTTATCGGATTCGTTGTTGTTTGCTGTTTGAAGTATGCTTCGAGCTGTTTTCTTCTGGCTGCCTGCATTTCTTCAAGCTGTTTTGCCATTTCATCGTAGTTTTCTGCTTTTACGGTTACTTCGTGCATTTCGGGGTTAACTTTTGTTCCGAAAAGGAAACCGTTTGTTGCTGCTGTTACGTTTGCAATCTGCAATCCGTGCGGTTTTGCTGTTGTTTGGATGAATGCAGTTGCATTTTCTTTGTGAAGTGAATGTTTTGCGCTTGCAATCATTCTCTGGTTGTCGCTGATGAGCCCGTCGATTCTGGAATCTTTTGCTTGAAGTTCTTTGAGCTCTTTGTTGAGTTCTGTTTTCTTTGTCAAATCTGATTCTGCTTTGATTTGCGCTTCTTTTGCTTTGATTTCGTTTGCAAGCTGCTCTTTTTGGGTTTTGAGCTGTGCAATTCTGTTGTTTGCGTTTTCTGCCTGAAGATTTTTGATTTCGATATCTCTGACAGCTTCCATATCTTTGATTATTGATTCTGCCTGTTTTACATCCTGTTTGAGGCCCTTGAGTTCTGCTTTTTCTGCATCTGTAAGTGATTTTTTTGACTTGAGTTCTGCAATTCTTGCTTTTGAAGTTTCTACGGTTTCTTTGATGCCTTTAATTGTTAGGTTTCTTACGAAACTTGCATTGTTGGAACCTTCAAGGTAGCCCTGACGCTGATAATTTCTTTTAATCATTGCTTCAACCTGCTCAAGCCTTGCGGTTTCTTTGGGTGAAAGCGTTCCTCTTGTGCTGAGGTCTGCGTATTCGTTCATTAATTCTTTGTATATTTCTTTATTTGCGTCTTTGTAGCTGTCAACTGTTTCTGCGTAGTCAGTTTTGTTCAATTCTCTTGCTGTTTCGACAGTTTCGATTTTTTCGTCGATTGCCTTGTATTCAACTTCTTTCTTTGCAATTTCCTTAGCGTTTTTTGTTGCATCTTTTCTGAGTTCTGTGAGTTCGTCGAGAAGTTTTTGCTGCTGTTTTTGATAGCTTTCGATTTCTTTTGCGTATTTTTTGTCAATTTGTGCAATTTTGTTTTCTTTTGCATTTTTTGATTTGAAAATTGCTTCCCAGTTGGCTTTGCCTTCAGTTTTCAAGAATTCGGAAGCCGCTCTGTAGGATTTTTGAGGATGGCGCACGCCTTTTACAACGTATTTTCCTGTTGTTTTAACACAATCGCCTGTTGCTTTTAATGTTTGTGAGATTTTTCCGCCTGCAAAGGTTTTGCCTGAGGCTGCTTTTGCTCCTGTCATTGCGAGGCCGACTTCAAGTGTTCCTCCGCCGATTTCCTGCCATGCTGCTTCGGCTTCTGCATCTGTTTGAGCTGCGTTGGCTTTTATTGCGCCTTTTGCAACATTCGCTCCGCCGAGCAGGACGCCTGCACCAACGAGGAACGGTGCTGCCGCGCCGCCTGTTACAGCAATTAATGCTGCGCTGCCTGCTGCAACTGCAACTGTCGTTAAAGTACGTTTTAAGCTGAATCCGTTTTCGTCGCAGAACATGCCTTTGACGGTTTTGAGAGCGCCTTTGCCCATATTTTTCAGTTTGCTCCAGAAAGTGATTTCTCCGTCGTCTTTTCCGTCTTCTGTTGCCGCTACTGTCTGTTTTTGCGTTGCCTGGGCGACAAACTGCTCTTTTTCAGCCGCTTCTTGCTTTTCGAGTGCTTCGAGCTGCTGTTTGTATTCTGCTTTTTGCGCTTCCTGACGGGATTCGGCATATTTTTTCATCGCTTCAGCATGCTGTTTGTTCATCTCTGCCATGTTTGCAAGGATTTTTGTGTACATTTCTGCTGTCGATGGGGTCATCATCATTGAACCAATTCCTGACATAAAATATCCCTTTCCCGTGTCTATAATTCCTCTTATTTAAATAAAAACATTCATGGCAAAGAAATTGCCTTTTAAAAGGAAATTTTAAGAAATATTAAGCTATTTTAACCCCGATTAACAATCCAGCAGGAAGCGGAAGAATCTCTGCCTGCCAGTCAGGAGCTGATTTTATTGCATTTACGAAAGGCTGAACCTTTTTTTCGTGCGAAAGCACATTATCCGCAAGAATTACAGAACCTTTTGCCATTTTGTCTTTCAAAAGGTTGAAATAGTCGATGTACTGGGCTTTGTTTGCGTCAATAAAAACCAAATCGGGCACAAAATCGAGCTTTTTAATGACCTCAATCGCCGCACCCTGCAACGGTGTAATAAAATTCTCTAATCCGGTCTTTTTAAAATACTCTTTTGCGACGCTCTGACGCTCTTCAAAGAATTCAATTGTCGTTAGATGTCCTTTCTTGTTGAATTTTAATGCGTCAGCAATCCAAATTGCCGAATAGCCGTTAGATGTTCCTATTTCCAATATTTTTTCTGGCATTGTCTTTTTTATGAAGAGGCTAATGAAATTAGCTGTTTCCGGAGCAATATTCCAGAATTCTTTTTGCGTTTTTTCTAGCTCTGTGAGTATTTTTCGGGTAGTTTCATCCATTATTTCATTACTTTGTTTATTAATTTTATATTATAGATATTAATCGCTGTGGGAACGGTTTGTACGACTTCGTTTTTGTCCAAATCGTAAACAAAATACTTTTTATCGGAAGCATTTGTGATAACTGCATAGCTGCTGTCCGGAACGGGAATTATTTTGTTTGTAAAACCGTTTGTTTCAAGCTTTTTGGTCGTTTCGACCTGATAATCTTCAAGGTTGAAAACACAAAGTTCGTTGTTTCCTGAAACAATGTAAAGTTTGCCGTTATGTTCAATCATATCAACAGGTTTTTCGCCTAATTCCTGTTCGTATATTATTTCATTGATTTTTGTGTCAATAACTTTTAATTTGTTTTCGGTTCTGCAAAGCGCGTAAATAAGATTGTCTTTTGCGTAGATTTTAGAAACATTCGGGCAGTTAACAGTTAAAGTGTTGTCATAAAATTTGCCCGCTATGTCAAGAGTGAAGATATCGCCCGAGGTTTTGTCCGCATAAGCAATATAATTTTTGTTTGCGTCCATGACAATATGTTTCGGGTAGCCTTTTAGCTTAATTTTTTCCATTACAGTCATTGATTTTAAATCAACGACGAAAATTGAACTGTCATCTGATACAGCGACAAAAGCTCTGTTGTTGTCGAGGATTATTTCCGACGGATGGAAAGAAAGGTCGATTTTTTTAGCCAGAACTTCATGTTTTATGTCCGCAACATCTATGTATGTCTTGCCTCTGGAGGCAACAAGTATGTAATTGTCGTTTTCAACCGGCTCAATAAATCTCGGCAGGCTGTCAAGACGCAGCGTGTAGTCGGGAATTGTTGAATTTGTCGGAACAACATTGACAAGGTTCGAATCGAGAGTTGTAATTAAGAAAGTTTTGCCTTTTAATTCTTCAACCGGTTCGATTTTTACGAGATTTTTCTCCTTTTCTTTTGCCGGTTCGGGCGTAAACATTGTATTTACGTAAGAACTTACCGTGGGAATAACCAAATCACCCATAATTATTTTCATATCGTCAGGAATCACCATTCCCGGCGGAACGAGCATGTCCTGCGGCAATAGGCCTGTTTTTACGCCGAGCGGAATGTTTTTTGTGTCGGTAAAACTCGGTTTGCCCTGTTTATTTTTGATTACTTTTAAAAGTGCCAGATTTGTGTCAAAAACAATGACTTCGGGCTTTTCTGAGATTTTTTTGTTTGCCGGGTATGTTACGGCGACTTCGCCTTTTCCTGCTTTATTCACCTGGGAGGGCAATACGGGCAGGTAAACGGTCTTATCCGGAAAGGTTATCATCCCGTCAAATCTCACGCCAATATCGGGGACTTCTTTTTTTATCGTATTTAGTACATTGTCGGGAAGTTTTGTTGCAAAAGCCGAAGAGGTTAAAGCCAAATACGCTATTGCCAGACATAATATTTTCTTAAAGTTCATATTCTTCCTCTCCAATGTTTTTACAAACAGTATATCCCAATATCAGTCTGTGGTAAATAATTTTTACGGGAAATTATGAATGGATTTTGCTTTTTAGCTTGTCGAGCAGCTTTTCATTGCTCTTTTTGTTCATTGTGAGCTCAAAAAGCTTGTTGTAAAGCCGTCTTTCTTCTTCATTTATTGATTTTGGCGTTTGTATTTTGATAAATACGTGATGATCACCGCGTTTTTCCTTGTGTCCGAGGTAGGGAACTCCTGCATTTTTGATAATCAGTTCTTTGCCGAATTCCACGCCTGCCGGAATTGAAAGCTCCATAGGCCCGTGGACTGTTTCTACTGTAATTGTGTCACCGAGAACAGCCTGAGGGAAATTGATTGTTTCTTCAGTGTAAATGTCGAAACCTTCCCGTTTGAACTTTTTGTGGGGTTTTACATAGGTTACAATGAATAAATCCCCGTTTGCACCGCCGTTTATACCTGCGTCGCCCTCTGTTGCAATTCTGATTTTTGCATTATTATCAATTCCGGCAGGAATTTTGACTTTGATTGTCTTTTCTGCCTCAATTCGTCCTTCACCTTTGCAGGTTTTGCACGGCGAAGTGATGACTTTGCCGGTTCCGTGGCATTTCGGGCACACAGTAACCTGTGAAAAGCTGCCTAAAATCGTTTGCGTGACCTGTGAAACACGACCCTGTCCATGGCAGGTCGGGCAGATTTCCGGTTTGGTTCCGGGCTGGGCGCCTGTTCCGTAACAATCTTTACAGGTCTCAAGATGGTCGATTTTTATCTCTTTTTCAACGCCAAAAACCGCTTCCTCAAATTCCAGCTCCAAATTCAACCTTAAATCATGCCCGCGTGCAGGCGCATTGGGGTCAACATTTCGCTGGGAAAATCCTCCGCCAAAACCCGAGAAAAATGTTTCAAAAATATCATTAAGATTGCCAAAACCGTATTCAAACGGCCCGCCCCCGCCATAACCGGCATTTTGAAGCCCATCTTCGCCATAGCGGTCATAAAGCGAGCGTTTTTCTTCGTCCATAAGTGTTTCGTAGGCTTTTCCGAGCTCTTTAAACTTTTCTTCTGCATCAGGAGCCTTGTTCACGTCAGGGTGAAGCTCTCTAGCCTTTTTTCTGAAGGCGCGTTTTATCTCATCTTGCGTTGCACTCTGGCTTACGCCCAAAATCTCATAGTAATTTGTCATCTCTCATCTTCCGGTCTTGTGGCAATTTATTATTCTGGTTTAACAGCTACATTAACCAGCGCGGGTCTTAGCACTCTGTCACCGAGTTTGTAGCCTTTTTGCAGTTCGGCAATAATTGTGTGCTCAGGATGTTCGTCAGTGGGGGTTTGCATAACCGCTTCATGGAAATTTGGGTCAAAAGGCGTGTCTTTTGTATCAATAACCTCCATACCGATTTTTTGAAGCACGTCGTAAAGCTGTTTAAAGCCCATTTTGTAGCTGTCTTTTACCTGATTTATGTCTTCGGACTTTTCAGCAGCTGCAATAGCTCTGTCAATGTTATCAAGCGCCTCAATCATCTTTTTGAGGGTATCTTCTGCGCCGTATTTCAGAAGTGATTCGCGTTCTTGCATTTGTCTTTTGCGGTAATTATCAAAATCTGCGGCAAGACGAATATATTGGTTGTTTACTTTTTCAAGCTGCTCTTTCAAAGAATCGATTTCTGACGCAACTGTTTCTTCTGCGGCGGTTTCGTCAGTTTCTTGTTCGATTTCGGACTCATTTTTTGCAAAAGGGTTATTTTTCACATTCAAATCATCCATATTTTCAATATTTTCGTTCTCAGCATTCCCCATGATAAATTCCTTTATAAATTAAATAATCAGGTCGGACGCACTGTGTTTAAAAATCGTGCAGCCGTTTCGTTACTCTAATATTATAGTTTATGAATAAACTTCCTCAAGTTTTTTTAATTATTTCTTAATTATTGATATTTTAGGGCGGATTTTTATTTAAAATGCCTGATTTTTCCTGTATCAAGGATGTTGCTCAGGGCATAATATATTCCGTAAACACCCAGCCCGATTCCGCACGTCTTGCTGAACCTGTTTTTCACCAGCGCGCCTGTTGCAAGGAGCGCGGGGACAATATTATATGTCAACTGATCAAAAGCACCTTTTACGTAACCTGTTATTCCATTTATTTTGTCAGGGAGGTCGAAATTTACTCTTTCAGCGAAAATTTTGTCCCTGAAATTGCTTGTGACTGTGCTCATATCCTCCTGACGCCTCGAGCGTATGTACTGATCGGGAAGGCGCCCTGCAATTCCCAGCTTTATGTTTTGCTGGGAAATCATCTTTCCGGCTTTGTGTGAATCGTACAAAACCAGACCTGCAGCGGCTATTCCTGCTGTTTTTGTGAGAATATTTGCTATGTTCATTATTTTTCAGCCTTTTTCTCTGTTTTCTTTTCTTTTGAAAAATCAGGGTTGTTGTCTACGATTTTTACGGTTTTTCCTGCTGATTTGAGGGCTGCTTCTGCGGCGTCGAGCGCGTCTAAACCGTATGAACCGCTGGATTGCTGGATTTTTGCAAGGAGCTGTCTTGTTAAATCATCGCCTGACGCCCATCCGTTGGAAACAATTGCCATACCAATCATTTTTACATTCGAATATTTGCTTTGCAATGTCAAATTCAAAAGATTTGTTAAAGCGACATCATTTTTTCTTGATTCATCTTCTCTGAATCGTTTCATAAGCTCTTTTGCGCCCATTAATTTAATATCCGGATTCGGATTTCTTAAATAATTTTCGAGTGTTTTTATATATTCATCAGTGAGCTGTACTACGTCTTTTTTCGGCTTTTCTTTTGTTTCTTCGGGCTTTTTGTCTTCTGTTTTTTCATCTTTCAACCCACCTGCAGCAATCGCTTTGGCATAGCTTTCTGCTGGTTTTGTTGTGTAATAATTCGACGGATAAGCTTGTCCGGGCTGTCCGGAGCCGTTATTTATTGTGTTGTTGAAGTTTGCACCGTTGGGATTTACCGACGGATTGTAAATTATAATATTAACGCCGTTTGAGGAGGCAGCTTTTTGTGCGTCAATCGGAATTGTTACACCGTTATTAACCTGCTGTGGCTGTATATTTGGATTATAACCTACATTATTCATACTTCACCTTTAACTTTTGCAATTTGCAATTATATAAACGTAATTGAAGCCAAAATAGTGCCTTTTTTTTGACTTTTGTAACAAAAAATTAACATTTCTGCTTAAAAATTAAAGTTTTCAAAACATGTTGTCGATAAGAAAACTACATAGGGAAATGCAAAGGAGTAATTTATGTCAAATCCGGTAAATTTTAACCCATTTTTAGGGATAAGCGGTACTGAAAAACTGGAAGAGATACAGGATAGGCGCAAAAGCTTAAGATTTCCCGAGATGGAAATGCCTGAGGCTCCTGCGATAGAAATGAATGTCGGGAATGACGAAGAAGGCTATCTCGATTTGGACGGATTGCAGATGGATTTTAATAAAGAAATCCCCAAATTGCAGAAATAACAAAGAGTTTTAGTTACTTTAATAAAATAGGAGAAAAGAACATGGTTGATGGCGTAAGTTTTAACCCTTTTACAGGAAAAGATTTTACAATTGAAGAAATAAACCACCTTGATACGAACAAGGACGGTATAATTTCGGCTGATGAGCTCAATGCCGGCATGAGCTGGCTCACAAGCAAAGATGCTGACGCAGAAGCAGACATTTCTAACAACACGCAGTTATCAGAAGGCGCGCAAAAGCTTTTTAACGGTGCAAAAAGCAAAGGTGCTGCCGATGTAGCGTCGAATCAGACCGAACTCAACGAATATATGGAAATTGTTCAGGATGAGTATCTTGAACAGTATTTCAGAAGCAATCCCGGGCTAAGTTCCGAGGAAAAAGCTACTATAATCTCTCTCGTTCAGTCATCTATGGCTGATTTCCTCAAAAAAGTAACAACCTCTAACGCCAAAGGGCCTTATGATATTAAATCATTAACAAACGAATTTTCCGCGCAAATAGAGAGTACTTTTGCTGAGTCAAAAGAGCTCATTGAAACGACAAATTCTAAAATGAATGATTTGAAAAATACTGATGGCAGGCTGGATGCCCTAATGGGGAAAGTTCAAACCGCTGCTGAAGACTATGTGACCAATGCGGAATACAAAGAGATTCTGGCTGACAGTGTAAAATATCTTCTCGGACAGCTTATGAACGGAAATGCTGATGATGAGCTTTTTGCCGCAATTTATCCGAAATATCAAAGCAATACGAACTATAAAAAAGCTGTAGAGGCAATAAAAACCTTGCAGAATACGACTGACCCTGCAAAAATGGCACAAGCTCTTTCTGAGGCCGAAGCGGCAGTAACGACCTTTGTAAGAGCCTTTGGAAAAGATAACCTCGTGAATGCAATTGGCGAGGCAAGAGCCTCAAAAGCTGAGGGTGTGCTTACTGAAGGGCTCCAACAGTATGCAGATAAGTATATTGAACAGGCTATTACACAAGAAAACGCCACACGTGCCTCTATGAATATAGAACCATCACAGATGACGGAGGCTGATATAGATGAGCTCACAAAATTTGTAAATAACTGCATTTCTACATACATCGCCGAGCTTGCGGAAAAGAATGGCGGGGATGTCAGCGGTATTAATGTTGAAGATCTTGGTACTGAGTTTAGCGCTTATGTAAGTTCAAAAATGCAGCAGCTTGTTCAGGCGCAAGTGCAGCTAGCTGCACTTGCAAGCGACAGTACTGTCGCTTTTGACTCCCTACAGGCTTTAACAAAATCTGCAAATACCGATGGTTATATATCAGATTCAGAAAAGTCTTCGCTCGTTTCTTCTGCGACAAAATTCGTCATAAGCCAGCTTTTAAACGGTGTTGAAGACAACTCTCTTCTTGCCTCGCTTAATTCATCATATAAAACTTCGACCGCGTACAAAAATATACAGGCAATTTTCGCAGAAATGCAGTCAGCGACCGATCCTGATATTCTAAATGAAAAATATGAAGAATTGCAGGCTGCAGTAACGGAATTGTTGAATTCGTATGATGGAAAGACACTTGCAAAGGGAATAAGTGCGCTCCTGCCTGTACAAATTGATGATTCAACAAAGGAAAAGGCCATTTATAACAGTACAATTGGCTCTGATTACGCTGCCGGAGTTAGCAGAACAACCAGCCGCGGAAAACAGAATGAAGACAGGCTTCAGGAAATTCAGGCAATGGCAAAAGCAGATCTTGAAGCAGCCGCAGAAGCCTTAAAAGCCCAGTTGAAAGCTGAATTGGGCGATGCCTACAACGAAGAAGAAGTTACAAAATACATGAACGATGCGATGACTGACACAATTGCATTGTTTACATCAAATATTACGCGTAAAAACCAGCATGGTAATTATAATTCAAAAGTTGACCAGATTGGTTTCGCTTTCTACGACAGAAGCGGTACAAGTAAGGGCAGGTACTCTTACAATGTTCAGTCACTTGTTAATACGTTCATTTCTAAATTCAATGAAACAAGCGCAACCAAAAACAAAGCCAAAATCGACCCGAATCTTGCAACTTATGACAAAGAAAACGTCATGACCGATGCTCTGGGCAATGATTATTACAGAAATTCCTCAAGAACAGTAAAAGCTCATAAAAATGACCAGGCTGCGTATGCTCAGATTATAGAAATGGCAAAAGCTGATTTGAATAAAATCGCAGCATCTCTCAGGGCATCGCTAATTGCAGAGGGTGTGCCATTGAGCCTGACCGAAATCGACTCAATCATTGACGAATGTATGGCTGATACAATTACAGATATGAAAAATGCGTTTCAGTATTGTCAACCCAGCGGAACAATATCAGGCGGCGGCATAGTCGCAGGCCTGACCGGTACCGCTACTGCAATCGGAGGTACAGTTTCCATAACTTCTATGGCAGCTTCCACTGTTGCAGCCGCCACAGAAATGGGGCTCGCCGGTAGTTTTGGTTTAACCGGAGCATTGTCGGCTATTCCGGTCGCAGGCTGGGCAGCAGCAGGCGTGGCTGCTATATTTACCGGCCTGAAAAGTTTTACAAACCTTTTCGGCGCATCTTACGGTAAACACAACGCAGACGCAGGCTTCTATTTCGAACGCAAATCCCATTCAAAATCCGGAAAATGGGGTTACGACGTCGGCACACTCGGAAATGTCTTTATGGCAAAAGTCGATGCCAAAATCGAAGAAGCTAAGAAAAAGCAAAAAACAGAAGAAACAACCAAATCATAAAACTCAGAACAAAAAAGGCGGAGCTCTAGAACTCCGCCTTTTCTTTTATTAGCCCTCAACAGGCTGTTCTTTTTTCTCTTTTTCTTTTCTTACGCCGACTTTTTCAAAGACAATTTTCTTGTCAACGAGCTCGGCTCTGATTGTGTCACCGGCTACGTATTTGCCGTTCAGAATTTCTTCTGCGAGCGTGTCTTCGATTTTTTTCTGAATTACGCGCCTTAATGGTCTTGCGCCGTAGGCCTCAGAATAGCCTTCTTCTGCAAGATAATCCTTAACTTCATCAGTGACTTCAATCTTGAATTCGTGAGCTTCAATACGTTTGAGTAAATCTTTGAACATGAGGTCAACGATTTCTCTGATTTCGGTTTTGTTGAGATGAGCAAATACGATAATATCGTCGATTCTGTTCAAAAATTCAGGTCTGAACGCTTTTTTCAGCTCTTCATTAACAGTTTCTTTCAGATGTTCGTATTTGTCTTTTGATTCGTCATTTGAGGTGCTAAAACCGAGTTTTGCGGTCGTTGAAATCATACTTGCACCGACGTTACTGGTCATAATTATGATTGTGTTCTTGAAATTAACATGTCTGCCCTTGGAGTCTGTCAAACGTCCGTCGTCCAGAATCTGGAGCATTATGTTGAATACATCGGGGTGCGCTTTTTCGATTTCGTCGAAAAGTATTACCGAATAAGGCTTTTTGCGGATTGTTTCTGTCAAATGTCCGCCATCATCATAGCCCACATACCCCGGAGGCGAGCCAATGAGTTTTGATGTTGAGTGTTTTTCCATAAATTCGGACATATCAACACGAACCATGTTGTCTTCCGAGCCAAAAACAGCCTCTGCAAGCGCTTTTGCAAGCTCGGTTTTACCAACACCGGTAGGCCCTGAGAAAATAAAGCTTCCGATAGGCCTGTTAGGCGCTTTCAAGCCGACACGGGCTCTGCGGATAGCTTTAGAAATAGCCACAACAGCCTGATCCTGCCCGATAACTCTTGCATGAAGCGTATCTTCAAGCTTGAGCAGTCTTTCGCTTTCGCTTTCGGTGATTTTTGTTGTCGGAATGCCCGTCATTATGCTGACGACCTCCGCAACATTTTCCGCTGTAACAACAGGCTTGTTAGCGTCATGCTCCTCTCTCCACTGCTGGGAAAGCTCCCTGATTTTTTCTTTCAAATCAGCTTCCTTGTCACGCAGATTGGATGCATGTTCAAATTCCTGGTTTCTGATTGCATCTTCTTTTTGTTTTATGATGTTTTTCAGCTCTTTTTCAATTTCCTTACCCTCGGGCGGGAGCGAGCTTACATTCAGGCGGACTTTTGAGCTGGCTTCGTCGATAATGTCGATAGCTTTGTCCGGCAAAAATCTATCTGTGATGTATTTGTCAGAAAGCGCTACTGCCGCAATAATAGCCTCGTCGGAAATCTGCAATCTGTGGTGTTCTTCGTATTTTGCTTTTAATCCGCGTAAAATTTCGATAGAATCGTTGACTGACGGTTCTTCGATGATAATCGGCTGGAATCTTCTTTCAAGCGCGGAGTCTTTTTCAACGTATTTTCTGTATTCATCGAGCGTTGTTGCGCCGATAACCTGAATTTCGCCTCTGGAAAGTGCTGGTTTCAGGATATTTGCCGCGTCAATCGCACCTTCTGCCGCGCCTGCACCGATAAGCGTATGCATTTCGTCGATAACGAGGATTACGTTGCCGGCCTGACGAATTTCGTCCATGATTTTTTTCAAACGTTCTTCAAACTCGCCTCTGTATTTTGTTCCGGCAATCAAAAGCCCCATGTCAAGCTGGATAACCTTTTTGCCCTCGAGAATATCAGGAACTTCGGAGTTTACGATTCTTGTTGCAAGCCCTTCTGCAACGGCCGTTTTTCCAACACCGGGTTCGCCGAGCAGAACGGGGTTGTTTTTCGTTCTTCTGGCAAGAATCTGGATAACACGTTCAATTTCTTTTTCTCTGCCCACAACAGGGTCAAGTCTTTGTTCCTGCGCAGCAAGAGTTAAATCCGTACCGAACTCGTCAAGGCTCGGAGTTTTCGTTTTTCCGCCCGAAGCAGTGCCGGCTGTTGCTGTTTGGGGTGCCGGTTTGGTTTCACCGAGCATTTTGATGATATTGCTTCTTACTTTGTTAAGGTCAACGCCTAAGTTCTCTAAAACCCGTGCCGCAACGCCCTCACCTTCTCTTATTAACCCGAGAAGCAGGTGCTCTGTGCCGATATAGTTGTGTCCGAGCTGTCTTGCTTCGTCCCATGACAGTTCAAGAACCCTTTTTGCGCGCGGTGTGAACGGAATTTCAACAGCAACGAAACCTGAGCCGCGTCCGATGATTTTTTCGACTTCCGCGCGGGCGTCTTTTAGCGTGATTCCCATTGATTTAAGGGTTTTTGAGGCTACTCCGGTGCCCTCGCCGATAAGACCGAGCAAAACCTGTTCCGTGCCGACGAAATTATGCCCGAGTCTGCGCGCCTCTTCCTGTGCGAGCATTATAACTTTTATTGCTTTTTCCGTAAAACGTTCAAACATTATTTAATTTAACTCCTGATAATTAATTCTTACTTTATTTTACATCAGAATATGCTATTCTTTCAACTTATAATTATTTCATTAAGCAGTTTTTTCGCCGGATAGTATCCGTCCGCCTGCTCCAGGCAGGTTTCGAGGCTATGAACAGCCCGTGGTTTGTTGTTGTTTGCAAGATAACATTTCGCAAACAAAAAATGCACCTCGGGGTCGGCGTAGCATACGTTTTTTGCTTTTTCCAGATAAATTTTAGCGATATCAAAAAAGTTATGGTAGACAAACACCCTTCCGATGAATTTGTAGCATTCTGTGTTATTCTGTGCCATTATGTCGTCGGCGTTTATTATATTTTCGCAGTATTCGTACTGTTTTGCGCTCAAAAGTGCGTCCAAATCCACCTCAAGAAAGCTTCTTATCTGAAAAAACGGGGGAACGTCAGTAACATAGCGGTTTATGAACTGCAAAAGATGGTGTCCCCACAAAACAGGCGGAGTTTCTTCTTTGATTGAATACCAGAGACTTTTTGTCTGTTCAAGTTCGCCGAGCAAAAGGTGGCATCTGCCCATCTCATAGGACATTTTTAGTTGTTCATATATTTTTAGCGCTCCGTTGTAATTTTGTTCAATAAGGTAGATTTGCGCAAGTATTTCCAGCTCGTCAGCTCTTTTTGAACGAATTAGCTTCTGTTTCAGGGTATTATAATCCTTTTGGACGTAAAAACTTGTTAATAGTTCCTGTCTATTCATTGTCAATTTTTGTTGTGAGCTTATCGAGAACATTTTCTTTTTGCTGTTTGGTTTTTGGGGCAATAAGGTTTTGCAGTTCTGATAAAGCGTCGAAAGAGGCGCTGTTGCTGGTTTTATTTGTTGCCTGAATCTCTCTGTAGAGCTCTTCTCTGTAAATACTGACGCTTTTAGGGGCGTTTATCCCAAGTTTTACACCGCCTGTGTTGGAATCTACGACGACAATCTCTATTTCATCATTAATAATAATTTTTTCACCGATTTTTCTGGCGAGTATTAGCATTAAACGGTCTCCTTAACCTCTTCTTTTTTCTCGCTGAAAAGCGGATGTCTTACTTCGTAATCGCTGTTTTGAAGTATCATTTGCATTCCCTTTTTGTTTGACGCATTGATAATAATGGGTGCAAGCAGGTTTATTGTGGATTTTTCCGGACGGTTATTGGGAATAGTGACGATATTTAAGGAAATGAGTGATTCAATCGAGGTGAGTTCGAGTTTTTCTGCTTTGTCGTCAGGAATTTCAAACTCATATTCAATCCCGAAAAATCCCGGAAACGTAACCGGAAAAGCCAGTGACGGATCTTCCGCTGATTGAAGCCATTTAAAAGCCGAATTCGCTTTGTGCTCGACAATTACGTATTTTGTGAATTGTTCATAACCTATAATCGGTTCTATAAAATGAAAAATTCTCTCGTTATCAATATCTATTTCACCAAAACGTGAAGTTTCCACTGGTTCTCTCCTCCCGCTGCGCGGTTATGTTTAGTAAGTCTGTCCGTATCCGAAGTCATTGGACATATTGGACATCATCATTGTTTGAATAACTTCGGGCGAAAGTTTTGCGCCGTTTTCCTGATTCATAAGGAGCATAGGAAGCATATTCATCTGGTTGTTGTTTGTATTGTTGCCCAGGAGCATGTTCATCTGCATCATTTGTGCTGATTCGGGCGTCATTGCTGCAGGGTTCATTCCGTTCATGCCGCCAAAAGGATTGATGCCTATTTTTGCAAGTGTTTTTACTGCTTCTGCTATTTCATCATTTGTCGGCATTTCTGATTTTTGGTTGTCATTGTCGTTATTTTTGATGGTATCGTTAATATTTTGCTTCATCTGGTTGAGTTTTTTCTGGTTAAGGTCAGCCTGTACTGAATTTCCATAGAATTTGTTGGATTTTAGAAATTTATCCAAATCCGACTCTTCTCCGGCTTCATTCTGGGGTTTGCATTCATCATCTTTGTTTATGCAGTGGATTGCCTTGGTTGCATAGTCGGAAAGTACAGTATTGCTGTTTAAAGAAATAACTGCATTGAAAGCGATTATTGCTTTATCTGTTCTGCCGAGCTGGTAAAGAGAAAGTCCTTGATAATAGTGAACTGCAGCGTTAGACGGATCTTTTTTCAGAAGTGTTTGTGAATCCTGAACACAACCCACGTAGTCTTTAGCTTTGTATTTTCTTATCAGCGCTTTAATCTGTGCGTTTGTAACCGGTGCCGCATAGGCTCCGAGAGCTGTTGCGAGAAATGCGATTAATGTTAAATTTAAAATAAGCTTTTTCAA
>OGOC01001136.1_pt1 | contig 22673 bp, 17 predicted proteins | sample 1552561 | NCBI WGS metagenome assembly OGOC01 (sample SAMEA2580148, study PRJEB22360) | human gut metagenome | biome: human gut; feature: human-associated habitat; material: faeces | place: Denmark | collected 2008/2010
CAACCGAAACGACACAGTAGTAAATCGGCTGTCCGCCATAGTTTACTTCCACATCGCAGTCCGGATATGCCTGCTCGATTTTTTCGCCAAGTCTTTCGGCATCTTCCTCACTCATATCTTCACCGTAGTAGATGCTGATCAGCTCGCTGTCCTCATCGACCATGGCGCGGATGGTTTCTTCTGCAACGGTAAGAATATCCTGTCCGACAGCGAGAAGTCCGTGATCGCCAAGTCCCATGATGTCGCCCTGATGGATCTCTTTCTCATCGATGTGGGTATCACGTACCGCGTACGTTACCTGACCGGTTTTCACCATCTGGATGCCCTCTGTCATGGCCTCCTCGTTCTCTTCTGCAGATTTCTCCGGCACATAGCTGATCATGGCTGTGATGCCCTGCGGAACGGTTTTGGTCGGAACAACGATGATATTTTTGTCCTCAGTCATGGCTTTTGCCTGATTTGCTGCGAGGATGATATTTTTGTTGTTCGGCAGAATAAAGATATTCTTTGCATTGACCTTCTCAATTGCAGTCAGCATATCCTCGGTGCTCGGGTTCATGGTCTGACCGCCCTCGATCAGGTAATCAACACCGAGTCCCTGGAAGATCTCTTTGATTCCCTCTCCGATGGACACGGCGATGAATCCGTTCTCCTTCGGCGGCTGTTTTGCTGCTTCTTTTCTCTTCTTATCTTCCTCTGCCTGCTGTGCTGCGATCTTTTCTGCGTTCTTGATCAGGCGCTCCTGATGCTCCTCACGCATGTTGTCGATCTTCATTCTGGTCAGCTGTCCGTACGTCAGCGCCTTGGAAATTGCTTTTCCAGGATCGTTGGTATGTACGTGTACCTTAACCAGCTCATCGTCTGCAACGAGAACGATCGAATCTCCGATTCCGTTCAGGAAATCTTTGAATGCATAAACCTCTTCATCCGGAAGCGGGTTTTCCAGCATAATGATAAACTCGGTGCAGTAGCCGAATTTGATTTCTTTTTCTGTCTCTTTGGACGGTCTGACAAATTCTGTCTTTGCTTCCGGCATCTCGAAATTCAGATCAATCTCTTTCCCGAGGAACGCGTCATATGCGCCCTGCAGTACGGTTAAGAGACCCTGTCCGCCGGAATCCACAACGCCTGCCTCTTTTAATACCGGCAGCATCTCTGGTGTCTGGGAGAGCACGTACTCTGCATGCGCGAGAACGTCCTCGATGAATGCGTTCAGATCTTCGCTTTCCGGTGCAAGCTCTGCTGCTTTCTCTGCTGCTCCCTTTGCCACGGTCAGGATGGTACCTTCTTTTGGCTTCATAACGGCTTTGTATGCAGTCTCGACTGCTTTTTCCATTGCCTCTGCAAGAATCTCTGCATTCAGCTCTTCATAGTCGCGGATCTTCTTGGTAAAGCCACGAAGGAGCTGGGAAAGAATAACGCCGGAGTTACCTCTGGCACCGCGCAGAGAACCGGAAGAGATTGCCTTGGAAAGGTTGTACATGTTCACTTCTGTGAGCGAGTTTACTTCCTTGACTGCGGACATGATCGTCAGCGTCATGTTGGTACCTGTGTCGCCGTCCGGTACCGGGAACACGTTCAGCTCATTGATCCACTCTTTCTTTACTTCCAGATTTTTTGCACCAGCCAGAAACATTTTTGCCAGTAAGCCGGCATCAATTGTATTTGTAGCCACTTTCTTCATTTCCTCCTATTACCATCAGTCGATGACGCGAACGCCTTCAACCAGGATGTTGATTTTTTCAATTTCCATTCCGGTGAACTCTTCCACCTTGTATTTCACATTATTGATCAGGTTATCTGTTACGGCAGAAATACTGACTCCGTAAGAAACAATCACGTGGAAATCCAGGGAAATTTTATTTTCCGAAATCGATACATTAATTCCGTGTGTCAGACTCTCTTTTTTCAGAAGTTTGACCAGTCCATCTTTCATGTTTACCGCTGCCATTCCGACAATGCCGAAGCACTCCACAGCAACGCTGCCCGCATACAGGGCGATTACATCCGGATTGATTACGATTTCTCCCAAGCCTGTATTCATACGACCTTTCATGCCTTGTATCCTCCAATTCCATCATACTATTCAAAACACATGGAGACAGGAATAACTGACTCCACTCTACGATACATTATAACCGCTTTTCCGCAAAAAAGAAAGTTTAAAATGAAAAACCTTCAAAATTCATATAATTTTTTCATTTTTTACTTGCAAAACCGGTATAGATCTGTTAGAATGACTTATGTTGTGAGTCTAAAATGCGTTTTGACTCAAGTACGTATGTCAAGGAGGTGCAATCATGGCAAAGTGTGCAATTTGTGAGAAGGGTGCTCATTTCGGAAACAACGTAAGTCATTCACATAGAAGAAGCAATAAAATGTGGAAATCTAACGTAAAATCTGTCAAAGTTAAAGTTGACGGTGTACCGCAGAAAATGTACGTATGTACTTCCTGCTTAAGATCCGGAAAAGTAGAGCGTGCATAAGTTGAATGGTTAAAAGGCCTTTCCAGTCCGGGAAGGCTTTTTTGCTGTTCAAAAATAGAATTAAGATTTTAAAAAAAGTTCTGGGAAGAGCAAACAGGACATAAGTTTTCGCTTATGCCCTGTTGTGCTCTATTTTTTATATTTTAAAAGGGAGAAAAAAATAGCGTGGTCTCTTAAGCTGAACCTGCCAACGATCCATATGCTTAGCAAAAGAAAAAGAGCATCCTACCGAAACTTTCGTTCTGGTAAGACGCCCTCGTCTTGATCTATGATATTAGTATAGTTGGCTGATTCATTTAAGATGGACTTATTATAGCGCAGCTTTCTTCATTTTGCAAGTATTTCTCTGTACAAATCAGCCAGTTCATTTCCGATCTTTTTGTGCATCTTTCACTATTCCCCTGTATTGCAGAACAGATGATATCCCACGCACAGCAGCAGAGCGGCCGCAAGAACCGTAAGAAATGAGCTGCGGATCATCAGGCTGATGAGAAGCCCGACCCCCATCCAGAACAGCAGAAAACCTAAAATTCTGCACAAACGAGCTTACTCCTTATCCGCCTCTTGGTTTATTATATGCTCTACTTTCTCTGCGGTATACCCGTCCTCTTCCTTTTTGCCGGTAAAGCGGCTGATCAGATCCGGAGCCATGTCAATGATTTTGGTGACAGCATCCTGGTTTTTGATGTTGACCAGACGCGTTCCGTTTTTGCTGATGACAAGAACGGCGCTCGGAGAAATTTTTCCGCCCATACCGCCTCCTGCATTGTTCTTTGCATTTTCTGCGAATGCACCCGCTCCCACGCCGAAGGAAACGTCTACCAGCGGCAGAAGAATCGTATCATCAATGTGGATCGCCTCACCTACGACCGTCTTTGTTGTGATAAAGCTGTCCATTCCGCGGAACAGTGCTTCTACAGTATTCTGAAATGTGTTGTCCTTTTCTGCCATCTTTTAGGCCTCCTTGTGTTTGAAATGTCGTATGGTTTTCCGAAGATTCTGATCCCGGAATAATCGAAGTGCAATGCCGGCTGCTGTCACAGCCTGAAAACTTCCTTTCATCCGGACATCGCCCCGGAGAATTTCCTGTTCGAAATCCGGCTGGATGGAAAGGTCTTTCGGCAGTTTTCCATAAATCATACCCAGAATGCCGAGTGTCTCTCCGGTCAGTGCCGGATCGTCAAATCCGAACCGGACTGTGCCGGTTACTTTTTTCGGTGCTGCTTTCTTCAGGAAATAAAGCACTTCTTTCTTTGCATGGAGCAGCGCCTCACGGAACATCTTCGAACGGAAGAATTTTTTCACACTCTCCCACTTTCTTTTTAACCGTCTGCCTGCCTGGATTTTCTGCTCCAGTTTTTCAAGCAGACGGAACGGAAGTTCCAACAGCCGGAAAGCTGTCTGCAGCAGACGGCTGGCAAGATTCAGCAGTTTTTCCGGAAGATATTCGATCCTTCCGAAAAACCGTTCCAGAATGCTTTTTTTCGGCGCATCCGGTTCCTGCTCTTGCTCTGGCTGCTCCTTCTGTGCTGTCACCTTCTGCTGTTTTTCTGTCTGGTCCGGTGCTTTCTGTGTCTTTTCTGCGTCTCTTTGCGGCATTTGTTTTTCTACAGTATCTGTTTTTTGTTCTGCCGGTTGTTCCGCCGATGTCTGCTCTTTTTTCGCTTCCGCTTTCTGCTCTGCTGTTTTTTCTGCTTCCGGCGCATTTTCTGTCTCATTTTCCTCCGTCCGGGGCACGGACGCTTCTCCCCGGCGGATCTTTTTCAGCCGCCGTTTCCATGTTTCCAGTGATGCCCCGAAAAGCAGAATCTGCGCCTCCGGCTTCTGTTCCTCATACGAGGCCGTCAGCGCGACAGCTCCGAAAAGCCACGATACTCTTCCGCTCGCTTTTACGCAGGCAAATCCCTCTTCTTCTTTCAGAACCTGCGCCCGGTAGCAAAAAGGAAGAAACAGGACGGTGCAGACGATAAGAAGCACGAGAAACAGTAAAACAAGGAGTAAAATCCCCAGTGCCTTCAAAATCATGAATAGTATATGTATCATTCACATCCCTCAATCCGGTTCAGCAGCCATTCCCGGATTTTTACTTCTCCGGTTTCCCGATAAGTTTCCAATGCGATCGCCTCCACAAGCTCAAAAGCTTCCTCGCGCGACACGGCAAGTCCGACAATCATCGGACAGTTTCTCCGCACGGCCGGCTGCAAAAGCAGATCCGCCGGAATTACATCCAGATTGTTCTGCTGATTGGAAGGCAGTGTGAGGAGCCAGACTCCCGGAACTGCTTTTTTGTTCTCAATCCGGCGCATCCATTTTTTCTGTTTCTTTTTTGCAGTATCCCCGACGTACAGATTTTTATACCAGTTTACCATATTTTCCCTGAGCCTGTGGCTGAACCTTCCATAAATTTGCTCTCTTCAGTTCCAGATACTCCTGATAGGCCTTTTCCAGAATCTGCCGTTCATTGGAAAACTTCAGCAGATGATATGCTTCGTGATACTTGTAATAGCCCGAATCCACAAAGTATTCTTCTCTCTGTGGACGGCTGTAGTAGCCGGATGAGGCCATCAGATACCAGTGCACCTCTTTTTCCACGGTGTCCTCCGGAATGCTGAAACTGTACTGGCTTTTTCCCACGTACTTGATGATGGTTCCGTGCACGCCGGACTCCTCATACACCTCGCGGACAGCAGTCTGTTCATGGGTTTCTCCCGGCTCAACGGTTCCTTTCGGCAGAACCCAGCCTTCATATTTGTTGCGGTAGCTTTTGTAAAGCGTCAATATTTTTCCACGGTAGATTACGATACCTCCGCAGCTTACTGCTTCGATCATACGTTTTAAGCTCCTTCTGGCTTTTTCCATTCCCTGACAGCTCTTTTCTTCCCGCTTGCCGCCAGATCTTCTGTTAAAAAGTATACCTCTTTTCCCGCCCCCGCGCAACCTTAAAACCGCATCCTTTTTCTAACATTTTTCTAAAAATTCAGAAAACGCGCCCGAACCCATCCTTTCCGGTTCGAACGCGTTTTTTCATCGTTTACTGCTGTGCATAATATGCTTCAATTACCTGTCTTGCAATCGGTACAGCGACTTCACTCGAATATCCGCCGTTTTCTGCCACAACAGCAATGACAATATCAGGATCATCCGCATTGGAGAATCCGACAAACCAGGAATGCGGTGTCTCTCCGTCGCTTCCGTGTTCTGCGGTTCCTGTTTTACCGGCGATATTGTACGGCAGATCCGAAAGTGAAACTGCAGTTCCGCTCTGGACAACGCCTTTCATCAGCTCTGTCAGCGTATTGGCTTCGCTCTCGGACATTACCGTGCCAAGAGACTCTTTGTAAAAGGTTTTGACTGCCTGTCCGTCCGCAGACACAATGTTGTCCACATAACGCGGTTTGATCATTTCTCCGTCATTTGCAACCGCGGAGGCGATCAGTGCCATCTCCATCGGTGTTACCAGCGTATCGCCCTGGCCAATGGAGGTCTGCATCACAAGAGCATCCGCCGTTGTCGAATCAAGGTCGAAAGAACTTTTGCTGGTCGGAAGCTCCAGATCCAGACGGCTGTTCAGATACAGGGAATCCGCCAGCGAGCGGAAGGCATCTTTATCCAGCCCAAGGCCAATCTGTGCAAAGGCAGAGTTGCACGAATGTGCAAACGCACCTGCAAAATCTTCCGGTCCATGCACTTCACCGCCGGAGCAGTGAATCGTATAGTTTCCTGCTGTCAGCTCACCGTCACAGTCGAACGAAAAACCGTCCAGTGTGCCGTTCTGGCGGAGATACGCAAGCGAAGTAACAATCTTGAACGTAGATCCCGGCGGATATCTTCCCTGCAGACCGCGGTTCAGAAACACGCCGCTCTCATCGTCTGCGTTCAGTGCCTCCCAGTCCTCATCAATCGTATTGGGATTAAAAACCGGATTGCTCACATTGGCAAGTACACGGCCCGTTTTTGCCTCCAGCACGACAACTGCACCGCGGTATCCGTCCAGTGCATCGGCCGCGGCCTGCTGGAGTGTTGTATTCAGCGTTGTATAGAGACTGTCTCCCGGGTTCTTCGCATCGCTGAATTCATTCTTTACCTGCTTTAACTTACTTGTATGGGACTCCATCAGCATATAGTTGTAGGAAGATTCGAGGCCGCTGTTTCCTTTTCCCGTGTAGCCAACCACCTGCGCAAACAGGCTGCCGAACGGATACGTTCTTACCTCATCCCCGTTTTCATCTGTCGTCGTCTTTGCCAGTTCCTGGCCGTCCGCAGAATAGATTGTTCCGCGGATCACGCGCTCTGCATAGTTATTCTGTCTCGTATTGTAAGAACTATTCAGAAATTCTTCTTTCCGCACGACATTAAAGTAAACGAGATACGCGATCAGCCCAAGAAACATGGCCACGAACAGGAACGAAACGATCAGATACGGCCCTGCGCCGTTGTTTGCCGCCTTACCAGTGGAGGCTGTTCTCGGTCTGCTCTTCGATCCGCCGTTCGAATTCATCCGGCTGCTCGCGGTACTTCTGGCGGGTTCCCTGTCCGTCGTTCCGGCTGCCGCTCTTCTTTCGTCTTTCGGTCTCTTCGTCCGGGCGTCGTTTTTTCTTGGCGCCTGGGTCGTTTTTCTGCTGGTTTCGTTTCTTCTTATTTCGTCTTTTCTCAAGCTCCTCACCTTCGTCTTCCCTTAAGATGTACAATCCCTGAATGATCGACAACATCAGCACCGTGGAGAACATGGAGCTTCCTCCATAGCTGACCAGCGGCAACGTGATACCTGTCATAGGAATAAATTTAATGGTTCCTCCGATGGTGAGGAACACCTGTGTCGCATATTCCGTTCCAAGACCCATGGCAATCAGTTTGTAGAACCGTTTGCTCATCTTCATGGAAATATTGATAATCAGAAGGAATGTGGACATGCACAGCAGAATCAGGCAGATTCCGAAGATAACGCCCATCTCCTCACAGATCGCACAGAAAATAAAGTCTTTCGTTGCAACCGGGATAATGTCAGGCCGTCCCTCGAAAAGGCCGGTTCCGAACCATCCGCCGGAGCACATGCCGAAGAGGCCCTGTGCTAACTGGCTGCTGATATCCCAGTTTCCGATCGGATCCTGCCAGAGTGCCACACGGTTCCGTACATGGGAAAACAGGAAATACGCCACAACGCAGGCGGCACTCATTCCCGCAAGTCCCAAAAGCGGATATCTGGCTTTTCTCGTTGCCACATAGATTACAACCACGTACGCCATAAAGAAGACGAACGCAGTTCCAAGGTCGGTGGATGCAACAAGGATCAGCACATGAACTGCCGCAATGACCGTTGCTTTTACAACGTTTCCAAAGGAATTATCCTCGCGCAGCATGCCTGCCATAAAGAACACGAGTGTGATCTTGGCAATCTCGGAGAGCTGGAACGTAATGCCGTGGATTTCGATCGACAGCTTCGCACCGCCGGAAGTAAAGCCAAGCACCATAACGACGGAAAGCATGGCAATTCCGAGCACAGCGTAAATCCAGGTCAGATTTTTCAGGAACTTGCCCTTTCGGACAATGACCGGAATGATGAAGCAGAGCAGTGTGGATGCCGCCAGAATTTTGTACTGGGACATCGCCTTTGACACGCTCAGTCTCGTCAGAATAATCATGCTGATCGAGAGCAGCATACACATGTTGTTTACCAGGATCATCGATGCCTTCCGGTAAATCAGGCGGTACAGGATCTGTACGCCCAGGATATACGCCATCGTGAGCAGAAACATCTGAATCGTTGATACTTCGCCCTCCTGCAGGAACATCACGAAGAAACAGATGAAATTCATCAGAATGATCATGATGATCTGCCGCATCAGAATGTAATGGCGCTCATCCTCATCCCGCTCTTTGAGTGCAGCAAACGACTGCACGGTAAAACAGATCATGAGGAAGGTAATCACATATTTTGATAACTGAACAATGGTATTTTCCATAAATTCCCCTTATTTTTTTCTCACCGTTCACTCTACTTTCCGGCGGAAATGGCCTTTGGTATATTCCTGTTCGGCCGGAACTGCGATTCCTTTACAGTACGTTCCAGCAAACGCAGCGGCGATTTCTTTTGTCTCCTCCAGTGTCTCGATGGTAAAATTCAGCCGCACCGCAGCCGGATGCATGGACCGGATCTCATCGGCTTCTTTTACCAGGCCGAGCGGAAGGCTGTTGTAGATCACACTGTAGCACGAGGTGCAGTAACTCTTCACCGGGAAGTATTTTCCCATCCGGTCTTTTAAGCGTACCAGAGAATAACTGTGATTGCAGCCGTTCAGGTTCTTCTGGACACACTGGGCGGAAACCATCATCGGAAGGTAGCCGTAGACCACCATTTCGCTGTTCGTATTGTCACGTTTTCCGATTTCCCGCTCGTTCAGCTCATACGGAACGGTATCACGCTGCACGCCCTGCTCCTGCCAGAATGCCTGCGCACGGCTGTTGTACGTGTAAACGCTGTAATCGAGCCGGATATCCTTTTCCATTCCCATCTCTTTCAAAAATGAAAAGCTTTCGAGATTGCGGATCAGGAAACCGCCAAGACCGATCTCCTTCAGACAGCGGAACGTGTCGCGGTATTCCTTCAGATCGCCTTCACGCACAACGTGCGGCAGCATCAGATAAACCTGTTTTCCCAGTTCTTTCGCCTGCAGGATGCCTTTTTCCGCCTGCTCTTCGAAGATTTCCCGTTTGAAGCATCCCATGCCGGCGTAGATCGTCGTGATCTCCGGAATCTCGAGCAGCGCATTCCACTGGGCTCTCGTCTCGGCAGATGCGGTCAGCTCCATTTTCTTTTCTGCCCTGCTCTCCTGGTCCGGTTTTCCAGATGCTTTTGCTTCCTGTTCCGGCTTTTCCGCTGCTTTTCTGCGGTATGGCTCTGTCATCTCTTTCACCAGCTGGTCTGAAACGCCTCTCCGCAGCTCGTTTAACGTCTGCATCGGCACGAAACAGTTGTCATCCATACAGATATCGAGTTCTTTGAAATAGAATGGTGTCTCGCCTGTCTTTTCCAGCTGTGTTTTTACGCGTTCCTCGGTCAGCGGCTGCTTCTTTGCCGGTTCTACCATGCCCGCCTCTGCTGTTACGCTGTATTTTCCGCTTTCTGCACTTAAGAACGCCGGCTGGCCCGGATACAGGGTCAGAAAGCCGGAAATCGGCTCTTTTGCCTCAGTCTCGATATAATCTCTCTGGATCTCATAAAAGAGCTGCTCATTTCTGCGCTGTTTCTTTTTATTTTCCTGCTCTTTTTCGTTCTTCAGCGCCATCATATCGCGTCCGTTTCTTACGGTATAATAGCTTTTGTTGAAACCGTCACGGTTATACAGCTCATGCAGCTTTTTCATGTCCTCCGGCAGAACGTGGAAACGGGACGGCTTTTTCTCGTACAGATCGAGGTATTTGCGGTAAATGCTGACAACGCCCGCTGTATACTCCGGCTTTTTCATTCTGCCTTCGATTTTGAGGGACATAATCCCGGATTTTACAATCTCCGGCAGCAGTTCTATCGTACACATATCCTTCGGGCTTAACGGATAGCGGTCGCCCGGCTCCCCCATGCGGTGGTTGTCTTTATCGTACGCTTCGTACGGCAGACGGCACGGCTGCGCGCATCTTCCGCGGTTTCCGCTTCTTCCGCCGATCAGGCTGGAAAAAAGGCACTGTCCCGAATAGCAGTAGCAGAGCGCCCCGTGGACGAAGCATTCAATTTCAAGGTTGGTCGTCCGGTGGATTTTCTGGATCTCCGCAAACGAAAGCTCACGGGCCGGTACCACACGCGTTGCGCCAAGGCTCTCCAGGAAACGCGCTCCCGCAGATCCTGTCACTGTCATCTGTGTGCTCGCATGAATGTCGAGATCCGGGAACCAGGAGCGGACCGCCTTTAAAACGCCCATATCCTGGACAATCACGGCATCCAGTCCCTGCTCATAGTACAGACGCAGATACGGATACAGTTTCTCTTCCAGTTCCTCCTCTTTTAAGAGGGTGTTGACCGTCAGATACAGTTTCCGGTTCCGCAGATGGACGTAATCGATGGCTGAGAGAATCTCCTGCTCATCCAAATTTTTTGCATACGCTCTTGCGCCGAATGCGGCTCCGCCGAGATAGACGGCATCCGCCCCGGCGGAAACCGCTGCTTTTAACGCTTCCATCGAACCGGCTGGTGCTAATAATTCTGTCTTCATCTTTATCTCCTAAAAACGGGCGATTACCTGTTCCGCAATCCCCCGTTTTTCCTTCTTTTACGCTTTTAATAAATCTTCCAGATCCTTATTTGCCTTATCAAGCTGCCGCTGCAGTTCTTCCATCTCGCCGCGCACATGTTCCAGCTCGATTCGTTTCTCTTCCAGCTCTTTTTTCAGATCGCCGGCCTGGATTTCCGCTGCGATCAGATCGTGCTTCATATCGTAGGTTTCCCGGTCTTTGGCTTCCATATCCTCTTCGAGGGTATCTACCTGGCTTTTTGCTTTGAAATAGTCGTCTGCAATGTTCAGTGCAAGCAGTGTGTGCTTCGTATCCACCGACAGGCGGTTGTATCCGGCTGACTGGGAAAGTTCGCTGATCTTCTGATTCAGATAAGCAGCTACTTTCTGCAGATATTCCGGGCTCTCATAGCCTCCCAGTGTGATAATTTTTCCATCTATTAAAACCTGTGTTGTATTTTTTACAGCCATTCTTTTGCTTTTCCTCCACTGAATTTAACCGGACCAAACTCCCGGCTAATATAACCTATCATATACCGAAAATGGAAGAAAAACAACCTTTTTCTGCAAAAAGCGACAGGAAATGAAAGATTCAGGGCTTTTACTCTTCGATCTTACGCGGTGCCTCCAGCCCCAGGTGGTGCCAGGCAAATTCCGTTGCCACTCTTCCGCGCGGAGTGCGGTTGATAAATCCGGATTTGATCAGGAACGGCTCGTAGACATCCTCGATGGTGCCGGCATCTTCTCCAATCGATGCTGCCAGGGTATCGAGTCCCACCGGACCGCCCTGGAACTTTTCCATAATGGTGGTAAGAAGCAGCCGGTCGGTCTGATCCAGTCCGTAACGGTCTACTTCCAGCAGATCGAGAGCAAACGATGCGACCTCTTTTGTGATTCTTCCATCGTATTTCACCTGGGCAAAATCGCGGACACGCTTTAAAATCCGGTTTGCCAGGCGCGGTGTTCCCCTGGAACGGCGCGCCATCTCAAGCGCTCCCTGCGGGTCCACCTCCACATTCAGTACTTTTGAGGAGTGCAGGATAATGTTGGCCAATTCTTCCTCCGTGTAAAATTCCAGATGGTGGATGACACCGAACCGATCGCGGAGCGGAGCAGTCAAAAGACCTGCACGCGTTGTTGCGCCGACCAGCGTAAACTTCGGCAGATCCAGGCGGATCGAGCGCGCCGAAGAGCCTTTTCCGATCATGATATCAATCGCAAAATCCTCCATCGCTGGGTAAAGAACCTCCTCGACCTGGCGGTTCAGGCGGTGGATCTCATCAACAAACAGGACGTCGCCCTCCTGCAGATTGTTGAGGATCGCTGCCATCTCACCCGGTTTTTCGATCGCCGGGCCGCTCGTTACCTTCATATGGGTTCCCATCTCATTTGCAATGATGCCCGCCAGCGTTGTTTTTCCAAGTCCCGGAGGGCCGTAAAACAGCACATGATCGAGAACATCACTTCGCTGTTTTGCTGCTTCAATATATACTTTCAGGTTCTTTTTCGTCTTTTCCTGTCCGATGTAGTCGTCCAGGTGCTGGGGACGGAGCGAACCTTCGATTTTCACGTCCTCCTCGAGAACGTCAGTTGTGATAATTCTTCTTTCCATCGTTATAAGGTTTCCTTCTTCCACAATTTAGGACCATCTGCTAAAACATATGCTTCAATGCCGCTTTCAGCACAGCCTCGCTGTCCATGCCTTCGGTGATTTCGACTTTCTTTACTGCCTGCAGTGCTTCCGTTCCGGAGTAGCCAAGCGCAGTCAGCGCCTGTACCGCATCCTGGAAGGCATCCGGTTCGCCTGCCTGCCGTACCGCCGCAGCCGCCTGATTTCCTGCCAGCTTCTGCTCGAACGCTTCCTGCAGGTCGAATTTGTCTTTTAATTCCAGAATCAGCTTCTGCGCGGTCTTCTTTCCGATGCCCGGTGTTTTGGCAATCGCCTGGACATCTTCCGAGAGGACGGCAAAGCGCAGATTGTCTGCAGTAAGCGTGGACAGCACCGCAAGCGCCGCTTTTGGTCCGATGCCGCTTACGCCGATCAGCATACGGTATATTTCAAGATCTTCACGGGACAGAAAGCCGAATAGGGAAATTCCGTCTTCCCGCACACTCATATGGGTATATATCTTTAACTCTTCTCCCTCCCGGATGCCTGCGTCGAACATACTCGCTGGAATATTCAGCTCATAGCCGATTCCATGGCTTTCGAGAATCATTTTTCCTTCCGAAAGAGAATCTACAGTTCCTTTGATAAATGCAATCATGTTTTTCCTCCAAAGCGCCGTTTTCTTTTTTCGAAAGCGAACGCACATTCTATTATAGCAGAACTTTTCTCATCACGCAACGATTAGTCGCTGTCTTTCTTGCATGTCAGATTTTTTCGTCTTATAATATCTTTAGATTCAAAAAAGTTTTTCAAAGGAGACAAAAAACCTTATGCAGATCATAGATTCTACCCCCGCTGCTCTCTCTGCCGATCTTCAGATGTATCTGAGAAACGGCGATGTCTTTTTCGATATTGAGACGACCGGCCTTTCCTGGCGTACCTCGCATCTCTATCTGATTGGTGCGCTGTTCTTTGACCCGGCCGCGGATACTTTCACACTGCGCCAGTGGTTTCTTGATCGACCGACCGAAGAAAAAGAGATGCTTGTCTCTTTTTTCACGTTTCTTTCCGACGTGAAGCAGCTGGTGCATTTTAATGGAACGACATTTGATCTTCCTTACCTCACACACAAAGCACTGTTTTATCAGATGGAAGATCCGCTTTCGTCAATCGCATCCCTGGATCTTTATCAGGCACTCCGCCCGTTTCAGTCAATCCTGGGACTTTCTTCAATGAAACAGAAAAATGTGGAACAGTATCTCTCATTCCCACGGAAGGATCAACTTAACGGAAAACAGTTGATTTCTGTTTACCACGACTATCTTCAGACACTGGATGAAAAGAAACTGGAACTGCTTTTCCTTCACAATTATGAGGATGTCCTCGGCATGGGTTCTGTTCTGGAACTGCTCGCGCTTCCTGCTCTGTTTCACGGCGATTTTTCTGTCCAGTCGTGTCGTTTTACCGGACAGACACTGGAAGTTTCACTGCAGCCCGAGCGGGAAGTTCCGGTTTTCCTCTCCCGTGTCTGCGCGGATGGTTCTCTTACAGCCTTTGGTTCACGGGTTTCTCTCTCCCTGCAGACGCATACGGCGGAGCTGAAATATTTCTTCCCGGACTATAAGAATTACTATTATCTTCCGCTGGAGGATCAGGCTGTTCACAAGAGCGTTGGCGCGTTTGTCGATCCGGAACACCGTCAGAAAGCAAAGGCTGCCAACTGCTATCAGCGGCGGACCGGTACATTTCTTCCGCAGCAGAAAGAGTTTTTCACCCCGGCCTTCCGCGAGGATTTCAAAAGCCGCCCTTACTATTTTGAGTGGTCCGATGCCTTTCTTTCGCAGGAAGATCTCCTGAAAGAGTATCTCTGTTCCGAGCTTCAGCTCTTTTTCAAAGACGATAGCAAAACCAGAAAATAAAACAGCCGTACACGTTTTTGCATGCACGGCCGTTTTTCCGGGACTGTCCTTTCCAAGCAGTCCTTTATTTTTTCTCTTCTTTCTCTTCTACCTTTTTTTCTTCCTTTTTCAGAGAAGCATGATGCGTTCCCTGCAGATGCGGATAGGCGCGCAGATAACGTTTCGTTGTCAGGCGCATCAGCCAGTTGGTCGGAAGCTGCGGTTTTGTCATCTGGTCAAAGCGCTCCAGCAGCTCTTTAAGATCCGGCATCTTATCACTGCGCACATCAAATCCAAGTGCCGCAAACCGTTCTTTCTGCTCTGCTCCGAACTCGGTCAGGCGTTCCTTCTGCTCTGCTCCGAACTCCATCAGGCGGTTCTTCGACTCGAAAAGCGGATTTCTTCTTCCCTCGGCTTCTTTCCGCTCCTTCTCCAGCTTCTGCATCTGCTCCATTGCCTCAGACAGTGTCTGGCGCTTCTCGGCCAGATATTCTTTCATCTTATCTCTGGAATACTCTGCACGATACTGCTGTACTTTCGCATTCATCTCCTCGGCAAGCTGGTTAAAGCGGGATTTCTGCAGATATTTCAGAAATTCTCCCCACGTTTTCTCCAGACTGCGCATCTTCTGTCCCAGCTGGAATGCTGCGGCTGCGGAAAATCCAAAATCTACCAGATAGCAGACGGTAACAACGGAAACAATGATCTCTCCTGTAGTATCCGAAACAAGATTCACTACTTTCACGGCAATCGGCTGCAGAATATAGAACAGCCCCAGTGTAAAGAATCCCCAGGCAATCGAACTGCTGAGGCAGATCTTTCCCTGAAAATTAAACTTCTGATTGCTGTAGTCCCACCAGTGCGCATGAAAAATGGTCTCCATCAGCACGCCGGTTACATATTCCAGAACCGTCGCTACAATGACACCTCCGAAATACAGTGCCCAGACGTTCGCTTCAAACGGGCGCAGGATCAAGTATACCATAACAGCGCCGGTGCCGTACAGTGTCAGCAGCGGACCATTGACAAAACCGCGGTTGACCAGTTTTTTCTGCCGGATCGATACATAGGAACTCTCCCAGATCCATCCGCAGAAGCTGTACAGCCAGAACCATGCTAGAACGTGGTACAGATCCACACCCAGAATCTTCGTCTCCCACATAAACTTTCATCCCCTTTTTCTTTTCTGGTGCCAAAAACAGGATGATAAGAAAATACCGCAGGCAACAGGTTTCCTGTCTGTTCAGGAAACCCGGTTGTCTACGGCATTCTAATCATCCAACTGCAGCACCTGCAAGTTAAATTATTCTTACTCTTCTACTGGCTCTTCGTTTTCCAGAGCTTTCATGCTCAGAGAGATTTTTTTGTCTTCCTCGTTGAAATCAACTACTTTTGCAGTGATTTCCTGTCCGATTTTCAGTGCATCAGACGGTTTCTCAACATGCTCTCTGGAAATCTGGGAAACATGAAGCAGAGCATCTACGCCCGGCTCAAGCTCAACGAATGCACCAAAGTCAGTCATACGGGCAACACAGCCTTCTACTACGTTGCCTACAGCGTATTTGTCAGCAGCGTTCAGCCACGGATTCTCTTCCGGGAATTTTAAGGAAAGAGCAATCTTGTCGCCGTTGATGTCTTTGATCAGAACTTTTACAGTCTCACCAACTTTGAATACTTTTTTCGGGTTCTCTACGCGGCCCCAGGACATCTCAGAGATGTGAAGCAGTCCGTCAGCTCCGCCCAGATCGATGAATGCGCCGAAATCGGTAACATTCTTAACAGTTCCCTCTACAACATCGCCAACTGCGATGCGTGCGAACAGTTCTTCCTGCAGTTTCTTCTTCTCAGCAACGATGAGCTGTTTGCGGTCACCGATGATGCGTCTTCTTCTCGGGTTGAACTCGGTAATAACGAATTCAATTTCCTGATCTGCATATTTAGACAGATCTTTTTCATATACATCAGATACAAGGCTGGCCGGAATGAATACTCTGGTCTCCTCAACAACTACGGATAATCCTCCGTTCAGTACCTGTGTTACTTTTGCTTTCAGAACTTCATGATTCTCGAATGCTTCCTCGAGTCTCTTGTTGCCTTTTTCAGCAGCAAGTCTCTTGTAAGTAAGAAGGACCTGTCCCTCTCCATCATTTACTTTCAGAACTTTGACTTCCATTTTGTCACCTGGCTGTGCAACGGTGTGAAGATCGATGGAAGAATCGTTGGAATATTCGTTTTTGGTAAGAATACCATCGGCTTTGTATCCGATATTCAGGATAATCTGATCGTCTTTGACATCGATTACAGTACCCTCAACGACTTCTCCGTTTCTGATTGTTTTAAATGATTCATCCAGCATTTGTTCAAAACTCATTTCTGACATTTTTTGAACCTCCTCAATTATTTTATTCGGGGTGGATGCCCCAGCTGTAATACCTACGCGACCAAATGATTGAAAAGGCTTAGATTCCAAATCAACGAGTGTCTCTATAAAGTAAGTATTTTTACATTCTTCTTTACATATCTCATACAGCTTTTGCGTGTTTGAACTATGTCTGCCTCCCACGACAAACATGGCATCAACCTTCCTGGCAATTGCTCTCGCTTCCGTCTGTCTTTCCTCGGTAGCGTTGCAGATAGTCTTTAAAACAGTACTATCATAACTCTTTTTCAAAAAAATTTCAACTAAATCTTTAAATTTGTTGTAATTAAATGTCGTCTGTGCCACAATAGATATTGGTTTTCCATTTTCGGGCACAAAACTTTCCGCTTCTTCGGCGGTATGCACCACGGTAACCGGGCCGCTCGCCCATCCCATGATGCCCTGCACCTCCGGATGATCCGCGCTTCCGATGATGACGACGTGGCGGCCTTTTCTGCCCTCCTCGTCCACAATCCGGTGGATCTTCTTGACAAACGGGCACGTCGCATCTACAATCTTCATGCCGCGCGCTTCGATCTTTTCACAGACATCCCGCGACACGCCATGCGACCTGATCACAACGGTTCCGCCGGAAAGCCCCTCTAGTTCATCTTCCGAATGGATCACCTGCACGCCGCGGTTTTCGAGATCCTCCACAACCTGTTCATTGTGAATAATCGGCCCGAAGGTGTAGACCGGCTTTTCACCGCTCTCAATTTCACGGTATACCGTATCGACCGCCCGTTTGACACCGAAGCAGAAGCCTGCACTTTTTGCAACAGTTACTTCCATCTGTTTTTCTTCTCCTCTTTTCTCTGCCGCGTTTACATGCGCTCGCGGGCAAGGCTTAAGATCTTTTCCACAACCTCATCGATCGTCATTTCAGAGCTGTCAACGAGTACGGCGTCTTCTGCCTGTACCAGCGGGGAATTCTCTCTGTGCATGTCCTGATAATCACGCTCATTGATATCTTCCTCGATTTTCGCAAGATCGGCTGTCTGTCCCTTTTCGGTCAGCTCTTTCCAGCGGCGCAGTGCGCGGACATGGGCACTTGCTGTCAGATAGACTTTCAACGGTGCGTTCGGCAGAACGGCAGTTCCGATATCGCGGCCGTCCATCACAAGATCCGTGTTCTCCGCCATCTCCTGCTGCAGCTCCACGAGTTTTTTCCGTACTTCCAGATAGGCGCTTGTCGCGGATGCCATCTTTCCAGCCTCCTCGGTGCGCAGTCTTCCGGTGACATTGACGCCGTTTAAATAAACCTGCTGCTCTCCGTTTTCGTAGGAAATGGAAATTTTCACATCTTTGCAGGCTGCCTCAATTTTTTCCTGCTCTTCCGGTGCAATGCCAAGATCTGAAAAATAGATGCCCATGGCACGGTACATTGCTCCTGTATCAACGTAGACAAACGAAAGCTCCTTTGCCACACGTTTTGCGATTGTACTTTTGCCAGCGCCTGCCGGTCCGTCAATTGCAAGATTAAATCTCATCTTCTCTCTTCCTCCTGAAAATTCTAAAATCTGTGATCCATATTTTATTCCTGTTCTTCCTTTGCCCGGATCTCTTCAGCTGCAGCGTGGGCACTTGCCCAGGCAATCTGCAGATTGAAGCCGCCGGTCAGTGCATCGAGATCGAGCACTTCTCCTACGAAGTACAGACCTTCTTTTTTCTTTGCCTCCATCGTGCCCGGACGGATCTCTTTCACGGAAACACCACCCTGTGTGATAATTGCTTCACGGAAGCCCCGTGTTCCGGTTACTGTAAACGGGAAATGCGTGATCAGCTCTTCAAAGTGCTGACGCTCCGCTTTCGATACGGCATTGACCTGTTTGTACGGGTCGATCCCGCCAAGAGAGAGCATCACCGGAAGCAGTTTCGCCGGGAACAGACTGTTGATCACGTTGCGGAACTGTTTGTTCCGGTTTTCCTCAAATTCACGCAGGATCCGCGCATCCAGCTGTTCTTCCGTGAGTGCCGGCTTCAGGTTCAGATATCCTTTCAGCGGCTGCTGTTCCAGTGCTTTTCCGATGTAGGAGCTCGCAGAAAGCCCCAGCGGGCCGGAAATGCCGAAATGTGTAAACAGCATCTCGCCGAATCCATCGAACAGCGTCTTTTTGCCGTTTTTAATCGTCATCGTCACATTTTTCAAGGAGAGTCCCTGCAGCTCACGGATGTACGCTTCCTCTGTTTCCAGCGGCACCAGCGCCGGGCGGAGCGGCGTGACGGCAAGTCCTGCCTCTTCTGCGAAACGGTAGCCGTCTCCATCCGACCCCGTCGTCTGGTACGACATACCGCCGGTTGCGACAACGACATCATCGTAAAAAAGCTCTTTCCCGTTTTCCAGGCGGATTCCTTTCACGCGGTCTCCTTCGAAAAGAAGCTCTTTTACTTTTGTATTCTTATGCACCTGCACATTTTTCCGTTTCAGTTCCGTCTCCAGCGCGCGGATAATATCCGAGGAGTGATCTGACTCCGGGAAGACACGGTTTCCGCGCTCCACTTTTAAGCGGACACCTGCCGCTTCGAAAAACTCCTGTACCTGGGCGCTGTCAAAGCTGTAGGCGGAGCTGTACAGAAATTTCGGGTTTGTCACCACATTCGTGAAGAACTCTTCTGTCGGGCAGTCGTTTGTCACATTGCAGCGGCCCTTTCCTGTGATAAACAGCTTCTTTCCCAGCTTTTCATTTTTTTCATAGAGATGAATCTCTGTCTTTTCGCCGGCGGCAAGCACGGCGGTCATCATTCCGGCGGCGCCTCCGCCGATTACTGCTGCTTTTCTCATGCTTTCTCCTTTACCGGCAGAGCTGCCTTTTTTCCGCCCATGGGACGTGCATCGTCCAGCCCGTTGATTTCATCGTTGCTGTAAACCTGGTACTCATCCCACAGTTTCTCCATGCTCTCAAGTGTCTTTTTCACATCCGCCTGGCGTTTCATGCAGAGCGCCACGACAAGCGCATTGATTACACTCAAAGGGGCCACCAGAGAATCGACGATCGATGCCATATCGCTCTTGGCAATCAGCGTACAGGCTGCATAAACATTCATCGGTGAATGCACACTGTCTGTGATCGTAATTACCTTCGCTTTGCGGCTGTTCGCAAACTCCAGTGCCTTCATCGTACGCATCGAATACCGCGGGAAGCTGATGCCGATCACCACATCATCCTCCGTGATGCGGATCATCTGCTCGAAAATCTCGCTGGAACTGTTTGTCTGTACCTGGCGCACATCCGGGAAAATCATATGGAGATAGAACGCCAGAAAGCTCGCAAGCGGCGCGCAGCTCCGAATGCCGACAATGTAAATGGTCCGCGCAGAAAGAATCGTATCCGCAGCGCGCTCAAAGGCGCTCCGGTCCACTTCTTCCAGCGTCATCTTGATTTTTTCAATATCCGACTGCAGGACGGTCTCCAGAATTTCTCCCTGCGGCACGCGGCCATACGTAAACTGCATCCGCTGCACCGAATTCAGACGGTTCATCACCATCTCCTCCAGTGCGCGCTGGAACTCCGGATATCCCGCGTAGCCAAGCTGCATCGCAAAGCGAACCGTTGTCGATTCGCTGACGCCGACCTGCTGTCCCAGGCGCGCTGCCGTCATCGATACGGCCTGGTCATAATGCGCCGTAATAAAATCTGCCAGCCTCTTCTGTCCTTTGCTCAACTTTCCGTAATTTTGATTCAGACGAATGAGGAGATTCTCGTTCGCTGCCTTCTGCTCTTCTGAAGAAGACTGTTCTTTTTCTTTTTTCATGTTATTTTCTTCCTGATTTGTTTTTCCGATCTGCAAATGCCGTTCGGCATCCACATTTCTTCTTTTGGGGGCATCCTGATTCTTTTTCGGACACACCTCGATCTTTTGAATTATAACACGAATAAATTACTGGCGCAATGGCTGAAAAGCTGAAAAGGAAAGCCGGTGTTCTGCATTCCCTTTTTACGGGGAACACAGAACACCGGCTGATTTTTTACTCAGATTTTATTTAGACCGGATATGCGCCGTCTTTTTTGTCAGCGGCTGCCGGATCTACTTTTGTCTGCTGTGCTTCACGATATTTGAAGAAGTCTACAGCTACCTGCGGGAACAGAGCGTAGGTTAATACGTCCTCATCCTGCTGTTTCCACTGCTCGATCTCTTTCTCCAGTTTCGGAAGCTCCGGCTCAAGCAGGTCTGCGTAGCGGCAGGTGATCGGCTCGGTATCACCGATGCATTTCTTCTGTACTTCCGGATTGAACGGTTTTACAGTTGCACCGTATTTTCCGGCAAGAACGTCTTTTGTCTCTTTCGTTACCATCTTGTAACGCTCACCGGAAACTACATTTAATACCGCCTGAGTACCAACAATCTGGGACGATGGTGTAACCAATGGTGGCTCACCAAAGTCTTTTCTTACGCGTGGCACTTCCTCAAGCACCTGCTCATACTTATCTTCCTGTCCCATTTCTTTCAGCTGGGAAACAAGGTTCGAAAGCATACCGCCGGGAACCTGATAACGAAGAGTATTGATATTTACACCAAGCACTTTCGTATTCATAAGACCGCTTTCCAATGCTTCCTCACGCATTGGACGGAAATATTCAGCGATTTCAGATAAAAGATTCTGGTCAAGTCCGGTATCGTATGGTGTTCCACGGAATGTCTCAACCATAACTTCGGTAGCCGGCTGGCTTGTACCAAGAGCAAATGGACTCATCGCTGTATCAATAATATCACATCCTGCTTCTACTGCTTTCAAATAAGTCATAGAAGCAACACCGGATGTATAGTGGGTATGAAGGTCAATCGGAATTTCAACGGATTCTTTCAATGCCGTTACAAGTTCCGTTGCTTTATATGGTGTCAAAAGACCGGCCATATCTTTGATACAGAGTGATTTCGCACCCATATCTTCAATTTTCTTTGCAATATCTTTCCAGTAATCCAGTGTATAAGCATCACCAAGTGTATAAGAAAGGGCAATCTGTGCATGTCCGCCTTCTTTGTTTGCTGCTTTTACCGCTGTCTCAAGGTTACGAATATCATTCAGACAGTCAAAAATACGGATAATATCAATTCCGTTGGCGATCGATTTCTGAACAAAATACTCTACTACATCATCGGCATAATGATTATATCCTAAAATGTTCTGTCCACGGAATAACATCTGCAATTTTGTATTTTTGAATCCGTCTCTTAACTTACGCAGTCTTTCCCATGGGTCTTCTTTCAAAAAACGAAGGGATGCGTCAAATGTTGCACCGCCCCAGCACTCTACGGAGTGGTAACCAACTTTGTCCATTTTATCGACAATCGGAAGCATCTGTTCTGTTGTCATACGAGTCGCAATCAATGACTGATGTGCATCACGAAGTATCGTTTCCGTAATTTTAATCGGCTTTTTCTTAATCTCTGCCATTTTCTATATCCTCCTTATACTCCATAAATTGCCATAAACACACCGGCTGCTACCGCAGTACCGATAACACCTGCTACGTTTGGTCCCATCGCATGCATCAAAAGGAAGTTTGTCGGATCTGCTTCCGAACCAACTTTCTGGGATACACGTGCTGCCATAGGAACCGCCGATACACCGGCAGAACCAATCAATGGATTGATTTTTCCTCTGGTTACTAAACACATTAATTTACCAAACAATACACCGGCTGCTGTTCCGAATGCAAATGCAACCAGACCAAGAACTACGATTTTCAATGTTGCTACATTAAGGAATGCAGAACCTGTCGTCGTAGCACCAACGGATGTACCAAGCAAAATAACTACGATATACATCAAAGCATTCGATGCTGTCTCTGTCAACTGGCCTACTACGCCGGATTCTTTGAACAAGTTACCAAGCATAAGCATACCAACAAGTGGTGCAGTACTTGGAAGAATCAGACATACAATAACCGTAACGATAATTGGGAAGAGGATTCTCTCCAGTTTGGATACCGGACGGAGCTGCTCCATCTTGATTTCTCTTTCCTTTTTCGTTGTCAAAAGTTTCATGATAGGCGGCTGAATAATCGGAACAAGTGACATATAGGAATATGCCGCCACCGC
>OGOC01001161.1_pt1 | contig 22207 bp, 20 predicted proteins | sample 1552561 | NCBI WGS metagenome assembly OGOC01 (sample SAMEA2580148, study PRJEB22360) | human gut metagenome | biome: human gut; feature: human-associated habitat; material: faeces | place: Denmark | collected 2008/2010
TTATACAACACAATTTGATTTTTGAACATATAATAATCAAAATGTATTGTAAATTAACTTATCGGACATTATAATTAGTGAACCAGATTAATTACGGAGGCAAAACACCATGAATAAAAAAGTTTTATCAGCAGCACTTATCGCAGCAATGGCATGCAGCAATGCAGGCGTATTTGCCGCTGCAAATTATCAGGTACAACAAACATCAAACCCTTATTCAACATATACACAACAGCCGTCATATAATACTCAGACTTTGAAAGGTAAAGTTGTGATGATTCCTGCAGGAGTTAGCATTCCAGCCATGACAAACATGGTTTTGAGCTCGGAGTCACTTTCTCTCGGGCAGAGCGTATCTGTTCCTGTTTGTAACAACTTTTATTACAGCAATTCTCTGGTTGCGCCCTCGGGCAGCAGTATAAACGGAACTGTTGTACAGGTTAAAAAGGCTGGCAGAGCAGGAATAAACGGACAGCTCATGATTAAATTCACAAATATCATTACTCCCTACGGTCAAATGATACCTATTTCCGGTCATATTAAAACCGATGACGGCACTGGGCTTCTTGTCGGAGGCACAAAAGCCGACAGCGCAAAAGAATATGCTAAAGATGTTGCTGTAGGTGCTGGTGCCGGCGCGGTCGGAGGCGTTGTCATGGGTGCTCTTTCCGGCGGAAAGGTCGGCAAAGGTGCTGCTTACGGAACAGCAGTCGGTGCCGGTGTAGGTTTGGCAAAATCACTCTGGGATAAGGGTGTTGACGTTGAAATCCCGGCAGGAAGCCAGATTGATATTGTTGTTGACCAGCCTGTGACAGTGACGGTTCAACAATAGTACATGCAATATAAGCTAATCAGGCAATTTGTTTTGTGATAAATTTTTTGCTAGACTTATTACGAAGTCAGAAATAAAATGTTTATAGATTCTTATTTATAAACGAGATTTGGGGAGAAAATGACACTACTCGGCGATAAAAATATATATGAGGAAGAAGAACTGCGGGAGGAATACGTTGTTCCCTCCATATATCAAGAAGACACAAATGACGAATTGCCTTTAAAATCCTGCGTTTTTATTTCAGCACTTTTGCACCCGACGGTGGCAGGTCTTGCATGGCTTGTTGTCTTCTTGCTTGCGTTGCTGGGTGTGAATTTTGAGCTTTTTCACAAACCCGCGCAGCCGCCGAAAGATATTGAGTTTGTTCTTGTAAATAAAGAGGCGGAGCCGATTAATAAAAATACTCCCTACAGAGCAGACATGAACTCCAGAGCCGGCGGAATCCATGATCCAAAACGCCCAGTGTCCATGCCTACTCCTTCAGCTGCGCCTGCAAAACAACAGCAAAAAGCTGCACCTGCTGCACCTAAAAAGCAACCCGCTCAACAGCAGCAAAAACCTAAACAGGCTCCTAAAAAACAGGAATTTAAAATGCCGTGGGAAAATAAACCGGTTCAAAAACAGGCACCTGCACCAAAAGCAACAACGCCCAAGGCTGTTGCACCGGCACCGCGTCCTGCATTAAAACCGACTTCGCCCAAACCAACAACAAAACCCCAGGGCAATTTCAATATACCTATACCAAAAACCGCAGCTCCCAAGCTCGCCGGTACTCCTGGTGGCCCTGTCACCGGCTCAAGAGCAGGTTCCGGTGCAAAAGCCGGAAGCGGAGCTTCTGCGCCGTCACCAAGCTTTGCTCCCAGCGGAAGCAGCTCAGGCGGAAGGTTCTCCTCTTCCGGAAGCAGTGGAAGCAGAGGTAATGTCGGCAATCCAGGCCCCGGAAATCCCAAAGGCGCACCGGGTATTGACGCAGTAAAAGAACCGGATTTCGGCCCGTATATGAGAGAGCTGCAAAGACGCATAAAAATGAACTGGGAACCGCCAAAAGGAAACGAAAGTAAGAGAGTTGTACTTTTATTCAGAATAGGGCGCGATGGAAGACTCCTTTCCAACAAAGTTCTAAAATCATCAGGTCTTGCAGTTGCTGACAATGCGGCAAAAGCAGCAGTTGAACTAACCGCGCCGTTCAAGCCGCTTCCGCCGGAATACAAAGGCAGCAGTGTCGATATTCAGTTTACATTTGATTACAATGTCTTTGGCGCAACAAGTTATTACTAAGAAATATTATAGAAAAGAGGATTAAAACTATGGAATTACTTTTAAAAGCGATGATTGAAGATATCTGGATTGTTGCCCCGATTCTTCTGTGCTCCTTTTTGACGCTCGGCGTTGTTATCAACAGATTGTACTACTACAACAAAAACAAACGTGATGTCGTGCTTTTCATCCCAAAACTTCAAAAAGAACTGGCAAGAAACAACCTTGATTCTGCCCAGAATTTGAGCGTTCAGCTCGGCGGCATTGTCGGAGAGGTTTCTGAAGAAGCTGTAAGAATTTTTTCGGAACAAAAATCAGGATTTTCCCGCTCTTTTGATATTGCGGCAGCTCTTGCAACCAGAAAATTGGAAACTCACCTTACTATCCTCGGTACAATCGGCGGTGTTTGCCCGTTCTTAGGTTTGTTTGGTACTGTTGTAAGAATTCTTTATACATTCCAGGATTTGGCTTTGCAAGGAAACCAGTCAGCAGCTGTTGCGACGGGTATTGCGTCAGCGTTGATTGCTACTGCTTTAGGTCTTGGAGTGGCAATTGTTGCGGTTGTTTTCTACAACTACTTCCAATCTGTCGTTAAAAGATTTGAAGATGACTTCCAGTTGATTAAGCTGCTTTTCCTCAGCTTTGTTGATAACAACGACGAAGTCACCCTTGCAGGAACCCAGACCAACATTGCATTATAGAAAGCAAAAAAATGGCTATTAAAAAATCAAAAGGTTCATTATTTACTGAAATCAACATAACTCCGCTCACGGACATCTTTCTGGTGTTGCTGATTATCATGATGGTTATCGCTCCGACGTTTCAGTCTATTGATAACAACATAAAAGTGCCCGAAATCAATAGCGGAATAGCGGTTGAGCAAAAAAATGCAACTGTTTCGGTAACAAAAGACGGTTCGTTCTTTGTAAACGGAACAAAAGTTCAGCCGGAACAGATTGCTTCCGAGCTTACGAAGATTAAAGACGGCCTTGAAAAGAAAGAAGTCGTCGTAAAAGCTGACAAAGACGCTCGAAGCAAGGAAATAATGAAAGTCATGCAGGCAGCTCAGACTGCTGAATATGAAAAACTCATTGTTGCAGGTGAACCGTTGAGCAAAAAAGAACAAAATGCTCTTCAAAAGACCGAAAACAGTGAAGAAACTCAAAATAATGATGAATACAGAGGTACTCTTGGCGAGATTCCGTCCGAAGAGTAATCAACAGAGGTAAAAAACGTGGCTAGAGAACGTAACGAATTTAATGATATTAATATTACTCCGCTGACAGATATCTTTCTGGTTCTGTTAATCATTATGATGGTAATAGCGCCTTTGCTCGACCAGCAGGGATTAAACCTCGCTGTTCCTAACAATGTTGAGGTTGAAGATGTCAAAGACAGCAAGCTTATTTCTGTCACAGTAACAAATGATGACAAATACCTTATTGATGATTCAGAAGTTTCGACGGCACAGCTTATTCCTATAATAAAAGACAAGTCAAAAGAGCTTCCTGACGGGCTTTTAATCCTCGCCCAGCCTGAAGCATCGCATGGTGCGCTCGTGAAATTGATGGATGAAGCAAGAAATGCCGGTGTAACGAGCATATCTATTGCGGAATCATAACAATTTGCCTAAAAAAAGCCTTAAAAGTAAAATGAAACTATGGAAATGAAAAATTTATTAATCATTTTTATAGTTTCTTTTTTATGTGTCATATATTCTATAAACCACCTGAGTTTTAAGTATATTGACCATAGAATCGACAGGTACGTTATTGAGCAAAAATTCGATACGTATGACACAAACGTGATAAATCAGGCGCTTTCACAGCAAAATGTCAGATTGGCTGATGAAAATACCCGTCTTCTTGTGATTTTGACGGTTTCTTTTGCGGTGCTTGTGCTCATGCTTGCTGTTCAAAGCTGGGTGAAATACCTTTTTCTGATTTTTTTCATGCTGGCGTATTTTGCTGCGTACAAACTGCTTTTTGACCATTATATTTTTGTCAGTCTTGCAGGCCCTCTCGGAGCAATGATTTTTACTCCGTTTTTTGCCGGAACCTACCGCAGAATTTTCCTTGAACGTAAAAATAACAAAATAGAAAAAATTCTGGGCAAATATATTTCCAAAGACATAAAAAATAAAATCCTGAAAAACGATACTAATGCAGAACTTGGCGGAAAAAAGGCAGAAATTTCGATTATGTTTGCTGATATACGGGGATTTACTTCTCTTTCGGAAACTCATAGTGCGGAGGAGGTTTCCAGCCTGCTGAATGAGTATTTTTCCCTGATTGAGCCAATAATCAGCAAATACAACGGCGTAATCAACAAATTTATCGGGGATGCCGTGCTTGTAATCTTCGGTGAGCCGATTCAGGATAAAAACCATGCCAAAAACGCAGTTTTGTGCGCTTATGAACTGAACAAAAAGGTCAAAAGCATACAGGAAAAATGGATAAGCGAAGGAAAACCTAAAATTGACATCGGTATAGGTGTAAATACCGGAGAAGCCTTCGTCGGCAATGTTGGAACCACAGACAGGTTTGAATATACCGTGATTGGCGACGCTGTTAATATTGCGAGCAGAATAGAAGATTATAATAAAATTTATAAAACCCATATTCTAATCAGTCAGTTCACTTACGCAAAAATTTCTCATATTGTTGATGTAATAAAGATTCGCGAGGTTTCTATCAAGGGCAAGGCAAAAAAAATCAACATATATGAAGTTTTGAGAGTTACTGAACAATAAAAAAGCGCTTAATGCGCTTTTTTTAATCTGTAATGCTTCTTCTGCCGCCGGCTCCGCTGCCTTTATCGCTATTTGCTGCTGCAATGTCAGCATCATTGCCTGTATAGAACCTCGGGCCGGTTTTCTTGTTTCCGCTGCTGTTTCCGTTGCCATTTGCGGCGGTATTGTCGTTATTGCCGTTTCCTTTTCCTGTTTTGCCGCTTTGTTCGCCGTGGTCTGTTCTTTGTCCATTTCCAGCACCGTTTACGCCATTAACTGCACCGTTATTATTGCCATTGCTTCTGTCATTTGGGTTGACAGGTTGGTCTGTATTATTACTGTTAGCTGTTCTTTGGCTGTTTTCGCTGCCTGCTGCGCTTTCATCTGCGCCATTGTTATTTCCTTTGTCATCGGTGTCTTGGTTTTTAGCTACAGTGAGCTTTAATCCTGCATTAGGGTTGTTGTATAATCCATAGGGATTTCCATTTCCATACAAGCCGTTAATTCCTCCGAGGCCGCCCGGAATATTGCCAAGACCGGCACCGTTGAGCACTGCATAAGCGCCCTGAGTGCTGCCTGTGTATCCGATATCTCCGCTCCACATTGAATTTAATCCGTAATTCCAGACGCGCATGTCGTTGAAACCAACGCCGCCGCAGCCGTTGAACGCCCAGGCGTCCTGTCCGCCGAAAAATCCTCCGCCAAAGCCGAACAATCCGCCTAATGTAAACATTGAGGAGATTCCGCCCATAAATCCGTTCATAAATCCTTGCAGATTGCCCCAGAAATTGCCTTTTTTCTTTACACCTGCTGCTTGAGACTGCGGATTATTAAGTTCGTTTGCAACAAGCAAAATATCTTGTTGAGTGAACCCTGAGCCTGATAATTCGCTCGAAAGTTCATCGCCGTTTGCAAGTTTGCCGTCGCCGTTGTCTTTTATCGAAATGCTTTTGTCGCCTTTCGTAAGAAGCCAGCCGGTATCTGTGATTTTTACGTTAATCGTGCTCATCTCTGTCCTCAGAATTTTATCGCTTACTTATATAAAGGATATATATTCTGAAAAATTGCTTTTTATGAGCAAAATATTAAGAAATATTACAAAAATCTTGAAAATTAATCATCATTAAGCGAAAGAACAGCCATAAACGCCTCTTGTGGAACCTCTACGCGCCCTACTGCTTTCATACGCTTTTTACCTTTTTTCTGTTTTTCAAGCAGTTTGCGTTTACGCGAGATGTCGCCGCCGTAACATTTGTCCAAAACGCTTTTTCTAAGCGCTTTTATGTTCGTTCTTGCAATAATTCTTCCGCCGTAAGCCGCCTGAATCGGGACTTCGAACATCTGGCGCGGAATGATGTCTTTTAGCTTTGCAGTAAGCTTTTGACCGATATAAAATGCATTATCTTTATGCACAATTGCGCTCAGCGCGTCAACAACCTCTCCGGCAAGCATAATATCGAGTTTTACAAGGTCAGAACGCTTGTATTCTTTGAACTCGTAGTCCATGCTGGCATATCCTTTTGTTCTGGACTTTAATTGGTCGTAAAAATCAACAATAACTTCGCTCAACGGGATTTCGTATTCCAAATCCACGCGGATTTTATCAATATAGTGCATATTTATGAAAATACCGCGTTTTGACTGCGCCAAATCCATCAAAGTTCCCGTGTAATCGTTGGGAGCGATGATATTGACCTTTACATAAGGCTCTTCAATAAAATCTCTGTACTGTGCGGCAGGGAGATTTGCGGGATTGTCGATTTCGACCACTTCGCCGTTTGTTTTGTGGACTCTGTATACAACTGAAGGCGCTGTTGTGACGATTGAAAGGTCATATTCGCGCTCCAGTCTTTCCTGTGCAATCTCCATATGCAGCATTCCCAAAAATCCGCACCTGAAGCCGAAACCCAGCGCAGATGAGGTTTCAGGCTCGAACGTAATCGATGAATCATTGAGTTTAAGCTTTTCAAGCGCTTCTTTCAGGTCTTGATAATCGTCATTATCGACCGGATACATGCCGGAAAATACCATTGGCAGGGCTTCTTTGTACCCCGGGAGCGGTTCTGCAGCAGGCGTTTCTGCAAGTGTGACAGTGTCCCCCACAAAACGCGTTAATTCTTTTATAGAACCCGCCATATAACCTACATCACCGGTTTTCAGCTCCTGAACCGGAACGCGCTTAGGGTTTAAATAGCCGAGTTCAACGATTTCATACTCTTTTCCGGACGCCATGAACTTTACTTTGTCGCCAAGCTTTATGTTTCCGTCAATTACCTTGAAAAAGCATAAAGTTCCAAGGTATGGGTCATATGCGCTGTCAAAAACTAACGCTCTGAGCGGTTTATCGGAAGTATCCTGCGGCGGCGGTACAAAATTTACCACTGCTTCAAGAACTTTGTCTATCCCTTCGCCTGTTTTTGCGCTTACGGGGATTGCCATTGAGGCGTCAATGCCGAGAACTTCTTCAATTTCTTCTTTTACGCGCTCAACATCAGCTGACGGAAGGTCAATTTTGTTGATAACCGGAATGATTTCAAGATTTTGTTCGATTGCGAGGTAAACATTGGATAAAGTCTGCGCTTCAACGCCCTGAGTTGCGTCAACAATTAACAGCGCACCCTCGCAGGCCGCAAGTGAGCGCGAAACCTCGTAAGAAAAGTCCACATGACCTGGAGTATCAATGAGATTCAGGATATAATTCTTGCCGTCTTCGGCTTTGTAGTTCATTCTCGCCGCGTTAAGCTTGATTGTAATGCCCCGTTCACGCTCAATGTCCATTGTGTCCATTAGCTGGTCTTGCATGTCACGTTCAGCGATAGTTCCGGTGGCTTCAAGAAGCCTATCGGCAAGTGTGGATTTTCCGTGGTCAATATGCGCAATTATGCAAAAATTACGTACGTTATCAATTGTTTTCATAGGCAATAGTATAAAATAAACAGGGGTTTTTAATCAAGTTTGCGCATTTTGTTGCTTTTGCGCGCAATGTGCCGGAGTTTTCTTTTCCGTTCCGATTCCTCCGGCGGATTTTCGGGGAAAATTTGTTTTCTTATTTTGGCGACTGGCTTAAAAGTTTTGAAATGCCCACATTGCCCGTTGAATGCCCGGGGGAATCGGAACGGAAAAGGCAAATCTCAATTTTTCGCTTCAACCAGGGTTTATTCTTTACATCTTTACTAATTTTTATGTTTTTACGAAAATAACCATGTACGGAGACTACGAAAAGAGGTATCTATGAAAAAATCAATCAAAGATTTAGGCGATATCAAGGGCAAAAGAGCACTTGTGCGCGTAGATGTTAACGTTCCGATGGACGAAAACAAAAATGTTACTGACGATACAAGAATTCAGGCAATTCTGCCGACTGTAAAATTCTTGAAAGATAAAGGCGCAAAAATCATTCTGATGGCTCACCTTGGCAGACCCAAAGGCGAATGGAAAGTCGAAGAATTCTCTCTCGAGCCTGTTGCAAAACACCTTTCAAAAGTTTTGGGCGAAGATGTTCTTTTTGTTAAATCACCTGTCGGACAGGGCGCTGAAAAAGAGCTCGAAGCCTTAAAAGACGGTCAGGTCGCGCTTCTTGAAAACATCAGATTCTATAAAGCTGAAGAAGCAAAGGATGATGACATGACTTTTGCAAATGAACTTGCAAAACTCGGTGATTTCTATGTAAATGACGCTTTCGGCGCTGCTCACAGAAACCACACTTCAACAGCAAAACTCGCAAAAGTTTTAAAACCCGCAGTTTCAGGCTTATTGATGGAAAAAGAACTCAGATGCCTTTCTCAGGCGCTCGATAATCCTGTAAGACCTTTCACTGCTGTCGTTGGCGGTGCTAAAGTTTCTTCAAAAATTGGCGTTCTTGAAAACCTTATCGACAAAGTTGATAATCTGATTATCGGCGGCGGCATGGCTTATACTTTTGTTAAAGCTAACGGTGGCAAAATCGGGAATTCAATCTGCGAAGACGATCAGATGGATGTTGCAAAAGCTATTGAGAAAAAAGCTGCTGATAAAGGCGTTAAAATTATCATGGCGACTGATGTCCTCGTTACTGACGACTTCTCCGGCAACGGAACTAATAAAGTCGTTCCGGTAAACGAAATTCCTGACGGCTTTGAAGGCGTAGATGCGGGCCCTGAAACACAAAAAGCGTTCGCTGACGTTATTAAAAACTCAAAAACTATCCTCATGAACGGCCCTGTGGGTGCATTTGAAAACCCGGCTTTTGCAGAAGGTACAAAAGCTGTTCTGAAAGCAATTGTAGAAGCAACAAAAGACGGCGCTATTTCCGTTATTGGCGGCGGCGATTCGGTTTCTGCGGCTAAAAAATTCTGCAAAGCGGAAGATTTCACCCATGTATCTACCGGCGGCGGAGCTTCTCTCGAATTTATCGAAGGTAAAGTTCTTCCCGGCGTAGCTGCACTGGATGACTAATTAATATTTAAATTAATCCTGAAAAGCTCCCCAAAAGGGAGCTTTTTTAGGCTCAAAGGGTATATTTTATTTTGTGTATATTAATGTAAAAATGTTGCCTGTACATGTTAATGTTATTATGATAACATTAGTACACTAACGATATATCATGAAATATAGAGGTTTTACATGGATAAAAAGAAGCTGTGGATAGGTATAATTCTTGCGGTAATGATTGTTCCTATCGTGTTCAATAAAATTATGACTGTAATCGGCGCAAAAATGGCTGCAGAAGCGGCTAAAAGACCGCAAATCGTGCAGGTTGCAGAGGTTAAAGGCGAAGATATCTATCAGAAAACCGAATCTGTGGGCAGAATAGAAGCAAAATACTCTGTTGACGTCGTCGCACGTATAAACGGGTGGCTCCAGAAACGTTATTTTAAAGAGGGTGATTATGTCAAAAAAGGGCAAACGCTTTTTCTTATCCAGCCTAATGAATATGCAATTGCAGTCCAGCAGGCGCAGGCAACTGTAAATCAGAATCAGGCTGCACTTGTAAATTCTGAAAAAGAACTTAAACGTGCGCAGGAGCTCGTTAAAAACGATTTTGTAAGTAAATCATACTACGATCAGGCGCTGGCAACGCGCGACCAGAACAAAGCTGCACTCGAAGCAGCCAGGGCAAACCTTGCAAATGCAAAATTGAACCTCAGCTACACACGGATTGCCTCTCCTGTTGACGGAAAAATCGGTAAAATCCTTATTACAGAAGGGAACCTCGTCAATGCCCAGTCCGGAACACTTGCTAAAATCGTCAGCACCAGCCCGATTTACGGAATATTTACTTTAAAAAGTGAAGATTACCTGAAATTCAAAAAAGGCGATAATTCTGACAAAGATTTTTCAAACATGGATGTAAAAATTAAACTTTCTGACGGAAGCGAATACAAGGAAACCGGAAAACTTGAGTTTGTAAACAACGAAGTTGACCCGACCGCAGGAACTATTACTTTGAGAGCAACTTTTCAGAACAAAGACCATCTGCTTGTGCCTGGTGACTTTATCAACGTAACTGCAACCTCAAAAGCCCCGCACCACGTGCTGCTTGTGCCTCAGGTAGCTGTTTCTGACAGTACTGCGGGATATTATGTCTGGGTTATTGATAAAGACGGGCTTGCCCAGCAAAAAAGCATAAAAATCGGCAATGCAATCAACACGGACTGGGAAGTTCTTGAAGGATTGCAGGAGGGTGAAAAGGTTATTTCGACAGGCGTTCAAAAACTTCGCCCGGGTGTGCCTGTAAAAGTTGAAGAAACTCCCTCAACAGCTCAAAATTCACAAACTGAAAACAACAACAATGAGAAAGATAATAAATAATGACTGAACAGAACAACAACGGACAAAAAGATAAGAAAAACTTATATTTCTTTATCCAGAAGCCCAGATTTGCGATAGTAATTTCAATATTTATTACTTTGCTGGGTATAATCTCGATTATGGGGCTGCAGCTTGAGAAATATCCTGATATTACTCCCCCGCAGATTGCCGTGTCAGCGTCATACCCCGGTGCAAGTGCCGATGTTGTTGAATCCTCGGTCGCAGCTGTTGTTGAATCGCAGGTAAACGGCGTTGAGGATATGCTTTATATGATTTCGACCAGCTCGGATGAATCATACAAACTCCAGATTTATTTTAAAGTCGGTTCTGACCGAAATATCGACCTTGTAAACGTACAAAACCGTATTCAGCAGATTCAACCAAAGCTCCCCGAGGACGTTAAAAGGCTCGGTGTTACTGCTAAACAACAGGTAAGCGGCTCTGGTGTTTGTATTTTGAACGTAATTTCAGAAGACGGCTCATGGTCGCAGCTGGATTTGACAAACTACGCTTCTATCTTTATTAAAGATGAAATCGCCCGTCTTAACGGTGTGGGCGAGGTAAACGTGTTCGGTGCGGGCAATTACAGTATGAGAATCTGGCTCGATACCGAAAAAATGGCTAATCTTGGCGTTTCTGTAGCAGAAATTCAGGCTGCAATACAAACACAAAACATTCAGGTTTCAGCTGGCGCTCTCGGTCAGGAACCGGGGCCGGATAAACAAAAATTCCAGATAACTTTAAGAACAAAAGGCCGCTTACTTGAGCCTGAGGAATTTGAAAACATAATAATTCGTGCAAATCTTGACGGTTCAATTATCAGGATGAAAGATATCGGCAGGGTCGAGCTCGGTGCGGAATCTTATAATATTTACGGTGAAGTAAATGCGCATCCGGCTGCGCTGATGCAGATTGTACAGATTCCGGGAGCAAATGCCATTGAAATCGTTAACGAAGTAAAAGCAAAACTTCATGAAATTGAAAAAACTCTTCCTGATGGCTTAACTGTAAAAGTTATGCACGATGACACGCAGTTTATCCGTGAATCAATGTCAGAGGTTGTGCACACAATCATTGAAGCGTCAATAATCGTTATTGCGATTATCTTCATATTTCTGGGTGACCCGAGAGCCACTCTGGTTCCGCTTCTTGCGATTCCTGTGTCATTGATTGGTACTTTTTCGGTTTTGCCGCTTTTTGGCATGTCGATTAACCTCTTATCACTTTTTGCGATGGTGCTGGCGGTCGCCACTGTAGTCGATGACGCGATTGTTGTAATTGAAAACGTAAAAAGGCACCTTGAGGAGGGCAAAGACCCTATTGAAGCCACGCAGCTCACAATGGAAGAGGTAGGCGGCGCTCTGGTCGCAATGGCACTCGTTTTGATGGCGGTATTTGTGCCTATGGGCTTTGTTCCTGGCTTGTCAGGCTTAATGTATAAGCAGTTTGCGGTTTGTATTGCTGTTTCGATTGCACTTTCTGCGGTTTGTGCGCTTACTTTATCGCCTGCGTTGTGTTCAATTATTTTGAGAAAAGAAGACCCGAACCGAAAGCCCTCAAACAAGGCTTCGGCTGCTATTAAATTTGTTTTTGAAAAATTTAACGTTTATTTCAAAGAACTTACCGAGGTTTATATGAAATACGTTAAAGTTTTCGTCTATGATAAAAAATTAACGCTCAAAGTTTACGGCGGCTTTTTGATTCTGCTGTTAATTCTGTTCAAGGCCATCCCGTCAGGGTTTATTCCTGATGAAGATCAGGGCGTTTTGATGGCTCAAATTACGCTTCCCGCCGGTTCTTCAATAAGCAGAACTACTCAAGCCGCCCAGCAGATGGATAAAGCAATAAGAAACATCGATGGCGTAAGCAACAGGATTATGTTCGTCGGAATCGGCCCGTCAAACTCGGCTTTCATGGTTATTGAGCTGAAAGAATGGGGCGAACGTGAATTTAATATCTGGCAGAAGTTTGTCAGAATGATTCAGGGTAAAGAAACAGACCTTTCTATGAATGCAATTCTTGGTCGTGTAAGGCAGGCAATTGCGCCGATTCGAGATGCTCAGGTGGGTGTTTTCTCGCCTCCGGCTATTTCCGGTATGAGTATGCTGGGCGGTTTTGAGTTCCAAATGCTCTCAAAAGGCGAATATACACCTCAGGAAATGGAAACCTGGGCAAACAAACTGCTAATCGCAGCTAACCAGAACAAAGATTTGAACAATGTTTATACGACATATCAGGCGAACGTTCCGCAATATATTGTGGATGTTGACTACGAAAAAGCAATGTCGCAGGGTGTAAGCCTTTCTGACCTTTACGCTACGCTTTCGTCTACGCTTGGTACATATTACGTAAATGACTTCAATAAACTCGGTCGTGTATTCAGGGTTCAGCTGCAGGCAGAACAAAAATATAGACGTAAGGCGACTGATATTTCCGGTATTTACGTTAAAAACTCAAAAGGCATAATGACGCCAATTTCAACGATGGTTGATTTGAAACAGTCTGTAGGGGCAAACCAGATTACAAGGTACAACCAGTATAGAAACGTTCAGTTCAGCGGTCAGCCGGCAACGGGTAAAAGCTCCGGCGAGGCAATGAAAGCAATGGAAGAAGTTTCTGTAAAAACACTGCCAAATGATATTTCGTTTGAGTGGTCGGGTACTTCCAAGCAGGAACTTGAATCTTCCGGTCAGACAGGCTTTATTGTCGCAATGGCTTTGACGTTTGTATATCTGTTTCTTGTCGCGCTTTATGAAAGTTGGACAATTCCCATGGCGGTATTGCTGATTTGTCCTCTTGCCGCTGTTGGTGCACTTATTTTCCAACTTATGATGGGTCAGGCTTTCGATTTGTACTCACAGGTAGGTATGATTATGCTTATCGGTATGGCTGCAAAACAGGCAATCCTGATTGTAGAGTTTGCAAAGGTTCTTCATGAAGAAAACGGCAAAACTATCGAAGAGGCTGCAATTGAGGCAGCTCACATAAGGTTCAGGGCGATTATGATGACAGTTGTGGCGTTCGTTCTGGGTATTTTGCCGCTCGTTCTTGCTACGGGCGCAGGTGCACAGAGCCGTATTTCACTTGGTAGTACGGTTTTTGGCGGTATGGTTGCAGCAGGTACAATTGGTACGCTCCTGACGCCGGCTTTCTATGTAATTATCCAGTCTTTGGTTGACAAAGTAGAAAACAAACTTCATCACAAGAAAAATGAATAAAAATAATACATAATGTAGTTAAACTCTATCTATTATGAATAAGAGGAAGAAATGATAAAAAAACTAACAACATTAATAATGATAATATCACTGTTCTCGGCATATATGCCCGCTTCTGTAGCATATGATGTGAGAATTGCACAGGTGGATGAAGCTTTTTCACCTGCATCAAATGAACCGGCACTTGAAAAACAGGCAGAAGAGCTTCCTGCTGCTCAAAAAAAGGAAAAGAAGCAATTCAAATTATTTAATAAAAAGAAAAAAGCGGAAAGTACAGAACAAAAACCTAAAGAACGCAGCTTTAAAAACGCAACAAAATATGCGGAAGAATCTTACAAAAACCGTATAGAAGAAGAAAAAGCCGATAAAAAAGCCGCAAAAAAACATCCCAAAAAGAAAAAATCTGCTAAAAAAGATACTCAGGAAGTCGAGGTAAATCTAAACAGCGAAAATTCCGAGAATAATACAGAAACACAATCAACACAGCAGGTAATGACCGGCTCGGTTACTGCAAACAAAATCATATCTGTTGACGACTGCGTAAAATTAGCACTGGAAAACAATCCTTCTATCGTTTCGCAGATGATGAACAGGGATATTTACAAAAATAAAATTGCGCAGGCGTGGGCAAATTACTTTCCTACTATTAACCTTGGCGTTAGTGCATCAAAAAATGACATGCTGATGACGAACTTTAAGTTCCCGATGCAAAAATATACTCTCTGGAATGCGCCGAGTGCCGGTGTGAATTTGCTGTTGTTTGACTTTGGTAAAACATCTGCTTCCGCAGGTGTTGCAAAGAAAACTTTTGAGGCGTCGGAAGAAAATCTTCAGGCTAATATCAATGAAATTATCTACAACGTTAAAAATGCCTACTATTCTCTTCTGTATGCCGTTCAGCAAGTAGAGGTTCAGGAAGAAGCCGTTGCACAGTATGAAATTCACCTGAAACAGGCCGAGGCTTATTACCGTATCGGTTCAAAAGCAAAAATTGATGTAACTACTGCCCAGTACAACCTGAATAATGCAAAACTGGATTTGATTCAGGCTAAGAATACTGTTGATATGGCTTATGCAAATTTAAATAACGCAATGGGGCTTCCGGAATTTGCCGATTATGAAATAAAAGAAAAACTTACCTCCAGAAAATACGATATTATTTTTGACGATATAATCAAAACAGCATATGAGCAGCGTCCCCAACTTCTTGCAGCAAAGAAGAAAATGGAGGGGTCAAAGATTTTGATTAAAGCGTCAAAATATGCATTTTTACCTGATGTTACAGGATTTGGCAACTACACAAGGGGCGGAAAAACTCCAGGAACTGATTATGGCTACCAGATAGGCGCACAGGTTGCTTATCAAAACCTTAATTTGCTCCTGTTGAAACAGCAGGTCGATGAAGCCAAGCTTACGTACTTAAAGGATAAAGCGGACTATGAGGTTCAGCGCCAGAGCGTTTATCTTGAGGTAAAACAAGCGTACATCCAGTTTAAAAATGCACAGGAGTCGATTCCCGTTGCGCTTTCTTCAATGAACGAGGCAAAAGACCGCTATGACCTTGCTGCTGGAAGATACAGGGTCGGATTGGGTGATGCAGTTGAATTGAAAGACGCACAAAATACATATTTGAATGCGCAATTGGGCTATTATAACACGCTTACGCAGTATAATACATCCGCTGCTAACCTTGAAAGGGTTGTGGGCGCACCGATTATCCCTGTTGAGAACAATCTTTAATAAAGAGCTGTGCGCTTACCATTCCGAATGCCCATCTGCGAATTTTATGGCATTTCAATCCCTGTGCTTCTATTGCGCGAACTAGTTTTTCTGGTGATAAAAAGCTGTTTTTGGATAAAATTAAATATTCGTAGGATTCAGGTGATTTGCTGAATATTTTTGCTAAAATTACTGCAAGAATATCAAATATTTTGTTTACAATCTCATTGCCTTTAAACAGGTCGAGATGCAGGAAAAATCCGCCGTTTTTGAGCACTCTGGAGATTTCTGAGACAACTTTTTCATAGTTTTCGAAATTTCTCAGGCCGAAAGCCAGTGTGCAGCCATCGAGTGATGACGATTCAAAAGGCAAATTTGTACAATCGCCCTCAATGAACCCGATATTGTCTGATTTGTGCTTTGTTTTGGCTATCTGCAGCATATTAGGTGAAAAATCCAGCGCAAAAACTTTATCAACATTTTTATTTGAGGCGAGGATGCCTGCAATATCCCCGGTTCCGCAGCACAAATCAGCTATTCGGGCGCCTTTTTTTATTTTTATAAGCCTGGCGCTTTTTTGTTTGATTATTTTCTGAACACCCAGTGACATTGCGAAATTCATAAAATCGTAGCGCGAAGCCAGATTATTGAACATATTTTTAATTTTTTCGGGATTTTTATCAATCATTTTATTATCAAAACCGCTGCTAAGAGCAAATTATAGACCATTGAGACGTTTCTTGCAAGTTTGAAGATGTTCATAAAATCGCTTTCTTTATGCTCTGTTGTTTTTATGTAGTTTTTTAGCAGCGAAAATGCCCTTAAATAATACAATATCACAGGAATCACGATAATTCCCGCACAAATCGGGAGTATATTTTTGATTATAAGCACAAGGTGAATTAAAACCGCAATGAATCCGATAAGCGAAAACAGGTTGAGCGCCCTTTCTTTTGAGCCAAGCCGCACGCAAAGCGTTTTTTTGCAATTCAGGCTGTCAAAGTCATAATCCATCAGGGAATGGGCGTACAGGAGGTTCATTATTAACAAAGAAACCGGCACGGAAAGCAAAAGAAGCTTAAATGCAACAACACCGGTCATTACAACGCTTATGCCCGAGAACAAAAGCACGCCGTAAGTCAACGCAACAGCGGCTTCTCCGAGTGCATAGTGATTCAGCCGCGGGTAGAGCAGGATTATTATACCAGCAATCGCAGCGATAATCAAAACTTTTACGTCGGTGAGCAAAAACAAATAAAAACCGGTCGCAGCCGCAATGAAAAAGTAAATTCCGCAGGCAATGCTGATAAATTTAAGCGTAAAGTGACCTTTGTCCAGATACTCTGTTTTGCATTTTTGTTTTGGCACTTTGAATATTGTGTCAATGCAGTCATCAAGGAGATTTGCACCCAGATGTGCAAATGTTACGCCAATAAGTGCGATAAGTCCGTTGATATAGTCTCCGCCATATCCTATGCAATAAACAAAACACACAAGCCAGCTTGTAAAGCTTGTTGGTAGCGAATATCCGCGCGATACGGTGTAGAAAAAGTATGTGATTTTTTTCTGCATATTATGATTATAGCTGAAAATTCATTTATTGATGTGCCTAATTTCTTTTAGTTTTTTTAGAGATGCTTTAATGTCATTAAATGGTAATTCTTTAATTGTATCATCATCCAAGTCCCACCATTTTAATTTTAGTAGTTCTGATATAGTTTCTTCATCAAAACGATAACGAATAATTTTTGCTGGCACACCACCTACAATTGCATAAGGGGGAACATCTTTAGTCACAACTGCTCCAGCACCGATAATAGCCCCATCACCGATTGTTATCCCGTCTAAAATGGTGACATCACAGCCAATCCACACGTCATTACCTACTTTGACAGGATAAACGTAATTCCAGGTCAGAATTTTATTATCATCAAGTAAAATTTCGTATAAATCTGGTCTTTTTGAATAGGGAAAAATGTGTGTTGTAAGCCAATCAGTTGGATGATGTGTAGTCCCTATATTTACATCCCAAGAAATTGAACAAAACGCTCCTATTGTTGTTTTAGGCGAGAAGATTCTTACAGGTGTTCCAAGATAGGTATTTTTACCTATCTTGATACCTGCAAATCGCTTGTCTGTAGCGGGTTTTGCGGGGGGGGGGGGGGTTTTTAAAAATTTTTATTGTGAAAAATATTAGCAAATTTCTAAGCCGTTTTCTAACATCCTTTATAAAAATAAAAGATGTTAGAATTCTGACAACAAGATTGTGTAAATTTATGAGTATTTTTTTCATTTTAGCCTTGCAATAATTTGTTTCTGACATATCTTCGGGTTTCTCTGCTTGGAATCAGAGATGAAATCACATGGGCGAAGAATTTTTTGCTAGGTTTTACTTTGGTTTTTTTTTCTTCTTTTTCTTTTTCACAACAACAGCGATTTTCTAAATAAAAATCTCTTGCCGGATGTTCAGAATCACCTGCAAAATTGTAAACCCTAGGGTCGTGAAGAATTGGGTTTTTAAGTATTTCCAAATATTCACAGTGGTATGGATGCAATGGATTGAGAATGTCTTTGAACCAATATTCCTTGTCTGTCATTCTTCCCCATTGATAAACAGGCCTTAACAATATTCTATCAGCACCGAATTCATTTAAGCTTCTCTCGCAAAAAGAGGGCAATTCCCTGAAATTTTTGTCCTGGGTTACAAATGCTATTTGGAAAAAGTTTACGTGTTCTTTTTCTCTTAAACTTTTAATAAAATGCAGATTTTTAATTAATTTTTTCAGGTTTCCTCCTCTACTAATCTGATTGTAGATGAATTCGTCGTAGCTGTTCGCAGTAAGTGTGATAGTGATTTTGTATTTTTTTAGATGTTCAATTTTTTTCCAGTGTTCTTCATCAAAAAATACACCGTTAGTTTCTAAGGTTAATTCAAAATCATCTCTTTCCGGTTTCAATTGCGATATAAGATTCAACATGTAAGGAGAAGCAAAAGGATCTCCCATACCACTAGCTGAAAGTTTTTGAGTTTTATTAATATATGGAAGAATTTCTTTTTCAATTGTTTTCATTTTTACTTCATAATCTTGGGGCGGTATGTAAACTGAACTTCTACATGTCGGGCAGGACTGGTTGCAGACAAAATCGTAGGCAAGGTTAATGAATTTTGGGGTTCCGGATTCTTCGACAAACTTATCAATTTCTTCCTGGGGTCTGTCTTCAAATTCATTTCTTTGCATCATTGGGCAGGCTTCAAAACGACAATATTTAAATGAACCGTCAAGTATTGAATTCCTTAACTCTTGCATTTTGGGTGATTTAAGTAAATCCTCAAGTTTATCACCTTCTCCATTTTCATTGTATAGATATCCAACCTGGCATAAATCGGGATACATCCAAGGACATGGAGTAATATTTCCGTTGTCACATCCTACATATATCTGTTCAAAAGGCATTTTGCAAAATTTCATTTATTTCCTCACTTTCTTCATTATGATAACTCCAAATAATTTGTAATATTTTTTATGGTGCTTTGTTTGGATTTCAAAAAATGGAAATAATCCGAAAAGATAAAATTTTTCTTTGGACTCTTTTTCTCGAGATGCTAGGTCTCTTTGTTCATTGATGTATATGCATTCATTAATGTCTTGATTCTTAAACATATCTTTTAGCGAATATAAATATAATGAATTAAATGACGGATAATATACAAATAACTTTTTGCCTAGACTAAAAATCAAATCACAAAAACCGCTTCTCAAAGAATGTACGGAATGACATTTTAAAGCTAAAGCAACACAATCTTCTGCGCTTAATTCTATGTAGTGAGTATTTAAAAGAGTGTGCTCTTCGTCTATAACATTGGATACAGGAATAAGTCCTGCTTGTATGGCCTCGTTTACTTTAGTATTCCAAAATTCCGCGGGTAATGCGTTCATTGATGTTGCTTCTGGAGAAAATATTACCATTTTCTCGAGTGGGCCAATTTTATTACATTTTTTTAACAGTTCGTCAGTTATTTCAGGGTATTTGTGTGGAAGCTCCATTTTTTCATCAATATCAATACCAAGGAAATTTTTGAACCAAGGGATGAATTTAGTAGTTGAATTTTGATAAAATACCGGTTTGAAAAATGCATTTAATTCGGAATGGAATGCAGGATGAGCAACAAATATTTTTCCCGCTTCAGGCTTTCTGCATTGGTCACTTAATGCTTTTAAATCAGTATCTTTAAAGTCCGCTATAATATAATTTGCTAATTCATACATTTTTGCTATAAATTTATGTTTTTCTGAAAGAATCAATATTACCTCACTATTGAGTTTCTTTTTGAGGCTATGTAAAAAACCACAAGTTAACATTGTGTCACCTAGACCGGCGCAGCATAAATAATAATATTTGTCATTTTCTGTAATAATTTCTTCAAGTTTTTTCATTATAAATCCTTATCAATTTGAAACTGAAAATCCAACTTTTGGTCACGCTGTTTACACACTGCATAAGCGCATTTTAAACCAGATGGCTTGTCATCATTAATCAAAATGCGTTCACCCGACGGTAAATTAAAAATTATAAAATCATATTTTACATTATACTCTGCTAAAAAATCCTCTAAATCTTTTTTGCATTCCTCCTTTCTGGCAGTAAGAAGAATTACTTTGTCTTGCTGGGGGATTTTTTCAAAAAAGTCTATCACTCCATCAAGTAGTTCGTCTTTGCCTTCAAGATATCCGTTATGTTTGACTAATGTTCCATCGACATCAATAAGCCAAGTTTTTGGAAGTTTTGAAAGATGTATCATTTTACAACAATCCTCCAATTTGAATTATACCATTATAAAATGCACCACAAATAGAGTCATAATCTTCCCAAGCATATGTAGTCAATGAAAGCCAGATTACGCTGTGGAGTATTTTGATTTTATTTTTATCTACATTTTTTATATTATCAAAGAAAAACTCTTCCATATCTTCCCAACCATTTGTTTTTATAGCTAGTTCGACTTCGTTATTTTTTATGTCAAGAGTAAATTTCTTTCTATTGAATTGGTCATAATTCCCTTTAATTGAGTAATAAAGTTTTGCCCAGTCATAATCTATGTCACCAAATAGTTTGCTTGTTCCGAAGTAACCTCTGGGATCAATCAGTATCGTTTTCATATTAAATGTGTCAAACATAAGATTTGAGAATGTGCAGTCACCGTGGATAAGATAAAATTTCGAAGGGAAAAGATTTCTTAGTATGCTAACAAATTTTTCTTTATCGAAAAACACATTTTTATAGTAATGGTTGTTAATTTTAATAAATTCTTTATTTGCAAATGGTACCAGGGTCTTAATTTTTTCCAGTCTCTCAAATGTTTTTGTTATGTAGGTTAATTCAGAATCCTTGTCATTTGCGTCAATGGATGGTACAAGGTTATGAAGTTTTCCCAGTGCATTGATAATATTGAGAAGAATTTCCTCTTTTTGGGTTTTTGTGAGGCAATCATATTCGTAGATATTTTTTCCCTGGACTTTTTTCATTTTCAAAGGTTCATATGCATATATTTCAGGTATAAATTCAAACCCTTGTTCTTTTACAAATTTGTACCAGTTTCTCTCATCAATAGCTATTTTTTTACCTTGTTCGTTTATGCCGTCTTTTATCACTATATCGCCTATAAATTTTATTGAATTAAATGGGCGCCATCTTCTTATATCGTTATTGTTTTCTGAATAAGAAAGAAGAGTACCTATTTCTTTGGTTCCTGTTAAATCAATACATTTGAAACGAAATTCTTTAGATTTTAACCATGGTACAAACGCGCCTTCATTTGGAAGCTCCGCGAGTTGTGACTTGTTTTTAAATATAAAAAGCCCTGCAACTCCGTCTTTTTTCGAAGGTTCTTTTATGAATTCATTTCCTTTATAAGACCATCTGCATTCAAAATCTTTAGATATTCCCAGGTAATTTTCGTCATCAGTAGGAACTTTAAAATTAGGGCTCAAAATTAAATCGCACCATAAAATCGTAACCTTTTCATCAGGTGCAAAATTATTTAATGCATTGTTGATTCCTGATACAGTTCCTTTTTTATTGGTTTTGATGATTTTATATTTGTATTCCTCCGCGAACGCCTTTAAATACTTTTCAAGTACTTCGGTTTTATAGTCTGCAATTATGTAAAATTCTGCTTCCGGAAATTGTTTCAGTGTATAAAATATTATCGGCAAATTATTAACAGGTACAAGACATTTAGGTCTGTTACGTGTCAAACCTTCTAATCTCGTACCTTTTCCGCCTGCTTGTATAATAATTTTCATTATTTATTTGCTCCTTTCATCCTGTTTTTCATACAGTGCATAGGATTTGAATATATCAGCTTCCAAATTTTTGACAATATACTTTTCTTTTTGCTCGTTTGTCCCATTGTATTGAGAAATAGAGGCTCTTTCCCGCTATAAGAATAATACAGTTCAAGTCTATGGTTAATCTGTGTTCTGTATTCTTGAAAAATTTTTTCAGCAATTATGAAATCAGTTTCTTTATTGAAGTCACAAATCAATGGCAATTCCTGATTTAGGACTTCAAACGGCGATTTCTGCGAGTGCACACCTTTACCGGTTTTTTGATATACACTCATTATTTTATCTATATAGTAAAATGGCGCTTTTA
>OGOC01001162.1_pt1 | contig 22154 bp, 15 predicted proteins | sample 1552561 | NCBI WGS metagenome assembly OGOC01 (sample SAMEA2580148, study PRJEB22360) | human gut metagenome | biome: human gut; feature: human-associated habitat; material: faeces | place: Denmark | collected 2008/2010
TCATTTGCATATGCATTTACAAAAATTTAAGTGTTTCGCAATTACCTATGATATTATGAATTTTGCAAATAAGGATGATGTTCTGACCTGTTTAATCCATTTGGGTTACCTCGGATATAATGAAAATAACCATACTGCATTTGTGCCGAATGAAGAAGTACGTCAGGAACTTATGGTTGCTGTGGAAAGCAAAAGGTGGGAAGAATTTATGGCATTTTGGAAAGAATCAGACCAGCTGCTTGAAGATACTATGGAAATGAATGAGGATGCGGTGGCCCAGCCGTCGGATTAATTCATCTTTCAGGGAATACTCCAGCAGACGGTATACAAGTACCGGAATATCAGAACCAAGATTTCCGCGGCCCTGTGCATCATATTGCAGATAATCCTCAAAAGGGACAGCTTTCTTATTTGCCATAAATATATTTTCGCTCATTATATATATACTACCTTTCTGTGCAATCACTGATGGAACATTACAAAACGCAGGATAATGCCGAATTTTGTAATTACCTGTCATCATATATGAACATAGTACCATCCGTGTTGATTATTTGCAACTTTGAGGTGCAAAATTGCGAAAACTGACAGGGAAGCATTAATGCTTCCCTGCAATTTCGATTATCATCTGGTGAATGTCATTTTTTTCTTTTCCGGTTGCAATGGCGAGTTCGTCATACAGACGTGTTTCCATTATTCTAAAATACTGTTCATCCGTTGTATTATTCGGTTTCTTATTTTTTTCCCTGTTGACTCTTTTGGTATGAAGCTGCTTTATAATCCCAAGAAGTTCATCCGGCTTTCCGTTTTTCAAAATAGCTTTATACTGTTGTTCTCTGGTTTTCTCATTTTCAATATGGATTTCAGGAATAGAATGGAAATTCTCAAGAATATTCAGGGCATCCTCTCTGCTCATGATATTTCGTATCAGTCCTTCCGCATTTTCTGCTGGAAGATAAATTTTTTCGGAAACATTTATTTTTGTGTTTTTCCTCCTTTCGTAAATTTGCTTTCTGAGTCTTTGCTTATCTCGGGTTTGCGTGCATTTTCAATATCAATTTTCTTTATAGCTGCAAGGGTTCAAGTGGTAAGCGGAGCTTTGCGAGCATTAAGGAACGTCCCTTGCAACTATAAAGAAAATTGGTATAATGCACATCTGCAAATACGAATAAGCAAAGATTCTGAAAACAAATTTCGAAGGTGGATACCAAAAACTTTCGGTTGGAGAAAAAAGGGGTTCCCTTGGGGAACCGCTCGAAAAAGGGATTTTATTTTACTTATGTTCCCCGGGAATATAAGTTACATTTTTACATAAAAAAAGCAGCTATCCGCTAAGGATAGCTACCTACTCTTTATAGTCATCTATATCTCCAATTCTTCATCTATCTCTTTTGATTCTGGAGATAAGTCATCATATTGTTCTGGTTGATATCTGGCATTTTCATATTCATTAGATGGAACATACAATCGTTTACACTCAAGAATTCCATCGATTTGCTGATCAACTAATTTATTTAATTTCTGCAGACGTTCTTCTGGAAGATTAAATTCGTCATTTCTCTGGAATTCAAACCCTCTCAAATTTTTCAGATCATTTCGTATTTCAGGAGTTAATAATACATGAGCGATCTCATTGAAATCTTCTCCAATCTGTGTTGGTCTTGATGCTAAATATACATCCAGATTTTCAAAATCTTCCTGTTCTGCATATGGTAACAAAGCTTGATTATGATCAAACATTGGAGCCATTCTTTTTATCTGCATTGTATCATTATCTACCATAAATCCATAATTGCCCATATGACGATCCGTATTCAAAATCAAAGCATCTAATACAATCATTCGTCGAAAATCATCTTCACATCCATGCTGTTCAAATTTTTCTAATATTTCTTTTACTGAAACAATTTTTCCAAAAAATTTTGTAATTGGAACATACCCTTCCTGCTCCGATGTAAACAACCTACATTTCGATGCTATTTTATTATGATATTTCTCAACACTATATTCTACTGCATCTCTGCATATTATCCTGGCAATCTGAGATGAATACATTTCTGAATAAGGCTCTAATCCAGCATTTCTTGCTCCCTCGCTTCCTCTCTTTAACAGATAGATTCCATCATCTTCTTTTACCCAACATTTTGCAAAACTACCTGACGTACCAAATTCCGGTGAAGTGGTCGTAAACTCTTTTCCATAAAGCCCACCTTCAAATGCTATCTTCGCAATCGTTTCATCAAATTGATTTTCATACAGAGAAACATTTTTCCACTGTAATTTACTATCTACAGTTTTAATCCAAAATGTATCATTTAATGAAAGGGCATGTGTCACTCTGATAAATCCATCCAGATTATAACAACCACACATTCTTAACAAGTCTGCAATATACTGGCGATGTTTTGGAGCCTGTCTCTGACTGATCCACTGTCCTATTCCATCATATCCATATGGTCGTATTTCTTCATAGGATTCTTCTTCTTTAAAACTCACACCAAGAGGGGAATTATCGCAAGTAAATCTTAATATCCGATCATCTTTATTCATTAGATAAAATTCATTTTCTAAAAACATGTCTATTTTCCTCTCTAATTCCTGTCTTTATTACTTATCTATGTGCTTTTATTATATCATCGTAATTCCCACATATAAACCACTTCTTACTTTTAAGGATATACTTAAAAGTCTTCTTATAACTGTTTATGTGGAATCGATCTAAAATTTCTACAACTCCCTTATAATAAACACAATAATTTTCTCTATTACACTGGTCAATTTCTGTTCTTGCTCCAGCAATTGTCATTTCTCTTAATCTAAATTCTTTTATCTTACCATTATTATCTAAAATCTGTAATCTTACGTCTGGAATTTCTCCAACTATGTTTACCCTCTTTGTTTTTTCTAATTCTTTTACATCTAACATATCATCACCTCATACTGGTATTATACAAGAACATATGTTCTGTGTAAAGGAAATAATATTAATATAAAATTCGTACCAGTTATCTTTTACTCCATCCTTCATATTTAAGTTGATATTAATATAGGAAGGAGGTTTTGGAGATGTTTAAAGCAATAAAAAAATGGTTAATCCGACTACTTATTAAGCAATTAATAAAAAACTTTTTGAAATTTTTTGTCATTTGCTTATTGATTAACATAATCTCATTATTTTTCTAGTATATCATTGCCTGTAAAAGCATAATTATGCTACAATTATGTTATATAGAAAGGAGTTGAATCATATGCCACTAATTATGCCTATCAGAGATTTAAGAAATACTAGTGAAATATCAGAACTTGCTCATAAACAACAAGAACCCATTTTTATCACAAAAAATGGCTACAGTGATTTAGTAGTTATGAGCAGCGAATTATACGATCAATTTATAAAAACAAATCGTATTGATCAGATAATTTATGAATCAGAAAAGGAAATGAACGAAGGTGCAAAGTCTATAGACCTCGATGATGCATTTAAAAAGTTAAGCAAAAAATATTATGAAGAAATATAAAATACAATTAAACGCACGTGCATATCGAGATTTAGAAGAAATATTTGAATATATCGCAAATGATCTCCAATCTCCAGAATATGCCAAAGGGCAAACGGATCGGCTATGGAAATCACTTAAAACACTAGAAATATTTCCATCCTCTCATCAAGAAAGGCTTGTTGGAAATTATGCAGGAAAAGGATACCGTCAATTACTAATTGATAATTACTTGGCCATTTTTAAAATTGATGAGCAGAGAAAAATCGTAAAAATTATTACTATCCAATATCAAGGAAGAAATTTATAAAATTTCATCTTTCTAACCCAAACCATAATAATAAGATGTAACTGTCAAGTAAAACTCAAAAGGAGAACCTTCTGTATTTGTTATACAGAAGGTTCTCCTTTTTGGATAAATCTGTTTTTATCATTATATTAAATTCTTCAAATATGGTTTAACAGCCTTTGTTATTTGAGTTGTTAGTCCTTCTTCTGGATCATATGTAACCATTTCAAATATTGAAACAATTTTAAATCCTGTTTTTTTATGTTCCTTTTCAATTATTTCAATCTGACTTCTTATAATGTCATCTATAATTTTTTCCATCATCTCATCTAAATCATCTTCCTCCACTTGTAAAATAGCTAGCAGCTTCTTCTTTTCTAAAAGAATAGATTCTGCATTCTCTGAAATCACATGATTTATCAATTCCGAAAATACCTTTAATCCATCTGCATTTTCCAAAATATGACCTAGCAGCGTAATTTCCTCCGTTGTTTCTTCTGTTAATCCCTTTGTTATCTGTATTTCGACTTTTTCCATAAAATTGACTCCTTCCTGTTTATTTTATTATATTTTATCATGAGTACTCTGAAAAACCTAAAAAATATAAGAACTTTTTTATCATTGAAAAAAATAACTCATTCAATATTGCAGTTACTTGTAATCGCAAGCAAAATAAATATAATATAATGCATTTAGTCAAAATGAAATGAATAGTCTGTAAGGACCAAAAACGAAAAACCAGAGATTATACAGTCTGTATTAATTATTGCCATTCTGAATTATACGAATAAAAAATAGTCGTCCTGTCCCCTAGAAAGAATAGAACGACTATTTAAGTAATATGTTCGCCGGGGCGGATGGGTTTGCTCCATCGTGCCGACTTCCTTATTAAGTATATTATAATCAAGATTATTTGATTTTTCAATACTTCTTCCACTTTCTTTGGATCGATCCCTGCCATCTCAAACACATTAACATGTGTTGAGTTGGGGCTTGGGTCTAACTTTATTATTTCTCCACCAAGCTCAAAGAACTTTTCAACTGGGATTCCTCGACTGATTACTGATTTTACAATTTCTTTATTAATCTCTTCATCTTGGTTTTTCTTCACATCTTTCTCCTTTTCTTTCTGTAATACACGAACAATCCACCCATGATCAGGATCATTCCGCTTACTAATGGTAGTTAAAAATCACCAGATAATATTTAAAAATAGCTCCAATGACTAATTGAGTCATCAGAGCTATTCCTGTAACTTTATCGTATGTTTACCGTACAAACAAACTTCTTCTTATCAACTACAACCGTCACTTTTGTTTTTCCCTTTTTTACTGCTGTGATCTTTCCGGATTTTGTTACTTTTGCTGTCTTTTTGTTGGAAGATTTATATTTCGCCTTATCCGTACATGTGATCGGTTCGATCATCGGTTTTAGCTGGTAAGTCTGTTTTTTCTTTAGCTTGATCGTCTTTGGCACGTTCTTGATCTTGCTGCAAGTCACTGCTTTTTTCTGTACACTGACTTTGATCTGCTTTGTAAGTCCACTAGCCAGTTTGATCGTGATCGTTGCTTTGCCTGTCTTTGATCCTGCTTTAATCTTGCATGTGCCATTTTGATTTCCTGTCACGGTTACGATTTTTTTATTACTGCTTGTCCAGGATGTTATGTAGTCGCCTTTGGCTAATCCTGTGACGGTAAACTTTTTTGTGGTCTGTTTCTTTTTTAGTTTTAGTGATGTAGCGTTCGTGCTGATCGTTGGTCTTAGCTTTTCTCCATAGGTCGTGATCTCTTCTTTACCACACGTGCTGCAGGTACGCTTCTGTTCTGCTTTGGAAGATACCGTTGCTTCTTTTGTTATGGTCCATGCCCCGTAGCTGTGTCCGATGCCTTTGATCGGTTCGCTCTTTGTTGTATGGCAGATATCGCAGGTATAGGTTCTTACACCATCCTGTTCACATGTCGCTGGTATCTCTGTGATCGTCCAGTCGTGATCTGTCTTTGCGATCATTTTTCCCACTGCAAGTTTCTTACCACATGTAACGCAGTATGTGTCTCCCGTGTAGCCTTCTTCTTTGCACGTTGCTACCTTTTTATCTCGGATCTCTGTCTTTGTATGTCCAGTTGGTGCTATCGTCTCTTCTTTTGACTTTTTGCACGTCTTACATATGTATACTTCAATACCTTCTGATTCGCATGTAGCCGCTTTTTTAACCGTTCCATTGTTCCAGTTATGTCCCGTTGGATTGATCACATTTCCTGCCTTTATGACCTGCTTACAATCCTCACAGAAGGTATCTCCACTGTTACCTTCTTCTTCACAAGAAGCTTCTTTTTGATTAATCAGTCTTGTATGCTGATGTCCTGTTGCTTTGATGGTCTCTGTGTAGGATTCGTTGCAGTCTTCATCGGTACAGTGATGGATCTTTTCACCTGGTTCGGTACAAGTTGGTTCTTTTGTGATAGTTCCATCATCCCAGTGATGTCCTTTTAACATCGGGATCGTCTCTGTTCTGGTCTTATGACATGTTTTACATGTATAGGTCTTAATCCCTGTTGCTGTCTGTGTTGGCTCTTTTGTGATCTCTCCGTCATCCCATGTGTGTCCCGTTGCGGCAATGTCATGTCCTAACTGGATGATCAGGCGGCAGTCTTCACAATACAGATCTCCGGAATAACCTTTTTCCTCGCACGTAGCTTTTTTCTGATCGATGATCTTTGTATGTTGATGCCCTGTCGGGTCGATCACATCAATCTCATATTCATTACAACGTTTACAGATACGTTTTTTCGTTCCGTATTTTGTGCAGGTTGGTTCTTTGGTAACCTTCCATTCCCCGTAGTCGTGTCCTAATGGATCACTGATCTGTGTTTCTTTTGTTTCTCCGCAGACGCTGCATTTTTCAACTTCCAGTTCGCCTTTTTCGCATGTTGCCAGGATGTTGTCTTGTTTTACCCAGGTATGGGATGTTTTGGCGATCGTTTTACCGGAGGAGAGCTTCTTGTTACATACGCTGCAGTAAGTATCTCCGGTGTATCCTGTGGTGCTGCATGTTGCTTCTTTCTTGTTGCGGATCTCTGGTTTATGTCCTGTGGCTTGGATAGTATGATTTTCGAAGTAGCCGCATGTTTTGCATGTGCGACGGTAAGTTCCGTTAGATGTGCATGTTGCATCTTTGGTTATTTTGATCTCCCAATTATGGCCAGTGGCTTTGACTGATTCTGTTTTGGTTTGGTGGCAGACAGTGCAGGTGTATTGTTGTTCACCGGCGGTTAGGCAGGTTGGGGCTTTGGTGATCTCGCCGGGTTGCCATTTGTGGCCGCCTAGGGATGGTTTGGTTTGTACTTCTTTGGCATCTTTGCAACGGGTACAGAGGTATGTTGTGATCTCTGGATGGGTACAGTCTTGTTTTTGGGTGACTGTTCCATTGGAATAATCGTAGTTGTGACCTTTTGGTTGCTGATTGTAATCCCTGTAACGATAGATACATCCTGGATTCGTACAATAATATCCCATATATCCATATTCTTCACATGTTGCTTGTGCTTGACTTGTTTTAACTAATGTATGATTTCCTTTACATATTGAATGTTCTTTGCTCCAATCATCTTTTGAGATATTGGAATATGTGCTTTCAATATCATTATTTTTTGGTGTAACACTTAATTTGAACATTGTATCTTGTCCTACCAGAAATTCATCAACTGCCTCACCATTTTTATCAAGTGAAACACTAGTACAATCAGTGTAATAGAATGTTCCATCAATCTGTACCAGATTCCAGGCATGTTGCAATCCGCTTCCTTTTGCTGGTCCTTCTTCAAATAGTGTCAGTAATCCTGCAGAACTTGCCATATAGTGAAATAAATTTGCAAATCCATCACAAACAGCATATCCGTCTAGAACACTTGTCATATCGTGAGCATTTTTTCTTTCACAGCTTCCTGGATCTTTTGTATATTCTCTATCATATTTTACGTTTTTCCCAATCCATTCACGAATCGCTTTGCATTTTTCATAATCAGATTTCCCATTTAAATCAAGACTTTCCATTACTTCTTTTAACTTTGTTACAGTCTGAAAATATCTTTCATTTGACACTGTATAAGAAACATTAGAGTAATAAAATACTCCTTTATAAGATTTTGTATCTTCATCATATGCAATATTACCGTCATTATTGTTTTCAAGATTTCCTCTTATAACAAAAAATTGTCTTAATCCCTGTCCTTCATCCGGATTCCCTGTTTCCTTATATGTCTCTTTTTGTACTGCATCATTAAATGGATTGGCTCCATTATCTCCATCAATATCTGAAACCCTTTGATCCGCCTTAATCTCAACTGGTATACTGATCGAATATTTATCAAGTTTTCGTTCAATTACAATCTTTTTGGTAATTTCAGCAATTCCTTTGATTGCATCCTTATAGTTATCGTAAACCTGCGTTGTATCTGACGTACAGATGTAATCCGTCGATCCTGATGCATAGGTCCGTAACCGATATTCAAAACCCTCTGCTGATGACTTAATCACCGCTTCTTCTGCGTGAACTCTAATCGTACTATTCCAGGTAAAAACACTAGTTATACTCAAAATCACACTCAGAAATAAGGCAATGCCCTGTTTCCATTTTCCCATAAAAAATAAACTCCTTCCCTTTTTATTTTTATTCCCCATATGTACTTATATTTTAACATACATGTTTTAAAATATCTAATGGAATCCAAGGTTTTTATGGACAATTTCGTTGTATTTTTTTAATTTATCTGATACAATATTGATTGAAATTACAACTGTTGTTAAAAATAAAGATCTCAGAAGTCCGATAATCTTCTGAGATCTTTATTATCATTACAATATAAAAAAAGCAAATATACTATACTTATCTGAAAAGTTGTCAGGGTATGAATTGAATTACCTCTATTTCCGATCCTTATGGAAAGGAGGTCGTTTCTTATGACTACATATGAAGAATTGACTTTGATTGTAAACATAGCTTTATTAATTGTAGCAATATTGACATATGCATATAAGAAATAGCACCCCTACTCTGACAAAGTAAGGTGCTATTTCCATAATCTTATTTTGCCGGAAACGGATAGACTTCATCTATCGTGACGACTTCCTTGTTAAGTATATTATAATGAAAATCTTTGTATTTTTCAATTCCTTTTCTGTTACTGGAAAGGTAGCAACAACACTTTAAAATGATTGAAAAAACAATATCTTGATTTATGTATACTTTTATCAATATTTATGAATACTTGAAATGTCAGGTAGCATATGATATAATGCATCTAGACAAACGAAATTAATGTTCAACTGAGCAAACGAAAAACCCATGAGATCCGACCTCATGGGTTTTTCTATTCCGTAAAGTGGCTTATACTTTTTTTGTTGCCATCTTACTTATTTCTATCTAACCATTTGCAAATATAATGACAGGTTATACCTGCTAAGATAGAAATAATAAACGAAATTAATAATTCCAACTGAGCACCCCCTTTCTGTTGCCAGATTGGGGACGGCAACTTTGCTATTATAACATATCTGTAACCTTAAAGATACACTCTTTATAGAATAGGCATAAAAATAGCTATTCTATAATCCATGGTAACTTATTATAGAACAGCTATTAAATATAGAACGACTATTAAGATATGCTATTCGCCGAAACGGATGAAATTGCTCCATCCTGCCAACTTCCCTAATGAATATATTATAATTAAGATTATTGACATTTTCAATATCTTATCCATTGTTTTACTTATGGAAAATCAAAATTTTTTGACATTTTTTCAGATACATGATACTATAATTATAGAAAAAGGATACTGTCGATAGACGGTTAGTCCGATATGTATTTTAGCAAAAATAGCTGCTTAGTTTATCAGACATAGGGCGGCTATTTTTGCGTTTTATTATTATCTTTACCAAGATTGTATCCTAGACTAAAGCAGGTTAAGCCAAAGCTCACTACTGCAATAAAATCAACAATACTCATGGCTTAGCCCTCCTTTCCAGTTGATTCCCTTTCGGGTTTCTATGTAATCAGAGGGTCGCAGTCCCTCTGTTGAAGGACTAACCGCCTACCGTTATGACAGTACCCATATTTTTATTATATCAGTTTCTATTTTGAGGTGCAATAAGCTAAAAAAGAGTCCAGATACATCACTAAATCGTGTATCTGGGCTCTTTTCATTATTCTTTTACAATGTTATTTATCTCTTCCTTTAAAAATTACACTTCCTTCTCTTCTTTCTGTAATATACGAATAATCCTATTGCGATCAGAATGATTCCTCCTGCAAGTGGAAAATAATCAATCCATCCGCCTGTCGTTGGCAGGTTCAGTGTGGAATCATTGCTCACCTCATAAGTTAAGTGATAAAAATAATAGTTATTTCCCTGCTTGATCGCTTTGCTCGTATCGACATTCTGCTTATCGACCTCTGCCTGTGACATGGTCAGTGGAATCGTTGCTGTGATCGGTTCTTTTAACAGTGTCTTTCCTTCTTTTGTCTTTATCTCCGTGATCGTATAAGTATCCGGAATCAGACCGTCAAAGGTGATCTCTCCTGCAGCATCGGTCTTTGCTATGGCTACCTGTGCACCGTCAGAAGAGCTGATCGCAAATTTCACATCTTTTAAGGCTCGTCCGTTGGAATCTTTCTTTACAAGTTTGATAGACCCTCGGATCATCTGGTTTGTAAACTTCGCGGTTCCTTTTAGCTGTGCCTTGGCTGTCGTTCCTACAGGTCCGATCTCAAAGGTTACCGTACCTTTCTTCTGGTCTATTGTCGCATTGCTGCTGTCACTTGTCAGACTCTTTAACTTAAAGTATTTCAGCATACCGCCTTCATCACATGTATATGTACCATATTCCAGATTGTCAAAAGTAACAGAAAGTTCGATTGGATCGCCTGGATGATCTTTCATCTGTTTCTCGACCTCTGCTTTTGTAAACTTGATCTGTTTCACGTAGCTGTGTTTCTTTCCATAGACATCCGTTCCTCTTAGCGTGAACGTAAAGGATGGATCTCCGACATCCATATTCAGATTTCCCGGATCCAGTGCTTTGGTGATCGTTACACTTCCTTTCGGCTCTGTCCTGTCGTGGAAGTTTGTGATCAGTGTCAGATTCTGATCGGTCGTATCCGTATCATAAGACGGTTTATATCCGATCTCACTTTCTCCTGTGATCAAATCTTCCTTGACCTCTTCCCATGTATAGTTGACTTTCTTGCCATCCACTTTTACAGGAAGGATTTTGCTGCTTGCCTGCCAGCGGTTTTCTGCACTCAGTGTCAGTGTTTCTTCCACTTTTCCATCGGCTAACAGATTCACTTTCACAGACTTCGGACGGATACCATCTTTGTTGCTGTCATCATTCCATACCTTTTTGACTTTCTTCTGTGTTGTGTCTGGTGAATGAGTGTTTGTAATGATGATATTCTTTGTTGTAGTACCATCGTCATCCGTTGTTTCGTTTGTTTCATAAGAATCAACATATCCAGTCTTAGCATCTCCTGTCAAATTATCAAAGACTTCTTCTTTGATCTCATAATCAAAAGGTTCTCCAGTTTTATCATATTTATCAAGCCGATGATACGTTACATTATCTGACCAATTATTTGCTTCATTTAATGTAATAGCATCTCTATATTTCTCACCATTTCGATACAACTGGGCAATTATTGATGTAGGTCTCAGATCATCTCCATTATCTCCATCTTCCCAAACTTTCTGAACATTGATATCGACATACTCTGGTTGATCATGGAAGTTTGTAAATGAAACTACATACATAGTATCATCCCAGTGTGTACTCGTTAATTGATAACCCTCAGGTAAATTTTCTTCACTGAAATCCCATTTCTTATAGTCATCCTTCTTGATATCCGTAAATATCGTCCAGTTGTTATCCTTGGTCAGTGTATAAGTCTTCACTTCTTTCGTATCATTGTTCGTCGCCTTGATCGTAATGGAATCTGGCCGTATCTTCGCTGCATCGTTATGATCATCCCAGATCTTCTTCAATGCGATATAATCCAGTTTCTGGTTGACCAGGGTATCTGAATCATGGATATAGACTGTTGTGTCATTATCCGTGTTATTCTCGGCTTTTACATCATGAATGAGATTTTCTTTTGTATCATTGATCACTTCGCCTTTAAAGGTCAGTGTTTTGTCTGATTTCTCATATCCGGCTAGTGCGTAAACCTCTTCCACTTCATACATATCGCTGCCTGTTCCATCTTTTGCATAGATATCGGTCGGCAGTCCGATGAATTCCAGATATTCGAACTGGTCATCCTGTGATGTGGCGGTTGCAATCGTATCGCCTTTCTTGAAGATTGTTTCACCTTTACTATTGACGATATCTGTTTTGGCTTTTAAGGCAAACTGGGCTCCGGCCAGCTTGTTTCCGTCCTGATCGGTCTTGATCAGATGGATGCTGTATTTCTGCAGAACGTCATTTGCTTCGATCGATACACTGGCTTTCTTAGCCGTCTTTAATGCGATATCTTCTTCGTCCGGATCGATCACATCCACGGTTGTCTGGATTGTCTGGAACTTCGCATATTTTCCTGTGCTCTTGAAGTTGATGTTCAGTTTCAGCTTTCCGCCTTTTTCTGCAACAGTTGGTGTAAATTCCACATCATCATCGGTCACATCCACATCTTCTGCACCATCATCGTCGTATTCAATTCTCCAGCTGAAATCCTTTGCCTTGAACTTATCACCTTTTAAGAAGCTGTTCTTTGGCATTGCTTTGATCTTGACCGGCTGTTCTTCCTTAAATGTATCTTCCTCGATCTTTAAGATCTGATCCATCGTATAGGTTGTCTTTAACTGGCTGTCTCCATAGAACATCTGGCTCATATCCTCAACATTGGATGTATTAAAGGATGATAAGTCGAGCGTCTTGATCGAATCCATTCCATAGAACATCTGGCTCATGTCCACGACAGATGCGGTATCGATGTTCTTAAAGTCGATCTTCGTAATCTCTGAACAATCCCTGAACATCTTTGCGGATACTGCGTTCATATAGATCACCTGTCCGGCTCTCTGACTGGAGATATAGTAATCTGTTCCGTCGTTCCATAAGACAACGCTGCCATCCTTATTCTGTGAGACATCCGTTGTACTTGTTCCTTCGGGTGCTGTTACCCAGGTAAAGGTAACCGTCTCCGCTTCTTTGATCTTCTCATTTAGTTTTTCTCCTTTTTCCAGGACATAAACGCCACTGCTTGGATCATTTCCATCGTTTCCAAACGGTTCTTCCTTATCTGGTACCTTATCACTGTCTCCCATGTCATTGACATTTCCTGCCGTCGTATCCCAGTTAAGTTCGACTTCATGTTTTTCCTGATCCACGACATACCCTGCAGGAGCTTTGATCTCTTTTACATAATATTTTCCAAGATAAAAATTTCTGGTCTCAGTTCCATCATCTCCTGTTCTTGTAAAATAGATCTCATCGTCTTTTGTCGTTGTCTTCTGATCAATGAGAGTATCTTTCTTCCAGACAATGCTGCCATCATCTTTCTTGATATCCTCATCGGCATACAGACCATAGACTGCCCCTGTGACCTTGTCATTTTCATAGACAAAACTCTGTGCTTCCTTGTCATAATCAGATAAGACTTCTCCTTTTTTACTCAGACTGATCTGTCCCGGAACCGGACTGTCCGTCTGCTCAAACTTGTATGTTCCATTTCCGGCATTATCGTATGTGATCTTGACACTCGTTGATTCCGCACTCAGTTCAAAGGCCTTTTCTTCTGCATCATCCATGTTGTATCCTGCAGGTGCTACCGTTTCTTTGATCGTATACTTTCCGTATGGAAGATAGCATGATGCTTTTCCATCCCCATCAGTTCCTGTTGTCAGTGTTGCTACCACGTCATGATCTTCATCATAAATCTCATAGACAGCGTCATTTAGCAGTTTCTTTGTCTCTGCGGAGCGTTTGGTCAATTCGATCTCAATCATCTTTTCATCATCATTATACGGTCCGAACGTTACCGTCTTGTGAACGTCTGATTTGATCAGAACGACATCTTCATCTTCCATCATCTCATGTTTCGGATCGCCGTAAGTCTGATGCAGGGTATAGACACCGATCGCCAGCGGAATGGATGTTGCTTCTCCTTTTTCGTTGGTTGTCAGTGTATCGACCACATCTCCGTGTGGATCGATGATCTGAAATCTCGCCCCGACCTCTGGCACATATTTGTTTTTATTGACTGACATCTGCTTTTTAATCGAAATCTTTGCTGACTTCGTGTAATCGTCTTTCAGACTGAATTCGTAAACTTTGATTCCATCTTCGTCTTCTGCTTTCATCTCGGAAGAATACTGTGGTGCTGCAAGATCATATCCTTCCTCACCTCTTGTCTGCAGAACGATAAATGCAGTATCTTTGGTAAAATCTTTTAATAACATGGCTGCGTTTCCGTCTGCATCTGTGACAAGTGTTCCAAGGATCGCTTTTTTATTACTCTTTTGTAGTTTTTCGATATAATCCAGTCGGTCCTGTGAAGTTGCAAGTGTCTGGTCCTTGAAATCCTTTACCAGTGATTCATCCAGCAGAACAAACTCCGCTCCCTGTTCCGGTTTGGATCTTCCATTTTTCACCATCGATTTTCTGATCCGGACTTTCCGGCCATTGTATGGATTATCCAGTTCAAACTTCTTAAATGTTTTATCACCGTCCTTGATCGTTACATCAAAGTCATCGGCAAACTTATAATTATCTGTTCCTTTTGTCTGATGGACCGTATAAGTACCAGGATCTAATCTTCCTGACTGAGCAGATCCGTTCTCATCTGTGACAAGTGTTTCAACGACTTTCTTTGTTGCCTTATTGATGATCTGAAACTCTGCCTTATACTCTTCTTTCTTCGTGTATTGAGCCGTTTCTTTATCGGAGATCCTTGTGACCTTTGTCACCGCAATGGCCGCATATTGTTCTGGATCGTTCGATTCAATCTGATACGTTGCTTTCGATCCATCGATCGTTACCCATTTATCAGGTACCATCTCATATCCATCGGTTGTCTTTGTCTGATGGATCCGATAGGCTCCATATGGAAGCATTGATGTCTGTGCGATTCCTTTATCATCGGTCGTGATCGTCTCTTTCAAGTTGTTCTTTGAATCATAAACTTCAAAGACTGCCTGTGCTTCTGGAACATTTTTCCCGCCGAATGTCTTCAGGACTTTGATCGTTCCTTCGTACTCTTCCTCCGGCAGATACTGTGTTGTATTCTGGTCGATCGTGACATAAACATCCTGACTGGATGTCTTATACCCTAATGGAGCGTACTTTTCATGCAGACGGTAATATCCTGGATACAGATCTGTTATCTTTCCATAACCGTTCGCATCGGTCACAAGCTGTGTGACATAGGATCCTGCCGCATAAACAACACTCTTATTATCAGATCCTGTGATATCACGGGCTGCATACAGTTCATAGACTGCATCCTTAAGACTTGCTTCCACTCCATGGTCACCTTTCGGATTCTGTACCTTTCCCTGTTTGATAATCTCAAGATCCACTTTTCGGAATTCATTCGTGTAATTAAATGTAAAGGATCTGACTCCACCCTGTTCAATCTTACTCTGATCCGTCTGATCTGGAAGTAAATGTCCAAATGCAGATTTCGTTTCTCTTGTCATCCAGGTATGAACGGACGCACTCTTCATCGCTGCGATCTTATTCTGTGCATCCTTTACGGCTTCCTGCATTGCAACGGAATAAGCTTTTGCCTTGGAATCATACCACCCATTTTTGGTGGCTTCTTTTTTCTGTGCCTTGGAAAGATCATTCCAGTTTGTTACATATGTTTTATTTTTGGAAGATCCTTTACTGCTTAAGGTACGCTGCACTGTATACGAAGCTTCTCCGTTTTCGTCCGTCTGCACTGTCCCTTTCAGCGTTCCATCCATATAGATCTGAAAACTCGCTCTAGCAAGTCCTTCCCTTGTCTCTGCATCCTTTTTTCGGATTTTTATCTTAACATTATCCGGACTTTCCATCGTTTTTGTTGCATTTGTCTTTGCTTTTTTGATCGGTGGCGGTGTATGACGGAATCCAAACAGGACCTGATGTGAATCTAATTTCTTCTTTTTCACACATTTCTTGACCGTGTAATAATAGATTGTTCCCTCCGGATCCTGATCACTGATCGTTTCACAGAACTTCTTTGCATCGCTCTGTGAATATCCTTTCTGGACATTCTTTCCAGCTTGATACACGGTATTCTGTTTGTTTGCTCCATGTCCGCAAGCCCAGATATATGCCTGTGTCAGTGCCAGTGCCTTGGTATTCTTGTTACTCTTCATAAAATACCACTGCAGGGCCTTTGCGATCCCTTTTTTCTCATAAGTCGCTGCATTGACTGTTTTGTACTTTAAGGTATCGCCAGAACACATCGTCTTTCCTGAATTTAAGCAGAACACTCTGTGTCCGCCTGCCGTCATTGCCCATAAGCCTTCGGATGCAGCACGTCCGATCGCAGGGATCTTATTACTGCTCATTGCCTGACTCATCGCAAGTGTCGTCTCTCCTGTGTCTGCTTGGACTTTCTTTAAGAAAAGACTTCCTCCTGAATTACTGAAATAAGTTGTCATTACTATCAGGAGGACAAGCATACTGACACCGATCTTTCTTAAGATCATCTCTATGTATTTCTTCATCTCTTCCTCCTTTATTTATAACGGTCCGTAAAATATCCTGGTTGGTTGTTCTTATCGATACGTCCATACTCGGAATCAATATGATCCCGGCTGAATCCTGTTTTATTTCCACCTTGAATCTCGACATCCCCTTGGAACATCGCATCATCACGGATCAGGTTGTGCAGATCGAACGATCCGTCACTCTTCTTCCAGATGGCATACAGTTCATAGGTCTGTCCTGCATCGCAGAGTGTATTGACCGTCTGTCCGTCCGTATATTTCGGTTTGATGGCATCTGGATCTTCACTCCATCCGATAAATATGTATCCTGCACGTTGAAAGCTGTTTGCCGGAAGCTGCACATCTTTTCCATAAGCAAGATTTTCTGTTTTTTTACTTCCAGAAGCCCCATTTCCGTCGAAACTTACTTCATAAGTGCTTTTTTCCCAGACTGCATACAGCTGCAGTTTATCGGCTCTCTTCCATGTAATTGTCTGACCTGGTGAATAAGTGGCTGTCGTTGCATTTCGATCTTCACTCCATCCAATAAAAGCATAACCTTTTTTTGTATATCCATTGTCTGCAAAAGTAAAGTTCTGGTCATATGTTGCTGTACCATCACCTGTCCATCCAGAATCTTCTTTGTTACCATCATAACTGACTGTATAAGTATTAGCTGTCCATTGTGCAGTCTCCGTGTAATTATCACAAACTAACCATCCCGTATTTGATATCCAACCTGTATCCTTGTCCAACCAACCATCCAGTGTATATCCTTTTCTTGACACAGTTGGGAATGAGAAATTATCTCCATCTGTAAAATTCCAGGTTACATCTGCACCGGTTCCTCCATTTCCATTGTAATAAACGCTTCGACTTGGTTTTTCCAGATTCAGATTGATCGAACACCAGTCATAGGTTTTCCATCCATCTCTGTCAGCGGAAGCCACTCCGACCAATCCAGTACTGACATGGATATTTACTGATTTCCAATGTTCTTGAGTATCATGATAGGAATTTTCCCAAAATCCATCATTTCCTCCGCAATAAAGCGTTATATCCTTGCTTGGATCTGAAAATGTTGGTTTATCCACCGTTACCCATTCCCAGGATCGATGCTGTTCATGGGCCGGTAACAGATACCAGACTTTGATCGTTAAAAGTGTATAGTTGTTGTTACTGTTCTTCTCTGAATATATCGTCTGTTTATTCACTGTAAGCTTATAATCTCCACCTCCACCGGAATACGTCGTTACCGTATATGGATGTTTGGAATTATTAAATTTCCCACCGCTGACATTTTTATTTTTCTCATAGTCATCGCTATGAATATACATTGTCAGACTATCACTTTTCCCATTTGGTCCGCTCATATTTACCGTTAAATGTCCATCCACAAAATGTTTATTTCCACCAGTATCATACGTTCCATATGCATGTGCATTTTTCATCTGATGCCATGTCAAAACAGAAACAAAGGTCGTTACTACTAATGCAGCAACGATCTTCCATCTCATATTTTTCTTTTCTTTTTTCATCATCTTCCTCCTTTCTCTTCATTTTTGATCTATCTTCATCTTCCTTGTTCTCTTTTTCGTAACCATACCCCTCCTGTCAGTATCAGCAGGAATATTCCTGCATATCTTATCCATTTTTCTTCCTCTATCGTTTTTCTGGAAGAATCACTTTGCTGTGTCCTTTCCTGTTTCTTTATCTTTTGTCCATGATCCCTCTCGCAGTACACAAGATATCGATACTTTCCATGCCCCCGGTATGGATGACATGTTAAAAGTGTTATCATGTCTTTCCCTTTTTGGATTAGGATCTTATCCGTATCATATGGATCGATCACTTTGATCTTTGTCACTTTGTATCTTAATCTCTCCCATGGATTCCGGATGATCACCAGATCACCTATTTTCAATTCTTCGATATCCCGAAAATACGGAATCCCCTGATACCCACGATGGGCTGCGATCACACAGTTACTATCCCGCTTACCTAAAGGAAGCGAAGTCTGTCCCATGATCGTTGCTCCTTTTCTCATATTTTCCATCGTGGCCCCAAGGTATAGCGGAAGTTTCTGTTTCATCTTTGGGATTTTTATATATCCGAACGTATCCTGTTCTTTTCGCAGGACGATCGGCGGAGCCTGATAACTCCAGACGTCTTTCAGATCTTTCTGCCCGTCTTCCCTGATCTTTTCGTTATATCGAAGTGCTTTCTGGTACAAAGAGTCATCGTTTTTTCTTCTTCCCGTATTTTTCTCCAGTTCCTGTGCGATCTGATCGGATTGTTTCTGTTTGATAAAAGAAATGATCTCCGGATAAAGAAGTAAACCAACGCTTGTGACCAAGAACAGCCATCCAACGATCGTGATCAGTCTGTGCTTCATCTCTTTCTCCTTCCTTTGATCTTTACATATACCTTTCTTGATATGATCAGTGCAAATACGATCAACAAACCAATCAAGATCGCCCTCCTGTAGACTTCCATCCACTGGGAATGATGCGGTCTTTCTTTCGTCAGTTCTTCTTTTTCGTGATACTCCGTACGGATTCCACGTACCAGCAAACGATGATCGTTCACCCCATACGGGGTGCATGTCAGTAATGTTACATAATCTTTTCCATCAATGATCTGTAGTTTCCTTGTATTTTCTGGTCTGATCACGTTGATCTGATCAACACGATAGGCGAGTTTTTTATCTAATACATGGATAAAAAAAAGATCACCTTTTTTCATCTCGATAAGATCAGTAAAGAGTTTTGCAGAACTAAGCCCTGTATGTCCGGTCAGCACTGCATGGGTACTTTTCCCTCCGATCGGAAATGATGATGCGGCCAAATGTCCGATTCCCCGTTCCAATACTTCTGTACTCGTTCCATGATAGATCGGAAGATCGACCGAGATACATGGGATCTTTACATACCCCATGATCCCAGAACCTTCCAGACTTAAGATGTTATTATAAAACAGCGTTTCCCCATCCATTTTCTTCGCCTTAAATGGGTCTGTCAGCTGTATAGAGGAGCTTAACAGCTCCTCATTATATCGTCTTGCTTCATCCAATGCCTTTTCTTTCATCTCCTGATCCATCCCTGCAGTCTTTTTTCCATAACTTCTTACCATCGATCCGGCACTTCTCTCAAACAGATAATTGCTCATAAATGGATAAGATAACAGTAAAAAACCTGCCAGGACGATCAGCACTGGTATGATCTTTTGTCTCATCCCTATGCTACTTTTTTATTTCTGCGAAGTACCATCACTCCGCAGCTTGCCACAACAACTCCGACAATGATTAGCAGATAACTTCCCGTTCCACCTGTCAGTGGGAGTAAGAACTGTTTCTGGTTTGTCACTTCGACATTAACATAAGCATTGTCAGATTCCCCATGTTTTGTCATGGTTGCCTTGGTATCATCTACTGTTGCACTTGCAGCGATCGTCTGGACGATCACGTTGTTATTTAATGTAGTTCCATTTGCTACACCATCATTTGCTGTGGAATCTGTATCGGCTTTACTCTGGATTCCCGTGATGTTTGCTTCGGTTGGTGTGATGTTTGCTTTTGTCTCCGTGATCTTTACAATGATATCTTTCTTTAACAGAGAATATCCTGCATCGGAATGTGTTTCCGTAAATGCATACTCATCTGCCTCGATCCCGTTAATCACGAGTTTTCCTGTGGAAGATGGAGAAAACTGTGTCGCATCTGCTTCTGTTGCGGATTTTCCTGTTACTTGGTAAACGCCATTGCTTCCTGTTGCTACCAGATAATAATTATCTGTTTTGTTCTTTACAACGAATCTTACTTTTGTCGCATCACCTTTATCGTCAGAGAATTTCTTTGTCAGATCATATCCGTAAGAATATACGATACATTTATCTTTTAAGATGTCATAGTAATTTGTGCTTGTTCTCTTCCATGTCAGAGATACATCATTTGGATTTCCCTTATCTCCCAACACTACAGAATCATTCGTATTGACTTTTGCTGTGTAATATACAACGATATATTTGTCGGAATATTTCTTATTTAGTTCATTTAATCCTGCCTTTGTCATTTCGATCTTCATTGTAGGATCATCCCCAGATGTTCCATAGGTTGCACTAAATTTTGGCTCCGCGTCTGAACTCTTCCATACCGCGATCGCACCACTACGATCTACGTTGTTCACATTTGTGGAATCCGCAGCATCTTTGCTGTCATAGATCGCAATGACCGCATCCTTTGAATAAGTCATTCCCTTTGCCATCGTATCGTTGAATGTGTATGTTGTTAAATAGGTTGTAGATGACGTGATATGTGGAAGTTTGGAGATAAACTGATAATCCAGTGTCTCTGCTTTGGATGCCGTAACTGTACTCTGGTATTTATACTCATTTCTTGCAGAAGTAAAATCAGCGAGTCTGTCTGCATTTCCTGTTGTTACATTCGCCTGATCCGGATTGTTTCTCACTCTCTTATCAAGTGTTGGATATCCTGTCTCATTCTTTGGATAGCAGACAACATCATAAAACCAGTCATCTCCATTAGAGTCTGTGGATGGTAACTGCACAAACCATGGATTTGTTGTATAAGTCACATCTTCCGGTACTTTCGTCTCAACAATCAGATAAAGTCCTAATGGAAGTTTGTCTTTGCTTGTAACACCAGAAGCATTTGTTTCTGCCATGGCTGTCCCGCTTTTTCCCATGTAATCTTCCAGCTTGTCTTTTGTCGCTGTATTATCCTCTAAAGCGTGAGCAAGCTTATCATTAATCTTCTGACTTGTAAAGTATGTCTTGTTTCCCTCTGTTTTTGCTGCATCAGATGGTGCAAGACCGATGATCTGCTGTAAGGCACTTGGTAATTCATAGATCATCTGGACTTTTCCGTTTTCACTTTGCTGCTCCACATCCCCGACACGAAGATAACTAAACTTAACGCCTTTGATGGCATATTTCTTCAAAGCCTGCTCTGCATTTGTATCCTGTTTTCCTGTAGATGTGAACTGATCTAAATTGACTCCTGCCTGTTTTGCAGCTGTCATGTCGTATTTGTGGATTGTTAATGATCCTGTTTTACTTGTATCAATCACATCTGATGATGCAGCCTTAACATTAACAATCGGTGCAAGTATCATTACTGCAGTTAAAGCAGCAACGGTTGCTTTTCTGATTATATTTTTAATTCTCATATGCATGTCCTTTCCAGGGAATTTTTACCCCTTACTACTTTTTCTTTAACTTTTTCTCTACCTCATAATAATCTGGTGAATCTCTAATTTTCATGACATTTTCGTTCCTTTAACAGTTTTATAATTGAAAAAAACATTAAACAGATATTTTATTCTACAGTTACCTGTTCAATGTTTTTCATAACAATAGTTTTTGTACCATCTGGTTCTTCTTCTACTTTGATACATTCTTTTGTTTGATATTCTTCCATTGGTATTTTTATTTCAATCTCGTTATTTGTTTGTAATTTGATATAGCCTAAGTCTTTAATCGTTTCTTCTTTTTCGACAGTAAACTTATCATATTGCATGTTATAACGTTCCATCTTTTCGTCAAATTCCATTTTCTTCTGTGGATTTTTACCGAAAAGTTCATCTCCAATTTTATTAATTGAAAATTCCTGGTCTTCTTCAAAGATCTTGCACAGTTTACTCTTTGTATCCATCT
>OGOC01001168.1_pt1 | contig 22068 bp, 12 predicted proteins | sample 1552561 | NCBI WGS metagenome assembly OGOC01 (sample SAMEA2580148, study PRJEB22360) | human gut metagenome | biome: human gut; feature: human-associated habitat; material: faeces | place: Denmark | collected 2008/2010
ACGCTGCCGAAAAAAGGTGAGTTTCTTATCCTTGACCGAAGCTGGTATCGTGACACTGTGAACGCCTTTATGTACGGTGAGATAGACAAAGAAACAAGGGATGCACGCCTTGAAGATATCTGCACCTTTGAAAGGCAGCTTACAGATGACGGATATGTTATCGTGAAAATTTTCCTGCACATTACCGAAGACGAGCAGAAAAAGCGTATCGAAAAGCTGGAGAACTCCTCAGTTACAAGCTGGCGTGTGGAAAGCCACGATATAAAGAACATGGAAAAATACGATAAGTTTTTCCGCAGATATGACAAAATGCTTGAAAGCACAAACACGGCATTTGCTCCGTGGACTTGCGTTGGGGCAAATGAACGTGCCTCTGCTGAGCTTGAAGTGCTGACAGCGGTCACAAAGGCAGTAAGCACCGCAGTTTCCGCCAAGGAGAAGGGCGAACATTATATTCCCGAACCACAGTTCGACACCTGCGGATACAATTATCCTGAATATAAAACTATTGAAATGCCTGCTCTTGCAGAAGTGGATATGAGCAAGTCCCTTGACGAAGCGGAATATGAGAAAAAGCTGAAAAAATATCAGGACAAGCTTTTCAAGCTGCAAAATCTCTGCTATCAGAAGAAGATACCTGTTATAATATGCTATGAAGGCTGGGATGCAGCAGGAAAAGGCGGAAATATCAAGCGTATTGCGGCTGCCCTTGATCCAAGGGGCTATGAAGTTCACCCTATCGCTGCACCCGAGCCGTCAGAGCTTGCAAGGCACTATCTATGGCGTTTCTGGAAACGCCTTGAAAAGAATGGCCACTTCACTATCTTTGACCGCACATGGTATGGCAGAGTAATGGTCGAGCCTATCGAAAAGCTCACCCCCGAAGAACGTGTGAACATGGCTTATCGTGAGATAAACGAGTTTGAAAGCCAGCTTCATGATTGGGGCGCAGAGATAATAAAATTCTGGGTGAATGTTGATAAAGACGAACAGCTCCGCCGTTTTAACGAGCGTGAGAACACGCCTGAAAAGCGTTGGAAGATAACCGATGAGGATTGGCGCAACCGTGAAAAGTGGGACACCTATGAGAAATATGTTGACCGCATGATAACACTTACCTCCACAGATATAGCACCATGGACGATACTTGAGGGCAACGATAAAAAATACGCCCGCATAAAAGCACTGAAAACTATTGTGAAACGCCTTGAAAAGCGTTTGGAAAAAGAAGATAAATAAAAAAAAAGCGGCGAAGCGTAATGCTCCGCCGTCTTTTATTTGCCGTCAGATCAGCATCCGCAGCCGCCGCAACCATTGTCGCAGCCACAACCACCGCAGCCGTTTCCACAACCGCCACAGCCATTTCCGTAACCGCCGCAGCCACAGCAGAATATGAGAATAAGGATAATAATCCACCAACAACCGCCAAATCCACAACCGTTCATAAATGAAATCTCCTTTTTTATTAAGATTTATAAAGCTGAAGCTTTGCTCCGTTGCTTTATATTACAGTTTATGACGCAGAGAAAAATGTGTTACAAAAAAATCTGCAAGGAGAATTTGTCCGGTGCATAAGAATATAAAAGCGATAAAAATGCGAGAATAACAAGACGCAAAACTGTCAAGAATGTAGCTAAGACAAAGCTTTGTCTTAAACATTTTAAGGGGTGAATATTATGAACGAACAGTTTTTTGATAGCGACAGCTTTACACCAAGGGCAAGAGAGCTTGTGAAAAATGCCGTCACTCTGGCAGGAAGCTGGGGGCATACTTATATCGGCACTGAGCATATCCTGCTCTCTGCCGCCTATGAGGAGGACTCCACAGCCTGTGCAGTGCTTCTGCGCCACGAGGTCACGGCTCAAAGGATAGAGGAGCAGATAGAATACATCATAGGCAGAGGCACGCCATGCCGTCTTACGAAAAATGACATCACTCCTAACGCCGCCGCTGTTTTAAAAGGTGCAAAAAGGCTGTGCGAGAGCATGGGTGGCGGTATCGCAGGAACGGAATACATTCTTGCTATGATACTCCGCCGCAGTGATTGCTGTGCCTTTGAGATATTGCAGCAGTTAGGGGTGAACTGCAACAAGATGTACAACGATTGCTCATTGTCAGGCAACGAGCCTAATATTTTTTCAGACAGAAATTATCCCAAGCTAAAGACCCTTGAACGCTACGGCAGAGAGCTTACACGCAAAAGCGAGTGTGAAAAATTCGACCCCTGCATAGGCAGAGAAGCTGAAACAGAACGTATCATGGAGATACTCTGCCGCCGCACAAAGAACAATCCCTGCCTTGTAGGTGAGGCAGGTGTGGGAAAGACCGCTGTTGTGGAGGGGCTTGCGAGAAAGATCATGCTTGGAGAAGTGCCGTCTGCGTTGTCCTCAAAGCGGATCTTCTCCCTTGATATAACTGCCCTCCTTGCAGGAGCAAAATATCGTGGGGACTTTGAGGAGCGATTGAAAAGCTGTATGGACGAAGCCGCAAAGGCTGGAAATGTGATACTTTTCATTGATGAGCTTCACAACATAATGGGTGCAGGAGCGGCAGAGGGTGCAATAGACGCTGCAAATATCCTGAAACCACAGCTTGCAAGGGGCGGTCTACAGCTCATAGGCGCAACGACTTTTGAGGAATACCGCAAAAATATTGAAAAAGACTCAGCTATGGAGCGACGCTTTCAGAAAGTGAAGATAGATGAGCCTGATCAAAGCCAGACCTGCCGTATCCTCAGCGGTCTTATAGACAAATATGAACAGCACCACAGCGTTGACATCTCCCCTGACCTTATCCCATATGCAGTTAAGCTTGCCGCAAGATATGTCACCGACAGATTTTTTCCTGACAAAGCAATTGATATCCTAGACGAAGCCTGTGCCTGTGCGGTCATAGAACAAAGCGAAAACAATTCTGGTGAGAAAATATCAGACGCTTTCAACGATTATGTGAAAGGCAAGCTCACCCGTGACGAATATCTCACCGCCATAACAGAGTGCCGCCCAAAGCGCATACCACTTGAAAAAAGGCACATTGACAGCGTTATTTCATCGCTCACAGGCATAAACTGCGCTGATATCGGACAGGACGAAGCCGCAAGGCTCACAGGGCTTGAAGATAAGCTAAGCGAAAGCATTGTGGGACAGCAGACGGCTATAAAGTCACTCTGCTCTGCCGTCCGCCGCTGTCGTGCAGGACTAAAGGGCAGCGACCGCCCCATGGGAAGCTTTATTTTCTTGGGGTCAACAGGAGTGGGCAAGAGCCAGCTTGCAAAAGATCTTGCCAAAACGCTTTTTGGCAGAGATAACGCCATTGTAAAGCTTGATATGTCCGAATACATGGAACGCCACAGCGTTTCAAAGCTCATAGGCTCGCCCCCTGGATATGTAGGCTTTGACGAGGGTGGCAGGCTTACCGAACAAATTCGCCGCAAGCCCTACTGTGTGCTTCTTCTTGACGAAATAGAAAAAGCTCACCCTGACATCTACAATCTGCTTTTGCAGATACTAGAGGACGGCTGTCTTACCGACTCCGCTGGCAGGACAGTTTCTTTCTCCAATGTCCTTATAATAATGACCTCGAATATCGGCGTGAAAAAACTTGCCGAAACCAAGACCGTGGGCTTTTCAAACAGCAAGTCAAATGGCGAAGCCAAGAAAAAAGCCATGCTCTCAGAGCTTAAAAGCTTTATGTCTCCCGAGCTTTTAGGCAGGATAGATGAGGTGATTGTTTTTAACGACCTTACCCTTTCCGATATGGAAAACATTACACGCCTTGAAATATCCGCTCTTGAAAAAAGGCTCTCCGAACTTGGCTGTACACTTGCCTGTCAGCCAGAGGTATACCCTTTTATCGCAAAGCAGGCACTTTCAAAAAGCGGCTCTGCACGAGAGATACGCCACATAATTACCGCCCTCATAGAAAATCGCATAAGCGATATGCTTATCTCCTCCGCCTGCCGTGACTTTTCTGTTTGCGTATCTGAGAACACCTTAACTGTCGCACAGCACCGCAGACAACTGTGTTCATAGAAATTTTACAAAGTATAGTTGAGGGATATTTTACAAAAGCCCGCCCATATGTTATAATATTTTTATATTGTTGCCCAAGCGGCAAAAGGAGGATAAAAATGTCTGACAGAAAATACAAGCTATATTCCGACTCCACCTGCGATCTGTCGGAGGATATATTAAAAAATATGGACGTGACGCTTCTGGACTTATCTTTTGAAGTAAACGGTGTTGTAAAGAGCAAGAATGACATGACGCTGCCTGAATTTTATTCCCAAATGCGAAACGGAGCAGTAACGAAAACATCGCAAATAGGTATCTCCGACTATGAACAGGCTTTTGAAAAGGAACTTGCCGCAGGCTATGACGTGCTTTATCTTGGATTTTCGTCAGGTCTTAGCGGCAGCTTCAACACTTCCTGCATTGCAAGAGATAGCGTAATGGAAAAATACCCAGAAGGCAAGATAATCTGCATAGACTCCCTCTGTGCTTCAACAGGCGAAGGCCTTTTGCTCATAAAGGCTGACGAAAAGAAAAAGCAGGGTTTTTCCATTGACGAGCTTGCCCAGTGGATCATTGACAACAGGCTTCACCTATGCCATGTTTTCACCGTTGATGACCTGAAATATCTCCACCGAGGTGGCAGAGTATCAAAGACTGCCGCCATAGCAGGCTCTATTCTTGGCATTAAACCGCTTCTCCACGTTGACAACGAGGGACATCTTATCCCAGTTGGAAAGATACGAGGCAGAAAGCAATCCATTGAAAAGCTTGTGGATATGATGTGCGAACGCATGGGAAATTGGGATAATTCCACAGTAGCCGTCTGCCATGGCGACTGCCTTTCAGACGCAGAATATGCAGCCGACCTTATGCGAAGAAAGCTTGGCAAGAAGACCACTGTGCATATCTGCTACACAGGTGCTGTTATAGGCTCACACTCAGGGCCTGGAACTCTCGCTCTGTTCTTTATGGGCGACCAGCGATAAAAATACAATACAAAAGCGGACGAAGCCCGAAAACTTCGTCCGCTATTTTTATATGTGATATCAAAGGCCCTTTGCCTTTTTCAAAGTTATACCATTATCTCCAAGCGGCATAGCGTGGTCAAGTCCAACGAACTTGCCTCCCTCCTGCCAAAGAACTTCCTTGACAAAATCATACTTTTCCTCGTCCCATGTAACAAAATCGTCCTTTACAAGTCCGCCCGTGTCACCTGAGTTTGCATTGAAGCACCAGAAAGTGTGATTTACATGATTGTCCTTTATGAGCTTTCTCATGTAGGTCATCCAAGTTAGGTTAGGCTCTGTCATAAAGCCGCCCCACTCGCCTATAAGAAGCGGTGCGATATCCTGCTTCTGAATGTAGAACCAGTTGTCTTTCCAGCAATCTTTCATAAGGCTCTTGTATGTGTAGTCCCCCTCGAACCAAGGCTGCTGATAAACTGTCGGACCATAGTCGTGCGGCGAGTAAACAAGCTTATCCTGATATTTGCCAAGGTCGATAGGATAGTCCTTTACGCCCCTGAGATTTCCGCCCCACCAGTTGAAATAGTAATCATCACTGTTGGTGGAGGAATAATCCCCATTTTTCTTGATGTTCTTAGGGTATATTTCGATACCCTCGACCATTATAAGCACATTAGGATTTTTCGCAAGCACCTTGCTCGCTGCCGTTTCAGCCACATACTTCCAGTTGTTTGCGTCCTTTGAATCATTCCATATCGCCGCAGCGTCACCCTCGTTAGGCTTGCCGTGGGGCTCGTTTTTCAGGTCAAATGCAACGATAGTGTCATTGTCCTTATATCTGTCGGCAAGCCACTCCAAAGCATGGTAATAGTCCTTTACAGTGACCTTGTCAGTATACCACAGATTTACAGTATGACCGCTGGCATTGGTTTCCGCTGAATGGATATCAGGCATTACTTTAAGACCGTTTTCCTCCGCAAGCTTGAGAAAATAATCAAATATCTCAAGGCTGTTCATCGAGTTCAGCTCTTCATTGTATGCGTTATTGTAGTTCGCCTTTGGATATTCGCCCTCCGACCACTGGTTGATAAGCTCCGCTGACATAGGCACTCTTATAAGATTGAAACCGTGGTCTGCAATAGCCTCCACCGATGTCACAAGCTCGCTGTTCCAAAGTCCGTCAAATGTGTTAGTGCCTGTGTTGTAGCCAAACCAGTTCACGCCCGTGAGCCAAACCTCTTTGCCGTCCTTGTCAAGTATCTTGCTTCCGTCTGTGTGAAGCCAATCATCACCCTGTTTAGCCTTTGAGGTACGCTTTAGAAGCTTTTTAACGTCCTTTTCCGTGACCTTTTTGTCATTATTCTGATTATTGTTGTTATTGTTATTATTCTGTGATACCTTGCCCTTTTTAACAGTACACTCCACACCGTTTAGCTTTGCAGACTTAACATTGAGCTTTGTTCCAGTTCCAATATTACAGCCAATAGAGGTCGAACCGCCCTTTGCGATCTCGCCATTGTAATCAACATTCGTGACCGTGAGTTTGTTGCCCTTGACCTTAAAGTTGCCGTTCCAGCCGTCACAGCTTTTGAGCTGGTCTATTTCAAGCTCCAGCGTCCACTCCTTGAGTGCTTCATCGGAGTTGTTCTCAATGCCTATCTCCATGCCCGTCATGACCTTGTCGCCGTCCTGCCAACTGTTGTCCCCTGAATAGGAAATGATAAAGCCCTTTTCCTTTTTATCGTCTTTGCTTTCCTCCTCATCAGCATCAGGCTCGTCCTCGCTTTCATCAGCCACAGAGTCCTCCTCACTGGTGTCATAGGTTTCTGAAGCCACCGCAGAACTGCTCTCCGCCTTTGAAGCCGAGCTGTCCACGTCTTTTTTGCCTGATGTTGCCACCAATATCAATGCAATAACAAGCCCCACTATAACAGCGCCCATGCCTGCAAAAGCGATAATAAGCTTTTTGTTTATGCCCTTTTTGCCCACATTCTCCTGCTGGCTGTTTACGTCTTTTTTCTCATCACTCATAAGCTTTCCCCTTTATTTTTGATTTTTACATATTTATAAGACCGCCGAGTATTACGCCCGACGGTCGAACTTTCTTTTTTTGGCGACTTATTTTACTGACTGGAGTTTCTCGCTAAGGAACTTCTCCTCAAACTTGTCTGACGGCATAGGTCTGCCGAAATAATAGCCTTGTATAACGTCAGTTTCCAGATCTCTCAGGATATCGAACTGCACCTGTTCCTCAACGCCCTCTGCGCAAACTGCTATATGCAGGTCGTGAGAAAGATTAACTATCATTTTAACAAACACCGCAGTGTCAGGATTTTTTGCAATATCATCAATAAACGACTTGTCTATTTTAATGGTATTCAGCGGCATTTCCTTTATGCAGTTAAGCGAAGAATATCCCGTTCCGAAATCGTCCAGTGCTATCTTCACGCCCTTGTCTGTTATATGCTTCAAAAGCTCCTTCATCTTTCCCATATCATGGATAGCAAGACTTTCTGTGACCTCAAAACATATCTTATCAGGGGGTGCGCCTGTTTCGTCAAAAAGTGTGTCTATCTTGTCAAGGAAATCAGGCTCAATTATCTGACCTACAGACAGATTGATGTTCATTCTCAAATCAAGCCCTGCGTCAGCCCACTTTTTGCACTGTCTGCCTGCGATCCTTATTATGTTCTCGCCCAAGAGATTGATATAGCCAAGTCTTTCCGCCATAGGGATAAATTCGGCAGGGGAAACCTGACCGAACTCAGGTGGATTCCACCTCATAAGCGCTTCACAGCCCACAAGCTTCTTTTCGGAGCTGCTGAATATAGGCTGATAGTACGCCGTGAAATGTGCAAAGCCGTTTGTGATATCCCTGTGCATGAGCCTTTCAAGGTCGATCTGCCTTGAAAGTATCCTGCCGATAGTTTCGTTATAATTTATAGTGCAATTCTTGCCCTGCTTTTTCGCATATGAAATGGCAAGGTCGATCCTTTTAAGAACCGTGTTTACAGTATCGTCAAGCTTTGGGAACTTCGCAACGCCCATTGAACAAGTGCAATAGCAAGTGCTGTTAGCTATCTGCCACTCTGTGTTGAACTTATCATGTATGATCTTGCATATCTCGTCGATCTCGGCCTGATCCTGATCTCTCAGAAGCACAACGAACTCATCGCTGCCAAATCTAAAAACGCTCAGCTTTTTATTCTTCTGGGCAAAATCCTCAAAAAAATTACCTATCTCTTTAAGAAGTCGGTCACCATTATTGTGACCATAGCTGTCATTTATGTTTTTGAAATTATCAAGGTCAATGAGCATAACAGTGCTGTTCTCATCGCTTTCAATAATGCCCTGTATACTCTTATCAAGACTTAATCTGTTAGGAAGACCTGTGAGATTATCGTAAAAGACCTGCTTTTCGATGACCCTCTCATAATTTATCTTTTCTGAGATATCATTAAGTGTGCAAAGTCTGATAGTTCTGCCGTCATGCCATTTTATGAGTTTTTCCGACACGTTGAACCATTTGTTCATGATCTCGGAATAATAATCTCCTCCAAAAAGCAGTCCTTCCTTATGAGCAGGAAGCTCACACCAAGTCTTGCTGAAAACGTCACTTTCCTTTTTGCCGACCAGTTTCCCCAAATACTGTTCAAAGCTCTTGCTGGCAAAAACTATCTCACCACTGTCCTGTGCCACTGCAAGCACATAGGAATTCATATTATCCATAACGTCAGTAAGCGTGCGAGTAGTGCTTTCAGCATGTTCAGCCGCTCTCCTAGTATGGAGCATGCCGGAAAGTATATATGTCAGACGTGAAGCTAGCTGTATCTCCTCAGGGGACCATACTCTCTCAGGATCAGAGGACAAAAGATTGAAATATGCAACATACTTATTGGTGTCCTTGACAGCACAAGTGAGTGAACAAGGATACACCACCCCACGCAGGGATATTTCCTCCGCATCTCCATTCGGATGAGCCTTATCCGCAACGTGGATACCAGTTTGCATAAGTGCTTTTTTCATTGCATTGTATCTATTTCTATTAAATTCTTTATCAAAAGCAAATACAGTATATTTATGTGTATCAGCGATCAATTCATAACTCAAAGGTTCTGAGTTTTCATAACCTGAAACTGTTACCGTAGCCGCATTGACATAAAGTGCAGAGCAAATACTTTCAAGAAAATTCTTGCACACATTATCAAATCTGTCATCGCTTTCAAGTATTTTCAAAAAGCTCTCGAACTTTTCGTTATAGGTCTTAGCTGGTATTTCCATACAAACAGCCCTCCTCTGCTTATATAAATACGTCCAGTATCATTATAACATATTTTCTGTAAAATCACAAGGGGAATTATAGAAATTTATTTATAATGCACAAAACAAATGACCAAATTTATATATTATTAAAAAACAAGCCCCGTAGTTAAGCTTAAAAAAAGTTTAACTGACGGAGCAAATGTGACCGAACCGATAAGCCGAGTTTTGTCGAGTGCGATAATCTATCTGGACTGTACGTCGCCGCACAGCTCTAGCCACCTATAGCCCCGAGTCTGACGAGCAGCCATTGACTTGCAAGCTACCATTGGTGTTGCATCGGATAAGGTTTACATAGCAATGACGTCTCCGCCATTCTGGTGGGCTTTTACCCCACCTTTCCACCCTTACCAACAAAAGTTGGCGGTATATTTCTGTTGCACTGGCTCTAAGGTCACCCTCGGCTGACGTTATCAGCTATCCTGCTCTATGATGCTCGGACTTTCCTCATAAACCTAGAACGTTTACGCTATCGCATAGCTCGCTCACACTATGATTATATCACATGAATGACGAAATGTCAAATATGCCTTTAACACAAGCAGCCCACAGAGCTGTTGTCTGTGGGCTGCAAAACGCCAGAGCCGACATCGGCAATCTGATACTCTGCACTATTTCTTTGTTGTAACTGTCTTTACAGCAGACCATGCACCGTAATACTTTATGCCATTCACTGTGGTATAGGTTCTTACTCTTACATAGTATTTTTTATTTCCGCTAAGCTTTGAAACTGTTACTTTATCTGTCTTATTGCTTGTTATTACCGTTTTCTTTGCTCCGCTGAATGAAGAATTTGTAGCATACTGTATCTCATATCCTGTCGCATGACCCTTTGCGGCATAGTCGATATAGAAGCCCTTGCTCTTAGCTGTAAGCTTCTGTATCTCCTGCTTTGCAGGGTTTATCACGAAAGTCCTTGTTATAGTTCCTGCATATAAGCCCTTTCCAGTTATGACAACAGTTGCTTTTCCCACGTTCTTATTATTTCTGTATGAAACAACATAATCAATGCCCTTTCTAAGTGCTGTACTGCCAAGCTTGACAGTCACGGACGGCGTTTTAAACTTGCCGTCAAAAGAATAGGTCGCAATCGAAAGTGATACAGAGGCAGAAGAAATGCTCTTTGGAGAAAGTGCAGGGATATCAGCTGACTCGACAACTGCCCCACATACCATGCAGCTTCTGTGCTTTCTTCCTTTTACGCCCACAGCCGCAGCCTTGTCTGTTATCCAGTCGCCTGCAACGTGACCCTTGGCCTTTATTTCTGTCTGTGCCTTTATGACCTTTCCGCATACTGAACAGTGTGAACCCTCTGTTTTGCCAGCGGTGGTGCAAGTTGCCGCAACAGCTTTGTCTGTAACGATAGTATGACCCTTTGCCCCAACGTAACCTTCCTTGAAGCTGTCATGGCACTCCATACACTCAACAAGCGTGTAGCCGTCTGTTTCACAGTCTGCCGCTACAACTGTTCTCTTGTAAACATGTCCCTTGGTCTTTATGACCTCTGTATATGTATCCCCACAGCGTGTGCAGGTAAACGTTTTTTCTCCGTCTGTTTCGCAGGCTGGCTTTACTGTCTGTGACGTATAGTCATGACCAAGTGGTGAAGTGAAATTATCCTTGTATATATCACCACAGTTTTCGCAAGTATGGAGCGTATAGCCACCCTTATCGCAAGAAGCCGAAACTATCTTATCGTTGTACTTATGACCTGTTGCATTGATCACCTTGCTGTAGCTGTCACCGCATACAGAACAAGTAAACTTTGTATAGCCGTCATTATCGCAGGTCGGCTTTACTACCTCTGAAATGCCATATGTATGACCCAAAGCTTCCAGCTTTTCAGTATACACATCTCCGCAATCTGCACAAGTGAACGTCTTTACTCCGTCTGTATCGCAAGTTGCTTTCTTTGTTACTTCTGCTGAATAGTTGTGACCTTTTGCCTTTATCACTTCTGTGTACTTATCACCGCAATTTGCACAGGTATATGTGATAACCTCATCGTCTGTACAATTTGCTTTCTTTGTTACCTCTGCGGAATAATTGTGTCCCTTTGCCTTTATCACTTCTGTGTATTTATCTCCGCAGATCGCACAAGTATATGTGATAACTCCGTCGTCTGTACAGTTTGCTTTCTTTGTTACCTCAGAAGCATAGATATGACCTTTAGCTTTTATTACTTCGCTATAGCTGTCACCGCAAGTATCGCAAGTGTAAACACTAACTCCGTCTGTATCGCATGAAGGCTTCCGAGCAAAATTTACAGACGTAAAGGTGATTTGTAAACACTAACTCCGTCTGTATCGCATGAAGGCTGCTTAACTGTCGTCTTTGTATACTTATGTCCTGTAGGAGCGGTGAAATCATCCTTGTATGTATCTCCGCAGTTTGCACAAGTATGGAGCGTATAGCCTCCCTTATCGCAAGAAGCCTCTGTTACTACGTCATTATACTTATGACCCGTTGCAGGTATCTTCTCTGTATAGCTTTCATTACATTCTGTGCAAGTGTATGTAATAACTCCGTCCTCTGTGCAAGTTGCTTTTTTTGTTATCTTTCTTGTGAGATAGTGCGGTACTATAACATTAGGCTCATCAGCCGTGCCACAGTAAACAACATTTGCGCCGTCTGTAGCAGTGATATAGTAGAGTATCTCCTCGTCTGTGACCTCATAAGCCGCAATAGTTGCCTTGTAAACCGAGCCTGTGGTATTTCTCATATCAACAGACTTCCAACTGTCGGCAGACTTATTTTTATAGTAAAGCGTTGCTCCCGCAACCTTAACATTATCCGTAATATCAGCCGTTATAGCTATAGCCTTGTCTGGCGTCAAAGTTTTCACAGGGGTGTGTACAATAACAGGCGGCTCACCCTCTAATGGACAACAGCTTATAACGTTTGAAGCCTTTGACTCGTTAAGGTCAGTATCCACCACTGTGAAATAATAGTAATAATCTGTGCCTGCCCGAACATTTTCGTCAATGAACGAAAGCTCGTCCGCATTAAGAACAGACTTGTTCACTCTTGTGAAATTCTGCTTCTCAGGCTTTTTGTCAGCATCATATTTTGTTGCTCTGTAAATATTGTAGCCTGCAAGGGTATCATAATCGTCCTGCATCCAGCTAAGAAAGTTCTTGCCAAGCTGACCCTCGCCTGTGAGTGACATAGACTGTGCCGAGCTGTTTGTTATCTCAAACTTAAATCTGCCCCAATCTGTACCTGTGACGAGCCACTTATCGTCAGCCGCCGCAGCTCCCTTTACACGGATATACATTGTGCCAAGGTCGATATAAGGGTCTATCTTGAACTCGCTTACCCATTCACGGGCGTTCGCCCAATCGCCCGATACTGCGAAATCAGTATAAGGCTCGCTTCCTCCGTATGTCACCATAGGCTAAACATCAGAAGCCATATCACGATTGAACTTAACGTGCATTTTAACTGTCTGTGCACCGCTGACCTTGTCTATCCTGTTGCCGTCCTTATCAGTGAGATAAGCCTCGGTGACGAATGGGTAGATTTCCGACATATCGTCATCAAGTGTGAGATAAGGCTCTTGGATAAGGTCATTCTTTGTTACGTCCCAGTCAGCGTCAAGGCACTGTACCTTTACAAGGTCGGGATTCGTAGTACCCCAGTAGTTGCTGGATATGTCATAGGTGGTACGTCCGTTATAGTCTTTTGAAGCATCAAATGAACCGATTGCTCTTATATTATCATAATTATTAAGATAAAACGAATTAAGAATGGCATTATTTGCGAACAGTGGATTATACTTATCTGATGCCCCAACTATTATTGACGGTTCATCATCTTTCTTACCGTGATAATTAAGTGCTACATTTTTTTCAAAACGATCATAAGGATATACTCTTTGGTTGTCATAATTGTCAAAAAGAGTAGTTGTAATGTCATAAGCACATATACCGTAACTGTTTCGAGATTTCATACTCATATTAGAGAAATGAGAGTTCGCAATACTTTTGGCAAAAAGCACTCCATATCTAAATGAATAGCTATATGTAAAATTACAATGATCTATTATAGTAACATTAAAAGGCTTACCTGCACTCAAAGAATACGGATCACTAGCATAATAAGTCGCATTATATATATTAACATATTTTAATGACGCATATTTCTTATCATAATCATCATCAACCAGCCCACTATCTTTGAAATCAATATAAGAACCCGTTCCGGTAATTGTCACTGCCTTATCTTCAAAACCTTTGCCTGGATACATCTCAATAGGCTGTTCTTCTGTACCCTCGGCAATAAATCTGCCCTCTACCTGCAAATAAACGTTGGCATTTGCACCATACTTATTATTAGGGTCAGCAGACCAGAACTGTATCCTTGTGCCAGGCTCAACTGTTACTGTTACGCCCTCAGGGATAAGCACATTGTTTTCAACTATCCAAAGCTTATCGTTTGTAAGGGTCATATCCTCATTGATTATTCCGCTGAGTGCAACGCCATTTTGAACAGTCAAGGTATAGCTTGCAGATGAGCTATACAAATTGCCGTCACGTTCATCAAGACCGTTCTTTGCAGTTATAGAAATATTAAAAGTTATCTGAATATCATTAGGCGTACCCTCTTTTATCTTAAAACGGATAGGGTTTGATATGCCTGTGAGTTTTTCATCTGTATATGTAAAGCCATTATTTACAGAAGCAAACGTACCCACATCTGACAGTTTGACTTCATCATTTATGAACTCAACGTATTTGTTTGCCACGCCGCCGTCTGAGATTGCGTCAACTTCTACAGTAACATCAGTTGCCGCACCCCACCTGTTCCATACTGCAATACCCATATCAATAGTTTCACCTGGCTGTGCAATGCCGTCTCCATTATTTGCAGATGAAACATCTTGATAATCAAGAGTGTAGACTTCATCAAGTGTCAGATTAGGATGTGCTTGTCTTGTTAAGCTGTCACGGATATTAAGTTCAGGATAACTACGAAATCCATATGCTCTGCTTGTAGTGGCACTGCAAAGCTGACCCATTATATATCTCGAACTATACTTTGATTTATCTGTATACTTGCTTCTGAGTATCGCCGCTGCCGCCGCAACATTTGGTGTTGCCATTGACGTACCGCTCCAACAAGCATATCTGTTTCCTGGCAATGTGCTATATATACCAACACCTGGCGCTGCCATTTCGTATTCACAACCCGAACCCTCTTTAAAATCCCAGTTTGAGAAATAGGCAAGGCTCTTATTATTGTCAGTTGCCATTACGCCAATAACATACTTATATCCTGCTGGGTATATATCCTCTGTAAACAGATAGCCCGCTTGCTTTGCGTCATTTGTCGGCAAGCCGTCATTACCTGCCGCCGCAACGAGAACACAGCTTGGAAAAGCGTCCTGCAATGCGCTTTCAACGAGATATGACCTGCCTGTTCCACCGAAGGACATATTGATAACATCTGCGCCATTGTCAGCGGCATACTTTATCGCCTTGGCGATATCCGAGCTTGCAAAGCTTCCGTTCGCCTGACCTGCTCTTACGCACATTATCTTTGCACCATATGCAACACCGACTCCGCCGCCATTGCCAGGGGTCATTGCGATTATGCCTGCAACGTGTGTGCCGTGACCATGCTCGTCCATAGGGTCACTGTCGCCGTCAACAAAGTCTACGCCATGAACATCATCAACATAGCCATTGCCGTCATCATCAATGCCGTTGCCGGGTATTTCGCCCTCATTCACCCAAATGTTGTCTGCAAGGTCTTTATGGGTATAGTCAACGCCCGTGTCGATAACAGCCACAACAGTACCTTTGCCGGGGGCTTCCTTTTTAGCAGGATCAAAACAATCTTTCCATACGCCTGTTACGTCCATGCAAGGAAAATGAGTTTCAGCGTTTATTTCCTCATCGGTTGCCGCCACAGTTGTTGTGTCTGTCTTTTCCCACACAAAGTCAGGCTCAGCCGACAGAATGTTTTCATTGTCCGACAGCTTGTCCACAGTTGCCCAAACGTCCTCCGAGGTGGTCGCTTCATAGAACGTCTTATAAGGGGTCATGCCGTCCTTTTCGGCAGTGTTTTCTGCCTTTGTTTCAAGAATAAACTCAACGTCTTTCAGATCATACTCGGCGCAGATATCGCTGTCATCATCAAGATAAGCCGATTCTTCACCCTCTGCATGATAAGAAAGCACCGAGAACAGCACTTTGCCAGGAGTTATCTCCGTGCTGTCACGATATTCCTGTTCAGCCTCCATATCCGAGATAGGGTCATAAGCGTGCTGAGTTTTGTCAGCCTTGTCTGCACTGCTTTCTGGCTGCTGTGCCTTGTTTTCTGACTGCTCAGTACCGCTATAGCTCTCTGCATCAGCCGTTTTGCCGCTTTCTTCAGCCGAAGCTTTCACCACAGCATTTTCGTCATACAACACACCACTCAATGCAGTGGATTGAAAACTCAATCCCAAACACAGAAGCAATGCTACTATCTTCTTACTGTTCATAATTTTTCCTCCCTAGCCTTATTTTATTTTGTATTTTAACTGTAACTAATTATCGTTGTATTCATTATAGCACATTAAAAATCAAATTTGTTAAGCTGTCAGCTTAGTTAAACGTTTTCGAAAAATATTTTTTTATTTTAACAATTATTTTGTCCATGATATTTCTCTATGCACTGTTTACAATTTACAAAAAATGTGATAGAATTAAAATAACCAAATCAAGGGAGCGTAAAAAATGAGAACTTGTCCTCACTGTGGCAGCGAGCTTCACGATGATTCTACTTTCTGCTTTGCCTGTATGTCCATCGTCAACGAGCGTAAAGAAATACTTATAAAGGTAAACACGTCACGCAAAAGAGCCATACCTGTGGTTTGTGTTGCAGTCGCTATCATAGCCGCATCGTCAGTGTTTGCCGTTGTCAGCAAGAAAAACAATGCCGTAGAAACTAAAACACCTGAGCCTGCAAAAGCTGTGACAACTTCTGACACTGTAACGACCATGCCGCAGACAACGACTGCCGCCACAACAACTGTACCTACTACCACCACCGCACCTGCACCAACGGCTGATGAGATAGACAAAATTTCAGGCGGTATTAGGCAGGCTTCCACAGGCACGGCAGGCACTACTACCACTACAACAACCCTGCCTGAAGAAACTCAGCCCGAAGAACAAAATGACTATCAGCCAAATGAAGCTCAGCAGGAGGAAAATACAGCTCCAGCCGAGCCTGAGCCGTCATATTTTTCCGAGGACGGTGCAAATGAGCTGAGCAGAATATTTGCAGACAAAATAAATAAAAAACGTGAAGGCAGAGGCTATGCACCACTGAGGGTCTGCGGACAGCTTGACGATCTGCTGTCAATGAGTCTTGAAACATTGACTCATGTGCAAAGTGAGGGCGAGATCGATACTTGCTATGAAATAACATTGGATAAGCTAAAAAGCAACCTCAGCGACGTTGGACTTCCCTCAGACAGTGAATTTATAAGGATAAGCTATGTAATGAACTGCTGCAAAAGCTATGATGAAATATTTGAATATGCCAAAAAGGTGAATTTTTCAAACGAGCTTTTCACTGATGAAGAAGGCGTCCTTACAGTTTATTCTCAAAGGCTAGATTACAAATATCTCGGCTGCATAATATATGATAGATGTGATAGTCAGCAAAAGCCTAATGGTGATATTTCATACACGACCGAATACGTCTGCGAAATTTGGCTAATGAAATAAGCAAAATTAAAGTTTACAAATCATCTTATAATTAGCCTTGATATATTGTTTACAATTCACAAAAATTATGCTAAAATAAATGTATGCTTTTAAGCTCTTAGCTTTATCAGTAAATAATATAACAAGGAAAAAACATCTATGAAGTTCAATATCAAAAAGGTCACAGCCGCATTTTTAAGTGCGGCAATGCTCACCACAGGCTCGGCTCAGCTTTCTGTTTTTGCACAGCAGACGCTTAAATACGAAGCCGAAAACGGCACTTTGGGCGGTTCTGCCTATATCCAAACAGACAGCTCCGCATCAGGCTCTAGGTCAGTTCGTTTTTCAGACTCAAGCTGCACATGGTCACAGACTGTTACAGTCAGCGAAAGCGGATACTACAAAATAAAGCTTTACAGCCGCGGAGAAGGCTCGAATAAGATAAACAACCTTTCTGTAAACGGCTCAAATGCAGGCACTTTCAGCAGTGCAAACGGCTCTGCCTATAAAGCGTCCACAGTAAATGGTATTTATCTCAAAAAGGGTCAGAACACTGTCAAAATAACAATGTCGTGGGGATATTTTACTCTCGACTACATAACCATTGAAAAAATGAGCGTTTCAAATGCCTACACCGCCGCTGAAAATCTCGTTGACCCATACGCTTCACAAAGCACACAGCGCCTTTACAGCTATATGAAGGACGTTTACGGCAAAAAGGTCATAACAGGACAGTATTGTGACGGTGGTCTTAACGGCACTGAGTTCAAAGCTATAAAGTCCGCCACAGGTCAGACCCCTGCTATGTTGGGTCTTGACTTTATGCGCTATACTCCATGCCGTGTCCAGAACGGTGACACCTCCGACGCTGTCGAAAAGGCTATCGAGTTTTCACGGGCAGGAGGAATAGTAACATTCTGCTGGCATTGGAACGTCCCTGACAAATATCTTCTCTCAGGTACAGACGGCGGAAATCCACGTTGGTGGGGTGGTTTTTACACCAAAAACGTTGACCGCTCAAAGTTCTCGCTTACCAAAATAATGAACGGCTCAGACCCTAAGGGCTACAACACTCTTATGAGCGACGTTGACGAGATCGCCAAACAACTCAAACGTCTTTCTGACGCAGACGTTCCGGTACTGTTCAGACCGCTCCACGAGGCAAGCGGCGGTTGGTTCTGGTGGGGTGCAGACGGCTCGGAAGCCTACAAAAAGCTTTGGCAGGCAATATATAACAAGCTCACGAATGAATACAAGCTTGACAATATCATATGGGTATGGAATGGTCAGGCGGCAAATTGGTATCCTGGCGACGAATATGTTGACATAATCGGAGAGGATATCTACCCCGGCACAAGAGATTATTCAGCCCAAAGTTCAAAATATCTTGAAGCCACAGACTATTCACCAAACGGAAAAATAGTTGCCCTTACAGAAAACGGCTGTCTTTTCGACCTTGACAAAGCCTTTGCTGCAAACACCGCATGGTCATATTTCGGCACATGGAGCGGTGAGTTTTGCATATCAAGCTCTGAGAAATATACCGAGAAAAGTATGTGGCAAAAAGTCTATAACAGCGACTATGCCGTGACACTTTCAAGTCTGCCAGACCTGAAAAGCTATCCTATCAGCAGTGACAATACACAGATAACTCTTGACTCCACGTCAAAAGAAGTCACATACGGCGACAGCATTACCCTAAAAGCCAGCGTGACCTCAGGCACTCCTCAGACAGTAACATGGAAAAGCTCCAACACAGCCGTTGCCACAGTAAAAGACGGCATTGTGACCGCCACGGGCAAAGGCACAGCAAAGATAACAGCCTCCCTGCCTAACGGAAGGTCTGCCGTCTGCACTGTAAAGGTCACCACAAAAAAGCTTCCAACATCAGGCTATTCCTATGCAAGCACTGCACAGTATACAGGCAGTGCAATTATTCCGACAGTTACTGTTAAGGACGGAAGCAAAATTCTCCGTCAGAACATCGACTATCGTGTGATAGTCACGAACAATGTTAAAATCGGTCACGCTAACATCACTATCTCAGGCATGGGCAACTACTACGGCAGTTATTCCGCAGGCTTTGACATTATCCCTGCCAAGCAGACCATACAAAAGCTTGAAACAAGATACAAAGGCTTCTTTGTGGATTGGGCACAGAAAGGCTCTGCCACAGGCTATGACATTCAGTATTCCACCAGTGCAAACATGAGCGGTGCGGCTTCCAAACACCTCACTGCCAACAAGCCAGATAACCTGACAATAAGTGGTCTGACAGCCGATAAGACATACTACGTCCGTGTGCGTTCCTACACAAACGTTGGAAGCAAGACTTATTATGGTCCATGGTCTGACATAAAAAGCATAAAGACCGCAAAATATGATATTACAAAAGCTTCCGTTTCTGGCATTTCCACCAAGGCATACACAGGCAAGGCTATAACGCAGAACATTACTGTGAAATACAACGGCACTGCCCTGAAAAACGGAACTGATTACACAACTTCCTACTCAAACAACAAAAAAATCGGCAAGGCAATTGTCAAGATAACAGGCAAAGGCAAATATGGTGGCATTATCACAAAGACCTTTACCATAAACCCTGCCAAGCAGGAGATACAAAAGCTTACGTCTAAATCCAAAGCATTTTTCGTGGATTGGGCGCAGAAAGGCTCTGCAACGGGCTATGAGATACAGTATGCAACTAACTCCAAGTTTACAAACGCAAAGAAAGTCACCATAACAAACAACAAGACCGACAAGACCACAATTTCCAAACTTAGCGGCAAAAAGAAATATTACGTTCGTGTCCGTTCCTACACGACAGTGAACGGCACAAAATATTACGGTGCATGGTCGGTTTCAAAGAGCGTGACTACAAAAAAATAAAGAAAAAGTGATTATCCATAGCAAAATAGAGGTCTGGCTCAAACGTCAGACCTCTATTATTTTTTATTTGCACACAAAAACACCCCGTATCATAAGTGAAATTCTCCCCTTTTGTTAGACAATGTGGTATAATAGAAATATACCAATAAAAAATCTAACGAAAGGGGGCATTTTTATGCCAAAAGGAAAGCCGAACAAAAGATACACACCGGAATTCAAAATCAAAGTAGTGGAAACAATGCCCCCTGAGCCACAATGCTCAGAAGGCTTTGTTTTATATTTGGCCGAAACAGCTATCAAGAACATTTTCAGACAAATTCAAACAAGTGCCTGAAATTCAATGATTGTCTCTTTCGGATCGTCAGTAACAGTTACATCTATTTTAAATTGCTGTATCATTATTCCTTTCAATTTTATGTTGTTAAACTTGACGTATTCCAAAAACATTTTTATGAATAAATCCCTGTCAGCGGTATAATCCTTAAAATATGCACATAGATATTTTCCCGCAGGGAGCACACAGAAATGTCTTGAATTCTTCATTTCTTCACCGCACATTATCATGGTGTGCCAATTATCCATATTTTCCATCTCGGAAATATCATCAAAATCCATATAAAAGCCTATTCGGTCTGAAGCCAAGATCGGCGCAGTTTCGTGAAGATGACTTTCTAGGTGCATAAATTCAAGTGCAACGGATTCACCACTTTTATCAGATTTATTGAGCTGTGATATGATAAATCGCTCTGGAAAATCCTCAAAAGAAAACTTCTCCAACTCGATATTATTGTCGATAACCTTATCAATGAAATCTATTTTTTCTTTGATAGTCTCCGCCAGCCTTTGTTTGCTACGTATCTCCTCTTCAAGAAGCTTATAGTGTTCTTTCAGCATATCCACAGATTTTTTCATATTTCTCTCCGTGAAATATCCTTTTATCTCATTCAGCGAAAAATTTAGGCTGCGCAGTTCAAGTATCGTGCCAAGCTTCTCATATTGCTGTGGATCATAGTATCTGTACCCCGTATCAGGGTCAACATAATCAGCCTTGAAGATCCCGATACTATCGTAATACCGCAGTGTTTTTGAAGAAATACCTCGCCTTTGACCCATTTCTTTTATGGAAAGATATTTCTTTTTTTGTTCCTGGTTCATAATGAATACCCCTTTTCGTCAGCAAACTTCTATTCAAGCGCCATTTTGCCCTCTTCATCAGTTCTGATCTTAATTACATTTTCTACCTCATATACAAAGATCTTTCCGTCACCGATATTTCCGCTGTACAGCACACGCTTTACCGTGTCTACCAAAAGTCCAAGTGGAACTGTGCTGATAACGATCTCGACCTTTATCTTCGGGAGCAGATGTGACTTTGCTTCCGAGCCACGATAATAATCGGTGCTGCCCTTTTGTATTCCGCAGCCATTGACATTTGTTACGGTCATACCGGTTATATCTATCTCGTCAAGTGCGTCTTTCAGCGACTCAAATTTCGAGCTGTTCATAAGTATAACTACCTTGCGTATCTTTCCGTCAGCTTTATACGCTGAACGATCTATAGGCTTTGAGAGGTCTATCTGTGTAACACTCTTGGCATTTCCGTCTGACAGATCTGAAATAAGATCATCAGTCACAATGCCCTGCCAACCATGCTCTGAGCGGTCAAGACCCATTATCTCAGCCTTTTCAGAAACTCTGATACCTACTGTATGCTTAAGTATAACGAAAAGTAGCGTCATTGCAGCTAATCCGTATACCGCAACAGACAAAACTCCAAGTAGCTGCACGCCAAGAAAGTTAAATCTACCTGTATAGATAACGCCCTTTTCTACAGAAAATACACCTGTCATTATTGTGCCAAAAGCTCCGCAAAGGCCATGAACTGATATTGCGCCAACAGGGTCGTCCACCTTGCAGATATGGTCGATAAACTCAATGCCATAGATCATAACAAAAGCTGCACCTACGCCCACGAGAAGCGCTGCATAGTGTGGAAGCTGATCCGCACCGGCTGTGACGGCAACAAGACCTGCCACAATGCCGTTTAAGGTCATCGTTATGTCTGATTTTCCGTATCTTACCCATGTAATTATCATTGCAGATACGGCACATGCTGATGAAGAAAGTATAGTGTTCATAAACACACTGCCGATAGCTGCAAGGTCAAATCCGCTTTCG
>OGOC01001173.1_pt1 | contig 22024 bp, 19 predicted proteins | sample 1552561 | NCBI WGS metagenome assembly OGOC01 (sample SAMEA2580148, study PRJEB22360) | human gut metagenome | biome: human gut; feature: human-associated habitat; material: faeces | place: Denmark | collected 2008/2010
AAAGTACAATAAAATGTCCTGTTCTTGTAAAATGTCCAGGTCCCATACTACAAATAATAACTCCACCTTTTTTTAGTTCTTCCTTCATTTGAGTTTCATTTTTTTTAATCTGCTTTACCTTCAAACCTAATTTTTTTGCGCCCTCACTCATAAGAGTCCAAGCTGTTTTTCCACCCACTATATAATGATTCTTTGTACTAAAATCTGCCATCCAAGCTGGTGTCTTTTTCTCATCCTTTTTCAAATATACAGTTACCATAGACAAGCAAGTTGGTCCACAGCCAGAATCTTTCATATTCCCATTTGCATATTTTTTATCCTCCCATTGTTCATCCCATTGAAAATACAGGGGTACTTCCTTCATGGCAACGGTATCTTTCTCAATCTGAACTGTCCCAGTAACTTTTTTTAACACTTCTGGTGGTGCATCACCAGAAACATATACTAACAGTACCATAAACAAGATACAAAAAAATACAAGAATACTTACTGTATATGACTTACCATCTTGTTTTGCTTTCATGGAATCTTTCCTCCATCTTTTGTATTTTTTAGATATTTGCGAAACTCTATTTCATTCTCACTTTTTGTGCAAAATTCATATATCCTCGCAAGGAACTCCTTCACTCCTGAATTTCACACCTGTCTATTGCAATTTTAATTTATCATATGACAACAATCCGACTTACATCTGTTTTCGTACAATCTTATATTCGTCACCCAGTCTAAAATAAGGACAATTATCAAAGGTATTTGTCAAAAATCGCCCCATCTCATCCTGATCTAAGTCCATATCACATATGTAACATTCATATTCTTCATCATAAATAAAATTCATACACACATCACAATTCGATTGTCCAGTCATGTGACTACCTTCCCTTCTTTTCGCTTCATTTTATTTGTTCCAATATAAATTGCAGATATTTTTCCACCAAATTGATAGAGGTAAGTTGATACAGCATTCTGGCACCAACTACATCTTCAATCTCATTAAATAAAAATTTTCCTTTTTCATCAACTAAAAAGTCAATGCCTACCAAACCAAAAGAAAACTGCTCCATTATTTTTTTCACGAATGAAATATTTTCATCCGATAAGGTGTACAAAGACACCTCTCCGCCCAGAGAATAATTCGACTTAAATCCCTCTTTTGCTGTTCGACATACGGCTGCCAGTATTGTATCCCCCAGTACATACACTCTGACATCTTTTCCGCCCTCTATCAATGGCTGTACCACCACATCTGCATTCTTTATGCCATGAAAAATCTGCTCTTTATCCTGCTCTCTTTTTAAAAATACCTGTGTACCTCCATGTCCTGCCACAGCCTTAATAATACTGTTTTCATCAATGTTATCCCAGTCTGTTGCCAGTTGCTCAGCAGTTAAAAATATGGCATCTGCCATAGGAATCCCTTTCCCCGCCAAAAATGCATATGTCTTTGCCTTATTATTTGCAATTTCTGCCACCTTTGCCTGATTAAATAAAGGTACTCCTGTCTGTTCTAACATAAAAGATATATCTGGATTTATTGTTCTGCATATGGTAAAATTCGGAAATTCCATTTGCTGTCCCTTATAAAAAACAACCATCTTTTCCTTTTGTATTCCAAACGATAGAAATTCTGCATACAACAATTTTATTTGAATTCCCAGTTTTTCTCCTTCTTCTATATGCATGGAAATATAGGATGCATTTCGTTCTGCTCCTTCCTGGTCATAAATTAACCAGCCTGTCTTTTTCATACTAAAACACCTCGCATTCATTCTTCACTTATAAAACGCTCCTAGTTTTCCTTTTTGCTTTCATGTAATGTAACAATTCGCTCCATAATATAGTCCGCAGTATTCACGCCTGTACAGTCATATATATTTTTAAAATGTGCATTTGAATTTACCTCACACACAAGATATTTTCCATCTTTATCAAACAATAAATCAACCCCTGCAAATTCCACCTTCAAAATTTTACAGCACTGCACCGCAATGTTTTGTTCCTCTTTCGATGGATCATACGGCCGCATACTACCTCCATTTGTAATATTCGCTCGAAAATCTCCCGGCTTTGCTTTTCTTTCCATCGCTGCCACAACCTGATCTCCTACCACCTGCAAACGAACATCCCTTCCATCTGCCTCTTCAATAAATCTTTGAAATAAAAATGGTACCCCCTGCAACTGCTGCACTCGTTCTATTACTTCTTCAAACGTATTGCATAAATACACCTGCTGTCCAAAGGAACCAAAGCATTCTTTTATTACCAATGGCAACCCTAAATGTTCTATCACCTGTTCTGCAAAGTCCAAATTAGTATAGCCAATATTCGCATATGTCATCGGTGCAATAATTGTATCTGGCATTGGAATATGTTCTCTTGATAGATACATATGTGTCAACGCCTTATTATCACAGGCTTCAATACCAAATGAGGAATTATATACTAAAAATCCCAGTTCTTCCAATGTCTTTGCCAACATTACGTCTTTATCCCAAAACAAAATAAAATCCACCCTAGAGGCCTGCCCTAACAGGGCAAGCCGATTATGAATACAACTGGAAAGTAACTCTGCGTTTGTCTTTATTTCAAGTTCAATCGCATGTTTTTTTCCAGCTTCACATAACCACTGGTGGATTTCATCAAATTTCTTTTGTTTTAAAAAGGCGTTTACTACAAGCCATGCCTTCATTTTTCTTCCTCCTTAGCCAGAAATAAAACTGTCAAATTCTTCCATTGTCATCAATACTTTTCTTGGCTTTGTTCCTTCTTCTGGTCCAACCACTCCCGCTGCACATAGTTGATCCATAATACGTGCGGCACGATTGAAACCAATCTTATAAACACGTTGTAACATACCTATAGAAGCTTTATTTTTTTCAATAATAAAGCGCCCTGCTTCTACAAAGTAATCATCATTATCACTCTTCGCACCATTTCCATCACCTGCCGCAGTCGCAGCAACCGCTTCCATTTTGGCCTCTACTGCCGCCGAAGTATCATCCTGCTCCACTTCATTTTTCTCACGAATGAAAGATACCACTGCATTCACTTCTTCATCCGAAACAAATGCGCCCTGCACACGCACTGGCTTTGGGAAACCAGAAGGATAAAACAGCATATCACCTTTTCCTAGCAGCTTTTCTGCACCGCCACCATCTAATATCGTTCTGGAATCTACAGAAGAAGAAACTGCAAAAGCAATTCTTGATGGTACATTTGCTTTAATCAATCCTGTAATAACATTAACCGATGGACGCTGTGTTGCAATAACCAGATGGATACCTGCTGCACGAGCCAACTGCGCCAAACGACAAATCGCATCCTCTACTTCCTTAGATGCCACCATCATAAGGTCTGCCAACTCGTCTACAATAATAACAATCTGTGGCATTTTTTGAAAACGCTCGTCCTCTGCATATTCAACCGCTTTTACCTTTTCATTGTATCCTGTAATCTCACGTACACCAAGCTCCGCAAATTTATTATATCGTTCTGTCATTTCCTGTACTGCCCACTGTAATGCTGCTGATGCCTTTTTAGGGTCTGTCACTACAGGTATCAATAAATGTGGGATTCCTTTATAGCAACTCAACTCAACTACTTTCGGATCAATCATAATCAGTTTTACATCATCTGGATGTGCTTTGTACAAAATACTCATAATCAAAGTATTAATACACACGGATTTACCAGAACCCGTTGCTCCCGCAATAAGTAAATGCGGCATTTTGGCAATATCAGATACAACAACCTGTCCACCAATATCTTTTCCTACGGCAAACGCAATTTTAGATTTATGGTTTTTAAATTTTGTATTTTCAACCAAATCTCTAAAATGCACGACAGAAGTAGTAGCATTCGGTACTTCAATTCCCACTGCTGCTTTACCTGGTATCGGTGCCTCAATTCGAATCTCCTCTGCCGCCATATTTAATTTAATGTCATCTACCAACGCAGTGATTTTACTTACCTTTACTCCCTGATCCGGCTGTAACTCAAAACGTGTAACAGTCGGTCCACAACTTACATTGGTAACCTTTGCTCCTACACCAAAACTTTCCAAGGTAGTTTGCAATTTTTTTGCACTTTCTTTCAGACTCTCATCTGAAATTCCTCTTTCACTTTTTTCAGGCTTCACAAGTAATTCTGGTGAAGGGAAAATATACTTTCTTGGCTTCTTTTTCTTCACCTTTTTCACTTCTGGTTGTGCAACTTCTTTGCTTTCAGCCTTTGTGACAGTGGCATTTTCTACTACTGCATTATCAGGTTTTGCTGTTGGATTTTTTATAGGTGCTGCTAATTGCGAAATTGCTTGTGTTGGCGATACCATTTCTGTCTCATCTACCGCATCCATCACAATGCCTTCTCCATCTTCTCCCTTTTGAATCTCAAACTCATCCGCAAATCCTCGAAGACTATTCTCCACTTCCTCCATAAATTTGTCAGCTTCTGTCTTTATCGGCTTTTGAGGTTCTGGTTGCATCTCCTGTTCGTATAAAGGAATTTGAATGTCAAAAGAATCCTTTTCCTCGCTTTCTCTATCTCCAGCCGATTCGTCTGCCCTATGAATTACTAAATCGGATAAGAAATCATCCTCCTTTGGCTTTTCCTCTATTTCCTCTTGCAAATCACCTGTAATCTCTCTCATATTTCCAGAAGAATCGTCCATCCTCTTTGCTTCTTTCTTAAAATCAAAAAATGGGAAATTAACTTTTCGAGCCTTTTCCTGTTCCCAATCTTCCAACTCATCCAATTCATCCTGTTCTTTTTCTTTGGCATATTCCTGCGCCGCAATTTCTGCACGTTCTTTTATCTTTTTATACGCAGAACTGCTCTTTCTCTTCAAGCTATGGAAAAATAACTTCTCAGACAAAAACATTGCCCCTATTGCCAAAAGTGCGAATAAAATTACATACGCACCCCATTCACCAAAGCATAACGCCAATAAATTAGCAAAAATTCCCCCAATCAAACCTCCACCAGCTCGACGCGTTGCAGAATTATTAAAGATGGCTATTAAATTAAAAGAACTATCATAATGAAATGTAATAAGCTGCAATAATGCCATCAACACTACCGACATCATACAGGCACAGATTACCTTTTTTACCAATAAATCATTGTCCTTATTTGCCGTATAAAAAAAAGCTACACCTATAATAAAAAACGGCATAAGATATGCAAGGATTCCTATTAAACCAAACGAAAGGGTATTTAATGCCTGTCCAATCACACCCGCAGCATTCATATAACTTAGTACAAAAATTATGGCAACGACAATAACCCCCATTAATCCTAATTCTTTTTCAAATGGAGATAACTCTTGTTTCTCCTTTTTTTCAGACTTTTGTTCTTTCTTCTTTCCTTTTGCCATAACTAACTTCTCTCCCAACTTGTTACAAATTCTTAACTATCCTGCTCCCAAAATATTAATCTCTCGAACCTTTATTATACTTGGATTATCTTTGAAATGCAAGCTTACTCTATTCCTGCATTTTTTCGATGTACCTTATTCATCGTTTTGTTATCCAGACTATAATAATGCATAGATAAAAGGGTCAAAAGCCATCCCAGAATAGGAACTCCACAGTATAAAAACAGGGTTGTCCATTTAATCACATCTGTAACAGGATCGGAAACCTGTGGCAATACATTATCAAATCCGATAATAGTAAGCACAATTCCAACAAATGCCGTTCCAAAGGCAGATACTGCCTTTTCCACAAAAGAAAACAATGCTCCCATCAGCCCAGGAACATATTTCCCGCTACGGCTCATCTCATAGTCACAACAATCTGCAATCATAGGTACTACCATATTATTAATGATGGATTTACAGCCATTTAATAAAGTAAATGTGATAAAAAATAGCACTGTTACCCCATTAATTTTAGACGGAATAAAAGAAATGGTGTTTATTTTTCCAAATAACAATACCATTGCCATTCCAAACTGAAATACAATAGCAAAGCATGTCGCCAGTATTAAAGCTTTCCTTTGTCCAAAGTTTTGGGCAATTCTTATTCCTGCACTTACTACCAGTAATGTTGGAAGTGCCGTTACAATTCCTATCAATCCTGCTATCGAATAATTATTCATCATGATTCCAAACAACATCACCCCCACAGTCGTATGACTATATACCATGGAAACAAACTGATTGGAACAAGATGCCAAAGTCAACATCCGAATCGGTTTATTATTTTTTAAAATTTCGATATAATCTCTCTTTTTTACCTTTTCCCTTTTGTGCATACAAGTATCATAAAACTTTTTCTGGTCCTTTTGCCAGATACCCACAATTGCCAATGCCGTACACAACATACTGATACCTGCTATAGTCAAAACAAATTCTTTAAACAATGCAGGGTTTAAAAAACTACCATACTTTGGTATCAGATAATTTGATACATACAAAGCAGTTCCGCCATAGGCAGCCATAATAAACATAGAGTCAAAATATGTAGCCAAAGGTCTTTGTTTCGGGTTATTTGTAATAATTGTCTGTCCTGATTTTGCCACTACGGTTTGAAACGTATAGCCGATAATGTAAATGGCATATACAAGAACAAAATAAACCAGACGGATTGGTTTTGGCACTAAATTATTTGTAAAAAATAACAAAATAGAGCTTCCACACAACAACAAATTTCCCACGACCAAAAAAGGACGAAACTTTCCATAACGTCCTTCTGTTTTGTCAAGCAAATATCCAATTACGGGATCTGTAATTCCATCAAACACCCGCATCACGGTTAAAATCATAGACAGAATAAACACACCAAGTCCAACAATACCATTGGCATAATAAGTAACATATCCCATCAATGCCAGGTATAAATTCGTTGCTGCATTGTTCATAGAGAACAACGCTAATTGCCAGATTTTTGCATTGTTATAAGACAACTCCTGTGATGCGGATAGCATCTTATCTGTATTCCCGCTCTCATCTATCTGTAAATATTTCTTCTTTTGTTTCTTTTCCCACCGTTTCGGTCCAAACACGTTATCACTTCCGTTCATCTTTTTTATCCATTTTTTCAATTCGACTTCTATCTGTTATTGTACCATATTTCTCCTGTTCATTCCAACATTCCCCAGAAAAACATTCGGAAGTATCCTTTTCTTGCGGGTTCTGCATCTGCTCAGAAAGTTCATGCCGTAACTCATATCTTTTCTCTTTATCTAGCCATTCTTCCCTCATTTTCGCTCCTCAATCATATGCTTTAAATGGGTTAAAGCAGCATGCATTCCGCCAACCTCATTGATAATTCCTTTTTTTACAGCTTCCTCTCCTACTAATACTGTTCCCACATCTTTCACAAGTTGCTTTGTATCCAGCATCAAATCACGCAAATTATCATACGAAATATTGGAATGTCTTTCTACAAAGTGTAAGATACGATCCTGAATCTGTTCTAAATATACAAATGTCTGCGTCACACCAATTACCATACCACTCATTCGCACCGGGTGTATTGTCATAGTTCCTGTTGGTACAATAAAACTATACTCTGTTGATACCGCCAAAGGAACTCCAATAGAATGACTTCCACCTAATACAAGCGAAACGGTAGGTTTGCTAATTGATGCAATCATTTCTGCGATAGCAAGACCAGCCTCTACATCCCCACCCACTGTATTTAGTAAAACAAGCAATCCATCCACCTCTTCGTTATCTTCAATGGCTGCAAGCTGTGGTAGCACATGCTCATACTTTGTAGTTTTGTTTTGTGAACCTAGATTCTCATGCCCTTCTATTTCACCTATAATGGATAATAGCTGAATTTTTGTTTTTGTTCTTTTATTGTCTAAAAGTACCTGTCCATAATCAGAAATTTTTTCATCTTTTAGTTTTTCATTTTCTTTTTTGACTTTTTCCTCATCTGCCTGTTTATTCTCTTCTCTGTTTTCTTCCATACTAAAACCTCTTTTCTTTTTAACTGTAGTATGGAAGAAAACACATTATTTTATACGATAATGCTGCTTATTTTTTACTCCACATATAACAATACGCCTGTGTTCTTGCTGCAAATGGTGCATTCTGAAGTAATCTTTGCACTTCCTCTTTTGTATACCATCCAGCGACAATCTCCTCAACCGTTGATGTGCTAGGCTGAAATGTTCCTGATGCAGTTCCAACAACACACAAGTTTTTCTCATTTGAAAAACCTACGGCACTGTAACTTTCTCCTAAAATTTCTTCTATACGATCTAGTGACAACCCAGTTTCTTCCCACAATTCTCTCTTTGCTGCCATCTCTGGTGTTTCTCCTTCGTCAATTAAACCTGCTGGGAAATTGTAGACCCACTGCCCTACAGCCATTCGAAATTCTTTATTCAATAAAATCTTATCTTTTGCTTCATTGTGCAATATTAGCACCACCGCATCTGCCTTTCTATGATATAGTTGCGAAAATTCTTTTAAATTTTTATCTCGACTAATCATTTCATAGATTTTTTCTTTATGGTCCACCGTTTCATATGTCAGGTCATAACGTGTTATAAATTTTCCCTGTTCTCTCTTTTTTAAACCTATAAATTTCATTCTTATTCCTCCAGTATGTTGTAAAAGCTTGGATTTACGAGATAAGCTAATATTAAACTACACCCAAAATCTCACATGTTTCTTATTCTTTTCTCCTGGTATCATATATTGATAGATCCGAAGCATATCTTTATGGCAGCTTTCCCGTGTTACTCCTTCTCCAATTGGTAATACAAATATTTCATACCTGGCTGTATATATTTCACTTTTTATATTCATTCTTTTAACACCATTTCGCAAATAAAAGGCATTTCTTTTTTTCCGTTCCGTTTGCTCTTTTTCAGAAGCCGCGAGCTCCTCATCCTCGGTTTCTATAATAATTCCTTGGCAATCAGGAAAATAGCCCTTCATCTTTCCTAAAAAAATGCTTCCTATTCCTGCGCTTCGATATTCTTCTAACACAGCAAAATAATCTAGTAAAATATACTTACAATTCTTGCAGATAACAAAAAATGCATATCCTAAAAAGTCATCTTTCTCATCATACAATCCAACGCCCTGATATTGCTTCTCATTCCACATTGCTTTCATTTTTTTCAATGGTTTTCTCTCATTTTCAGGAAAATGTTTGCATAAACATTCATTATACACCTGTGTAATTTGAGCAAAATCCATTGTTTTTATTTTTACTTCCATAACACGCCTCCATCCACTCTCCTAAAAACACTTACAAGCTATCTACGATACCATTGATTCTACAATCTGTCCCTTTCATCCTTTCTGTAAAATTACTACTATTATAATATATGTTGCTTTTAGGCAAGCGAAACCTCTTCCTTAAAATATCTTTTTCTATAATAACAGGAGGAAACCTGCAAAGCAAGTTTCCTCCTATTTATACACGATGATTTTTTCTTCTTTTTTCCATTTTTTGCACCAAAAGAATAGAAAGGATGCCCGACAATATTCCAATTATCATTCCTCCCAAAATATCCGTTGGAAAATGTACAAATAAATACATTCTAGAAAATGCAATTGCTACTGCTAAGATAAGTGCCAAGATACCTTTTCGACGATGCATATATAACATAGGGACTACAGTTGCAAATGCAGCCGATGTATGCCCTGATGGAAACGAAAAATCTTTTGGTATCTTAATAAGCATGGTCACTGTATGATCAATCCAGCATGGTCTTTCACGAGCAACTAAATTTTTTAAAATCCCATTGCATATAACAACCTCTATCATAAGTGCCATTGCCATCATACATCCACATTTTCTATACTTAGGAATGCATAAAAATAAAATAGTAAGTACAATCCATATAATCCCTGCATCTCCTAATTTTGAACAGAGAATCATGATCTCATCCAAAATCGGATGATGAAGTGATTGCAAAAAATGTAAAAAACGTAGTTCCATGTTTCCCTCCTGTTGCATCGGTTCGTTTTTTCTAAAGAATGTGTCTATTACTCAAATACTTTCACAATCGTATCAATATCCTTTGCAACCTCTACTTCAAATATAAAACGAGCACCTTCTTCTAATTTGTTCAATGCATCCTTTGAAGCGTCATTTCCAATACGAAATACACGTACACCATCTTCCAGCGAAATTTCTACAGAGTTTCCATCCGCAAATCCTAAAAACTCCCCTTCTAATGTCTTTTTCTCTGTTTTTGTATGACTGCTATCACTTTTATCGTTTTTGGATGCTTCCTGTGTTGTTGTCGGTTGCTTTGTAGATTCACTCACCGTATTATTTGCATCTGCATTATTTTTGTCATTATTTCCCTGTGAAGCAGATGCCGTCTCCTGTGTAGAAATGTCTTCCTGTGGTTCCTCTGTTTCTTCTACCGATTGTGTAGCCTCTACGGTTGCCTCTGTCTGTTCCGTAGGCTCTACTGTATTAGTTACCGTTGATGCCTTATTTCCACACCCGTTTATCGTTGCGATTGTTACCGCCAATAAACAGGCACTCATTACTTGTTTTTTCATGTTGTTTTTCCTCCTAGTCAAGTTTGTATTTGAATCACTCTTATCATAACGGAAATCCTCTGATTTTGCAAGTAATAGTCCACTTGTCTTTTCTATGTTCATCAGATATACTTTATATAAAACATAGGAAATGAGGGAAAGATATGAATCATTATATGAAAGAAGCAATAAAAGAGGCCTATGTAGGTATTCATGCACATGACGGTGGTCCTTTTGGCTCTGTCATTGTAAAAGACGGGCATATCGTTGGCAGAGGACACAATCGTGTTTTATCAAAAAAAGACCCTACCTGCCATGGTGAAATGGAAGCCATACGCGATGCCTGTAAAAATCTAGGTACGCATGATTTAAGTGGTTGTGAACTCTATACCACTGCAGAACCATGTCCAATGTGCCTTGGTGCCACTCTTTGGTCTAACATCACAACACTCTATTATGGCTGCAATCGCAAAGATACGGATAATATAGGATTTCGTGATGATAACTTTTATGATTATTTAGATGGAAAAAACAATCTGCTTACACAACAAGAATTAGACCGAGCAGATTGTTTACAATTATTTAACGACTATAAAACAGACAAAGAACACCAGATCTATTAAAAAAAACTGTTCAGATGTATCAATACTCTGAACAGTTTTTTGATTTCATTTTTTATTCCTCTGCCGCAGACTGCTCTATCTCCTGAAAGTCCTTTTGCAATTCCTTTTGGTTAATCTTCTCTGGCCGATCTGTTTCCAAATTAGCTGGATAAATATCTGCCACATCATTAATTGCAATATATGCTCTTGGATCTATTTCATGAACAAGCGTTTTCATTTTTCCTACCTGAAATCGATTCATTACGAAATAAATCATGGACTTCTCTGTTCCCGAATAATATCCCTTCGCATCAATAATAGTCACTCCATTTTCAAACGTTTCCGAAAGTTCTTTACAAACCTTTTCCGCTTTTGTTGTAATGATAAAGGCTGCTTTCGAACGATCAAAACCATCTACAAAAAAGTCTATTGTTTTCGATGCCACCGCATATGTCACAATAGAATACAATGGTAAAATCCAGCTTCCGATGATAATACCGCAAACAACGTACAAAAGCACATTATAAACCATTACAAAATTTCCGATACTAATTCCTATTTTTTTTGCAAACATGACCGCAACAATGTCAATTCCATCAATAGCTCCTCCAAATCGGATCGCCATTCCACTACCGCACCCAGAAATAATACCGCCGAACAAAGCACATAAAAACAAGTCATTTCCTGCTAACGGAGATACAATGCTAACATCAATCGGCAATACATCGGTAATCACCCAAGCTGCTAAGGAATATATGATAACAGTATAAATTGAATACACCGTAAATCGTATTCCTTCTGCCTTTAAACCCAACAAAAAAATTGGTATATTTAACAGGATCAATATTAACGATAAACTACACCACGACGGAGTCTCTTGCGAAATTAGCATAGAAGTTCCAGAAATACCGCTATCATATAGCTTTACTGGTGCTAAAAAGACAATTACACCAAATGCATTGACAATTCCAGACAACGTAAGAAACAATAGATTAAACGGACTAAGTTCCCTGACTACTTTTTTCACATGATTCATGCAATTCCACCTTTCTTTTATTTTCTTCTATAGACATTTGAGAAACTGTATGCATTGATTTTTTATGTACAGTATGTTTCGCAATTGCCTAATTACCGCTATAGCTATTCAGAATCATCGTTCTTACTGTCTTATCATGTGCAACCTGCACTTAAAACACTGGCATGGCAGTGCAGGTTGCATATAATGAGCCGAAACAATTGAATAGCTATATATTTACTATATAAGATTATGGGCAAAAAAACAACTAGAGAATATACACATTACCCTTTTTGTATATTCTCTAGTCAAATCTTATCTTTTTATAATTTTTAGCATAGCTTACGTTTCTTATAGTTCATTGTCATAATCATCCACATTGTAATCTTCAGCGCTATCATCCTCATCATCAAATGAAAAATCATCTAAACTAGAATCATCTTCTAACGAGAAAGAAGCTGTGCTATCACTTCCGCCAATCCAATTACTAGATGTAGAAGAATCTAACCCTAAAAGAGAACCAAATAAAGAAACAAAGCCTTCTACCTTCTCTTCTAATGCGCTTACTGCGTCCTGATCAATAGTGTCTTTATACTTTTCAAGTTGTTCAGAATCATTAATAGAATAACTATCTCCCTCTGGTGGATAAGATACTTTGTCGCATTCTTTCATATTCTGACTATATTCAATCTTACCAATATTTTGTCCAGCAATGCTTGCTTCCAGAGTAGCTTTTTGTTCCTTTTCACCACCATTTAGTGTAAGTTTTACCTGACTGTCGTTGTTATATTCTAGGGTAACGTTACCATTATAGGAACCATACTCCTCATCCGCCAATGCAAACTCATCAAAACTTACTTTTACACTATTTTTATCCTCTTGCGATGAAAAAGCAATATCTCCTTTATATCCCTTTTTCTCCTTTGTACGATTTCCAGTTATAACGAAATCATCTGAATCACTTCCAGTCGTACCAGCTTCAAAATAATCTGTCTTTCCATTGTTTAACGTATGGTAATATAAAGTAGATGCATCTTCTTCTCCATCTCCTTTGGAACTAAAGTCTCTTCCTAGGATATTTCCCTGTTTGTCAATCCAAACATTCATAACTATTGTAGTGTTACTTTCCGTTCCTTCTTTCTTTACCTCATCTATTGCTTTTTTCAGTTTCTCGATGCCTTTGTCATACTCTTCCTCTGTACATGCCTCTAGTCGAACCAATTCTTTCTTTAATTTCTTATCTTTAGAAGCTGTGTCCACTAACTTTTCTAACATCTTCTCTGCATCTTTTTCAGTGATTGTAACAGTTACTTTTGTCGCTTTTTTTGTTATGTCAGAAACTGTATATTTCACATTCTTTTCCAGCTTCACATCCTTTAATCCTTCGCAAACTGTCTTTCCATATTTAGAAATCAACTCAGCTACTAAGGCTTTAGAGGTAGGTTTGTCTAAATAGTTACCATAAAAATTTTTCAAAGAATCAAAATATGCATCCACATTTTCCTCTTCTTTTGCCATATCTTGTAAAGAAGTAAATAAATAGGCTGAACTAATCTGTGGAATCTGAACATAGGTATCTCCATAGTTTTCTTTTCCTATATTCATAAACATATTTGCTCCAATAAATGACTCTCCGCCAAGCTTTAATTCCATATCTACCTGCTCAGCACTATTTTTTAAGTCTACTGTGATACCTGTATTTAATTCTAAGGGAAATAACGTATCCAATCCCAACATACTTGTGTAGGTATCATCTACAGAAACTTTAAGGGCAGCAGAATTTTTCATCGTCTTTTTCTTTTGTGCTTCCATTCGTTCCACTTGTTTCCCATAAGAATCTGCGATTTGATTCGCCTTTTTTTCAATATTACTAAGCTCTGTCTTTAAATAATACTCTTTCGGACCTAAGGCAGACATAAATATTCGATTTCGAACACTGGCATTTAATGTAAGCATTGATGCCCCTGCTATAAGGATAACAAGCACTGCTACTACAACCGTCGCAATCATCTTGCCCTTTTTCTTCCCACCTTTGGCACCTGTTTGGTCCATAAGTGGTGACACACCGTTTCCTGATTGATTTTGACCATTTACATTTTGATCAAAATTTTGTTCTTGATTTTGTTCGTTCATTTTTTCTCTCCTTCATTTTTTCTTACTGTTTTCTCCAACATTTAGATTACCATGAATAAAGCAATCTTGTCAATAATATTTATGTTTTTTAACTAAGAATATTCTTTTTTATTTTTTGCCAATAAAAATATACAGTATCTATTTTTATAGCAAAATTCCATATTGATATATAACTTATGATAAAATAATTAAAAATGAACCTTTTCTCTGGTGGTAACCAATATATTTATGTAAGGGTAAAAGATATTCCCTTTTAAATAGACGTCTACTTATATTATGGAGAATGCTTATGAACAAAGAACAATTAGAAAATTATATTAAAGATTATGGCAAAGAAATTTATTCCTTTTGTAAAGCACTGACAAAAAATAAAACAGATGCAGATGATTTATATCAGGATACTTTTCTAAAAGCCATTGAATTAAACAACATTGATACAAATAAGAATCCCAAAAGCTATCTGCTTGGCATCGCAGTAAACATGTGGCGAAGCAAAAAACGACGATACGCAAGAAGAGAACGTATTGCTCCTATGCAATCTCTATCAGAGGATGCATCCATAGAGCAGCTTCCCGTATCTTCTAAACCTTTAGATGAACTGATGATAGAGAAAATGGAAAAAGAAAAAGTTCGGACAATCATTGAAAGTTTACCAGAAAAAATGAAACTCGTTATTTTACTCTATTATATGGATGAATTAACCTTAAAGGAAATTGCACAAATTTTAAAAATTCCCAGTGGCACTGTAAAAAGCAGATTACATCAGGCTAGGAAAAAAATCACAAAGGAAATGGAGGTATATAGAAATGAATAATGACATCGACGATTTATTAAAACAAGCCCTTACACCTACAGAAGAACCTGATTTTTGGGTAAACCAGAAAATTATAAACAGTATGAATCAGAAAGGAAACCAAACTATGAAAAAATTCAAAAAAATCCCTGTTCTATTAGGTTTAACCTGTGCTCTTTGTGTTGGTGCAACAACAGCTTATGCTGCCTATCATTATTTATCACCTGCCACAGTAGCAAAAAAAATAGATAACAGCAAATTATCGGAGGCTTTTAAAGGCAAACAATCCATCGAAATAAACCAAACACAACACTTTAAAGATTACGATATTACACTGCTTGGTATTACCTCTGGTAAAAATTTGTCCCAATACTTCAAAGACGACAAATTAGTATCCGAACGCACTTACAGTGTTGTAGCGATTAAAACGACAGATAACAAAACCTTATCCAAAGATGAGTGGTACGAAAAGAATTTTCTGGTATCTCCTTATATTCAAGGATTTGAGCCTTGGAAAGTCAACGCCTTCACATTAGATGGTGGTTACGAACAGTTCGTAGAAGATAATACCTTATATCGTATCACAGAATGCGATAATATTGAAAAATTTGCCGACCACACTATTTACCTTGGCATTTCCGATACTACCTTTTTTGAAAAAGATGCATTTACTTATGATGAGAAAACAGGTAACATCGCAAAAAATGAAAAATATGATGGCGTAAATGCACTGTTTACACTTCCAATTGATAAAAGTAAGGCAAATGCGAAGGAAGTAAAACAGTTTATGAAAGAATTAGAGAAAACAGACTCTAAAACGGAAGAAGATAGCACAGATTCTACGGATGCGTCTATAAAAGAATGGGTTGCTAAGATTACACCAGAAAACATTGATCAGTATGCAGATGTAATAAAAGATTCGGTTCAAACAATCACACCAAAAGATGGTGTGGCTCGTTACAGTTATGAAAACAAAAAAACAGGACGAAAAGTTGAAGGAAGTGTTTATCTAAAATATGATTTTACAGATAACAAAATCGGTATGTCTGAACACTTTAACTATAGTTACGATGAATCAGGATTAAGCAGCCTATGGTTAGAAACTTATTCTTTAAATAAAGATGGTACTGTTACAGTAGCAATTTATACTCCAAAACAATAAACAAACTATCTTTTATAGAAGCAAACAGCACAGCGGATTGCGAATATCCTTAACACAGAAATAGGGATGCCACATTGTATGTGACATCCCTATTTTTCTATTCTGCACCTTTTAATGATTCTACCATATCAAGGTTCTTAATTCGTTTGGAAAACATAAAACTAACAAGCATAGATACAACTAAAACAAGTATTCCCGAAGCAATATAACTGGATGGATGAATCATCAGGTTATAATCAAAGTTTTCTCCATTACTATTCATCATAGCATTTAAACTTACCTTACCCAATGGTGCACCTAATAAAATTCCAATGACTGACAACCAGATATTTTGAATACTTAATATTTTTCTGATCTGTGCCGATTGTAATCCAAGCACTTTCAAGGTAGCAAATTCCTTTACACGTTCATGGAACGACAGATTTCCTGAATTATATAATACTACAACAATCAAAATAGTTGAAAATACCAGCATCATAACTACCATCATATTAACGGCCTCCATACCAGTTCTATACGCTGCCTCCATATCCTTTTTGCTGCTAACTCCCGTTACATAGTCCAAATTGTCATAAACGGTTAAGTCTTCATTGCTAAACAGCATAGATGGAGTAAACTGCACTCCTGTCTTTTCAAAATCTTCTCTAAGATATGTAATTCCTTGTGTTTCGGTGCTTTGATAAATTACTCCAACCTTTGCTTTATACCATTCATTTTGAGAATAGATATGCCAATAGAAGGTATCTCCAACTTTCAAGCCCATATCTGCGGAAAGCTTTCGACTCAATCCCACGCAACCTTTTGACAAATGAATCACCTTTTGCTTTGTATCTACAATATTGTATAAACCTTTTCCTTCCAATACAGTAAGACTTTCTTTTTTCTTTTGGTCTGAAGAAGCATTCGGTTTCTTTGCAATTTCAATCTGGTCAGACATAATAAGTTCTCCAGATACTTTTTCGGCTAAATCATCTACCTTTTTCAGGCTTACATCCTGTGATAGCTTCATCTGATATGCCGCTGGTTGTATTTTTTGAAAATTCAAATCCACCATATCATCTACAAGCAGATTACATGCTGCCCCATATACCATCAAAAGCATACCAACCGCTGTTCCAATTATTCCCATCAATACACGAAGCTTCGCTCTGGATATATCTCTTAAATTGTACTGTGTATTAAATCCTAATTTATCCCAAAATGGTAATTTTTCAAATACACATCGCTTTCCCTGCTTTGGTGCAGCAGGTCGAAGTGCTTCTGCAGGTTTCACTTTTAAAAGTCTCCGACAACTTAAATAAGAGGCCGCTGCACATACAACCACTATCAAAACTGCAATTCCACAATAACTACTATCAAATCCAGCCTTTAATCCCGGCACAATATACCATTGTGTAAATAGATTTACCATAAACGGACTTGCATAGAACGTTCCTACAAGCATTCCCACTATAACACCAAGTAAAGAAATCCATGTACTATAACTAATATAATGAAGAATTACTTTATGTTTTTTCATTCCCAACGCATTCATGGTTCCTATCTGTGTACGTTGCTTTTCCACCATTCGGCTCATAGAGGTTGCTATTACAAGCACCGCTATTCCAACAAATATCACAACAAACATATACGAAAATGTTTCATGCTGGGAAATTTCACTATTAAGTCTTGCAATTCCCATAATCGAATCTTCATCAACCATCGCTGCATAATTATCATCTATTGCTTTTGCAATTTCTTCCTCTCTTGTAAGTGCAGAATCATCAGTTGTCTTTACCAACATTTGCGTATATGGCATAATATCTGCAAGTTTTTCATCATCCATTTTGTTTACTGCCTCATACAGCATATCTTGTGTAATATCCTCTATTGTCATTCCTTTTGCTGATAACATTTTCAATTGACTATCTAATGCTTTTGTATTCTCTGCAACTTTCTTTGCTGTAATCTTTCCCTGTTCAATCATATGTAAAACATATTCTTTTATTGGAAAGGCATCATAAGACATATACACAAAGGCAATGTGGCTTAAATCGGTATCTGTATCACTATCTGCAATACGATATTCATATTCTGCACTTTCAATCAATCCCTTAACCTTTTTTGAAAAAGTAATGCCATTATATTCTACCTTAAAGGTATCGCCCACTTTAATGTTCCAACATTTTGCAAAAGCATTTGTAAGCCAGATTCCCTTTGTATCCTTCGGATTAAACGCTTCTCCTTTTATTAGATAAGGTTTATTTACAACATTCTGTCTCTCTAAATATATATCCACCTGTGCTCCCTCGCACTCTGGAGCAGAACCTGTCACTGCCATACGAAGCCCTACATCTTTCACAAAAGAAAGGTCTTTTACTTGATTTACATTTTCCTGCGTAAAGCCTTCTCCGTAAATCCATAAATCAGCCAGATTACAGTTTTTATGGAACGTTGCTCTTGATTTATTTTCACCAATTACATGTCCCTCCATCGTACAAAACATTGTCATGGCTAAAAATGCCAGCAAAAAGATAGATAAAAACTGTCCCCAGTTCATTTTTAATTCTCGAAACATTTTCCGACGTAGCATTACCAATCCACCTCCTTTACAGGCAATGGATTTTTATTTACTGTGTTTTCTTTTACCTTTCCATTTTTCATGCGAATGACTCTGTCAGCACATTTTGCAATATCTGCATTATGGGTAACTAAAATCACCGTCTTTCCCTCTTTTTTGCACAACTCCTGAAGTAATTCCAATACCATAACTCCAGTTTCCGAATCAAGCGCACCTGTCGGTTCATCCCCCAATAAAATCTTAGGATTTTTTGCAAGTGCTCTGGCAATGGAAACTCTCTGCTGTTCTCCACCAGACATCTGTGAAGGGAATTTATCTCTACAATGATCCAGTCCTACTAAATGCAACAATTCATCTGCATCCCTCGCATTTTTAACAATACTTTTTGTCAATGCAATATTTTCATATGCGGTAAGACTTGGCAACAAATTATAAAACTGAAAGATAAATCCAATAATATCTGCGCGATATGTACTAAGCTGCTTGTCATTCATTTCCGACACTTTTTGTCCTGCCACAAGAACCGTTCCCTCGGTTGGCTGATCCATCCCCCCTAACATATTCAGTACCGTAGATTTTCCAGCACCTGACTGTCCCAGAATAACTACAAACTCTCCCTCTTCTATTTCAAAATTCACATGATCCACCGCTATCTGTAACCCTTCTCCAGTTCCATAGGTTTTGACAACATCCCGAAATTCTACTAGCATATTATTTCCTCCTGTTTCTTTAACATTACAATTTCCACTTTTGTTAGTCATTACTAACACATTATAACACAGTAAAATGAAATAGCAAGTGCAAAGTCAAGCGGATATTCGCAATCCGCTCTGCTACTTGATCATGTTAAATTCCGTTTCTTTCAAACAAAAGGCGAAGTAGCTCCCTCCTACTTGAAGAACCTACTTCACCTTTTCGTACTCTTTATTCCTTTTTTAGTCTGCTCCTTATTGTGCAAATGCAATCTTTAAAGCATCTTCTATTTTCTCGATTGGAACAATCTTTAGTTGCTCTTTTATTTCTTCTGCAACATCATCCAAATCCTTTTCATTTTCTTTTGGTATTAATACCGTTTTTACACCTGCCCGTTCTGCTGCCATTAGCTTTTCTGGAAGTCCACCTATCGGCATAACATATCCACGCAGAGATACCTCACCTGTCATAGCAATTTTAGGATTGACTGCCTTTCCAGTTACCAGTGAACTTAATGCCGTTACTAACGTAATACCTGCAGATGGTCCATCCTTTGGCACTGCTCCCTCTGGTACATGAATATGCAAATCATTCTCTTTAAATTTATCTGTTAACTCTGGATACATTATTTTTACCAGACTGGTAGCAATCTTTGCGGATTCTTGCATCACTTCACCAAGCTGTCCGGTTATTTCTACCTTTCCATCTCCTTTTGTAAAGGCAGTTTCAATAAATAAAATTTCTCCACCTGCCTGTGTCCAGGCAAGTCCAGTCACAATTCCAGGTTTTGTTTCTTTTCCCAATTTTTCGTGACTTCTTGGTTTCCCTCCCAAAAATTCTTCCAGCTTCTTTTCATTCACCGTAAATGTTTTTTGCTCACCTTTCACTAATTTTACTGCTGCATGTCGGCAAAGCGTATCCAACTGCTTTTTCAATCCTCGTACTCCCGCCTCAGCAGTATATCCATCAATTATTTTCTTTAAAGCTTCATCTGTAACCTTCATACGGCTTGCAGTAATTCCCATTCGTTTCATTGCTTTTGGAAGCAAATGCTTTTTGGCAATCTGAAACTTCTCTAATGGTGTGTAACCAGAAAAGGAAATCACTTCCATACGATTTAGCAATGGTTCTGGAATGGTATCCACCGTATTTGCCGTACAGACAAACAACACATCGGATAAATCATAAGGAACATTCATATAATGATCTGTAAAAGTAGTATTTTGCTCTGGGTCCAACACTTCCAATAAAGCACTTGCCGGATCACCACCATACTCTTTTACCAGCTTGTCCACTTCATCTAATACCATAACAGGATTTTGCACTCCACACCGTTTCATGCCTTCCATAATCCTTCCAGGCATAGCTCCAACATAAGTTCTACGATGTCCTCGAATCTCTGCTTCATCGCGAACACCACCAAGGCTGATACGCACATATTCTCTTCCCAGTGCTTTGGCTATACTTTGTCCAATGCTGGTCTTACCTGTACCAGGTGCTCCCACAAACAGCAAAATAGAACCAGATTGCTTTTTATTTAAAGCCATAACCGCAAGCTGTTCAATGATACGATCCTTTACCTTCTTTAAACCATAATGATTTTCATTTAAGATTTCTTCTGCCTTATTTAGATCAATTTCCGTAGCAGGTGCTTTCTTCCAAGAAAGTGTCGTAAGAAAATCAAGATATTCATAAAGCATACCGTATTCGTGACCGTCTTTTCCTTCCTGTTTCATACGGTTTAAAACTTTTTCCGCCTCTTTCTTTGCCTCCTCATTCATTCCCGATTCTTTAATCTTTTTTTCAAATCGACGAATGTCCGTCACATTTTCTGGATGCATTTCATCTAATTGATTCTGCAACACTTCCATCTGCTTTTTTATGGCAATTTCTTTATAGGCGGTCTCCTGTGTCTCCTTTTGTTTGTTTTCTGCTTCTTCCCCTACCTCATATAATGCAATAAATTCATATATAATATCTTTCATTTTTTGATAGCGTTCTTTCACAGAATCTTTTTCAATTACTGCATATTTATCTTCCCAACTGATATTCAAATATGGTGCAACCGCACAAATAAACTGTGGAAGTGTATCAATATGCATTAAATAGGCTGCTGTTCGAATATCCCATTGAAAGTTACGCATAAATTTTAAAAATTCTTCCTGTACATCCTTGTAAAGTGCCTTTTTTTCTTCTTCTGTAAAATCTAGCACTTCTGCACATGGTTCATAATCAGCAGTCCACGTTCCATCTTCGTGATAAAGTGCTGTTACTTTTACACGGTCTCGAATCAAAATTTCTACATTTCCTTCTTCGGTTTCTTTTTTCTTTTCTCCAATCGCTGCAATAGGTAAGAAATCCTCTACCTTTAATTCTTCTCTCTTCTTTTCTTCTTTTTGAAGCAGGAATAGGATTTCCTCTCCATTTTCCAAGGCATTTCCTTCTACATAAAACATATCCTTATTAAAATAGTATTTTACTCCTGGCAACAGCATTAAGTTATATATAATCCTCGTAACCATAACCTATTCCTCCTTTTATATAAAATAATCTCTCGGAATCTTCAGCCCAGTAAAATCAAGGCTTTCTGATTCCTTTTTA
>OGOC01001192.1_pt1 | contig 21762 bp, 10 predicted proteins | sample 1552561 | NCBI WGS metagenome assembly OGOC01 (sample SAMEA2580148, study PRJEB22360) | human gut metagenome | biome: human gut; feature: human-associated habitat; material: faeces | place: Denmark | collected 2008/2010
GGTAAATGTTAAACCATTAAAAGATACTGAATCTCCAACTTCTGCTATTCTGCCTAATAGTTTAACAACAAGTCCTGCTATTGTATCTACGTCATCTTCTTCAAATTGCGATTCCTTCAAGCCAAAAAATTCAACAAACTCATCAATTCTCATCATTGCATTTGCAAGATAAGTATTTTCTCCGATTTCTTTTATATCAGCCTCAGCGTCTTCATCAAATTCATCTTGAACATCGCCAATAATTTCTTCAAGAACATCTTCAAGAGTAATTAATCCTGATGTACCGCCAAATTCATCTATTACAACTGCAATCTGGCAATGTCTTTTTTTAAATTCAATAATAAGATTATCAAGAGTCATTGTTTCAGGAATAAGAATAAGAGGTCTTATTAATTTATTTATAGAAAATGTATCTTTTGTCATAGCAAGAGTATACAAATCTTTAACGTGAATAAAACCTAAGATTTTATCAATATTATCCTCGTAAACAGGATAGCGTGTATATTGATTTCCAAGAGTTTCTTTTGTCAATTCTTCATATGAGATATCATTAGGAATACATACCATATCAGTTCTAGGAATCATGACCTGTTTAGCCATTAAATCCGAAAATTTAAACATATTATGAAGCATTTCCGCTTCCGTTTCGTTTAAAACACCTTCATTGTAGCTGGCATCTACAAGCATATCCAATTCTTCTGTTGAATGCACTAGTGATGCATCTTCTGAATTAGCATGACAGGCTGCTAAAATTTTATTGCCAGATACTTCCAAAAGCCATACAAACGGCTTGAACAAAGTTATAAACATATCCATTGGAGTTGCAATCAATAAAGAAAGCGTTTCCGGGTGTCTTAAAGAAATACACTTTGGAAGCTGTTCTCCAAGTAATACATGGAAATATGTAACCAATATAAATGAAATTGGTACTGCTACTATATGAGCAGACATTCTGCCTGCTGAATGAGCAAAAATATTAATCACAGGTTCAATAATTTGAACAATAGTTGATTCTGCAACCCAACCTAGAGCGATACTTGCAATTGTTACCCCGAGTTGAGCTGCGGCAAGCATTCTATTAACATCATTTACTAATTTTAAAGCTTTTTTTGCATTTGAATTTCCTTCATTACATAGCTGTTCTAAGCGAGTTTTTCTAACTTTAACAAGCGAGAACTCCGCTGCTACGAAAAAGGCATTTACAAAAAGCAAAAATAAAATGATAAAAATATTAATAAAAAAGTCTGTCAGGTCCATTTACTCTCTTATACCTTTAAAGTTATACTTATAATTTTACAATAGAGTATAATATTTTGCAATCTTTTAGTATCCATACTATAATAAAATGTATGAAAACAGGCGCATTTATAGTTCCTACTGGAGTGGGAGCCTCTATTGGAGGGTTTGCAGGAGATGCAAGTATATGGGCAAGAAAATTTGCAGAAAAATGCAGATTAATTGTAAATCCAAATGTTGTTAACGCTGCATGTTTTTCCGGTATTACTGAGAACATGTTATATGTTGAAGGATATTCTCTGGATGAATTTTTTAAGGGAAATTTATGCTTAACACCTTCTTATCACAATAAAATCGGAATTATTTTTGATAAATCTATAAGCCAGCCTGTATTAAATGTTCATATAAATACAATAAATGCAGTTGAAACGGTTTATGGCCTTGATATTTGCGGATATGAAATTACAGATGAAGAAGTTGGGGTTGACTTTTTTATAGATAAATCCGGGGCTTCAATGGGAAATGTAAAAAATCTTCAGACACTTAAATATGCTGCTCAAAATTTGTTAAGAAAAGGTGCAGAAGCAATTGCAGTTGTATGCCATTTCCCAGATGAACAGGGTGATGATTATGCAAACGGTGTAGGAGTAGACCCAGTAGGAGGAGTGGAAGCAATAATTTCTCACTATATATCAAAAGAATTTATTATCCCTTGTGCACACGCTCCTGCTTTTGATGATATTAATATTTCTACTGAAATTGTTGACAAACGTTGTGCTGCAGAATATATAACACCGACCTTTCTTCCCTGCATATTGCTAGGACTTAATCAAGCGCCTTTGCTTAGCTATTCTGGAGCTATATCCATTTCGGATTTAGATTTCCTAATTGTTCCATATAATTCAATAGGAAATATACCAGTTCTCGAAATGACAAAACGAGGGAAAAAAGTTTATGCTGTTAAAGAAAATAAAAGTGTCTTAAATGTGACTCCTGAAAACTTTAATAAATGTTCAATAGTAAATACTTATCAAGAACTGTATAATAAGCTATTTAACTAAAAAGACCGGACTTAAATCCGGTCTTTTTAAATTTATTCAGTAAGCACTATTTAAATTTTACTGTATTATTTTCGGCAAGGAATTGTGTTACCTTTTCATTTAAAGCTTGCTGAGAAATAGCATTAAATACTCCTGGAGTTTGTGATAATTGTTTTATCATCGTAGGAGTATCCATCTGATACATACGTCCAATTTCTGATAATTTAGCGCCAAATTCAGCCTGAGAAACAACGAGATTTTCTTCTTTAGCAATTTTATCAATTACAAGAGAATTTTTTACTCTCATAGCAGCATCTTCCTTTAAGCTGTTCATAATATTGTCATACCCTTGTGCTTCAACTGCCTGATCCCAAGAGAATCCTTGCATAGAAAGTTTTTGCTTATATTCTTCTGCAAGCTGATCAGCTTCTCTATCTATCATTGATTGTTGAATTTCAACTTTAGCATCACCGGTAACTTTTTCAAAAATAGCTTTTTCTGAATTTGTTCTATCAATATCAGCTTTTTGAGTATCTAAATATTTTTTAATATCAGCCTTCAAATCATCAACAGTTTTGAACGGACCAACTTTTTGAGCAAATTCATCTGTTAATTCAGGAAGCACTTTTGCTCTAATTTCATTAACTTTACATTTAAATACAGCTGGCTGCCCTGCAAGTTTCTTTTCATGATATTCTTCAGGGAAAGTAACATTTATTTCAAATTCTTCCCCAAGAGTTCTATCTGCAAGTTGTTCTGCAAAACCAGGAATAAAGCTTGAATGAGCTAAATCCAATGTATAATTTTTTGCATCGCCATGTTCAATTTTTTCACCATTAGAAAAACCTTCAAAATCAAATACAATAGTATCTGTATTTAATGTCTTTCTATCCGTTACAACAACTGTTGTTGCGTGTTGTTCCAACAAGCTGTCAATTGATTTTTGAAGAGCATCTTCCGGAGTTTTGTATTCTTCAACTTCAATGGTTAAACCTTTATATTCCCCTAAAGTAACTTCTGGTCTTAATTCTAATTTAGCAACGATTCTTAAGTCTTCTCCTATTTTGTAGTCATAAGACTCAACATATGGCTGAGCTACTACGTCAAAGTCATTTTCTTTTATAACTTCAGAAAAAATCTTTGGCAAAGCTCCTTCTAAAGCTTCATGTTTAATTCTTTCTTCTCCAATATTTTGTTCTACAATATTTCTAGGAGCCTTTCCTTTTCTAAAACCTGGTATATTTACATACTGAGCTAATCTCTTAGCTGCGTTGTTATAATAGTTAACTGCATCTTTAGCTGGAACTTCAATATCTACTTTTACAATATTTTCCGGCTGTTTCTCAATAGTTGTTTTCATTTATTAGTCCTCTTTTCCATTAGTTTATACATTACAAAACTACTACAAACAGAGGATATTGTAAAGCTTGCAATAAAAACGGCGCAAGTAAAACTTGCGCCGAAATTTTATACCTCTCTTAATTATTCATTATCAGAAGCATTATCTGATGCAGGCAATTCAGGAGCACCAAACATACCTTCAATTTCTTCCAAAATTGCAGCAGGTTTTCTAGCCTGGTTTCTCTGAGCTGCACGTTTCTGAGCTTCTTTATCACGTTCTTCACTAGCGTAAGTCAAGTGATGGAAGCCTGTACCAGCAGGGATAAGACGACCAATGATAACGTTTTCTTTCAAACCTCTCAATAAATCCTTCTTACCATCTACAGCTGCTTCTGTTAAGATTCTGGTTGTTTCCTGGAATGAAGCTGCTGAAATGAAACTTTCAGTATTCAAAGATGCCTTTGTTATACCTAAAAGCATATATTCACATGTAGCTTCCTGACCATCATGTTCTCTTACTGCTTTGTTTTCATTTTCAAAAGTTTGAACTTCAACCAATTCACCCGGTAATAAGTTTGTATCTCCAGAGTCAACAACTCTTACTTTCTTTGTCATCTGACGAACAATAATTTCAATGTGTTTATCAGCGATTTCAACACCTTGAGAGCGGTATACACGCTGAACTTCATCTACTAAGTATTGTTGTGCTTCTTCCGGACCGCAAAGTCTTATTACATCATGCGGGTTCAAAGGACCGCTTGTTAAAGGCTGACCTTTTTTAATCTTTTGTTTATTTTGAACTACAATGCTTGCGTCGATTGCAAATTTAATTTCAGTTCTGCTTCCGCCTTCTGTTGCTAGGAACAATCTAGGAACGTCATCTTCAATTTCAATTTCTGCAACACCGTCAGTTTCTGCTAATATAGCACAATCTTTAGGTTTTCTTGCTTCAAGAAGTTCTTCAACTCTCGGAAGACCTTGAACGATATCACCTGTTTTTTCTCTTTCAAATACAAGAGTTGCAAGCATATCACCTCTAAGAACCAGAGAACCTTCTTCTACCTGTAACATTGTACCCGGGCTAATCAAATACGGACGACCGCTTCTAATTGTAACTGATTTTGCAGAAACATCTACAATCTTACCGGAAACTGTTGCAGCTTCACCTGATTCAGCAAGCACTGTATCAAGTTTAATGAAGTCACCTTTTTTAACAGTTGGTTTTGATTTTGTATCAATAACTGTTTCAAAGTTTGCACAGTTTAAAAGCAATCTTCTGGATTCAGTTACATCACCCTTAATAGATGCTACTCCATCATTTAACGCCAATACTTCTGTTTTAGCGATAGGAGTTTTTGGCTCAATAACCTGTCCATTTTCAACAAGAAGTTCTGTCTGTAATGAACTGTTCATCTTAGAGTTTCCTTCAAGTTCACGACGAACAATTAATGTTTCAAGAACAACAATCTTAAGTTCTCCCTTTTCATCAAGCTCTACCAAACCTTTAAGGTGTGATAAATAACCTTGCATTTGAAGAACAAGACTTGTTCTTGTAAGAGTTGCACCGTCAAGATTTCTAACTCTTGCACCATCTTTGTATTGTAACTGGGTTACTGGAACAATGTTAATCAATTCATCAGTTGTATTAAATCCGATTGTCACATCCTTAGGTTCAATGAACATAGGTTGTACAGGTCTTACAAGAATTTGTATAGGTTTGTCTTCTAATGATTCTTCTTCTAAAGATGTTGTATCGATTTCTTCATCCAAATCATCAATATCTAAATCATCAAAATCCATTTCCATTATTGTAACAATAGAAGTTTCTTTTGCTTTGATACCTTTAGCAATAGTAGTTCCGGCTTCAACAACAGAACCTTCTTCAACCTTAAGTTCAGACACATTTGAAAGCGTATGAACTTCACCAGGTCTGATTGTTACTTCGTGGATAACTTCATTAAATTCTTTAAATTCAACAATACCATCGATATGACAATATACGTCTTTTACTACTTCTGTACCGGCAGTAACAAATGTTCCATTATCAACCATTTTTAAAGAAGCATCTTTATTAATCTGGTGAACTTCTTCAGGAACAAATACAATGTTACCAGGTTTTGTAACGATTTGATTATCATCTACTTCAATGTCTACATACTTGATTTCACCGGAGGATGAAACAGAGCATTCGTCATCAATAAGTTCGGCAATAATCATACCGTTTTCAACAGTTGTATCAATAGGAGCTTTTACGATGTATTTTTCACCAGTTTTCTTAACTGTCCACAACTGTTCTTTCTTAGTCTGCTCAAAAGTTGCATTTGCAGGCATCAATGATGCAATTACAATTGTAATTTCTTTACCTTGAACAATCTTATTAATTTTATTTTTGCCGGATTTAACAGCTTCAACCACTAAATCTTCTGAATAACGAACTTCACCGCCATGTTCAGAAATCATTATTGTTTCTGCTAATCTATCCCCGGCTTTTACTTTTTGTTCATCACTTACAAGCACTTTTGAACCGCCAGGCAAGTTATAAACATCACCGCCGATAATCCATACAATGCCGTTTTTATTAGCGGTTCTAGAAATGTTGCCCTGTCTGTCTTTCTTTTCATCAGCAACAAAGTCTTCAAATAATACCATACCTGACATATCAGCATTAATATCTTTTGTTGCTTTTTCTGTCAAACGGCCGGCATCATTTGATGATGGTTTATATTCAGCAAGTTTAAAGTTCTTGTCAATTTTCATACCATCTTCAAAGAATACTGTTGCACCTGCTGGAATATGGTATGAAGTTGATTTTTTAGCACCTTTAACTTCAATATCAGCTTCATAAATAGATACTCTAACAACATCACCGTGACGAGTTCTGAGTTCTCTTGTTTTCAACTTAGATTCTACAGTACCGGCTTCTGTTGCGTGAATTTCTTTTGTAGCTTCTTTTACGCCAACAGCACCACCTGTGTGGAAAGTTCTCATTGTTAACTGTGTACCAGGTTCACCGATTGACTGAGCAGCGATAATACCGATTGCTTCACCAACATCAACTAATTTCTGAGTTGTCATTGCCCAGCCGTAACATTTTTGGCAGACACCGTATTCAAGACCGCAAGTTAAACCAGAACGAACTTTAAGCTCCTGAAGATTTAAGTGAGCAAGCTTTTTGATGTCTTTTCTATCTAAAGTAGTATCTTTAGCAACAAGAAGTGTTGTTCCGTCTTCATCAAATACATCTTGAGCAACAGTTCTGCCTAATAATCTATCGATAAGAGGAACTATTATATTATCACCATCGCAGATTGGCTTCATATTAATATATTTATCACCGCCGCAATCTTCTGCTCTGATGATTACATCCTGAGCAACGTCAACAAGACGTCTTGTTAAATATCCTGAGTCAGCAGTTTTAAGAGCTGTATCTACAAGACCTTTTCTTGCACCGTATGAAGAAATAATATATTCAGTAACAGACAAGCCTTCTTTAAAGTTTGATGTAATAGGCAAGTCGATAATCTGACCTTGTGCGTCTGCCATCAAACCTCTCATACCAACCAGCTGTGATACCTGAGATAAGTTACCTCTTGCACCGGAGAATGCCATCATGTATACAGGGTTTAATTTATCAAAGTTTTCAACAACCTGTTCTGTTAACTTTGCAGTTGTTTCTGACCAGGTATCAATAACCTTTGTATATCTTTCAACTTCTGTAATTTCACCTTTTAAATATCTATTTGTAGACTTTTCAATTTCCTGTTCAGCTTCTTTTAAAAGTTCTTTCTTTGATTCTGGAACTGTAAGGTCAGCAATAGAAATTGTTACGCCTGATCTTGTTGCATATTTATACCCTAAATTTTTAAGAGTATCTGCAAGTTCTGCAGTTTTGGCTCCGCCAAATTCAAGATAAATCTGAGCAAGCAATTTGTTCAAGCCCTTTTTATCCATCTGTTTGTTGATGAAATCAAGGGAATGAGTTTTTGCATGTGTATAAGTATTTTCCATAGTTATATATTCCTCAATTTTTCTTTTTCTCGAAGGGAAATTTCCCTGCTATTATGCTAATGCCTTTCTAACAGCTTCGTTGAATATAATTCTACCAACAGTAGTTTCTATTCTCTTGCCTTTTTCATCACGAACTACAATCTTATCGTGAAGCGTAATTACCTTAGCTTCCAATGCAGCAATTGCATCTTCAAAGCTGTAGAAGTAACCTTTCACTTCTTGTTCAGGATCTTTTAATATTGTTAAGTAGTAAAGACCTAGAACCATATCTTGTGAGTGAGTGATGATTGGCTTACCATTAGCAGGAGCCAAAATATTATTTGTAGCTAACATAAGCATTCTTGCTTCTGTCTGAGCTTCAATTGAAAGTGGAACGTGAACAGCCATTTGGTCACCGTCAAAGTCAGCGTTGAACGCTGTACATACAAGCGGGTGAAGCTGAATTGCACGACCTTCAACCAATTTAGGTTCAAAAGCCTGAATACCAAGTCTGTGAAGGGTTGGAGCACGGTTAAGCATTACCGGATGTCCGTCAATTATCTCTTCTAAGATATCCCAGACTTTAGCATCTGAACGTTCAATCATTTTCTTTGCAGATTTAATGTTTTGAACATATCCTCTTTCAATTAATTTATTAACAACAAACGGTTTAAATAATTCAATTGCCATTTCTTTTGGTAAACCGCACTGGTTAAGCTTCAATGAAGGTCCAACTACGATTACAGAACGGCCTGAATAGTCAACACGTTTACCTAACAAGTTCTGACGGAAACGTCCCTGTTTACCTTCAATAATATTAGATAAAGATTTCAGAGCTCTGTTGTTAGGACCAACAACAGTTCTTCCGCGTCTGCCGTTATCAATTAGAGCATCAACAGCTTCCTGTAACATACGTTTTTCGTTTCTTACGATAATTTCAGGAGCCCCCATTTCCAATAATCTTTGTAAACGGTTATTTCTGTTAATAACTCTTCTGTATAAGTCATTCAAATCAGATGTTGCAAATCTGCCGCCATCCAACTGTACCATTGGTCGTAAATCAGGAGGTGTAACAGGAAGAACATCCATAATCATCCAAGTCGGGTCAGTTTCAGAAGAAATTAAAGAATCTAATAATCTTAATCTCTTGATTAACTTACCTTTTCTCTGTACAGAAGTTACATGCCCAGCCAATTCTGTTCTAATTTCATCAGCAAGCTCATGGATATTTATTTCACCAAGTAATTGCTTGATAGCTTCTGCACCTATTCCGACTTCAAGCTTAGATTCTTCATTTTCCATAATGAAATCTTCATATTCTTCTTCGCTTAAAAGCTGGAATTTTTTGAATGGACTATCAGCAGGGTCAATTACAACATAGTTATTGAAGTAAATAACCTGTTCCAAATCCTTCAATGTCATATCAAGAAGTAAGCCAAGATATGAAGGTATTCCTTTTAAGAACCAGATATGGGAAACTGGAGCTGCAAGCTTAATGTGCCCCATTCTGTGGCGTCTTACTTTTGAATCGGTAACTTCAACACCGCATCTTTCGCAGATAATACCTTTATGGCGAACTCTTTTATATTTTCCACAATAGCATTCCCAGTCCTTTGTTGGTCCAAAAATTCTTTCGCAGAATAAACCATCTCTTTCAGGTTTTAAAGTTCTATAGTTAATTGTTTCAGGTTTTGTAACCTCGCCGTAAGACCACTTCAAAATTCTTTCAGGTGAAGCGATGCTTATGCGTATATAATCAAAATAATCAATACTTGTAGACAATTTTCTATCTCCTTATATTTCACCCAGTGTAGCAGAAGTATCAAAGAAGTTGATATTTAACAACTCTGAATCAATGTCTGACAAAGTTCTCTTTGGAGCAGCTTTGCGCAAATCGTCCATATCCGACATTAAATCTACTTCTACACCGTTTTTCTTAGCAACTGTAATATCTAAACCGATACTTTGCAATTCTCTTACAAGTACCTTAAATGATTCAGGAATACCAGGTCTTGGAATATTGTCCCCTTTAACAATTGCTTCATAAGCTCTGTTACGTCCGTTAACATCATCTGATTTGATTGTTAACATTTCTTGCAGAGTATATGCAGCACCGTAAGCTTCCAATGCCCAAACTTCCATTTCACCGAATCTTTGTCCGCCGAACTGAGCCTTACCGCCTAATGGCTGTTGTGTTACTAATGAGTAAGGACCTGTTGAACGAGCGTGGATTTTATCATCAACAAGGTGAACAAGTTTCAGGATATAAGATAAACCAACTGCAATAGGCTCATCAAACGGTTCACCGGTTCTACCGTCAATAAGGTAAACCTTACCATCTTCTCTAACCCAGTCACATCCGGATTCTTTAATACCTCTTACAAGTTCTGCCTTTGTAGCGATTTCAGATTGGTTATCACCGTATCTTTCGTCGAATGAAGGTGCTTCGTAGTGTTCACCTGTAAGATATGCAGCCAAACCTAATAAGCATTCATATGTTTGACCAACATTCATACGGGAAGGAACACCAAGAGGGTTCAATACGATATCTACCGGAGTACCATCAGGTAAGAACGGCATATCTTCTTTTGGAAGTATTCTTGATACGATACCTTTGTTTCCGTGACGCCCTGAAAGTTTATCACCAACAGATACTTTACGTTTTTGAGCTATGTAAACTCTGATTACTGTATTTGCACCAGGCGGCAATTCGTCACCTTTTTCACGGTCAAATACCTTAACATCAAGAACTCTTCCGCCTTCACCATGAGGAACTCTTAATGAATTATCCTTAACATCTCTTGCCTTTTCTGCGAAGATTGCTCTTAACAGTTTTTCTTCAGGCGGATGCTCTGATTCACCCTTCGGAGTTACTTTACCTACTAGAATATCATCCGCATAAACTCTGGCACCGATACGAACAATACCGCGTTCATCAAGGTGTCTTAGAGCTTCTTCTGATACATTCGGAATTTCTCTTGTGATTTCTTCCGGTCCGAGTTTAGTTTGTCTTGCATCAATTTCTAATTTTTCAATGTGAACTGATGTAAATATATCATCATGTACGCATCTTTCAGAAAGCAGGATAGCATCTTCGAAGTTATATCCTTCCCAAGGCATGTATGCTACCAGAATGTTTTTACCGATTGAAAGTTCTCCGCAGCTTGTAGATGCACCATCTGCTATTACATCGCCTGCGTGAACCTTGTCACCTTCATGAACAATTGGTTTCTGGTTAATACATGTATCCTGGTTTGAACGTACATATTTCATTAATGTATGTAAGTGTTGTTTGCCGTTTACATCTCTAATGATGATTTCTTCACCCACAACTCTTTCAACAACACCGTCAACTTTTGCACAAACTACCATACCTGAGTCTTTTGCAACTCTTCTTTCCATACCAGTACCAACAACCGGTCTTTCAGTTATAAGAAGAGGTACTGATTGACGCTGCATGTTTGAACCCATCAATGCACGGTTAGCATCGTCGTGTTCAATGAACGGAATCATTGATGTTGCAACAGAGATAATCTGAATAGGGCAAACACCCATATAGTCAACTTTTGAAGAGTCACTCATAATAAATTCTGATCTGTAACGAACCGGAATTTGAGCAGCTTTAAAAGTATTATCAGGATTTAATTGAACGTCAGCCGGTGCGCAACGGAAATTTTCATCTTCGTCAGCTGTCATATAAACAACTTCATCCGTTACAACACCATCTTTTACAACAAAGAATGGAGATTCAATAAATCCATAATCATTAACTCTTGCGTGAGTAGCTAATGAACCAATCAAACCTGCGTTTGGACCTTCTGGCGTTTCAATAGGACAAATACGTCCGTAGTGAGAAGGATGGATGTCACGAACCGCAAATCCGGCTCTTTCTCTCTGCAAACCGCCAGGTCCTAAAGCTGAAATACGTCTTTTGTGAGTTAATTCAGCAAGAGGGTTAATCTGGTCCATGAACTGTGATAACTGAGATGAACCGAAGAATTCTTTTAATGAAGCAACCAACGGTTTAGTATTCAACAAGTTCAATGGAGTTAAAGTTTCAGAATCCTGTAAAGTCATTCTTTCCTTAACAATTCTTTCAATTCTTGATAAACCAACTCTGAACTGGTTTTGAAGAAGTTCGCCAACTGAACGAATTCTTCTGTTTCCTAAGTGGTCTATATCATCAAGAGAACCTTCATCATATGTTAAGTTAATTAAATATTCAATTGATGCTACAATATCCTGAACAGTAAGAGTTCTCTGATTTTTAGAGATATTCAGGTTAAGTTTTTTATTTAATTTATAACGACCTACACGACCAATATCATATTTCTTTTCATCAAAAAATCTTGATTCAAGAATTTGACGTCCGCCTTGAGCAGAAGCCGGATCCCCAGGTCTTAATTTTTTGTATAAATCAATTAAAGCATCATCTGTAGTTTCTGTAGTATCTTTATCAAGAGTTTTCTTCAAAAATTCAAAGTGAGTAAATAAAGATTCCATTTCAGAAACGGTAATACCCATTGCTTTCAATAAAGTTGTAGCAAGGATTTTTCTATTTTTATCAATCTTAACGTAAATAATATCGTTAGAATCTGTTTCAATTTTCAACCATGCTCCGCGGTTAGGAATCATTGTTGCATTATAAAGTCTTTTACCTGTCGGAGAGATTTCTCTCTTGAAGTAAACACCAGGTGAACGAACGATTTGAGAAACAATAACACGTTCTGCACCGTTTACAATGAAAGTACCTTTGTCAGTCATTGTAGGGATATCACCGATATAAACTTCTTGTTCTTTAATTTCACCGCTGTCACGGTTAACAAGTCTAACCATTACACGTAATTGTTTTGCATAAGTAGCGTCATGTATACGAGCTTCTTCTACTGTGTATTTTGCATTATCGAACGTATAGTTTGGAAGGAAGTGAAGCTCTAATCTGCCTGTATAATCTTTTACAGGAGAAAAAGATAAAAGCTCTTCTTTTAACCCTTCTTTCAAAAACCATTCAAATGATTTTTTCTGCACGTCAATTAAATCCGGTAAATCATCCAAACGAGTATTAGGTATACCCATTGGAGTTACTCTTTTTGCATATTCTGTCGACATTAATTCACCTCATCTATTCTAATGATGTACTATATAAAAATTTTATTTTTCTACTTTTATTTCGGACATAATTATCCCATATACAGCATGTCATACTATCGTACAACATCAAAATTCAACGTCAAGTTAATAAGCGTATTTTGTACAATTTTTCAAGTGTTTTGTAACAAAAAATTTACAAAACTTAATCTGTAGCATAGAAATGTAACAATTACTTTTTTATCTTTACATAACTGGCAATTATTATTTTGTGCCAGACTTTATATTTTATGTAAACAGTATAAGGGTAGTTGTGCTTGAAAGTTCATAATTTTAATAATCAGGAATATCCTGTCAATAATAAACTTCAAAAATCTCCTGCTTTTCGAGCAGGTATGACAGACATGCTCAATATGAGCGGAAATCTCATGCAGGGAATAGAAAACAGCGGTTTTTTAGGTTCTTTTCTAATTCAGGATTTCTGCGGTATGACAATACCGCGAACAGCAGCTGGTTTCTTACGGGATAAAGAACATACCGGACATTACAACATGCAGGAAGGAAAAGAAGTATTTGGACGTGAAGGTTTAACGGGGCCATGCATGATGGCGGTTGCACCGTTATCGCTTCTTATTGCTGCTAAATTTGGCCGTACCACAAGTGTTAATACTCAATTAATCAAAAGATTTGGCAACAGCTTAAAGGAAATTCTTACAAACCCGAATTTTGATAAAGGTCTCTTGAAGCAGCCTGAGCGATTTAAGCAGGAATTTTACAGAACAAATATCGAAAAAATATTAAATGACACTTTAGGCAAAGAAAACACTCAAAAAGAATCTGTTGAATACATTTTAAAACAAATTAATAATATGGAAAAAATTCCTGCGGATGCCAAGTTAAAAAAATTCTGGGGCAAAGCTAAGTACAGAAGCGAATGCATGAACAATATCATGGAGCATATTGACAATATAAGGTATTCTACCAGTTCTGATTTAAACATGCTTCAGAAAGTCAAGTTCGGGTCAGATAAGCTTGACTGCAAAAAAGCTTTTTCAACAAAGAATACAATTGATGCAATGATAAAATACTCAGACGATGCAATCATTGTAAACAAACACCTAGACAAACTTGATGAGCTTTCTGCAGAAAGCATCAAAAATAAATCTCTTGCAAAGAGAATGATTACAAATATTTCTATGATGGCAGCTACATTAGGCGTGCTGTCAGTGCTGCCTAAAATTTATGCAAGAAGCAATACTGCACCTGGGGCACGAAAAGTCGATCAAAAAACTCAGGATTACAATATAGCATTTGAAGGAAGAAAGCCTAATGCAGGAGTTCTTGAAAAGCTAGGAAAAATTATCAATAAGAACAAAAATGATTTTGTTTCAAATGAATTAGAATATAATGGCCACAATTTTACGAATACCTTGATGGCTGGCCTATCTGTATTCGGGCTTTTAGCTCCAAGAGGGCTTCGAGCTTACAGTCGTGCACAGGTTGATGAAGACGGAAAAAAAGATTTAACCGAGTTATGGGAAATTGTTTTAAGAGATTTAACATCAAGCCTTGCTGTAGTTTTTGCAGTACCTATGCTTACAAGAGCATGCGTAACTTCATATGAAAAGAAATCTGGATTTGTACTGATGCAAAAAGACAGAAGCAGTCAGTCAAAACTAAAAACTTCTCTGGATTTATTGAATCCATACAGCAAAGCTCATGTTCTAACAAATTCAGAAATTAATTCTCTATACAATAATATTGATACAAAAGATAAAATGCTAAATTTCTGCAAGTACATTGATAAAAACGGTGGAGATTTACAGAAAATTATATCAAAATCAGAGCATGCAGAAGAAATATTTAAGATATCATCTTTAAATGGTTTAAATAAAGCTGAGAAAAACAAAAAAATAATTTCACTTGTTGAAAAATTTGATAAGTCAAATGCTGATGAAATAATTAAAAAGCTAATGAAGGCTGTAGGCAAAGCAAAGAGTAACAAAATAACAACTTTTGCAAGGGGGCTTACATCTGTACCAGGTTTGTTAACAACATTCTTTATATCACCATATCTGCTTGGCTGGTTTATTCCGCGTTTAACATATAAAAATACGCGTCGAATCCATGAAAAGCAAGATAGGGAAAGAGAAGCCAGAAGACTTGAAAAGCTGAATTCTATAAATAATTAGCAAGAATTGATTTTACGTAGTTCTGAGTTTCCTTATAAGGAGGAACTCCGTCATATTTGTCCACTGCCCCAGGCCCTGCATTATAAGCTGCAAGCGCTAAAATAACATTACCATTATATTTATTAAGCATGGATTTCAAATATTTCACTCCGCCTTCAACATTTTGTTCTGGATCCATAGGATTTGTAACCCCAAGTCCCTTTGCAGTTGCAGGCATTAACTGCATTAAGCCCATAGCGCCTACTTTCGACCTCGCATTAGGATTAAAACCTGATTCTTGTTTAATAAGTGCATTAACAAGTTTTTCATCAACGCCATGCTTTTTGGCAGCCCTAAATACAATATTTTTAATCTGTTCTCTTGTAGATATTTTTTCTGCTCCGGTTTCTGCTTGAGCAGAATAAATGTTGGCATTAACTTTTGTAACAGGACGTGTAAGTAAATCACCAAATTTTACGCCGGTAGAATTCTTTAGAACATTCTCAAAGGATTGAATCTTGGCCTGCTGATTCTCTACAGCAGTATTTTGTTTTTCTACAGGTGCCCACTGAGCGTTTAAAGTATTTACATAATTGTTCATCTGCACGGCACGCTGCATTGCACTTGCTTTACCGGATGATGATAATAAATTTTGTATCATTGAAGAAAACATAGAAATTTAATCCTTTCAATTATGTAAACGAAAATAAAATTTATTTCTTTAGCTTTGGGAACAAAATATCCACTATTTGATTTAATTAATTAATTCAAAAAGTCAAATCGGCATGCTATATATAGATTTTTTTTTTATAGTATGGTATTATTTAACATAGCATGGGAGAGTGTTTGGTGAATACTGATAATTTTTTAATAGATAATAGCGATATTGAAATGGCGCAGAATATATGTAAAATGATTACCAATACAGAGGTAAGAAATAGAGCTGTCGCTAATGCTATTGCAGGAAGTATAGCTGCAAAATTTTTTGATACAGAAAAATATGATGTAGATTCTGAATCTGGATTGCATAATATTGGAACCGTACTTGAAGATATTGATATCTCAGATATATACATTAATGGAAATTATTTTGATGCCAGAGTATTCTTTAATGAAGAAGAAATGAGTATACCAGCTGCACATTTCAAAAATAATCTTCTTCCAACTGCTTACATGTTCATCAAAATTAATGCAGACCTATCAGGTGCTACAGTAATAGGTTTTGTTAATCCGGAAAATGTAAAAATGATGAATTCTGTTGATGGATATTATCATATAAATGAAGATGACCTTGAATCTTTCTATGATATTGAACCGTTGATTGTTACAGTTGAGGATTCTGTAGAAGTCAGTGATAAGGATATTTTTGCATTCATTGATAATAGCCTTGAAGATAAAAACAGTTTTTATGCAGAATTATTAAAATCTAAAGAAGGCCGTATAAAACTTGCAAAAGCTATCAAAGCTCAAAATATATTTAAATTTGTATCTATAGCTGATAATAACAATATTGAAGCAAATGAAATTGAAGAAAATATTCCAGACTTTGGATTTGGTGACTCTCCGGAAATCAGTTTTGAAAGTTCTGGTGATTTAGATTTACTTTCTGAAGAAAATATTGATGACTTGAGCCTGGAAAATCCTATAGTAGATGATTTAGAACCAAGCATTGATACTTTAGATTCGATTGAAGAAACTAGTGATTTAATTGATTTAGAAGAAAAAGATATTGAAGATTTTTCTGTGGCTGCACAAGAAGATGTTTTAGAAACTGTAGATGAAGAATTTTCTTCTGAGATAAATTTACAACAGGACGATTCAAATGAAGAAATAGAAATTCCAAATACACTGACAGATGAAAAAAATATAGAAGATTTAACAATACAAGAAGATATGCCATTTGCTTCTCTTGATAATGAACCTTCAGAGGAAGCGACAGAAGAAGTAAGTAGTAATACAACTTTTGAATATACCACTGTAGCTTCACCAAGTATTGATACTTCCGAAGATATTCTTGAGGAACTTACAAATCAGCCGGAAGATAATAATATTGAAGCTCCGATAAGCGAAGAAAATGGTACTGGAGAACAAATTGAAGCATTATTTAATAATGATACAGAAGATGTTGTTAATGAAGATGCTGCTACTACAGAAGAAACTCCTGGGCTAAAGGTTTATCCAACAAAGCAGAAAAAAAGCTTTTTAATACCGCTTTCAATATTGCTTATTCTCATTGCAGCAGGTGCACTTGGTTATGTTGGATATACTAAATTTCTTGCATCACCACCTCCAAGTGAAGATATAATTAATAATGAAACATCAAATCCAGAAGCGCAGGCAGCTCCTAAAACAGAAGAAGCAATGCCAATTGAGTCTGTTGAAGCAACAACACCACAAAATACGGTCAATGAAGCTGCTTCTGAAACAATTCCTATGATTGAACAAAATCTTGATGCCTCAATCCTTGTTTCAAATTTAAAAGTTGAATGGGAAGTTCCTGCGGCGTATACATCTAATACATCTGCAAAAAGATATCTTACAAAATTAGGTAAAATTATACAATTAAATTTAAAAACAGAGTTATTGCTCTTAAATAAACCGCCAATAACAAATAAAATTGGAGTTGAAATTAAGTACAACCGTGACAGCAGAAAGTTTGAGGCAGTCGGAATTACAATTTCAAGCGGAGAAAATAGTGTTGATGCTTTAATTCTGCAAACAGTTAATAAAGCTCTTGCTATGAACTTGAGCACAAATACCGATTCCTTTGCAAAACTACAGGGAAATCCGGTTCTGATTATACATTTATAAGCTAGAAGATGAGAATTTATTATGGAAAAAGAAAATAAATATTATGGCATAATAGAAAATTTAGTAAAAAAACACAAAAAGTTCCCCGGCCTAGAATCAATTCTTGAGGATATTATTGATGATGTTTATTCTCACTCTGAAGTGATTATAAAAACGGTTACTAATGAAGATGTTATAAATGCATATCTTGAAAAAGTTGTATCTACTTCCATAATAACAGTTCCCAAAAAGATGAACTTTCATCCTGAAATAAAACATAGAAGTTTTATAAGGGAACATAATACTATAAAAGTTGACCAGAAGTTGATTGACAAGATGATTAATGCTCCAGAAATTATTAAACCCATTGAACCTGTTGCAGAAGAAGTAAAACAAGAAGAAATTAGCGTTGAGGAAGAACATCCGCAAATTATCCAAGAACCAATAATTGATGATAGCGTTAATATTGATACAATTGACTTAGAAATGCAGCCAGAGCCTTATAAAACTCAAGAGGTTGCGTCATTAGACTTTGAACAGGCTGAAACTGAAGAAGTTGAAGAAGCTGTAACAACTAATTCGCCTTCTAATGTCCAAAATATTGATAATAGTATAGATTTAGGTAATTTTACTGAAACAATACCTGATGATTTAAGTATAAATTTTGCTGATGATAATAATGATATTAATGAACTAACGGATGAGCCTATATCTCTTGATACGGAAGAAATTTCCGAAGTACCATTAGCTATTGAAGAGCCAGAACAATTTAAGAGTGACGAAGTTATTGAGCCTGCTGAAATAATTTTGCCCGAAACATTAGAAGCCGAGCAAAACGAAGTATTAGATTTAAGTGAAGACGCTTCAATAGAAGAATTTAATGAAGGACTTGAAGTCGAAGCTCCTGAAGAAGATATAACAGAAAGCAGCACTGATTTTACAGATTTAGTAGAAAATACTGAGAATGAAGATGATTTAGCATCTTTTGACTTTTCTAATGAAATAGAAGAAACTAATGATGAGGAAAATCACACAGAATTAGAAAATCTTGATCAGAATAGTGAATTAACGGCAAGCAGTGATATTCAAGATGATATAACAGAAATGTTAACAACTGATGAAAACCCTGATGATTTAGAAGTTTTCGGTACATCACAGGAAGAATTAGCTTTACCGGAAGAAGAATTAAATCCGGTTATATCTGATAGTGATGATTTAATTGACAGCGGGAATTTAAATGAAGATTTTGCTCTAAACCCAGTGGAAGACGAGCTTGAAGAATTTATGCCGGAAGCATCTGGAGAATTAGACCTCTTGCAAGGCGGTGATATTTCAAGTCTTGAGGAACTTGAGCCAGAACCTCTCTTTGAGCCGGAAGAACTAACTGAAGTTAGCCCAGAAGAACCACAAACATTTGCAACGACAGATTATTCAAAGTTTGATTTCACACCGGAAAATAATGAACCGGATAATAATATTGATATTGAATTAGTAGCAAAAGATTTGCAAGAACTCGCTAATAAAAATCCTGATTTAAATATTTTAGAAATTTATAATATGAAGTACAAAGAGAATGCACAAATTTCTCAAATTGCTGCAAAACTTGATTTAAGCGAAAATAAAGTTATTGATGCTTTAAATGAAATTATTGCAGTCATATAAGGATTATATTAATGCAATGTCCCAGATGTAAAAAGGAAATTGAAGATAATTCATTAAAATGTAACTTTTGCGGAGCTAAAATTGCATCTGTTTGTAAAGACTGCGGGACTATAAATTTAATAACTTCCACAGAATGTTCCGGATGTCATAAAGTATTAATAAAAATATGTAGTGAATGTGGTGCTGCCAACTTACCAGATGCAAAGTCTTGCAGAAAGTGCGGTATTGAATTTGTTAAACCAAAATTTGAGCCAAAACCCGAATATTCTGCCAATAAAAGTTCTCAACAGAAAGTTAAAACGCAATTATTAGAAGCTATCAAGAATGCAGAAACTTCAATTATAACAATTAGCGGTGAAAGCGGGATTGGCAAAAATTTAGTCTTAAGATATACAATAAATGAGCTTAAAAATGCTAAGCTCATCTGGCTGCTTGGTACTTGTACACAGGTTACCCAATTATCGCCATTCGGATACTTCCAGGACTTGCTGCTGACTTTTTTTAACGTAAATAATTTTTGTCCGGATACCTTACAGCTTAAAAAAAATTCTCTAAAGTTTTTTAAGCAGGATTTTCCTACCCTAAGTAATACAGAAATTTTAGATTTGTTAAATTTCTTATATCCGGAAAATCTTGATAAATATGAAAATATTTACTTTAATAAAGCAAAAATGTTCACAATAATGAAAAAGGTTATCCTTACAATCGTAGAAAAAATGAAGGTTGTTTTCATTGTTGATAATTTTGAAAATATTGATGGTATGTCATTTGATTTTCTAAAAGAATTACTACAGGAGGATTATATTCTTGAAAGATGTAAGTTTATATTGATTTCTTCAATAGAAAGACCCGGTATGGGCTGCATTACATCATCAAAGTTAGCAGAAGAAAATTATACTGACTTAACTATAGCCCCGTTTTCAAAAAATCAAATTGAAGTCTTGATAAATCAGTATCATGATGTTAGTGTCGGCGAGGATTTTGTTAATCTTGCACATAAAATTTCTGCGGGTAATCCATCTATAGTAGAACAAATGATTATGCTTCATAAAGATGTGGCAAGAAATGGGTTTAAGCATATTGCATACACTTCTCTCGATAATATTATTGATACAAGGTTAACTATTCTAAAAAGCGAAGATATGGCTGCTTTTAGAATGCTTGCAGCAATGTCGGTTCTAGGAAGTAAATTTTATCCTGCAATGCTTGAACATTTTGACAACAATTCGCCTCAGGAATTCGAAAGAATAATTGAAGCGCTGGTTCAACATGGTTTTATAACGCAAATTAATAACCTATCGTTTGAATTTAAGAGTTCTAACATATGGAAATCGATTGTTACTATTATGAAAAATGATGAATGTTTTGAAGAGGTATTAAATATCTTATATGAAACATTAGGAATATATAAACAATCATCAATAGCGTTGTTAGGCTACATTGTACAAAAGTTAAAAAATGAAAATGAAGCTTTTGAAATATGGACTTTGCTAATGAAACAAGCTGCTTATATTGGTGACATAGGTTTATATATAATAGCTCAAAAACAATCATTAAAGCTGATTGAGAATAAAAACAGTCCGCATTATCTAAAAATAAAGAAGAATATATATACACGAGTTGGAAAGTTATTAGAACCAATTGATAACAAAGCAGCATTCGAATATATTCAGAATGCTGTAATGATGCTTGATGACAATGAAGAATATGAGCATATTGAACTTTTGGGGTATTTAGCATCTTCCTCAATGAAGAATGGAAACTACTGGGGTGTAATTGAATGTGCTGACAGCGTTTTAAATAAAATTCCAGATGAAATGGAGCTTGAGCAGGTATTAATAAAATCAAGACAGGTTCGCCCGTTATTAAGACTAGGGAATTACGGTCAAGTAGTAAATCTCGTTGATACTGAGATTATGCCTGTGATTGAAAAATACTTAACTAAAGGTAAAAATACTGCTGTCATAAGCATTACAGATTTGTATGAAACCTGGCTGGAAGTATATTTTGACTTTGCAGAAGCTTTAAGCTTTCAAGGCGATAGCAGAATGTTTGATGTGATAAAATTAATTTTTGACATTCTGGAAAAAAATCAAACCTCTGATCCAGCACTTCTCTGTCGTGCCCATCTAGCATTAGCATTAGCAAATACTATAAAGGGAGATACTAAAACTTCTGTAAAAATACTAGATGATATTCTCAAAGAATACTCACTTGACAGTATGGATTCATTTATTGTTTCCAGATGGAATTTTATTGATATACTGAATAAATTCATTACAAAGGATTACAATAGCTTATATACAGAATTGTTTAATGTTGTAGCGTATGCAAATAATGCTAATGATAATTTTACAAAAAATATTCTAAAAACTCTTTTATTTTCTTAAACGTACTATAAATAGACAATTTTATTCGTTTGTATCACTTATTTTCTTTCATCATAC
>OGOC01001203.1_pt1 | contig 21633 bp, 22 predicted proteins | sample 1552561 | NCBI WGS metagenome assembly OGOC01 (sample SAMEA2580148, study PRJEB22360) | human gut metagenome | biome: human gut; feature: human-associated habitat; material: faeces | place: Denmark | collected 2008/2010
TCCGCCCGAAAAGGTCGTAGATTCGCCTTTTCCGCCTTGATGAGAGCCGCTTGCACCATCTCCATGTTCTCCAACAAATAAAGAGTAAGCTGTATTTTTATTCAGAGAAAAATAGTCCGCAATCAACGCTGCCGAGCGCCCGCCCTGATCGCCGTTGCCGCATTTCCAGTTATGCCCGCCCCCACCACCTCCGCCTCCAACAAGAATCATATAATACTGCCCGTCAGAATTCGCACGGAATGAATACTTGCCGGAAGTAAACACCTGCTGGTTCTCAAGAATCGAATAACCAGAAGCTCCGCCGCCCCCGCCACCGATAACTGTCACATTATACTTGTTCACGCCAGCAGGAGGGGTAAAAAAGCAGCCGTTTACGCCGTGAGATCCGGGCGCGGGGTTGACATTTGTTCCTGAAACATGTTCTCCGTCGGATGAGCTGCGCGTGCAATACCAGTAATGGGTCATGTTGTTTGCCTGAAGCTTTTTGTTCATTTTGGCGACAACAGAAGTACTCAACGCGACAACAATTGAAATAATCAAAAGGGTTAATAACGCTTCTGCAAGAGTAAACCCAAATCTACCAGCCCCCCCCCCCCATGGGGGCAAATCCAGTCATATCAAGACTTTTGGGGGCTTGCAATTCTAAAAAACCAATCTTTTTCAAAACAACAACCGCCTTTCATTTTGGTATAATGAAAAAATTTTACCATCTGCAGGATGTTATTTCAATTATTTTTACTATACAGCAAATTTCTCATCAGTGGATGCATCTTCGACCACAAATTTTGGCACATAATCCTTCAACACCATCATTTTGTTTATTTCAGTGCTCAAGCCAGCGAAAGAAACCGCTTTTTGCAGGGGTTCAAGGCTATTTCTGTCTTCAATAAAGCCGATTACGGTATTCAGGATGTCCATAAGCATATTTTTGTTGATATGAGCATAATCGTAATCCTCAAAAACCTCCATGAGGAACGGATATGCGTCTTTTGCGCCGTAAGCGTTGATTGTTTCAACTTTTTCCCTAATCATATCATCAGCAACTTTAGAAAACTCAAGTTTAAGAAAATACACCGAATATCTGTAAATATTTCGCAGTATTATTTCTTTTTTTTGAAAACGGGACGCTTTGTTGAAATATTTAATGAAATTATCCGCAACCGCGTCTTCATTAGGCACAATACCGTTGTTCTGGATGGTCAGGTAATCGCTGAAAAAGCGTTCAAAAAGCGAAAAATCGCCTGTGTTGAAAAAATTATTCTCCATAGCGACCCAGTAGAGCGCAAAAGCCTCCATAGATACAGTAGAAGCGTTCATTCGCTCATAGACGAATTCACGGATTTTTGATATTTCGCATTTCTGAGTGTAGTCTTTAACCATAATAATATTTTAAATTACTCATAAATAAAAAACAAAAGTTTAAGTTATATTAAACAAATCTTTTATTTATCTGTAGGGAAAGTTATAATTCTCCCATAGGTAAAGGTGTAAATATATGTTTTTAGGAACGTAAAAGCGGCTTTAGCCCGTTCCGGTCCTAAAAACATATATTTACACCTTTAGCGCCTAAGCAGAAAACTGATTTTCCCTCCTGTGAAATGACACTGCGCTCCGGTACGTAGAAAGGTGCAAGGACATCGCCTACGGCTCTGTTGTTCGCATTGTCAAACATGTTCAGGATGACAATGCATTTATCTCAAAAATATTGTATAATCGAAAACGTAAAATTTAATCCACCGGGAGGGCATAAATGAAAGTATTAATCACGGACAAAATCAACGAAACAGCAAAAAAAATCGTCGAAGAAGCGGCTCAGGCGGAGATACTCCCAACAATGTCCGAAGATGAATTATGCAAAATCATTGGCGAATACGACGCTTTAATGGTGCGCTCCCAGACAAAAGTAACCGAAAAAGTGCTCGAAGCGGGCAAAAATCTCAAAATTATAGGCAGAGCAGGCGTGGGAGTTGACAATATTAACGTTGAAAAGGCAACCCAGAAAGGCATAATCGTCGTAAATTCTCCCGACGGCAACACAAATGCCGCAGCCGAGCACACAATCGCGCTCATGCTTGCAATGTCCAGAAATATCGCCAAAGCAGCCCAAACTACCAAAGAAGGGCTCTGGGAGCGCTCAAAATACACGGGTCATGAGGTTTTTCACAAAACTCTCGGGATAATCGGTTTCGGCAAAATAGGTTCTCATGTTGCAAAAGTCGCTCTGGCGCTCGGTATGGAGGTTCTTGTGTGCGATCCTTACACTTCAAAAGAAGTTGTGGAAAAATCCGGCGCAAAATATGTGGAAACCCTTGAAGAATTCTGGGCAAAACCCGATTACATAACGGTTCACACCCCGAAAACCAAAGAAACCACGCATTTAATCAACAAAGACACAATAAAATTGATGAAAAAAGGCGTAAGGCTCATAAACTGCGCCAGAGGCGGAATTATTGATGAAGAAGCGCTCAAAGAAGCCCTCGAATCAGGTCATGTTGCACAGGCAGCAGTTGATGTTTTTGAGGGCGAGCCGAATATTGCTGAAAATCCGCTGGTTAAGACCACAGGCGACATTCTTTTAACCCCGCATCTTGGCGCAAGCACAGAAGAAGCCCAGCTTAATGTTGCAATCGACGTGGCAGAGCAGATTAAAGAGGTGCTTTCGGGCGGTTCTGCGCGCGCGGCGGTGAATATTCCCTCTTTGAAGCCGCAAAAGCTTGAGCCGGTAAAAGAATACATGACGCTTGCCGAAAATCTCGGAGAGCTTGCAATGCAAAGCGCAGAGGGCAATTTGAAGTCAATAGAAATTACGGTCAACGGAAATCTTGCTGATTTGGATGTTTCTCCGCTCGAAACAGCGATTTTAAAAGGCGTTTTGGGCTCATTTCTTGTTGATGTAAACTACGTCAATGCCCCGGTTATCGCCAAAAACAAGGGGCTTGATGTTACAACATCAAAATCGCAAAAAAGTTGTGATTACATTGGTTCAATCGCGGTCAAATTATGCACAGATAAGGGAGAAAACGTTGTTTCCGGCGCTCTGATAGCCCAGGGGTTGCCAAGAATTGTAAAAATCAACGAATACAACACGAGTATTGAGCCCGAAAAACACATGATGCTTGTTCCCCACGAAAACAAGCCCTCAATGATTGCCAAAGTTGCAGCAGTTCTGGGCGACAGCGGCATAAACATCAGCAGGATGAATGTTGCGCAAAAATCCGCAAAGCATGACAATGTTTCCTTAATGATAATCAACATTGAGTCGGAGGTTGCTCCGGAAACGCTCGAAAAAATATCAAAAATCGACGGCGTTTGTTCTGCCAGATATATAAATTTGACGGCATAAATTTGCTAAAGCTGAAAAACGTAAAAAAAAGAGGCATTTGAAGCCTCTTTTTTATTTATTCCATATTTCCAACATCTATTCGTATTTTTTGTAAACAAGCGTTGCATTGTGCCCGCCAAAGCCGAACGAATTGGTTACAGCGACTTTTACGTCGGCTTTAATTGCCTTGTGCGGTACATAATCAAGGTTCGCAACCTTTTCATCCTGATTATCAAGGTTGATAGTCGGAGGAATAATGCCCGTGTTGATTGCATCAATACAAACAATTGACTCGGCAGCGCCTGTCGCACCGAGCATGTGACCATGCATCGATTTTGTAGAGCTGACTTTGAGTTTTTTGTTTTTGGAAAGGTCGCCAAAAACTCTCGCGATAGCCTGAGATTCAGCAATATCGCCTAATCCGGTGCTTGTGCCGTGAGCGTTGACATAATCAACATCTTCCGGTTTCAGCCCTGCGTCTTTAATCGCAAGTTCCATTGCTTTTGCAGCGCCTGCTCCATCCGGTGCGGGAGCAACGATGTCGTAAGCATCAGCAGATTGACCGTAACCTACGATTTCTGCATAAATTTTTGCGCCGCGCGCTTTTGCATGCTCGAGTTCTTCAAGAATCAACACACCTGCGCCCTCAGCCATGATAAAGCCATCTCTGTCTTTGTCATAAGGACGGGAAGCCTTCTGTGGTTCATCATTGTGTTTTGAAAGCGTTCTTGCACTGGTGAATGCGCCGATACCGAGCCTTGTAATAACAGCTTCAGCGCCGCCGGCAACGATTACATCCGCATCATCCCACTGGATTGCGCGGAAAGCGTCGCCGATTGAATGAGCAGAGGTTGCGCATGCAGTTACAATTGATTTGTTAACACCTTTGGCGCCATGTTTAATAGAAATTCTGCCGGCGCCCATGTCAGCAATAATCATAGGAACTGTGAACGGACTGCATTTTGTCGGGCCTCTGTCAATGATTATGTGGTGCTGTTTTTCGAATGTATCGAATCCGCCTGCAGCAGAACCGACAATTACACCGTATCTGTAAGGGTCAACATTCTCGCCTGCGACAATTCCCGAATCAGCAATCGCCTCATCAGCAGCAACCATTGCAAACTGCGTATATCTGTCCATTCTTTTAGCGTCTTTTGAGTCCATATATTCTTCAGGCACAAAGTTTTTCACTTCGCCCGCAATATGAACCGTATGCCCGTCGAGAGAAATACGCTCAATGGTAGAAATACCGCTTTTTCCCTCTACAAGGCTATTCCAAAAAAGTTCTTTTCCTACGCCAAAGGGTGAAACAATCCCCATGCCCGTAACGACAACTCTTCTTTTGCTCATAATTATAATACCTTTTTCCAACGTCTGATAAAAAATTGCGGGGATTTAAGACTATAAATTTTACAGCCATGCTCCCCGCAATAATTCTTTTTCTGCTAATATCCCGAAAAACGGGAAATATTACATTAAACTATGAATGAGATTCAATGTAGTTTACAGCGTCTTGAACTGTTGCGATTTTTTCAGCTTCTTCATCAGGAATTTCGCATCCGAATTCTTCTTCAAAAGCCATAACCAATTCAACTGTATCAAGTGAATCAGCACCGAGGTCACCTGTGAAAGATGCTTCAGGAGTAACCAATGCTTCATCAACGCTAAGTTGTTCTACAACTACTTTTTTAACTCTGTCCAGAACTGTACTCATTTGTGTTTTTCCTCTTTTTAATTAACTACGTGTTTTTCATTATTATTATACTATTTCAATATAAATATGCAATTTTGTAAAGCATTAATAAGCACATTTAATGTTTTTTTACATCAGAATAAAGCATACCCGCTAAATTTATTAAATTAAGTAACAGTTTTTTCATAAAAATAAGGAATTTTAGCAAAAAAGCGCTTTTACGAACTTTAAGCAAACAGTGAAAAAAGAGGATATTAAAATGTTATCAATCAACCGCAACTTTAACAGCAGCCAAAATGTCAATTTCAAATCACGCATTTTGCAGAATTCAGAATACAAATCAGCGCTGAATTACGCACAACACAATTCATATATTGATACAGCTCACCCGGAAAAGAGCGTCGAGCTGTTAAAGGCACTCGATGGACTTTATTTTGACGGAAAACAAAATTTTATCGAAATCCACGTAAGGGATAACAAAGTTCTCACGTTGGAAAACGGAAAAATTAACAAAAAATACACAGTAAAAAGCACCGGAGATAAAGGGCTGGATACGCTGAATGCTATTGTAAATTATGCAAAACAAAACAACGCTTATTCTAAAATGCCGGTTTGTTTCAATGAAGAAAAAGTAGCAAAAGCCCAAAAAGCACTCGATTCAGCAAAAGAGAGAATGTATGCCGAGCTGAGAACGAAAATTGATAAAATGCTGTATTAATTTTAAGGAAAAAATACAAAATCAACAAAAAAGCCTCTTGAAAACAAGAGGCTTTTTTCAAATATCAATTAATTATTAAACAACCAGCCCGCCGTCAACGCCGATAACCTGACCGGTCACGTAAGTAGCGTCTTCTGCGAGGAATTTGATAACAGTTGCGATATCTTCAGCTTCGCCCATTCTCCTCAAGGGGATGTGCTGGTAGATTTCGTTGTTATCGAGCCCTTCGGTCATTGCAGTTTTAATAAATCCGGGCGCAACTGCGTTCACGCGGATGTTTCTTGAGCCCAATTCTTTAGCCAGTGACTTAGTAAACCCGATTAAACCTGCTTTTGAAGCGGAATAATTAGCCTGACCTGCGTTGCCCATAACGCCAACGATGCTTGACATATTGATGATTGAGCCGATTCTTTGTTTCATCATGATTTTTACAACAGGGTGAGTTACGTTGTAAGCACCTGTCAGGTTGATGTTAATAACAGCGTTCCACTGGTCGGGAGTCATGCGCAGGAACAGACCGTCTTTTGTAATTCCGGCATTGTTAACCAGAACGTCGATTCTGCCGAATCTTTTGTGGATGGCTTCTACGCCTGCATTTACAGCCTCAACGTTAGTTACGTCGAATTCGAAAATTTCAGCTTCTACACCGAAAGCTTCACATTCTTTTTTAACTTCTTTAGCGTCATCTTCGCGTCCGATGTAGTTAATAGCGATATCGTAGCCGCAGCTTGCGAGTTTCAATGCGGTAACTTTACCGATCCCCTGGGATGCACCTGTAATCAATGCAACTTTTTTTTCTGACATAATTTTCTCCTTAATTTCTGATTCGCAATTTTAATATATTTCAGTAATTTTGTCTAATTATTAAGTGCCTGAGCCGCAGCATTCAATGTTTCTTCGTCATAAACATTGAGAACGGTTAACGCGGGATTAATTTTCTTGACAAGCCCTGCAAGCACCTTGCCCGGCCCGATTTCAACAATCGTATCAACGCCATCTTCTGCCATTTTTTCGATAGTCTGCGTCCACATAACAGAAGAATAAATTTGTGCTGTCATTTTTGCCTTAAATCTGATTGCAGAAGTCGTAGGCTCAGCATCAACGTTTGTGAAAACAGGAATTTTCGCGTCTTTTATCTCGCAATCATCCAAAATTTCCGAAAATTTAACGCTCGCATTTTCCATAAGTTTGGAATGGAACCCGCCTGAAACAGGAAGAGGGATAACTCTTTTTGCACCGGCTTCTTTGAGGGCTTCGTTTGCCTTTGCAACCGCTTCAGCTTCGCCCGTGATAACGATTTGTGCGGGTGAATTGTAGTTTGCAACTGAAACCATGCCGTCGATTTTCTCAATTGTGTCGAGGATGGCTTCTTTGCTCATGCCGATGACCGCAGTCATTGCACCTTTTGTGGTTTCGGCTGCTGCATTCATTTCGCGTGCGCGTTTGTCGATTAATTTCATTGCAGTCGCAAAATCAACCACATCCGCCGCATAATAAGCTCCATATTCGCCCAGCGAGTGTCCGGCAACAAAATCCGGTTTTACGCCTGTTTTTTCTCTTAATGCTTCAAGAGCTGCAATTGAAGTGACCAAAATAGCGGGCTGGGTGTTGATGGTTTGTTTTAAATCCTCCTCTGGCCCCTCAAAACACATTTTGGAAATGCTTCTGCCCAGAACTTCATCGGCTTTATCGAAAATTTCTTTTGCTTTTGCAGAGGTTTCGTACAAAGATTTACCCATGCCGACGGATTGTGAGCCCTGTCCGGGGAATACGAACGCAATTTTTCCCATATTATTTCTCCTTAAAAATTAATTTTTAGCTGTTTTTTTATTTTTGACTTTTTGGTCCATATTAGAATTTTTCAAAAAGATAATACCCACAAACGAGCCCAAAATACCGACAATAAGAATATAAAATTCCGTTTATTTCCCTTACTGTACTACTTACTTTTAGCTCTGTTTTTTTTATCCATGAAAAAACCGTTCTACGCAATACCCTCTCTAAGCCTTACAATCACGGTTCCCCAGGTCAAACCGGCTCCGAATCCGCTTAAAATCGCCTTGCAAGGGAGCTTGATTTTACCTTCTTCAATTCCCTCTGCCATCGCCAGAGGAATCGAAGCTGCCGAGGTGTTTCCGTATTTTTGGAGGTTAACGATGATTTTGTCATCGTTGTAATTCAATCTTGACGCCATTGCCTCGATAATTCTGTAATTTGCCTGATGCGGAATCAAATAATCAACATCATCCGGCGTCAAACCGGCTTTTTCAAGGCAGTTGCTGATAGATTCCGGCATTGTTGTAACAACAAATTTGTAAACCTCGCGTCCGTTCATAACGATTTTTTGTTTTTTCTGTTCGCAGGGCTCAACCAGCGGGCAGTTTTCACCGTTCATCGGCATTTTGATAAAATCACCGTCTTTTCCGTTTGAATGCATATCCATCGCAATGATATCATCAACACCGTCAACCGATTCTTTCAATACAAACGCACCTGCACCGTCACCAAAAAGCACGCAGCTGGTTCTGTCGTACCAGTCAATGAATTTTGAGTTTGCGTCGGTCGCAACGAGCAGTATATTTTTGTAAATTCCTGAAGAAATAAATGATTTTGCAATGTTCATCGCATAAATCATGCCTGTGCAAGCCGCAGTAATGTCAAAAGCCGCTGCTTTGTCCGCTCCGATTGCCGCTTGAATTTCGCATGCCGTCGATGGATAAGGATGAGCCGGAACTGAAGCCGCAGCGATTATTAAATCGATGTCTTCAGCTTTCATTTTTGCTTTTTCAAGCGCATTCTGTGCAGCTTTTATGCCGAGGGTTACAGCATTTTCTTCACCTGAAACAACGCGTCTTTCCTTAATACCCGTTCTTGTGGTAATCCATTCGTCGCTTGTATCAACGAGTTTTGTCAAATCATCGTTTGTAATTACTGTTTCGGGTACTCCGTATCCCACGCCCGCAATCATAACGGGAATTAAATTTAATGACATAAATCTATCCTTCGTAAAATTCTGATATTTTTTTGTTTACTTCTGATTCGACGGCTTCTTTCGCAACTCTTACTGCGTTTTTGATTGCATAAGCTTTGCTTCTGCCGTGAGAAATTACGGTTATACCCTTAACTCCCAAAAGCAGCGCGCCGCCGAATTCTTCGTAATTGATTCTCTTGTAAATACGCTTCATTGCAGGTTTTGCAAGAAGACCGATTAACATAGAGATAAAATCTTTTTTAAATTCCTGTTTAATCATCTGGAAAAGCATTGTTGAAGAGCCTTCAATCGCTTTCAAGGCAACATTTCCGACGAATCCGTCACAAACAACAACATCGCAGTTGCCGGAGAAGAATTCTTTGCCCTCAATGTTTCCAATAAAGTTCAATTTATCCTGATTTTCTTCAAAAAGCTTGTAAGTAGCCTGCGCTAGCTCGTTGCCTTTTCCGGCTTCTTCGCCTATGTTAAGAATACCGATTCTGGGGTTTTCATTTCCGAAAACGCCTCTTGAAAATGCCTCGCCCATAACCGCAAACTGGTAAAGCATATCAGGAGTACAGTTGCTGTTAGCTCCGGAGTCAATAAGAATAACGGGATTTTTCATTGTTGGAAGTGTTGTGGCAATCGCAGGTCTTTCAATACCCTGAATTCTGCCCAAACCGAATAAACTTGCAGCCATAGCAGCGCCTGTAGAACCTGCGGCAACAACAGCCTGTGAACTGCCGTTAGCAACTGCACTTACAGCGAGAACAATTGAAGATTTTTTCTTTTTACGGATTGCCTGTCCGGGCGCCTCGCCCATTTCGATTACTTCTTCGGCATGGGTGATTTTTATGTCGAGTTTGTCAACATTTACTCTGATTCTTCTGTAAGGAACATTGGGGCTTGTGCATCTTATGCCGTATCTTTTAATGTTTTCAAGCTCTTGTTCAATCTGATCCTGTTTTCCAACCAGCTCTATTGCAACATCATATTCCTGAGCAGCCCAAACAGCACCTGCAACAATCTCTTTCGGTGCGTGGTCTCCGCCCATTGCATCAATAGCGATCCTCGTCATACTTCTTTCATTCTCCCTAAGTATTTTTCAGTCAATCTCCGTTTTCATCAGGAGAAGCCGGGCGACGGGAGCTTTTTTGCTCCCTTTCGTCCAACAATACTTACTACTCCGCTTTATCTTCAGAAGCTTCTTCAGCCGGAGCTTCAACAGCTTCTTCAGCCGGAGCTTCAACAGCTTCTTCAGCTTTAACTTCTTCAACAGTTTCTTCGACTTTTACCTCTTCAGCGGGAGCTTCTGCTTTTTTAGCTTTTTTTGCAGGAGCTTTTTTAGCTTTTGCGGGCTTTTTAACTTCTTCAGCAGTTTCAACAAAGCCTTCTGCTTTTCTTGAAACAACTTTGCCTTTGTATTGACCGCAAGCTGTGCAAACAGTGTGAGTCAAAACTAATTCGCCGCAATTCGGGCAGGTAGTAGTTTCAGGAACTGTTGCTTTCCAGTTAGATCTTCTGTGTCCTTGTGCTGATGCACCTGTACGTTTCTTTGGTACTGCCATTTTATTCTTCCTTCTTTATCTTCATATTTTTAAAAACGTCCAAACGGGGATCTGACTCTTCTTTGTGGGTATATTTTTCGACGAGAGCGCCCCCATTACAATTTATATCACAAACAGACGGATTTGGAATATTTAATATTACGGATTGATAAATTAAATCATCTACGTCGATTTCATCCTCGCCGCACAAATCAGTGACAAAGTCGCCGTCTTTAAGTTCGATTTCGTGAGAAGAACCGTCATTCAAGCGTCCCAGCACATAAGTTTCGTCAACGTCCGTTTCGATTTTTTGAGAAAATTCCTTCAAACATCTGTCGCAAGTCAGCTTAACATTTGCAACAATTTTGCCTTTTGCGTTAATGCATCCGCCGAAAGCAGAAAAAACGATTTCCGCATGAATAGCCCCATCCGTGCTGATTCCATCGACATTTTCGTCGAATTTCACAAGCAGAGCGCTGTTTTTGGCATTTTTTATGTCATCAATAGAAATTTTCATAGCTTATTTATAATATTTTAGACAATATCAAAAGTCAAAACCCGCACACCCGTTTTTATTAAAATTTTACAACCCGTCTTGAATACGGTAAAATCGGTTTAGAGAATTGAGAGGATTTTATTATGGAAAATATCTTCGCCTGGATTCACGCCAATGCACTGGCTGTTTCCACAGTGATTTTGATGGTAGCTTATGTATTTATTGCGCTGGAAAAAATATCTAAAGTTACTGTAGCAATGATTGGCGCGGTTTTTACGCTTTTTCTGGGCCTGCTCGCGCAGCACAAAGGTCATGGGCCTATTGACCCGAATTATTTTATAAATTTTGTTGATTTTAACGTAATTATTCTTCTCATAAGCATGATGATTATTGTAAACATTGCAAACAAGAGCGGAATTTTCAGCTGGATAGCGAACGGGCTTTTGAAAAAAACAAAAGGTCATCCGGTTGCAATTTTATGGGTTCTGGGGATTTTTACGGCGGTTGCGTCTGCGTTTTTGGACAATGTAACCACTGTTATTCTCGTAATGCCGATTACTTTCCTTGTTGCAAAAAAATTGGACATAAACGCGGTTCCTTTTTTGATTATGGAGATTCTCATGTCCAATATAGGTGGAACAGCGACGCTAATTGGCGATCCGCCGAACATCATCATCGGCAGCAAGGCCGGATTTTCATTTTTAACATTTTTAAAAGAGCTAACCGGAATCGTTGCAATAATTTTTGTTGTAAACATGACTATTTTGTATTTTTGTTTCAGAAAACAGTTGGTTGCCGACCCTGAAAAAATGGAGGCAATAGCGCATCTTGACAATTCAAACACGATTGCTGATAAAAAGCTTGCGCTGCGCTCTTCTATCGTGCTCGGGCTGGTGGTTTTGGGCTTTATTACGCATGATTTAACGAATATTGAGTCATATCTAGTTGCGCTTGCGGGGGCGGCGTTTCTTTTGATATTTGAGCAGCCGAAAACAATTCTGCGCAGCGTTGAATGGAACACAATATTCTTTTTCATCGGGCTTTTCATTATCATCGGCGGTTTTGAGGCTGCAGGAGGCATAAAAGTCATGGCAGACTGGATTCTCAACGTCACAAGCGGCTCGGAATCGGCTGCGGCAATGCTTATTTTGTGGGCGTCGGGCATTTTGTCGGGTGTTGTTGACAATATCCCCTACACTGCAACGATGGCGCCGATGATTTACCAGATTCAGCTTGTGGAAGGGGCTGCTTACGCACATCCTTTGTGGTGGTGTTTATCTTTAGGCGCGTGCCTTGGCGGAAACCTTACGATTATCGGTGCTGCGGCAAACGTAATTGTTTCAGAAACAGCTGATGCGCACAATTATCCGATTTCGTTTATGCGATTTTTAAAATACGGTGCGGGAATCACCTTTGTATCGCTCGTTTTGAGTTCGGTTTATATTTATGTGAGATTTTTGCATTAAAGAGGATTGAGATTGGCGGCAGGGCGGATAACCTGAAAGGAAATCCACTTTTCCGTTCCGATTCCTCCGGCCATTCAGCGTAAATTACTGACTATCCAAATTCAAGAAGCCTCCCCCATAGTCACTACAAAGTGGATTTCCTTTCAGGTTTGTAAGATTGGCAGCTTTTATGGTATTTTTGATTTCTCAAAGTAAAAAGAGCTTGATTTTGCTTTGTAGTGACTATGGGGGAGGGCTCTAAAAACTTCGCATCAAGCTTCTAACGTCGAATGCCCGGAGGAATCGGAACGGAAAAGTGAAATCAAGCTCTTTTTAACCCACCGCGCCCGATTTTATGCTAAAATATCAATCAGGAGCAAAAAATGGCAATATTTTCAGACGATGAAGAACTAAAACCGCAGCCGGAACCCAAAAAGGCGCACGAACACCCGCACAAAAGCAAGGAGCTTGAACGCGGACAAACGGATTTTGACAAATCCTTTGAAAATAACATCCGCCCCAAAAAGTTCAACGAATATATTGGTCAATCCGCACTGAAAGATACCCTGAAAATCTCGATAGAAGCAGCAAAAAAGAGAAAACAGCCGCTCGACCACCTGCTTTTTTACGGCCCGCCGGGGCTCGGAAAAACAACAATTGCAGGCGTAATCGCAAACGAGCTCAACACAAAAATTAAAATCACATCAGCTCCGGCACTTGAGCGTCCGAGAGATATTATCGGGATTTTAATGTCAATGAAAGACGGCGAAATCCTGTTTATTGACGAAATTCACAGACTTAACAAAGTTGCCGAAGAAATCCTTTATCCGGCAATGGAGGATTTTTACCTTGATATGACCACGGGAAAGGGGCAAACCGTCAAAACCCTGCGTGTTCCAATCCCTAAATTTACCCTTATAGGCGCAACAACAAAAGCCGGCGCGCTTTCAGGGCCTTTAAGAGACAGATTCGGAATAATCCACAGGCTCCAATTTTACACAATCGACGAACTTTCTGCAGTAGTAAGCAGAACAGCCCAAATTCTCGACATAAAAATTACCCCGGACGGCGCAAAAACCATTGCTTCTCGCTCAAGAGGAACCCCTAGAATCGCAAACCGCCTCATAAAACGCGCTGCCGACTTCGCTCTGGTAAGAGCAAACGGAAAAATCGATGCAAATACCGCAACAGAAGCGCTCGACACGCTCCATATCGACAAATCCGGACTCGACACAACCGACAGAGCAATGCTTACGCTGATAATCGAGAAATATGACGGCGGGCCGGTCGGTCTGGAAACAATTGCCGCAGCGCTCGGCGAAGATACGAAAACGATTGAAGATGTTTACGAGCCGTACCTGCTTCAAGAAGGTTTTCTTCAGCGCACTCCGCGCGGAAGACGCGTTTCGCCGGAGGCTTACAGGCATCTGGGCTATAAAATTAGCCAATCTCAGCAATCGTTGTTTTAGTTTTACGGGTTTGGCGTTTTCAGGGAGGAAAGCAAAAATCCCCAACTGCCGCATTATATTAGAAAAAAGGCTAATGAAAAAATTGAACCTGATAATTAAAATTAAGGAATGAAACAGAAAATTGTAGTCATAGGCGGAGGCGCAGCCGGCCCGAAAATAACGGCAAAGCTCCTGAGAACAACAAAATTTGAAAGTCAGGTTGATTTGTACACCGACGAAGACATTATTTCTTACTCGGCGTGCGGAATGCCGTATTTTATTGAGGGGCTGATTGAAAATCCGGAACGCCTCATCGTGCGCACTCCTCAGCAGTTTGAAGAAAAAGGCGCAAACATCCATCTTAACAAAAGATGCATAAAAATCATCCCGGAAGAAAAAAAAATCATTGTTCAGGACACAAAAACCTACGAAACTGAGTACGTTTCTTATGACAAATTAGCCATAACCACCGGTGCACGCCCTTTTATACCGCAAATTCAGAACATGCACCTCCAAAATGTCTTCACATTGAGAAAACTACAGGACGCAATCAACATAAAAAACGCACTTAAAGAATCAAAAAAAGCAGTAATCGTCGGCGGAGGCTATATCGGCATAGAAATGCTCGAGGCATGTGCAGCAAACGGGCTCGACGTGACACTTGTTGAAAGTTCGCCCTATATTTTGCCGATTTTTGATGAAGATTTTTCAGAAAAAATCAGAGAAAAAATTCTTGAAATAACAAAGGACAAATACAATGTAAATATTGTCACATCTGATTGCGTGGTTACTTTTCAGGGCGAAGACAGGGTGCGAAAGGTTATAACATCTTCGGGAAATATTTTCGACGCAGATATGGTAATTGTGGCAGCAGGAGTAGTGCCAAACACCGAAATCGCCAGAGATGCAGGGATTGAACTCGGCGTAAACAGCGCAATCCGCGTAAATAACCGTATGGAAACATCAATAAAAGATATTTATGCGGCAGGAGATTGCATTGAAAATTTTCATGTCGTTTCCATGCGCCATGTATGGGTTCCGCTCGGATCTTCCGCAAATAAAGAGGGCCGCTGCGCAGCAATCAACATCGCAAACGAATATGACGCTTTTCCGGGAATTCTTGGCTCCTCTGTGACGAAATTTATGAAATTAACAATGTCTTTTACCGGCTTAAACGAACGGGACGCACAAAAATACGGGTTTGAGCCGGTATGTGCAACGGTTTCGCAAAAAGACCGCGCAGGCTACATGCCCGAAGCGCAGGGAATAATCCTTAAACTCATAGCCGACCGCAGAACAGAGAAAATTCTCGGCGCACAGGCAATCGGCGAGGGTGACGCAGACAAAAGGATTAACACTGTTGCGTCAGCAATCACCGCAAATCTGAAAGTAGGGGATTTGTTCAATCTCGACATGACCTACGCACCGCCATTTTCAACCGCTGTTGACGCTTTGCTCTCTGCGGCGATGATTATTTATAATGATTTGCACAAATGTCCGTAATTACCCGCCCAAACACGGTTTTTCAATTTTCAACTTGCAGCAAACCGCATTTTTCAGCAGCTTTTTTACATTTTTCTATGATAATTTTTTTTAATCCCTGACATTCCAATTTTTTCTCATCAGGCAGCGCTTTCAGAATATCGTCGTAAAAATAGTTATCAATCAGCGGGTCAATCATATCTTCATGAAGGTAAAAATCCAGCGCCTTTTCTGAGCGATAGCAAACATCTATGATGTTTATTTCTTTATTTTTGTAATCAATCAGCACATTATTAGGGTTGTACATATCGGGCTGACGATTTGCAACCTTTTTCAAAAAATAAATCTTCTTAGCATACCTGTCAAAGCTTTCCTGCGGCAGTTCTGCGACTTTTGCAAGATGATTTTTCAAAAAATACAGCGCCTCACAATCTTTTATATTTTTTGTATCAGCCTTTTTGAAAAAATCTATCCAATTAGGAAAAGATGACGGTTTTCCCTGTGTTTTCAACAGTACGGATATTCCATTTTTGTTTGTTGCCACTTTTTGCCCGAAATTGTAAACATAAAAATCGTTTTTTACCTTTTCAAGCGGTGGAACTCTGCTAAAAATACCGTATCCGGTTCCAATGCTAACTTTTAGAACGTAATCATCAATTTTCGGTATGCCGAAAACCCTGGCGTCTTGCCCGTGCCCGAGTTCGTTGCGCCTGCACTTACGAACGAGTTTTTTAAGGCTTATATCCCCGTAAACTTTATGAATCTTATCCATAAAATCTTCATAGCTTCCTATTTTTTGCGCAGGCAAAAAAGAATCAGGAAGATAGCGCAAAGATGCGATTCTTTCCTTTGTCAATTCAGAAGATTTATGAATAAAAGGTGCTTTGAACTGTAGAGGTGCTATTTTCATATTTTTTACAAAACACGTGAAAAATTTTTATTGCCATCCGGCAGCTGAAACAAGTTCAGGCTACATCTTGTCAAATTTTCCCTTGTATCTCGGTGTTTCGTTAAGCAGTTTTTTCATTTTTGTTTCGTTTTCAAAAGAAACGGGAATCCATTTGTGTTTAAGCTGGTTCAAAGTGCCGTCTTTTCTGAAAGAAAGCAAAATCGTGTCGATATCGTTTTTCAAACTGTCCGACGCAGCCTCTTTTCTGAATGCGATTGCGTAATATTCGTTTGTATAACGCTGCGGCAGGATTTTGAAAGCTTTATTATCCAGCGTGAACCCGACAAGCAGCGCCTCATCAGCCGTCATCGCGTCAGCCTGCTTGTTTTTGAGTGCTTTAAAGCCGTCTTCATAAGTCCGGTAGCCCTGAACAATGGCTTCTGGCGCAAAATAGCGGAGATTTTTTTCGCCGGTTGTATTGAGGATTGTTATGACTTTTTTGTCGTTCAATTCGCCGATTGAGCGGATAGAGCTCGTTTTTCTGACCATAACAGCCTGACCTGTTGTGTAATAAGGCACGGAAAACTTAACAATATTGTTTCTTTGCGGCGTAACGGTCATCGTCGCAATTAACATATCGACTTCGCCCGAATTCAGCTTGGAAATCCGGTTGTGCTGGTTCACTTGCTTAAAAGAAACCTTTTTTTCGTTCCCGAGCAGCTGTTTTGCAATCAAATGTGCAAGTTCAATGTCGTATCCTTTGAGTTTTCCCTTTTCATCAACGTAGCCGAATGGTTTTGAGTCGTATTTTACCCCGACGATAAGTCTTCCGCGTTCTTTTATTGCCGTGAGCTGGTCGTTTTCTTTTTTAATATTTTTACATCCGGCAAATACCGTCAAACCGAGCATTATAAAACATATTAGCGCTTTTTTGAACATCGTTTTTTCCTTTTGCACTATTATTTCACAAAAACAGCCATCTTGAAACGGCAATTGCCGCAATTATTCCCGCGCAATCCGCCAGAATCCCTGTCAGAAGCGCATGTCTAAACTTTTTTATCCCCACTGAGCCAAAATACACCGCCAAAACGTAAAAAGTCGTTTCCGAGCTTCCGACCATTACTGCAGCGAGCTTTGCAGGGTAAGAATCAGGCCCGAAATTCTGCACAATATCGGACAAAAGCCCCAGAACCGCGCTCCCTGACAACGAACGAACAATCATCACCGGCAAAATATCCGCAGGAATTTTCAAAGCCTCAAAAATCCCCGAAAATGCCCCCTGCACAAGCTCAATCGCCCCTGATGCACGCAGCATTGAAACAGCAACAATAATCGCAACGAGGTAAGGCAAAATATTCACCGAAACCTTGAGCCCGTCCTTTGCTCCATCCACAAAAACCTCGTAAACAGGCACTTTTTTGACCAATCCCCAGATTAAAACAATCAAAATTATTACAGGAATCATCCATACAGAAATCAGGTTAATTGCGGTTTTCAACATTCCTCACCTCCTGTTTCTTTTTGCGGCGGGGTGAGTTTTTCAAGGATTTTTACAATCACAAGTGCGCTTAAAAACGCAATAGTTGTAACAATCAACGCCGGAAGCACAATCTCCGTCGGATTTTTCGCTCCGAATGACGCCAGAACCGCAATCACCGTCGCAGGCACAATCTGAAATCCCGCCGTATTCATCGCAAGAAGCGTGCACATTGCGTTTGAGGCTGATTTTTTATCTTTATTATTAAGCTTTTGCAGCTCCTCCATTGCTTTTAAGCCCATCGGAGTAGCCGCATTCGAAAGCCCGAAAGCGTTTGCGGTAAAATTCATTGCAATATCGCCTATTGCAGGGTTGCCCTGCGGAATTTCGGGGAAAAGCCTCCTTGCAACCGGCGTCAGCAGCCGTGCAATGAATTCCACCATGCCTGATTTCTCCGCAATCCGCATAATTCCCATCCAGAAAGCCATTATCCCTGCAAGATAAAGCGCAACTTCGACGGATTTGTGCGCACCCTCGAGCAGTGCGCTCAAAACCGCGTCAATTCTGCCCGTAAAAGCCGCGCAAACTATAGAAATAGAAATTATAAAAAACCAGATATAATTCATAGCCCTATAATGGCAAATTTTATCGTTGCGGTCAAATAAATTAACAAAGAATTTTAGCAAAAAAGCGGGATTACTCCCGCTTCTTTATTACAACTTTCTCATAGTCGGAAATGCGATAACATCCCTGATTGTTGGCGAATCGGTCAAAAGCATTACCAGCCTGTCGATTCCGATACCCATTCCGCCTGCCGGAGGCATGCCGTACTCAAGAGCAGTGATGAAATCTTCATCGATTTCCATTGCTTCTTCGTCGCCGGCCGCTTTTGCCTTGGCCTGAGCCTCAAATCTGGTTCTCTGGTCAATCGGGTCGGTCAATTCGGAGAAAGCGTTCGAGATTTCCCAGCCGTTTACGCGTGTTTCGAACCTTTCTGTCAATCTCGGATTGTCGCGGTGAACTTTTGCGAGCGGTGATATGTCGCGCGGGTAGTCGATGATGTGCGTAGGCTGGATTAGTTTGGGCTCAACGCGTTCTTCGAAAATTAAATCCAGAACCTTGCCCCAGTTTTCGCAATCATCAGCGTCTATGCCGATTTCTTTGGCTTTTTTACGGGCATCTTCGACCGTAAATACTTCGCCAAAGTCGATTCCTGTGAATTCTTCAATTGCTCCGACCATTGTTTTTCTATCCCATGGCGGCGTAAGGTCGATTTCTTTGCCCTGATAAGTGATTTTCATTGTGCCCAGAACATCCTGAGCAACAGATGAAACCATATTTTCGATAAGCGCCATCATTTCGTTGTAGTCAACATAAGCCTGATAGAGCTCAATCATTGTAAATTCGGGGTTGTGGCGGGTATCGATGCCTTCGTTTCTGAAATTTCTGTTCATTTCAAAGATTTTTTCGCTCAAACCGCCTACCAGAAGCCTTTTGAGGTGCAATTCCGGCGCAATTCTCATATACATGTCCATATCGAGCGCATTGTGGTGCGTAATGAACGGTCTTGCCGCTGCACCGCCCGCCTGCGTGTGAAGCATGGGTGTTTCGACTTCTAAAAAGCCCAAATTTGTCAGATATTCACGAATTTTCTGGATAATAAGGCTTCTTTTTCTGAAAGTCGAGCGAACATCTTCGTTCATGATTAAATCCACGTATCTCTGGCGATAGCGCGTTTCAACGTCCGTCAATCCGTGGAATTTTTCCGGCAAAGGAAGCAGGGATTTTGACAAAATTTTGTAATCCGTAGCTTTTATGCTCAATTCGCCGCGCGGAGTTCTTCTGATTGTACCGTAAACGCCGATAATATCGCCGATATCCACGAGTTTCAGAGTTTTAATTTTTTCAGCATCCATGTTTTCTTTGTGGCAGAAAATCTGGATTTTTCCGGAATCGTCCATCAAATCAATGAACATGCCTGTATTTCTCATCGCCATAACGCGCCCTGCAACAGCATAAGCGTCGTCAGTTTCTTCGCCCGCGGGCAAATCTTTGTATTTTTCCTGCAATTTGCTTGCGCTTGCGTTTTTATCAAATGAATAGGGGTACGGATTTATACCCTTGTCAGCCAAATCCGCCAGTTTTTGAATTCTGGTGGCTCTGATTGCGCTCTGTGTCGTGTTTTGTTCTTGCATATTCAATCCTTTTGTAAATTATTTATAAAATAATTTTAGCATAAAATATTATTCGTCAAAAAACAGATTATGCGTAACTGCGGATGACGAAATGTCAGAGATTTGGTTTTTCCGTTCCGATTCCTCCGGCAATTCGACGTTAAATTTCGTCTTTCGAAACCATTGAAGCCTCCCCCATAGTCACTCCAAAACAAAATCTCCGCCATTTCAAGTTTGATTCAAGTAATCTAAATTTAATCGTGCAAAGTTTAGGTAAAGTGAACGGATTTTAGAAACGTAAAAGCGGCGAAGCCCGTTCCGGTTCTAAAATCAGTTCACTTTACCTAAACACACCAACATTAATCATGCATATCCCGTAAATTGAAAAATTTCATATATAAAGTGGTTTTAAAAATCTCCCAAAAGACCGAAAATGTATAAAAATAAGGAATATAATGTTCAGAGTAATTTTTTCATTAATATTTTATATAGTAACGATGATTATTTCGGCAACGGTGGAAGTTCGCAGAAACAGCGGCGGAATTATGCGCAACGAAGAAACAACAACGCTCGGCGAACTGATTATGCGGAGAATACGACGCAGAAACAGAAGAATAAATGCCCTGAAAACCGCAGCTCCGTACCTGAAACCATACGAAAAAATCTTTTCAAACCAAACTCTGTCAAACAAATTCTGCTCGCTTTCTCTAAACGCAAAAACAAAAACAATAACCATCCTCAGCGCGGTTTACAACGAACACGGGCGCAAAATGGCAGCCACAACTCAGGAGGTTTCGGCGGATATTGACGAATATTTCGACACAATCGCCGAACTTTTCAGCTACAACACGACTTATGACGGACTTTTGAGCTCGCTCAAAGCCGTTGCCGCAGTAAATGAAGTTCCCTACAAAATAAGAAAAGAATCCGAACCTGTACGCAAAAACCTCCCGCAAAAACCCGCTGTACCGGCTAAAAAATCAGAAAATATCGTTGAAGTGGATTTTAAAAATCGCGAAATTCTTGATATTTCGGACGGATTAATCGACATAAACAACTGCTCGGAAGCCGAATTGACCGCTCTGCCGGGAATTAGCATAATTATGGCGAAAAAAATCATTGTTTTCAGGGAAACAAAACATCCGTTCAAAAGCGTTGAAGAATTTTTTGAAGTTATGAAAATAAAACCCCACTTTGCAAAACAGCTCGAAAAACTCACCTGCGCAAAGAAAATCAACATGAAAAAAGTCAAAAAAGCCCGACAAGAAAGAACCATCGACCTGTAATGCAAATAAATGTTTATAAATATATAAAAAAAACAGGCGCAGAAGGTCCGGGACAGCGATTTTGCTTGTGGGTGCAAGGGTGCAGCCGGCATTGCAAAGGGTGTTTTGCAAAAGAAACATGGACGCACAGTCCGAACAAAATTATGACAGTAAACGAACTTTTCAGCCTCATTTCAGCGCAAAAAGGCATCGAGGGCGTAACTTTTCTCGGCGGAGAACCTTTTGAACAGGCAAAACCCCTCGCAGAGCTTGCAAAAAAGGTCAAAAATACGGGATTTTCGGTTCTCACCTTTACCGGCAACACTTACGAAGAACTCAAAAACGCCCGTAATGAAGATTATAACGAGCTTTTGAGCCAGACTGATCTTTTAATTGACGGAGGGTTTGAAAAGGAAAAATTTGACCTTTCGCGCCCGTGGGTCGGCTCTGAAAATCAGCGCTATATCTTTTTAACAGACAGATACAATGAAGCTGAAATTAAAAAATACAAAAACAAAATCGAAGTGCGGATTGAGAAAAACGGTTTTGTTTTTATCAACGGAATGGGTGATTTTAACGCAATCGAACGCGATTTGTGTTTAAAGTGCCCCTCAATCAGCCCGCGGTAGGGTGGGAAAAGCCCGAACATGGGTTTTTTGAATGCATTTTTCTTTCTTTGCGGCGGTTCCCACCGGATAAAATGCGC